>Ga0194116_10000119_pt1 | contig 159337 bp, 172 predicted proteins | sample TA2MahsurfametaG_4_FD_148617 | JGI IMG/M metagenome (GOLD analysis project Ga0194116, IMG submission 148617) | Freshwater microbial communities from Lake Tanganyika, Tanzania - TA2015008 Mahale S9 surface | ecosystem: Environmental > Aquatic > Freshwater > Lake | place: Tanzania: Lake...
TTGAAATTGTTGCTGGAAGCGTACTATTAGTTTCTGCTGGTTTAGAAGAACCAAAAATTGCTGAAATTAATTTTTTGATCATTTAAAAAGGCTCCAAAGAATAAAAAAAATTTTTTTTACTGCAAGTGCAAGTGTAAATATGGACTTGTTTTTAAAGCTAGTCAAGTTTTTATTGTAATTATTTTGATATAAATTTGAACGATAAATTTACTCTTTTTATTTGGCTTTTTAAAATTGCTAGTGACCATTAAAGACAATATTGCCGTTAAAAATAGTACTTGATACTTTTCCGGTTAAATTTTGGTTCAAAAATGGTGTATTTTTACCTTCACTAATCAAAGTTTTTGAATTTATTTCCCATGGATGTTCAGGATCAAATATACAAATATCAGCTCCCGAATTTATTGAGAGATTTCCTTTATTAATTTCTAGAATGTTTGAGGGCTGATAAGTTATTTTGTTAATCAGCAAACTTAAATCTATTTTATTTTCATCAGAAAGCTTGAATATAAGTGGCATGAGAAGCTCTGCGCTTGATGCACCATATTCCGATTCTGCGAAAGGTTTTAATTTATTATCTTCATTTACCGGAGAATGATCTGAGCATATTGCATCAATTGTACCATCAATAATTGACTCAATAATTTTTACTCGATCAAATTCTTTCCTTAAAGGAGGCTTTAAAAAACAGTTTGTGTTAAAGAAGCCAATATCATTATCTGTAAGAAAAATTTGGTGGATAGAAACATCGCAAGTTACATTGATACCATTTTTTTTAGCTATTTTTATTAAATTTAATCCTTCAGCTGTTGATATTTTATTTAAATGAACTTTAGTTTTAGTTAAGTCCGCTATTTCTAATATTTTATTAATAGCGGTGGTTTCACTGATACTTTGAATGCCCTTTAGTCCAAGTCGAGTCGAAATTTCACCTGCATTTATAATGCCTTTTTCTGATAAATAGGCATCTTCAGCCCTTAAAAAAGCTTTGAGATTAAACGTTGAGAGATATTGAAATGATCTATATAGAACCTCTGTATCTTGGATAGGTTTTTCTGCTTGAGAAAATCCAATGCAACCTGATTCATATAAATCATTTATTTCAGTTAATAGTTTTCCATTTAATTTTTGAGTGAGCGCACCAAGAGGGTAAACATTCCCTAATTTGAGAGCTTCAGATTTGTTCTTTAGCATTTTTACAAGACCAGGCTCATCTAGAATAGGGGTGGTATCTGGGGGGCATACCATGCCAGTAATTCCACCAGCATTTGCCGCTTTCATTTCACTTTCTAATGTCGATTTGTATTGATTGCCAGGCTCTCTTAAATTCAATTGAAGATCTATAATGCCTGGCATAACTATTTTTTTTGAGGCATCAATTATCTGTGTTGCTTTTTTTGGATCTAAATTTTTATTTAATTCTGCAATTTTCCTATCCGCAATCAAGATATCTAAATCTGCATCAATATTATTTTTTGGGTCAATCACACGACCATTTTTAATTAAAATACTCATGAGTGTTGTCCCGCCAAAATTGCCATCACAGCCATTCTCACTGCAATTCCAAAAGTAACTTGGGGAAGGATAACGGATTGATCACTATCCGCAACCGCTGAATCTATTTCTACACCTCTATTCATTGGGCCTGGGTGCATAACTATTGCATCTTTTTTTGCTAAGTCCAGACGCGTTTGATTTAATCCGTAAGTTTTAAAATATTCTTCTTGGGAAGGAAGCATGACACCATCCATTCTCTCATTTTGAATCCTTAACATCATAATGACATCTGCATCCTTAAGCCCTTTATCAATATCATGAAACACGTGTACCCCTAATTTTTCAATCTCGTAAGGAAGTAATGTTTTAGGAGCAATCACTCTAATTTCAGGAACGCCAAGTATATTTAATGCATGAATGTTGGATCGAGCAACTCTAGAATGCAAAATGTCTCCCACAATGGCTACTTTTAACTTATTAAAGTTAGTTTTATATTTTCTGATTGTAAAAGCGTCTAGCAATCCCTGGGTGGGATGAGAGTGATTCCCATCACCTGCATTAATAATATGGATATTCGGCTTTACATGTGTCGCAATAAAATGTGCGGCGCCGGATGATGAATGTCTTACAACAAAAACATCTGCATTCATGGCAATTAAATTATTAATCGTGTCTAAAATGGTCTCACCTTTAGATTGAGACGAGGTGGCTACATTTAAATTAATGACATCAGCAGAAAGTCTTTTGGCGGCAATTTCAAAAGTGGTTCTTGTTCTTGTGCTATTTTCGAAGAAAACATTACATACTGTTTTTCCTCTTAATATAGGTACTTTTTTAACATCTCTCTCACCTATCTTTAAAAATGACTCTGCCGTATCCAATATTTGAATAATTTTTTCTTTAGATAAACCTTCAATAGATAGAAGATGGTTTAAATTGCCTTTGCTATTCAACTGAGGATTAAACATGAGAATCCTTTAGCTGAAAGATAAATTTTTTATTTTCATCTAATCCAAGCTCTAAATGTTGATTTTTACTTAGACTAATTTTTTCAATATAAATCTGAGGGGCAATCGGAAGTTCTTGCTCATTACGATCGATCAAAACAGCTAATGTAATTTTTGCAGGTCTTCCATAGTCAAAAATTTCATTCATAGCAGCACGGACAGTTCTTCCAGTAGAAAATACATCATCAATAAGAATAATATGCTTATCATTAATTTCTGTATCAATTTTTGATGGCTTATTTTTAACTTTCAATCCGCGACTTGAAAAATCATCCCTATAAAACGAGGTATCAATCGAACCTGTTGCGACAGTATCTTTTAAACCAGGCAAAATCCTTTGAAGAATAAGTTCTCCACCACGCTGAACGCCAATGAGAACAGTCTTGTCATCAATTATTTCATTGATTTTATTTTTTAAGATTTCTACGAGTTTTTCTGCGTTAGGTAGGGTCATTTTTTAGTTAAATTTGATCAAGATAAGATTGTAAAATAATTTTTGCAGCTATTTGATCAATTAAAAGTTTCTTTTTCTTTAAATCAATTTTTTTATCTTTAATTTCATGATTAGCTTCAATCGAAGTGTAGCGTTCGTCAATAAGATGAGTCGGTAATGAATATTTTTGTTCTAGCTGTTTAGCAAATTTTTTAGATAGATTTGTGACTTTATGTTCAGAGCCATCTACATTAAATGGAACGCCAACGACGATAGAGATCGGTTGCCATTCTTCTATAATTTTTTGTATTGCTTCAAATTTTTGATTATTCGATGAAGAGTCAATGGTGACTAAGGTCTGGGCTGTCTTGGATATATTGTTTCCAATTGCAACGCCTATGCGCTTTTGTCCAAAATCAAACCCTATAATATTCCCTTCTTTTTGCTTGCCAGATTGATGATGATTCTCGTTCATTAACATAGCAATGTTTTTGGGCTTAATTTTAAATTTAAGCTAATGAGGGTAGTTTTTTTCGAAAAAAAAACTGACGTGAAGTCAGTTTGACAGATTGTTTTAAAATTATTTTTTCTATAATTTTTCAATGACAGTATTCTAGCATAATTTATCAATGGCACATGTTAATTTTCTATGTAACCTGTAATTTCAAGGCCAAAACCAATCATGCTTGGCATTTTTCTTGGTGTAGATAGTAGTTTCATTTTTTTAACCCCTAAATCCACTAGTATCTGAGAGCCGATTCCGTAATTTCTTAAATCATTATTGCTTTTTAGGGGGGTAGTATTTTCTGTTTTAAGGATGCCTAAAAGATCATTTGTGTTTGTATTGTGATTGATAAAAATCAAGACGCCACCATCTTCACTTATTTTTTTAATAGCCTTTAATGCATTCCATGAGTGTTTTTTATCTTCCATATCCAAAAGGTCTATGACCGACAAAGGCTCATGAACTCTTACAATAGTTTCCTTATCTTTTTGAATTTCACCTTTTACAAGAACAATGTGACTTTCTTCTAAAATCTTATCTTTATATAAGATTAATTTCATTTCACCATAAGGCGTTAAGATATTTTTTTCGATTAATTTTTCAATTAATTTCTCATTTTTTCTTCGATATTCAATGAGATCTGCAATCGTTCCAATCTTAATATTATGCTGCTCAGAAAATTTAATTAAATCTGGAAGTCTTGCCATATTTCCGTCTTCATTAAGAATTTCGCAAATTACTGATGCTGATTCTAAGCCTGCAAGATGAGCAAGATCACATCCGGCTTCGGTATGCCCAGCCCTCACAAGCACGCCACCCTTTTTAGATATCAATGGAAATATGTGACCTGGCCTTACAATACTTTTTGAAGTAGCATTTTTATGGATAGCAGCCTTGATTGTAGTGGCTCTATCATTGGCTGAGATCCCTGTAGTGACACCCTCAGCTGCCTCAATAGATACAGTAAAATTAGTCCCTAAGCGAGTTTCATTTTCTTGAACCATTAAGGGTAATTCGAGTATCTTGCACTTTTCTTCAGTTAGCGTAAGACAAATAAGACCACGTCCAAATTTAGACATAAAATTTATGTGGTCTGTATTTGCAAACTCTGCAGCAAGAACGAGATCACCCTCATTCTCTCTATTTTCTTCGTCTACAAGGATAACCATTTTGCCTTGTTTGATATCTTCAATAATTTCAATTATCGGACTGATCATTTATTTTTTATTTTCTTTTGAGTATGTTTTCGAGATATCTGGCAATTAAATCTATTTCAATATTAACTTCACAACCCTTAGTGAGGCCCCCTAAATTAGTTTCTTTTAAAGTATAGGGAATAATATTTATCTTAAATTTATCGTGATTAATTGAATTTACCGTAAGACTTACACCATTGATCGCAATGGATCCTTTTTCGGCAATAAATTTAAGTAGTTTTTTAGGAGGCTTTATTTCAAGAATCCAGCATTCACTGGTGACTTTAATACTTATAATTTTTCCTATCCCATCAATATGACCTGTTACAAAATGACCCCCCACTTTTCCATTGAATAAAAGTGCGCTCTCTAAATTTACAAGAGATTTTTCGGTAAAAGTTATGGTTCTATTTAATGTTTCTTCCGACACATGAAATATAAATTGGTTTTTTTGTTTTTTTTGGATGGTAAGACATACACCATTTATACATATGCTGTCACCTAGACTACTTACTTTCATTTGACTTGGCTTGTATGCAATAGTAATGCGAACATCTTTTTTTAAAGATTCAATTTTTTTTACTAAGCCAACTGATTGAATAATGCCTGTGAACATAAGGTGATTTTATCAGATTAGAATGTATAACCCTGATAAAATAAAACAAATGCTTTCACTTATCAAATATATACCTTTTGAAGTTTGGATTGCTTATAGATATATAAAATTTAAGCAAAAAAATAGCTTTATATCTTTTATTTCAACGACAAGTATGGTTGGGATAGCCCTTGGAGTTTCGGCACTCATAATTATTATGTCTGTTATGAATGGTTTTCAAGATGAGCTTCGAACACGAATTTTAGGAGTAGCTTCTCACATTGAAATTACAAGCTCAAATAATACATTAACTGATTGGGAAGATGTAACAAAAAAGCTCCAGGGAGTTTCTGAGGTTAAGGGTTCAGCACCCTATATAGATGGTCAGGGTATGTTGGTTAGTGAATATGGAAGTCAAGGAATTATGCTTCGCGGCATTTCATCAGAACTAGAAGGCAATGTCGATGACCTTGAAAAGAAAGTTAAGGTAGGCCATTTGTCTGATTTAAAGTCTGGGACATTTAATATTATTTTAGGTATAGATGCTGCAAAGCAATTGGGCATTGTCGTTGGGGATAAAGTTAATATTTTAATTCCGCAAGGTTCTTATACACCAGCAGGCACATTTCCTAGAATGCGACAATTTAATATTGTGGGTATTTTTGAAATCGGAATGTATGAATATGACTCAGGAATGGCGTTAATGAATCTAGAGGATGCTCAAAAATTCCTTCAAATGCACGATACAGTTTCTGGAGTTAGAGTCAAAATTGATGATCTTTTTTTAGCCCCTGCAGTAGCTCAGAGGTTGTCAAATAAACTCTCGGAATCAGGTCTTTTTTATATAAGTGACTGGACAAAAAAGCATTCGAATTTTTTCTCAGCTGTAAAGATGGAAAAGAGAGCAATGTTTATCATTCTCACGTTAATTATTGCTGTTGCAGCATTTAATATTGTATCGACCTTGGTAATGGCAGTAACTGACAAAAGATCAGATATTGCAATTCTTCGAACATACGGAGCAAAACCAAAAAGTATTCTGTATATATTTATTATTCAGGGTTCTTTAATTGGCATTATTGGAACTCTCGCTGGTGCATTTTTTGGAATTGCTATCTCACTTAATATCCAAACAATTGTTCCTTTTATTGAGCATTTATTTAATGTCCAATTTTTATCTAAAGACATTTATTATATTTCTGAAGTGCCTTCTAAGCTTTTATTAACTGATGTTATCGCTATCACTTCAATTTCTATTTTACTGACAATTCTTGCAACGATTTATCCTAGTATCAAAGCATCTAGCACTTCACCTGCTGAGGCGTTAAAGCATGACTAAAAAATTACTTATAACTTGTAAAAATTTATCGAAGACATTTCCTGGTCTAGATGAAGAAATTATTAATAAGTTAAATCTAAACATTAATGAAGGGGATCATTCAGCTATAGTTGGAGTTTCTGGCTCTGGTAAAAGCACACTACTTCATCTTATGGCTGGGCTTGAAAAAGCCTCCTCTGGCCAGATAAAAATTTTAGACCAGGATATTGCATCCTTAACTCAGGATGATCTGGGTGTTTTGAGAAATGCGCATCTAGGTTTTATTTATCAATTTCATCACTTGCTTAGTGATTTTAATGCGATAGAAAATGTTGCAATACCATTATTAATTAGAAGATATTCATACAAGCTTGCTTTTAAAGAAGCTGAAGCGCTTTTAAAAAAAATAGGACTTAACAAAAGACTAACTCATAAGCCTTATGAATTATCTGGAGGTGAAAGACAGAGAGTTGCAATCGCTAGGTCTTTAATCACTAAGCCAAAATGCATTCTTGCAGATGAACCTACAGGAAATTTAGATGGAAAAACAGCGCATTTTGTATTTGATTTATTACTTGATTTAACAAAAGAGAATCGTTCAACTCTAGTCTTGGTAACACATGATAATCAGCTTGCATCAAAATTAAAGTTTCAATATAAATTAACCCTGGGAAAACTTAAAAAGATATAAGTTGGTTTAAGCAATTAATCGAATATTAAGATAAGTTGATTTAAACAATTAACTGAATATTAAGATAGAATAATACTCATCAAACACTTGGAGAACTGAATATGTGGGAAATTATTTTAGCTGCAGGATGGCCTATTTGGCCGCTCATATTTGCATCAATTATTGCCTTAGCAATAATTGGTGAGCGCTTCTGGTCATTAAGAGTTGAAGTAGTTGCCCCAAGCGATCTTCTTCCTGAGGTTCAGAAGTTGTTGAATCAAGGCTCGATAAAGAAAGATGTGATTGCGAAAATCAGAGAGCATTCTCTTTTAGGTGAAATTTTTGCAAATGCTCTTCTTAATTCAAATACATCTGCAGCTCATATTAAAGAGGCTATAGAAGAATCAGGTAGAGCAGTGAACTACAAGCTTGAAAAGTACCTGCCAACATTAGGCACAATTGCAGCAGTGGCCCCTCTTCTAGGACTCTTGGGAACAGTCATAGGTATGGTCGATCTTTTTAGCTCATTTACAAACAGTGGTCATGACGTAGCTGTATTTGCGAGAGGTATTTCTGTTGCTTTGTATAATACAGCAGCGGGTATTATTGTAGCAGTTCCTGCAATGATTTTTTATCGCTTTTTTAGATCTAAAGTAGATGATTTAATTTTTGATATGGAGCAACAAGCGCTTAAACTGATTGATTCTATCGGTGTTCGTAAATAAATAATTAGGATTACATATGAATTTTCAACGAGGAAAAAAGCACGAAGAAATGGAATTAAACTTGGTTCCTCTAATCGACGTATTATTGGTTATTATTATTTTCCTTGTCGTGAGTACAACCTTTTCTAGATTTAGCGAATTAAAAATTAATCTTCCGACCGCTGAAGCTAATAGTCTGGATAAAAAACCTAATGTTATTAATGTATCTATTACTGCGGATGGTATTTATTCGGTCAATGAAACACAACTTCCAAATAAGAGCCTTGAGTCTATTATTACAGCCTTAAAAAATTCGGCCAAAGATGAGAAAGAAATTCCTGTGATCATTAATGCAGATGCAAAATGCGAGCACCAATCAGTAATTAACGTTATGGAAGCTTCAAGACAAGTTGGTTTGACTCATATTACATTTTCTACAAAAATTAATTAGACTTTAGAGAAGATTAGTTTTTTCCTTGGCCTAATGGCAAAAAATATTAAAAAAATAACTGCACAACAATCAATTAACCTTAAATATCTTTATAAAAGGCTGTTCAAATATACTTGGCAACATAAGTTTATTTTATCCTTAAGTCTTTTATCGCTAGTTGTTTTGTCCTTAACTAATACAGCATTTCTGGTCATTATAAAAAAGATTACTGATCACGGATTTGGATCTGATGTTGGACATAGGCAAGTCTCTTTGGCATTTCTTTTACTTTTAGTAATGGTGACAAGAGCATTATCAGGATTATTTTCAAGTTATTTTATGAAATCAATTTCAATGAGAACTGTTGAAAGTATTAGATGCGATCTTTTTAAGAAAATTATGATGTTACCAGTTAATTTTTTTGATAAAAACTCTTCTAGCCACATTGTTTCTAAAATTATCAATGATGTTCAGCAACTTTCAAATGTCATTACAGATATTGGCTTTAATTTTATTAAAGACGGAATAAGTTTTATTGGGATTGTCTCATATATGCTTTATTTAGATTGGAGACTTACCTTAGTATTTTTTTTACTGGCCCCATTACTCACTTACTATTTAAAGATAATGTCACCTAGATTAAGAAATGCTGGGACTGTCTCTCAGCAAGCCATGGGCGAACTTACAATGTCTTCTGATGAGGCTATCTCAGGCCAAAGAATTGTTAAAATTTTTGGCTCAAATCAATATGAAATTAATCGGTTCACTAAGATTTCTGAAAAAATAAGAAAAGCACAAACTAAACTTGTGAGAATAACTGCATTAAATTCCTTCACTGTTGAAATTTTAGCGGGTGTTGCATTATCTAGCATTGCTTTCTATTCTTTCGGTAAATTTACCGCAGGCCAATTTGCAGCGTTTTTTGGTGCTTTACTAATGATTATTGCTCCGATTAAGAGCTTAACTTCAATAAATGATAAAGTTCAAATTGCCATAGCAGCAGCAAGAAGTGTATTCGGATTGATGGATGAGGCTGCCGAGACTGATCGCGGTTCAAAATCTATCAAGCGGGCAAGAGGATATTTAAAAGTATCTAACTTAACCTTCAAGTATCAAAATAGCAAACATAATATTCTTGAAGGCATTAGTTTTAATATAAAGCCTGGGGAAAAAGTAGCGCTTGTTGGTAAATCAGGCGGAGGAAAAACAACACTAATTAATTTATTGCCAAGATTCTATGAATTTGAGCAGGGTCAAATATTATTAGACGGTATTAATATTAAGGATCTCAAGCTAAGAAGTTTGCGAAATCAGTATTCCCTGGTAAGTCAAGATACAATTTTATTTAACGATACTATTATGAATAATATAGCTTACGGTGCCATGGATAGATCGGCAAATAAAGAAGAGGTAAAAAAAGCCGCTATAGCGGCTAACGCTTGGGAGTTCATTGAGCCACTTGAAAATCAATTAGACCATGAAATTGGCGATAGAGGGGTAAGATTGTCAGGGGGACAGCGTCAAAGAATTGCAATAGCTCGTGCAATTTTAAAAAATGCACCTATATTGCTCCTCGATGAGGCTACATCAGCATTAGATTCTCATTCTGAAAAATATGTTCAGTCTGCTTTAGACAATTTAATGAAAAATAGAACAACTATAGTTATTGCTCATAGACTCTCTACAATTTTAAATGCTGATCGAATCATTGTGATTGAAAAATCAAGAGTCATTGATATCGGGACTCATAAAGAATTAATTAGGCGCTGTAAGCATTATTCAGTCCTCTACAAAAAAGGGTTAAAGTAATATTTTGATTCCGTACGAAGAAGTTTTTTCTAAAATACATTACTCAAAAAGCCCAGCTTTATTATTGCTTCTTCCTTTATCAGCAATATTTTTTTTAATATCTTATGCTAGAAAATATCTTTACCAATTTAATTTTCTAAAATCTTACAAATTAAAAGTCCCTATAGTTATTGTAGGAAACATTACTTTGGGTGGGACAGGCAAAACCCCTTTAGTTATTCATCTTGCAAATGAATTGAAAAAAAATGGGTATCATCCCGGTATAGTAAGCAGAGGATATGGCTCCAAAACAATAGGTGCTGTTGAAGTTAATCAAAAAAGTAATACAGATGAAGTAGGGGACGAGCCTATTTTGATTAAAAAGCGGACTCGTTTGCCAGTTTTTGTTTCAAAAGACAGAGTGATCGCTGCAAAAGCACTTATAAGAAAATATAAAAAAATAGATGTCATTTTATCTGATGATGGTATTCAGCATTATCGTTTAATGCGCGATATAGAAGTAATAGTAATTGATGGCACTAGAAAATTTGGAAATGGATATCTTTTGCCAGCAGGACCGCTAAGAGAGTCTATATCTAAATTAAATGATGTAGATATTATTGTATGTAATCACAAAAAAGTGGTAGATGACAGTTACTTGATGAAATATAAAAGAGAGGTCTTAATAAATCTAAAGACTAATCAAGAGATTTCATTAAATAAGATTCGCCTAAAGAATATTCATGCCATAGCTGGCATAGGGAATCCAGATCTATTTTTTAATGATCTTAAATCGCTTGGTTTAGTATTTGATAGTTCCGCCTATAAAGATCATTATCGATTTACAAAAAAAGATTTTAAAACTATGAATGATAAGAATATTATAATGACTGAGAAAGATGCTGTGAAATGCGAGAAGTTTGCTCAAGATAATTTTTGGTATTTGCCAGTTTCTGCCGAAATAAATTCGAAGTTTATTGACGTAATTTTAAAAAAGTTGAAGCATATAAGCCATGGATAAAAATCTACTAAAAATCTTAGTTTGCCCAGTAACCAAAGGACCATTAATTTATAAAAAAGATCAAAATGAGCTCATATCAAAATCTGCCAAGCTTGCTTACCCTATTAGAGATGGTATTCCTGTTTTATTAGAGAGTGAAGCGAGGATGCTTAAAGATAATGAAGATTATTCATGACTTTTAAAATTGTTATTCCAGCAAGATATCAAAGTAGTCGTTTAGAGGGAAAACCGCTTTTGGATATCGGTGGCATTCCAATGGTCATTCATGTTGTGCAGCAATCATTAAAAAGCAAGTCTAATGAGGTCGTAGTTGCAACTGACAATCAAAAGATTTTTGATGTTGTTGAAAATTTTGGTTACAAAGCAATCATGACTAATGTCAATCATAAATCTGGCACGGACCGTGTAGTAGAGGTCGTGAATTTAATGGATTGGTCAGATGATGAGATTATTGTGAATGTGCAAGGCGATGAGCCTCTCATCAATCCTTTATTAATTAATCAGGTTGCTGAATATTTGGAAAATAAAAAAGACATTTTTGTCTCTACGGCGTGCCATTCTAACTCAGATTACAATGATTTTATTGATCCAAATAACGTCAAAGTCGTACTAGATAAAAATTTTCAAGCATTATATTTTAGTAGAGCACCCATTCCTTTTCCGAGAGATGAATTTGCTCAAAAGATCATAGGAAAACAAGGTTTCTATAAACATATTGGTATCTATGCTTACCGAGTCAAGTTTTTAAAAGACTATAAGGATACAGGGCAGACTGAATTAGAAGGTATTGAAAAGTTAGAACAACTTAGAATTCTCTATGCAGGGTACAAAATTGGTGTTGTGGCATCAATTGAGATTCCAATGATAGGTGTTGATACACTTGAAGACTTAGAAAAAGTAAGAAAGTTACTTCTAATTAAATAGCAGATTCGCCTGTTTCGCCCGTTCTAATTCGTACCACTTCCTCGATATTACTGACAAAAATTTTGCCATCACCAATTTTGCCTGTATGCGCGGCAGTTGATATTGCTTCAATCACTTTTTTAACCATTTTGTCTGAAACGATAATATCTAATTTGATTTTAGGTAAAAAATCAATTACATATTCTGCGCCCCTATAGAGTTCAGTATGTCCTTTTTGTCTTCCAAAGCCTTTAACTTCGGTAGCCGTGATTCCATTAATACCAATTTCAGAAAGGGCTTCTCTTACTTCATCTAATTTAAATGGCTTAATTACTGCTTCAATTTTTTTCATCTATCTTCCCTCTTTGTATGCATTAATGTTTAAAGGTAATGGGGTATCTTCTATCTTTGCCAAAAGCCCTTTGGGTAATTTTTGGACCTATTGGGCTTTGAGCTCTTTTGAATTCGTTATCATTAATTAACTTTACAACGTGATTTACATTTTTACTAGAAAAACCTTTTTTTACAATAGAGCCTATAGACAAATCTTTTTCAATGTAAAGCTCAATTATCTTATCAAGAATTTCATATTTAGGTAGACTATTCTGATCTAACTGATTAGGCCTAAGTTCAGCCGTTGGCAGCCTCTTAATTATTTCATTTGGAATGATAGTTGATATTGAATTTCTATAATTTGCTAATTTATAAACCCACGTTTTTGGCACATCTTTAAGAGGGGCAAAACCTCCTACCATATCGCCATATAGCGTTGAATAACCAACAGCAGTTTCACTTTTGTTACTTGTTGATATTACAATTCCATTAAATTTATTAGATAGCGCCATTAATAAAACGGCTCTTATACGAGCCTGTAAATTTTCTTCGGTAGTATCAAAAGGCTTATTTTTAAATTCACTAGACAATGTTTTTCTGAAAAGTTTAAAAATAGATTGAATATCTATTTCCTTGTAATTCACGCCAGTATTTTTAATCATTCTTCGAGACTCTGTAATACTTAATTTTGCCGTAAATTCTGAGGGCATCATAACAGCAGTAATATTTTTCTTATCAAATGTATCACTTGCCAACGCTAAAACTAGAGCAGAATCAATACCACCGGATAAGCCTATAAATAAGTTTTTAAAATTATTTTTAACTACATAATCTTTAAGTGCTAATTTAAGCGCTTCATATAGATGTGCCTCCCTATGATAAGAGATTTTATGTCTATTAAATTTAACAATTGTTTTTGAAGAAAAATCAATAATTGCTGTTTCTTCCTTAAAGAACGATGATTGATGTAAGAGTTTTAATTCTTTATTGACAACGAAAGAGCCACCATCAAATATCAGCTCATCTTGGCCTCCAATTGCGTTGAGATAGATCACAGTGGATTTAGTTTCTCTCGCTAATTTAGAAATAACTTTTATTCGGACATGAGATTTTTCTATTTCATAAGGAGATGCATTAATTACAATAATGCCATCAACTGATTTTTTTTTGAGTAATTTGCTTGGTAAAAAACTCCAGGCATCTTCACATATTAGAAGACCAATTTTTAAAGTTTTATGTGTAAAAATAAATTCTTTTTTACCTGATTTAAAATATCTATTTTCGTCAAATACGCCATAATTTGGCAATGTTTGTTTGGAATAGGTACCTTGAATTTTTCCATTAAAAAGTAAGGAGGCTGAATTATATATTTTGCTATCTTTTTTTAATGGGTGTCCAACGATAACCTTTATGAAAGGTAAGGCTTTCGCAATTTTTTTTAATGCTTTTGTACATGTATCAAGAAAATCTTCTCTTAAAACTAGATCCTCAGGCGGATAGCCACATATAGAAAGCTCAGGAGTAATAAATAGTTCAGCACCTTTATTAGAAGCTTCTTTGGCGCGCTTAATAATAAGGTTACTATTTTTTTCTATATCACCAACAAATGAATTTATTTGCCCTAGCGCTATTTTCATGATTTTTAGTAATTACCACCTGCATTTTTAATTAGATCAACAATTTCAGTGTTTTTAGCTTTAAGCGCATATACAAGAGCCGTTAATCCATAGCGATCCTTTGCTTTTAAATTTACTTTTGCGTCAATGAAAAGCTGAATCATTTCTTTGGATTTATTTGCTACAGCGTAATGAAGAATAGGTGTGCCATCAGAATCTTTACGATCAATATTAGCGCCATTTTCTATCAGGATCTTGGCAACAGGTAAGCGATTCTTTTTAGTAGCCCATGTCAGTGCTGTCCAACTATATTGGTCTTCATAATCAACTTTTACACCGCGTTTTATTAAAATAGCTACTGCATCTGCATTACCCTCTCTGGCAGCATACATTAGAGGACTACATTTATATTTATCTGTAATATTTGGATCAGCACCATGATCTAGTAATATTTGAACTGTTTTGATGTCACCATTTTTGGCTGCATACATTAAAACAGTTTGTCCTGTATCGTTGGCGTTATTTGGGTCAATACCGCGCTTAATTAAAAGATCTACAGTCTCGTGAAATCCTGATATGGCAGCTAATCCATAAGCACTCCACCCATCTTTGTCTCTTATTTTAGGATCTGCTCCATTATCCAGTAGCATTTGAGCTGATCTCACATAATTTTTTTTGGCTGCAAACATCAGTGCAGTCCAACCATTGTTTTCAGTTGCATTTACTGCCGCACCTTTTTTTATTAAAAGCGCTACAATCTTATCCATATCTTTTCTCGCGGCATACATTAATGCTGTGACGCCATCTTCATCTTTAGTATTTGAATTACCACCACTTTCTAAAATAGCACTTACTGTTTCAACATCACCTTTTGAGGCTGCAGTTAAAAGATAATTCACAGACTCTTCAGCATATGCAATTGATACAAATAAAGAAGTAATCAAAAGAAAAACGAAAATAGTTTTTTTATACAATTTTTATTTTTTTAATAAGGCTTGCATGGTAAGTCCTATGTCGGCAGGCGATTTAGCCATGCTGACCCCAACTTTTTCTAATGCTTTAATTTTATCTATTGCAAGACCAGAGCCTTGGGAGATAATAGCGCCGGCATGACCCATTCGTTTCTCTTCAGGAGCTGTAATACCAGCAATATAACCTGCGAGCGGTTTTTTGATATGTTGTTTAATATATTCAGCAGCCACTTCTTCATCCGAGCCGCCAATTTCACCGACTATGATAATGCCCTTAGTATTTTTGTCTTCCTCAAACATTTGCATGCATTCAATAAAATTAAGTCCTTTGATAGGATCTCCACCAATACCAACACATGTGCTTTGACCTAAACCAAGGACGGTAGTTTGCTGAACAGCTTCATAAGTTAATGTGCCTGATTTTGAAATAATACCAATTGATCCAGGCAAATGAATGTTGCCAGGCATAATGCCAATCTTGCATTCGCCAGGTGTAATAACACCGGGACAATTTGGACCAATAAGCTTCGATTGATTAGCGCGTATTGCCGCCTTAACATTAATCATATCCTGAATTGGAATGCCCTCTGTAATACATACAATAATTTCAATACCTTCTTCCGAAGCTTCAATAATTGAGTCTGCAGCGTAAGCAGGGGGGACGTAAATTACTGAAGCATTAGCATTAGTCATTTTAATAGCATCTCTTACTGTATTAAATACAGGTAGATTAAGATGAGTTGTACCACCTTTACCAGGCGTGACTCCACCTACTAATTTTGTACCATAAGCGAGTGCTTGCTCTGAGTGAAAGGTACCCTGTTTACCAGTAAAACCCTGGCAAATTACTCTGGTAGATTTATTAATAAGAATAGACATTTATTTTTTTATAAGGCTAGTCGCGATGGTTGCCGCTTCAGTAAGTGAATTTGCGGCTTTGATATTTAAGCCACTTATTTGTAAAAGTTTCTTGCCAAGATCCACATTGGTACCTTCCAATCTCACTACTATAGGTATTTGCATACCGACTTCTTTGACTGCTGCAATAATGCCTTCCGCAATAATATCGCAACGCATAATACCGCCAAAAATATTAACTAAAACAACTTGTACGTTATTATCATCAAGAATAATTTTAAAAGCTTTCGCAACAGTTTCAGCAGTTGCCCCACCACCGACGTCTAAAAAGTTTGCAGGTTCTCCACCATAAAGTTTAATAAGATCCATGGTAGCCATAGCAAGTCCTGCGCCATTAACCATGCAGCCAATATTTCCATTAAGTGCAATATAGTTTAATCCAGCGTTAAAAGCCTCAGCTTCTTTAAAATCATTTTGTGACCAATCGCGAAATTCTGCCAATGTTTTTTGTTTCAAGAGTGCATTGTCATCAACTGTCACTTTGCAATCGAGAGCAATTATTTTTTTATTAGAAGTAATCACGAGCGGATTAATCTCCAATAGTGCAAGATCATTTTCAATAAAGACCTTAAAAGCACTTCGAGCAAGCTTAACAAAATCATTAATCATTTCATTAGGCAAACCTAATGTAAAGGCAATATTTCGGGATTGAAAGTCCATGAGGCCGTTAATTGGACTACATAGCTCTCTGATAATTTTTCCAGGATTATTTTTAGAAATTTCTTCAATTTCTATGCCGCCAGCAGAAGATGCAATGACAACGATCCTTTCTGATTGCCTATCAACCAATATAGAAAAATATAATTCTTCTTCTATATCGCATGATTCTTCGATAAGAATTGAATTAACAGGCTGACCATCTGGCTTATTTTGATAAGTGACAAGTTTTTTATGAAGAAGTGATTTTGTAATTTCAGACGCCTCTTTTTTTGAACTCACAATCTTAACGCCACCTGCTTTACCTCTACCACCCGCGTGAATTTGGGCTTTTATGACATAAGAAGGTGTTTCCATCTCGCCTATTGATTGATCTACTTCATCTATCGACTTAATTACAATACCTTTTGGAACAGAAATACCGTATTTTGCAATTAATTGTTTGGCCTGATATTCGTGGAGATTCATGATAAAAAGGAGCTAAATAAGCATTATTTTCTACGAATTTAAGCAAACATGCTAGTTAAGAATTATATTTTCATAGCAATGTTAGAATTATTCATTTAGAGCCTTTTATCACTTATTCATTTTATGAAATTATTAATTCAATCTTCATATAGTTTCAAAAGTCATTTGGCAGAAATCTCTGAAATTTTAGGCCAAGCGACAGATTCTCCATATCAGGTTATTAATGACAATGCTGCCATATATGAGATTGGAGAGGACTTATCAGAAGATTTAAAAAATCAGCTTCATCTTAAACATATAGATTTTGCAATTTTAGATCATTACAAAGCTTTAAGTGAATTTAGCTTATGTGTCATGGATATGGATTCAACAGTCATATCGATTGAATGTATTGATGAAATCGCCGATATGTGCGGCAAAAAAGAAGATGTCACTTTGATAACTAAAAGCGCGATGAAAGGAGAAATTGATTTTTCACAAAGCCTTATCAAACGTGTTTCATTATTAGTAGGTCTTGGAGAAGAAATGCTTTTTAAGGTCATAGAAGAAAGATTAAAATTTAACGAGGGCACTCAAGCATGGATTAAAGCTTGTCGTAGAAATAATGTCACGACAGTGCTTGTTTCAGGTGGCTTCGATTATTTTGCAAATTATGTGAGAAATAAACTTGGGATTGATGTTGCTATATCTAATCAGCTTGAAATTAAAGACAAGAAGCTCACGGGTAAAGTATTAGGGCGTATTGTAAATGACGAAGTGAAGGCTCAAGTAGTAAGAGAATTTCAAGCTAAACTCAATATTGATAAGTCAAAAACAATCGTGATTGGTGATGGAGCGAATGATTTAAAGATGTTAGCTGAGGCTCAATATAGCATTGCGTATCACGCAAAGCCTATTGTACAAGAAAAGGCACGGTTTAAATTCAACCACTCAGACTTTAACGGCGTATTAAATCTTTTTAAAATTTAAATAAGCTCTTCTTTTAAGAAGCCCGCTTTATATCGTGCTTCCTTATTTAGCTTTCCATAATTTAATTCAATATCGTACTTTTTAAGCAAACTCTTATAGGTTTCATGAGGGTCTAGTTTCTTAGATTCACATGCCCAGCGATACCAAATATTGCCGATAGACACATGACGAATCTCTTCTTCATAAATGATTTGTAAAATCGATACAATTTCATCATCTTTTTGCTGCTTAAATTTTTTGACAATAGGTGGGCTGACATCAAGACCTCTTGCTTCCATGGTTCTTGGAATAAGTGCTAAACGATGTATTAAATCGTGATGAGTTCTTTCAGCCATTTCCCAAAGGCTATTATGTGCATTAAAGCTGCCATAGCTTAAACCAAATTTTTTAAGATAGTCATTAAGTAAATTAAAATGTGCCTGCTCCTCGTAGGCGACTTGGATCCAGTCAAAATAAAATTGTTCTGGAAGATTTTTAAAGCGCCAGACGATATCGAGCGCTAAATTGATTGCACTAAATTCAATATGGGCTAGTGCATGAATGAATATTAATTTTCCATATTGAGTCGAGGCTGATCTTTTTTCAACTAGTCTGGGTGCGACAATATCAGGTTTAGAAGGTGCACCTGGTAATTGAAAGGTATGTTTTATATCATTTTTTGAATCAATCGTTACTCGGCGAGATTTAAAGGATTCGTATAAAGCTTTAACCTGATTTAATTTATCATTTAAATCATTTGTGGCAAGAGCCTTTAGGCTTTCCGCTCTTAACTCCATAATGTAATCAATTAATGAATAGGTACGATCGCAACAGAACCAGCTTTCATATCTGGTGTAATGATAGATTTTTTATCATAAGATAGCGCTATGTCGGCAGCAGCTTTAAAGCCGGCTTTAAATATACTGACTTTGTTGCCTTGAACCTTAAATATCTTTCCATTTTTCCAGTCACTAACAAAGAAATTATTTCCAGACTTAATTAGGCCATCACCACCGCCAAGCGCTTCAGCAACCTTTGTAATTGATTTAGTTTTTAAATTAATTTTGTATAAAATGCCACTTGAAAAGTCCACTTCATAAAGATCATTTTTTTCAATCCATAGACCATTAGGGGCAAGAATTTCAGGTGTATCTTCATTAAGTACTATTGTAATTTTTTTGTCCTTCGCAATTTTAAAAATCGCACCACCTGATTTAAGATTACCGCTATCACTTACGTATAAATTACCTGATCCATCTGAAGTAATATCATTTAAAAAAATAGGTGTTTGTGGAAATGCCATAGTACTTCCGAATACAGTCCAATTACCATCTTGTTCAACTTTCAATATACGATTTTTATCTGCTACATACAAAGACTTACCAACAAGAATTAACCCTTTAGGATCATCCATCCCACTTGCAAATGTTGAAAGTTTTCCATCAATTGAAATACGTGTAATTTTTCCATCACCATCTTTATTGAATTCACCAATCTCAGAGACATAAATGTCACCTTTGGCATCTTGAACGACTGATTCAGGACTTACAAAACCTGAGATTATATTTAAGGATTCATGCGCTTTTAAAGTGACACTTACGAGCGCTGATAATAGACATAAGAAAACACGTAAATTTTTCATTATTTTTTAGAAAGTTTTAATTAAAGACACTTGTCTTCACAGCCTTCTTCACTTACGCCTAACGAAAGAAGCAACTCCGCCATTTTTTCATCACCTTTTTCTTGTACTACGCGGATAATAGATACGCCACCTTTCATTTTTTTATTAATATCAGCGCCCTTAGATGCAAGGTATTTAACCATATCAGTTCTGCCATCAAAAGCAGCATGATGAAATGCATTCATTTTTGTAAGGGGGTGAGTGTAATTGATATCAGCGCCATGATCGACCAAATATTTGAGAACTTGAAATTGACCTTTAGCCGCTGCCATGAGAAGCGGGCTCCATGCAAAATAAGTTGAATTAACATCTACTTTTTTGACTTCAACATATTTTTTAACGATAGGCAATTTGCCTTCATTCACAGCGCCTGAAAATTCGATTTGTTCTGCATCAGTCAATGCAAAAAGATGCATTGAGAAAGTAAGTAAGATTAATGTTAATGTGGTTTTTAAAAATTTATTCATGAAGATTGATTCTTTCGTTTAGTTAAAAAATTGATAAGCATTGGTAAACATTTTATACCATGGCGCTAATCCATCCCAGGTTTTAGGATGCCAAGAGTTTTGTATTACTCTATAAACTCTCTCGGGATGAGGCATCATAATAGAAAACCGTCCATTTTCCGAAGTGAATCCAGTAATTCCTTCAGGTGAGCCGTTTGGATTCATAGGATAGATAGAAGTTCCCTTGTGGTAATTATCAACATACCGAAGTGTTGCAAGTTGATGATTTAAAACATCATTCAACTGATTCTGAGTTTGATATTCTGTAAAGCCTTCACCATGTGCTACTGCAATTGGGAGTATTGCGCCATTCATTTCATTAAAAAATATTGAATTAGATTTAAGAATTTCGACAGATACAAATCTTGCTTCAAATTGCTCAGATTTATTTTTTATAAAATGTGGCCATAAAGCGGAGCCTGGAATAATCTCTTTCAAGTTACTCATCATTTGACAACCATTACAAATGCCAAGTGCTATCGTGTCAGTTCTTGAGAAAAATTCTTCAAAAGCATCACGAGTTTTTGAATTAAACAAAATAGATTTAGCCCATCCTTCACCTGCACCCAATACATCGCCATATGAAAAGCCACCACATGCAACGAGCGCTGAAAAATCAGTTAAAGATTTTCGATTCTCAATAATATCTGACATATGCACATCATGTGCTTCAAATCCTGCAGTCGAAAACGCAGATGCCATTTCAACATGGCCATTAACGCCTTGCTCTCTTAGGATAGCTATCTTAGGTTTTGTTTTTTTAATTCCAAAAGACTGGGGAATCTTAAAATCAAATTTTGGATTTAATCCTGGATCAAAATCATCTGAAATTTTAGAAAACTCTTCTAAAGCGCATACTGGATTATCTCGTATCGATTGCATTTTGTATGATGTTTCAGTCCATGCGCTTTGTAAACTTGACCTTGTATCTTCAAAGACAGTGTTATTTTGATATTTGATGTGAATGATTTGATCTGAATTGACAGATCCAATTAAGAAGGCATTCTGATTTAAAGCAGCATTCAGTTTTTTAAGTACACTTGAGATATATTCTTTCTTAATTTGAACGACAGCACCTAACTCTTCGTTAAATAGAATAGCTTTAATATCAGGCCCACACGCGGTTAAATCAATATCTAAACCACAACGCCCTGCAAAAGCCATTTCAGTTAAAGTCGCAAGGAGTCCACCATCCGATCGATCATGATAAGCCTCAATCATATTTTCATCTTTCAATGTTTGGATCACATGAAAGAATGCTTTAAGAGTTTTTGTGTCTTCAAGATTTGGTGGCGTATCGCCAACTTCATTAAATACCAAGTTAAATGATGAAGCTCCTAATCGATTCTTGCCTAAACCCAGGTCGATATAAATCAGACCACTTTCCTTAAGATTTCTATTAAGTGTAGGCGTTAAAGTTTTTCTAGCATCAAAAACAGGTGCGAACGCAGTTAAGATAAGCGATACAGGCGAAACAACAGCTTTTTCTTCTTTGTTATCAAGCCAGGATGTCTTCATAGACATAGAATCTTTACCGACAGGAATACTGATACCTAAATCAGGGCAAAGATGCATACCGATTTCTTCAACAGCATCAAATAAAGCAGCATCTTCACCTTCATGCCCTGCAGATGCCATCCAATTAGCTGATAATTTTATATCTTCTAAATGATGAATGGATGCTGCGGATAAATTAGTAATCGCCTCACCTAAGGCCATGCGAACAGAGGCTTTAGCATCAATCATTGCAATAGGTGTTTTTTCACCAATAGCAAAAGCCTCACCGAGATTACTATCAAAAGATGACAAGGTGACGGCGACATCTGCAACAGGAATTTGCCAAGGACCCACAAGCTGATCTCTTGCAATTAATCCTGTCACTGATCGATCGCCGATATGAATCAAGAACATTTTATTTGCAACGGCGGGGTATCTTAAAACGCGATATGCTGCGTCTTTGATATCAATATTTTCTATGTTGACAGATTTAACTGTTCTTTCTTTTCTCTTTACATTGCGCGTCATCTTAGGCGGTTTTCCTAAAAGGATAGATAAATCCATATGGACTGCATCTTTTTTAAGAAGACTATCTTCGACAATAAGTTGTTTGTCGTCTTTTGCAATACCTACAATGGCAAACGGACATCTTTCTCGTTCGCAAAGTGATTTGAATAAATCAAAATCTTTTTCTTTGATCGCTAATACATAACGTTCTTGAGCTTCATTGCACCAGAGCTCGCGTGGAGACATACTTTGCTCTTCATTGTTAATTGCGCGTAATTGAAAAGTCGCACCAACACCACCGTCATTCACTAATTCAGGAAATGCATTTGATAAACCACCAGCACCAACATCATGAATACTTAAGATAGGATTTTGAGTCCTTAATTGCCAGCATCGATCAATCACTTCTTGCGCTCTTCTTTGTAATTCAGGATTGCCACGTTGTACAGAATCGAAATCTAAATTTTCTTCATTAAATCCAGTACCCATACTTGAAGCAGCTCCACCACCAAGACCGATAAGCATCGCAGGACCCCCTAATTGAATAAGAAGGGCGCCTGGTGGAATTGCATGTTTTTTTGTATGAATATCATTAATACTGCCAATGCCACCCGCCAACATAATGGGCTTATGAAAACCTTTTATCTCATTATTGTGTAGGATTTCTAATGTTCTAAAATAGCCTGTAATATTGGGTCTGCCAAATTCATTGTTATATGAAGCACCTCCAATGGGACCGTCAATCATAATTTGAAGTGCTGATGATATGCGAGCAGGAGCGCCGTAAATATCTTTTTCCCAAGGCTGAATAAATTCAGGAATACGTAAATTAGATACTGAAAATCCTGTGAGACCCGCTTTAGGTTTTGAGCCTCTTCCTGTTGCACCTTCGTCTCTGATTTCACCACCTGCACCTGTTGCAGCGCCTGAGAAAGGAGAGATTGCTGTCGGATGATTATGTGTTTCTACCTTCATAATAAAGTGAGTGAGTTCTTCATGATTGCTATAAATACCATTTTGATTTGGATAAAAGCGATTGATCCTAGCACCCTTTACAATAGAAGAATTATCAGAGTAAGCCACAATCGTATTGCCAGGATGTAAGTGATGCGTATTTTTAATCATGCCGAAAAGTGATTTAGATTGCGTCTTATCATCTACAATCCAATCGGCATTAAATATTTTATGGCGACAATGTTCTGAGTTTGCTTGAGCAAACATCATGAGCTCTACATCTGTAGGATTTCTTTTGATAGAAGTGAAGTAATTAAATAAATAATCGATTTCATCTTCAGATAAAGCAAGTCCGAGTTTTTTATTGAAATCATTTAAGACTTGTTTTCCACCTTCAAGTATTTCTGCGTACTGAAGTGGTTTAGGAGGTAGATGAGAAAAAAGAGATTGAGCTTCATAAAGATCAAAAATCGAAACTTCTGTCATACGATCATGAAGTAAAACTGAAAGCGTTTTCTTTTTATCATCTGATAATAAAGATTCGTCTTTTAATTCAACATATACAGCAACCGCTCTTTCGATACGTTTGATGTCATAAAGTCCGCAATGGTTTGCAATATCAGTAGCTCTTGAAGCCCAAGGCGATATGGTGCCAGGACGTGGCATGGTGATAATCGCGTTATGTTTAAATTTTAGCGTGTGAGCCTTAGGGCCATAATACAGAATTTTTTCTAAGGTAGCTTTATCATTTTCTTTGATTTTTTTTTCACACCATACGATATGAATGTATTCAGAGTGAATATCTTTGATTTTTTTATTAATTGTTTGAAGCTTTTCAAGAAGTTTTTCTTTTCTAAACTTTGAATAAGCTGGGCCACCAGCAATATGAATAATTTCTTGGCTTTGCATGTTTTGGGCAGTGTTTTAAGACGTTACTTTAAGCTTGTGATTTTAACAGAAGCTATTTTCTAAAACCTCGTTAATTTTTAATAAATTAACTAGAAAAATAGAGTGAGGTTTGATAGAAAATAAAGCTAAAAACCCAGGCCATAAGAAGTGCCCATGAAACTGAATAAATCACAAATGAAAGGTTTTTGGATTCATTTTTAAGGGTTGCGATCGTAGATAGACAAGGCGTATAAATGAGGGTAAAAATCATAAAGCTAATAGCCTGAATTTGAGTTACATTGCTATAAAGATGATGGATTAAAGCTGTGCCCTCCGCGCCGTAAATTACAGCTAAGGCACCAATAACAATTTCTTTGGCAATAAAACCAAAAATGAGGGCAATCACCAATTGTTCATTAATACCAATGGGTTGGAAAATAGGGGATAGCCATTTACCTAATTGGCCAGAATAAGTGAGTTCACTCGCAATCGGCACATCCATTGGGAAATGCGTTAACGCCCAAACAAGAAGCACGCCAATAGTAATAAATTTGGTGGCACGTGTTAGAAAATGTTTAATTTCAAGCACGCTTCTTTTGATGATGTGATTCATTGTAGGAAAGCGATAGGGGGGCAATTCAATAATAATAGGTTCTTTATTCTTGAATTGATTTTTAAAGATAAGTGCTGAAATAAAGATCGTGAAAAAACTTAATAAATAAAGACAGAAAAGCACCAGTGGCCCGTACTTGGCGTTAAAGAGTGCTGTAATAATAAATAAAAATACTTGGAGTCTCGCTGAGCACAATGAAAATGGAATCACAAACATCGTTAAGAGACGAAGTTCTTTTGTGCGCATAATTTTTGTGCCTATGAGAGCCGGCACATTGCATCCAAAACCCATAAGCATCATCACAAAACCTCTTCCATCCAAGCCTATTTTTTCCATTAAAGCGTCCATCAAAAATGCAGCTCTTGAAAAATAACCACTATCTTCTACAACGCTCATGATGAGGAAGAAAAGAATAATAATGGGTACAAAAGCAGCTATGGTGGTGACCCCTAAATAGAGACCATCTAAGAGGAGGCTTTGAAAAATACCATGATGATTTGTAAATAAAGGCTCAAGATAATCTGCTCTAAAGAAATTGAAGAATTGAGCCATTAAATCTTGAATAGGTTTGCCTAGCGTGAAGATAAACTGAAAAATAGAAAATACAATTATAAAAAAAATAGGTAGACCCCAGAAGGGATTCAAAAAGAGTGCGTCAAGTTTTTTTGTATTCTTATCGTTAAGTTTAGTTGGATATTTAACAGTTAATTGAATTAAAGTTTGAATTGTTTTTTGATGAGATATTTGATCAGATGAATTTAATGGGCTAATTTTTTTAATGGGTGTGGCGACATTTTGACTCATTAGTTGAGAAGAGGCTTTTAAAAGTTCAGTCATACCTTCGCCGAATTTAGCACTTGTTTTAACCACAGGTATTTTAAGTTTTTTCTCTAACAATGCGGCGTTTATACTGATACCCATTTTTTTTGCTTCGTCATGCATATTGAGAGCGAGTACACAGGGAATATTAAGCTTTTGAAGTTGTAATAATAATGAAAGTTGTCGCTCAATTTGAGCGCTACATAAGACAACAATCGCTAAATCAATTTTGTTATGATTGATAAAGGTTTGTACAATTTTTTCATCTTCAGATAAACCTTGAAGATCATAAATGCCTGGTAAGTCAATGAGTTCAGCCATATGGCCGGCTAGTATTGTTTTCACCACATGAAGGTCTACAGTAATACCAGGCCAATTACCGATGCGTGCAGAGGAGCCGCTTAAGCGATTAAACAGAGTCGACTTGCCCGTATTTGGCATGCCTAAGAGAGCAATACGCTTCATAGGGCAGATGAGTTAATTTGAATAAGTGATGCTTCTTGTTCCCGAATCATAAGCTCAGTTGTATCAATCATGATATGAAAAGGCCCTTTAAGTGGCGCCTTTCTTAAGACAGTGATTTTTTTGCCGCGTTTCAACCCCATGGCATGGAGCCTATGAATCAGCAAGCGATCCATATCGAGCTTTTGAATAATACCGCTTTGGCCTTCTGACAATTCTAATAAAGTAGTCATAGCTATCTAAATGATAATGATTCTTATTATTATATACAAAAAAGCCTGCATAACGCAGGCTTTAACTGGCTCCCAAGACGAATTTCTTTATTTTCGGTTATCAACAATCTTAGCTTTTGCTTTGAGATCTGTTAATAGCTTATCAAGTTGTTTTTGTTGAAGTGTTTTGGCTAAACCTTCTTTTACTTTATCGAACTCAGGTGCTTGAAGTACTCTTGTATCTTCTAGCTTAATCACATGCCAGCCGAATTGTGTTTGAACTGGTAGAGTAGTAAAGCTACCTTTTTTAATCGAGGTAAGGGCTTCAGCAAATGGCTTCACCATTGAGTTCGCTGGGAACCAACCCAAATCACCACCTTTATCTTTTGAGCCTGGATCTTTTGATTTATCTTTAGCTATTTTGCTAAAGTTTCCACCTTTATTAAGTTCAGTAATCACGTCTTTAGCTTCTTGTTCGCTTCCAACAAGAATATGTTTTGCATTGAATTCTTGAGTACCCAAATCTTTTTTATATTGTTCATATGCATTTTTAATATCAGATTCTGGAATAGGATTTTTTTGAACGTAATTTTGTAGGAAAGTGTTGTATAGCATTTCTTTACGAGCTAACTCTTCTTTCAAAAGATAGTTTGCGTCCTTGCTAAGCCCGGTTCTTTCTGCTTCTTGAATAATAACTTCCATGGCAATCATGCGATTGACAATCATATTATTAAGGTTGTCATCCATTTTTTGGCCGCGATTTGCAAGATCTTTCACTACAAAATCATAGAGATTCTTTTTAATAGGCTTGCCATTCACTGTAATATTTAAATCAGCTGCATGCCCTAATATACCGAACTGAAAAAGTAAAATAAAGACAAAGGTTTTGATAAAAGAAAACATTAAAGCTCCTTGATAATTAATATTGAAGAGTGATTCCTTAAGGCAAATCAGCTTTGATACTTAATGCATGAATTTTTTTAGGAATTAAATCTTTAAGCGCTTCGTAAATCATGCGATGCCTCATTATCGTTGATTTTCCTGAAAAATGCGAACTTGTAATTTCCAAATCGAAATGGCCTCCACCTGTATTGCCGTTATGTCCTTTATGAAGATCACTTAAGTCTTTGAGACTTAAATGAGAGGGTTCTAAAAATGCTAGCCTTTCTTTAATAAGATCTTTTAACATAGATATTTAAGGAAGTGTTTTTCTGAAAGGTTTCACTTCAACAGAAGCATAAACGCCTGAAGTATAAAAAGGATCTTCATGAGCCCAGTTTATCGCTTCATCGAGCGAAGTAAATTCAGCCACAATTAGACTTCCTGAAAAGCCATCTAAACCAGGATCAATCGCATCGATTGCGGGGAAAGGCCCTGCGAGAATCAACTTTCCCTGATCTTGCAATATTTTAATGCGCGCTAAATGCGCTGGCCTTTGAGCCAATCTTTGATTGAGGCTATTTTGGTGATCTTTAGCGATGATGGCGTAAAACATATTATTTATGATTAGCTCTTGATGCCATAACCGCAATCAATATGGCATAACAAATGATTAATCCTGTAATACCGAATAATTTAAAATTTACCCAGATACTCTCTGAGAAATTAAAAGCAACGTATAGATTAAGAAAGCCTAAGCCTGCAAAAAATACTGCTGAAGTCATGTTAATTTGATTCCAAGTTTTTTCATTTAATCGAATTTGTTCGCCCATGAGATTTTTAATAAGATTTTTTTTCTTAAAAAAATGAAAAAATAAAAGCGCGCCTGCTAATAACCAATACAAAATACTAGGCTTCCATTTAATAAAATTTGCATCGTGAAGCCATAATGTTGTTCCACCTAAAATGCTGATCAATACAGCATTAAATATAAGCAATTTATCCACTCTTTTGTGAATGAGCTTGCTATAGATCAGTTGAAAAAACGTAGCAACTATAACGACTAATGTTGCTGTATAAATGTCTGAAAATTTATATGCAATAAAAAAAAGAATGACAGGAAAAAGATCAAATAGAAATTTCATTTGTAAAATTACCTCATGGCTTTTATACATTATGTTTGGTCTAGACTATCTGTTACTATGGTAGTTCATATTGAAGTACCTAATACCCATGATCGATCTTCATTCACATTCTACTATATCTGACGGATTATTGAGTCCAGCTGAACTTGTTCGGTATGCTCATACTAAAGGTATCAAGGTTCTTTCTTTAACCGATCATGATGATGTTGAAGGTTTAAAGGAAGCAACTTCACAAGCAAAATTATTGGGCATGCATTTAATTCAAGGTGTTGAAATTTCAGTGACATGGAAAAGGGCCACGATTCATATTGTTGGATTGAATGTAGATCCAGAAAATAAAACCTTATTACAAGGCCTTTCTTCTATTCGAGAAGGTCGTTTTGAAAGAGCAAAACTAATGGCGCGTGCTCTTGATGAAGTGGGCATCAAAGGCAGCTTAGAAGGCGCATTAAAATATGCAAAATCTGGCATTCTAGGCCGGACACATTTTGCGAGATTTTTAGTTGAAAAAGACCACGCTAAAGATGTGAGAACTGTATTTAAAAATTATCTCGTCAAAGGCAAACCAGGCTTTATTGAACATACTTGGACTACTTTAGATAAGGCGCTGGCATGGATTCATGAAAGTGGGGGTATAGCTGCCATCGCACATCCTGCTCGATATAATTTAGGTAAAAATAATCTTTTGGCATTCTTGAATGAATTTAAAGCATTGGGAGGCCAAGGGATTGAAGTCATATCAGGAAGTCACACAACCGAAGATTCTTTAAAATTCTCAAGAATTGCATATGAGTTTGAATTACTAGCATCTATAGGTTCTGACTATCATGGGCCAGGTATTTCTTATAAGGAGATGGGGTCTTTGCCCAGACTTCCTGAAACATGCGTTCCAATATGGAAAACTTGGAATGAAGTCAATGCCATATTGAACTAAATTTTTTCTCAAAAATACATATTTCTTGAATGAATATAAGAATATTCAAATAGAATGACATTCTATATATGGAATTAACTGTTATACAAAAAGTTACCGTTTACGCGCTTCCCATTATCTTTGCGATTACGGCTCATGAGGCAGCGCATGGCTATGCCGCCAAGCATTTTGGCGATTTGACAGCTTACAATCAAAATAGAATCAGTCTTAATCCACTAAGACATATTGATCCCATTGGCACTATTCTTTTACCAGCTTTAACTGTATTACTGGGCGGTGTTTTATTTGGGTGGGCTAAGCCTGTACCAGTTAATTTTATGAATTTGCGCCATCCTAAAAAAGATATGCTTTGGGTAGCTGCAGCTGGCCCTTTTTCAAATTTAATTATGGCGATCTTTTGGACAATTTTATATGGACGAAGTGCCTATTTACCAGAATCGATGTCTTTGTTTATTCAGCAAATGGGTATAGCGGGTATTAGTATTAATCTATCTTTAATGGTATTAAATTTAATTCCATTGCCCCCACTCGATGGGGGAAGAATTGCCGTGAGTTTATTACCTAATCATCTCGCTTATAAGTATGCACAAGTTGAACGATATGGTTTTTTAATTTTAATAATTTTATTAATGACTCATATTCTTGATTTAATAATTTTTCCGCTTATCCAAATTAGTCAAAGTCTAATTTTATGGATATTTGCATAAGGATGAAGATATAAGTTATGGCTATTGAACGTGTCATATCTGGGATGCGACCCACGGGCAATCTTCATTTGGGTCACTTCAATGGAGTATTGAAAAATTGGATCAATCTCCAACATGAATTCGAATGTTTATTCTTCGTAGCCGATTGGCACGCTCTCACGACGCATTACGACTCTCCTGAAATTATTGAAGAGAACGTTTGGGAAATGGTGGTTGATTGGCTTGCAGCTGGCGTTGATCCAGTGACAGCAACTATTTTTATTCAGTCTAAAGTCCCTGAGCACGCTGAGCTTCATATCTTACTATCTATGATCACACCACTAGGCTGGCTTGAAAGAGTGCCAACCTATAAAGATCAGCAAGAAAAATTATCCTCTAAAGATTTATCGACTTATGGATTCTTAGGCTATCCATTATTACAAAGCGCAGATATTCTGATTTATAAAGCAACTAAAGTGCCTGTTGGTGAAGATCAAATTCCTCATGTTGAATTTACACGTGAGATTGCAAGACGCTTTAATCATCTCTACGGCAAAGAAGCTGGTTTTGTTGAAAAAGCTGAAGAGGCAATTAAAAAATTAGGCTCTAAAAAAAGTAGTCTCTATATGGAGATGAAAACAGCCTATCAAGAAAATGGTGACGAAGAAGCTTTAGATTCAGCGCGCGTATTAATCGAAGAACATCAGGGATTAAGTTTAGGCGACAAAGAAAGATTATTAGGCTTTTTAGAAGGTGGCGGCAAAATGATTCTAGTTGAGCCAGAGTATAAGCTAGCACCTGCATCAAGGATGATTGGTTTAGATGGTCAAAAAATGTCTAAGTCTTATAACAATACAATTGCTTTAAGAGAGCCTCCTGAATCTGTTGAGAAAAAAATTAAAACAATGCCAACAGACCCTGCGCGCATCAGAAGAAATGATCCAGGTAATCCAAATCATTGTCCTGTATGGCAATTGCATCAAGTGTACTCAAATGACGAAATAAAGTCTTGGGTCGAAACAGGATGTAAAGAAGCAAAAATAGGATGTATTGAGTGTAAGCAACCTGTGATTGAAGCGATCAATAAAGAATTGAAACCTATTCAAGAAAGAGCATCTTATTACATTGAAGATCCTGATCTTGTAAAAAATATCGTGGCAGAAGGTTGTGAAAAAGCGAGAAAATTAGCAAGAGAAACGATGCGAGAGGTAAGAGAAGCGATGGGGTTAAGTTACTAATGAATCAAGAAGTGCAAACAATGAGGATTGGAAAAATTCATGGAGAGAATATTGAGGTATTACCCCAGGATCTTTACATTCCCCCTGATGCACTTGAAATTTACCTAGAAGCTTTTGAAGGGCCGCTCGATCTTCTTTTATACCTAATTAGAAAACATAACTTAGATATTCTCGATATCCCTATGGCTGACTTAACAATTCAGTATATGGATTATGTTGAGAAAATGAAAGAAATTAAACTTGAGTTAGCTGCAGATTATTTACTTATGTCCGCTGTCTTGATTGAAATTAAATCAAGAATGCTTTTACCTAAGAAAACAGCCGAAGAAGATACAGAGCAAGATCCTCGTGCTGAACTTGTGCGAAGACTGATGGAATATGAGCTTATTAAAATAGCCTCTGAAAAACTTACACAAATGCCACAAGTGGGCATTGATCTTTTTGTAGCCAATGCTTATTTTGAAAAAATTACAGAAATTACCTATCCAGATATATCGATTGATGAAATATTCGCAGCATGGAAAAATATTTTAAATCGTGCAAAACACTTTGAAGCGCATAAAGTTGCTCGAAATAAACTCTCTGTAAGGGAGCATATGACAATGATTTTAAGAAAACTTCAAGAAGAGGAATTTATTGAGTTTTCATCACTATTTAATGTAGCTGAAGATAAAATTCAAAAATTAGTTGTATGTTTCTTAGCTATACTAGAATTAGCAAGAGAGCGGCTCATTAAGATTACTCAACAAGAAAGCTTTTCTCCTATCTACATTAAATTACAGATTAATTAAGCCATGACGGATTTAAATAACATATCGAAAATTAAACAAATACTAGAAGTGGCACTTCTAACAAGCGCTAATCCTTTATCATTGGATGATTTGCAAAAATTATTTTCAGAAAAAATTGAGCGATCTACATTAAGAATGTTGTTAGATGAACTTAAAACAGAATGGCAAGACCGCACTATGGAATTAGTCCTTGTCGCATCGGGTTATCGCTTTAAAGCAAGAGATGAATATTCAAGCTATCTTATGAGATTGAGCCCTGAAAAAGTAGCTAAATATAGTCGTGCAGTTATGGAGGTGTTGGCGATTGTGGCTTATAGACAGCCAGTCACGCGGGGCGATATTGAAGAGATTAGAGGTGTTGCACTTAATCCTAATGCTATTAGGCAGTTGCTAGAGAGAGACTGGATTGATGTGATTGGTCAAAAAGACGTTCCTGGCAGACCTTCATTGTATGCAACAACAAAATATTTTTTAAATGATTTTAATTTAAGGTCTTTATCCGAGCTTCCTGATATCGAAAGCTTCCTCCAAAATGAAATTCCTTTGAATGTCTAATGTTAAGTCATTAAAGACTTAATTACTTTATGCGTTCACAAGATCAAGATTCACCAAAAGAAAGTAAGCAAACAAGCGTATCAAAAACTCAGCGCCTTCATAAACTCCTTGCTCAATCTGGCATTGGATCCAGACGAGAAATGGAAAAATATATTGAAGCGGGTCGTGTGTATGTTAATGATAGCCTAGCAATTTTAGGTCAATTGATTTATGAGCATGACATCATTAAGATTGATGGAAAAACGACTCATCTTTTCTTTGATTTAAAATTTCCTAAAATTCTTATCTACCATAAGCCTGAAGGTGAGATCGTTTCTGTAAGTGACCCGCAAAAAAGAACTACAGTATTCTCAAAGTTGCCTAGAATTAAGAATGAAAAATGGATTTCGATAGGGCGTCTTGACATTAATACTTCAGGGCTCCTTATGTTTACTACTTCAGGCGATCTTGCTAATCGCCTCATGCATCCTAAATTTGAAATTGAACGTGAATATGCTGTTCGTATCTTTGGCGAATTAACTGAAGAGCAAATATCAAAGTTAAAATCAGGCGTTAAGTTAGATGATGGCCTCGCGAAATTTGATGAAATTCGTTATCAAGGTGGCGAAGGAGCTAATCGCTGGTATCAAGTCATACTAATGGAAGGCAGAAATCGAGAAGTAAGGCGTTTGTTTGAACATTTTAATTTGCCCGTGAGTCGACTCATTCGAACTAGATTTGGCCCCGTGTCTCTTCCATCTCGGGTAAAAAGAGGCATGATGCTAGAGCTTGAAGTGAAAGAAGTTGAAAAAATTTTAAAATGGCTAGATATGCCTTTTTCGATGATCAGCCGTAATGAAAGTCTTAATAAAGTTAAAGCGCGAAAAAAACATGCGCATCCATCACCCTATGCGCCTAAAGTGAAGCTTGATCGAAAAGCTATATTAGATAAAAAGATTAAAAAGATTGGAAGAAAACCAGTTAAGAGAAGAATCAGAAGTGATTCTGATATTAAAAAAATCTAATCAGGTAATTGAGATTTTTGTAGCATAAGCACAAAGTCATTACCTAAAGAAACATCTAGCCATTGAAATTTAAGTTTAGGGAATTTATTTAATAAAACTTCTTTGTTGTGACCAATTTCAACAATTAATATGCCATCATCATTAAGATAGCGTTTTGCTTCGTTGATAATTCTAATGGTGTGATCTAAACCCTCTTCTCCACTCCCTAAAGCCATACTTGGTTCTTTTAAAAATTCCATAGGGAAGCTATCAACTGAAGCTTGATTTACATAAGGAGGGTTCGAAATAATGAGGTCATATTTCTTATCTTGTAAGGCATCAAATAAATTAGATTGAATTAATTCGGTACGATCATTAAGCCCATAATGATTAATATTGATTTCCGCTACCTGTAATGCTTTTTCAGATAAGTCTACAAGATCAATAATTGCATTCTGAAAGCTATGTGCCATCATTATGCCTAAGCAACCACTGCCAGAGCATAAGTCTAGCGCGCTAAAGATTTTTTCAGGATCATCAATCCATGGGTAAAGATTTTCGCTTAATAACTCCGCAATTAAAGATCTAGGAACAATGACGCGCTCATCCACATAAAACTTGTAATCTCTTAGCCAGGCTTCATTAAGAAGATAAGCAGTTGGGATTTTGTCTTTAATTCTTTTTTCAATTAAAAATAATAAATCTTTTTTTTCTTTGCCTGTTAGGCTAGCGTCTAAAAAGTTTTCTATCGTATCGTGAGGAAGGTGAAGAAAGCCAAAAATAAGCCAGACAGCTTCGTCATATGCATTAGAAGTGCCATGACCAAAAAAAATATCAGAACTTTCAAATTGACTAACCGTGTATCTAAGCCAATCACGAATTGAAGAAAGCTCAGCAAGAATTTGCGCTTGGCTCAAGTGAGAATCTTATGCAACGTCAGTTTATAGATATCTTTGAGTGGTTCGATATCTTTTACATCAATACATTCATTTATTTTATGAATCGTGGCATTGAGCGGGCCAAATTCTACAACCTGATCGCTGATGTTCGCAATAAAGCGACCATCCGAAGTGCCGCCCGTTGTAGAAAGCTCGGGTGTGATACCCACAGTTTCTTTAATCGCTTGCGATAAAATCTCTACAAGCTTCCCTTTTTTTGTTAAATAAGGATTGCCCGAGTGCTCCCAATCAATTACGTAATCAAGTTTATGCTTATCTAAAATAGCATGTGCTCTTTCTTTTAAATTTTCAGCAGTACTTGCTGTTGAGTATCTAAAATTAAAAAGAATATCGACTTCGCCAGGAACAGTATTTGTAGCACCTGTGCCGCCTTTAATATTTGAAATTTGCCAAGAGGTTTTAGGAAAATATTCATTACCTTCATCCCAGGACATATTGACTAAATCTGTGATTGCAGGAGCAACCATATGAATCGGATTCTTAACCAAATGAGGGTAGGCAATATGACCTTGAATGCCTTTTACAGTAAGCTTTGCGGAAAGCGACCCTCTTCGGCCATTTTTTATCATATCACCGAACTTAAGATGTGAAGTAGGCTCACCGACTACACAAAAATCAATCCTTTGATTTCTTTCTTTAAGAAGTTCAACTACTTTTACGGTACCATCCACCGCCACACCTTCTTCGTCGGAAGTAATAATTAATCCAATTGAACCTTTGAAACCTTTGGTTTCGTCTAAAAATTCTTCAATGGAAACAATAAAGGCTGCAATAGATGTTTTCATATCCGCAGCACCTCGACCATAAAGCTTGTCATCTTTGATTGTAGGTTCAAAAGGAGGCGATATCCATTGATCGACTGGGCCACTCGGTACGACATCTGTATGACCTGCAAAAAAAAAGAAGGGTGCTTCAGTCCCTCTCCGTGCGTATAAATTTTCTACATCACCTACTTTAATTTTTTCACATTTAAAACCTAAAGGTTCTAAGAGGCTTATAAGAAAATCTTGACAGCCAGCATCGTCAGGCGTGTTAGATTTTCTAGCAATTAAATTCTTAGTGAGTTCTAATGTTCTGGTCATTTTTATTTTTTAAATAATTGTTTAAATTTAGCTTCATCAAATCCAAGCGATACTACTTTTTTGTCGATTGCTACCAAAGGTCTTTTCATCACCGTTGGGTTTTCTATAATTAATTGAATGGCAGTTTCTTTATTGTCTCCAAGTTTTTTTTCTCGGCCTGTCAGATTTCTCCAGGTCATGCCGGATTTATTAATGAGCATATCCCAGGTTAAATGATTTGGTAGTTTTTTAACCCATGCAGTCAAAGTAGCCTGATCTAATGCTTCTTTTTTTAGATCAAAAAATTCATATTTAATTTTATGGTTATCAAACCAAGTTAATGCTTTTTTGACAGTACTACAATTTTTAATGCCGACTACCATCATAATTAAATACCTCTAAGCAACTCATTAATACCAACTTTACCGAGTGTTTTTTCGTCTACCTTTTTTACAATCACTGCACAGTAAAGACTATAAGAGCTATCTTTTGATGGTAGGTTTCCTGAAACAACAACTGAGCCTTTAGGAATGCGGCCATAAGTTACTTCGCCTGTCTCACGATCATAAATTTTAGTAGATTGGCCAATATAGACCCCCATAGAAATAACTGCATTATCTTCAACGATCACACCTTCAACCACTTCTGATCGTGCACCAATAAAGCAATTATCACCAATAATAGTTGGACCAGCTTGAATAGGTTCCAATACCCCACCAATGCCTACGCCTCCTGAGAGGTGAACATTTTTACCAATTTGCGCACAAGAACCGACAGTCGCCCATGTATCGACCATTGTACCTTCGTCTACATAAGCCCCAATATTTACATATGAAGGCATGAGCACAACATTTTTGCCAATAAATGAACCGCGTCTTGCAATAGCATTCGGTACAACACGATAACCACCTGCTTTAAAATCTTCATCAGAGAAATTAGCAAATTTTGAATTTACTTTATCAAAGTAATTGGTATAACCACTCTTCATGACCTCGTTATCGTAGAGTCGGAAAGAGAGTAATACCGCCTTCTTAATCCATTGATGTGTTTCCCACTCTTGTGAGTCTCTGATGCGCGTTGCCACTCGCAGCGATCCATTATTTAAATTATTAAGCACTTCATCCACAGTATCTTTAATTTCTTTTGGTGCATTTTTTGGATTGATTTCAGCTCTTATTTCAAAAGCGTTTTCGATGATTGATTTTAATTGATCCATACAAGTATTTTTTTAAGTTAAAACAGTATTTTACATTAAAGTCTATTGCAATTACCTTGGTCGATTTGATTCATAGAGGGGCTTGAATTTATTGGCAAGATCAGTGAGCTCCCTAATACGATTGTCATCAGATGGATGAGTGCTTAAAAATTCAGGTGGTTTTTTAGTATCTTGTTGTTTCATTTTTTCCCATAAGGTGACTGAAGCCAAAGGATTAAATCCTGATCTCGCGGCAAGTTCAAGACCAATAGCATCAGCTTCTCTTTCTTGTGTTCGGCTATTAGGTAGGGCGAAAAAGAGGGTAGTACCCAAAGAAACTGCTTGTACAGTGGCATTCGCTCTATTGCGTTTACTTGTATTTGATATGTAAGCTGCAAAACCAATCAAACCTAATTGTTGAACGGCTGCAGTCGACATTCTTTCCCGGCCGTGTTCACGAAGTGCATGAGAAATTTCATGTCCGATAACGGCTGCTAATTCGTCATCAGTAGCTTTTAGTTTTCGAATAAGACCTGAGAAGACCATAATTTTCCCCCCAGGCATACAGTAAGCATTAACTTCATCATTGTCTTCAATATTTATTTCCCAAGTCCACTGATTAGCTTCAGGCTTAAAAAAAGTTGTATTAGCAATTAGTCTATTACTAATTCTCTTAACGCGACTTACTTGAAAAGAATCAACATTCAGTTTATTTTTCTTTCTTGCTTCTTGAAGTGCAGCTCTGTAGCTATCATTTGCCAGGCTTGCCACCATAGATTGGGGCATAAGTAAAAGTTGTTTTCTATCGATACCTGATTGATTTTTTATAGTAGTTGAGGCACAACCTGTAATAAGAAATACTAATAAAAATAAAAAACTATATTTCATTCTTAAAACAATACTTGGCTTCCTAATTCAACCACTCGGTTAGGTGGAAGCTTAAATTGATTGGTAATTGTTTCCGCACTTCTAAATAAACCGATAAATAGTTTCTTTCTCCAATAATTCATGTTGTCTTTTGGCGTCGCTAATAAAATTTCCTTACCGATAAAGTATGAGCTATTCATTGGATCAATATTGACAGCATTTTTCACACATAATGCCAAGTCTTTTGGTAAATCGGGCACATCTTTAAATCCATATTTCACAGTGACTTTGTAAAAGTTATAAGGCAGTTTTTCAACAGTTACTAGATCTTTTGTAAATGAGTGAGGATAGTCCATAAACATCACAGTCAAAATAATAACTTTTTCATGAATTACTTTATTATGTTTAAGGTTATGAAGAAGTGCATGAGGAACACCCTCAGGATTAGGCGTCATAAATATTGCAGTACCTTCTACTCGAGGTGGCGGATTAGTGCCTATAGATGAAATAAATGAATTAATTTCAATAGCTTCACCCTGAAGTATTTTATAAAGAAGTGCACGACCTTTTTTCCACGTAGTCATTAAAACAAAAAGAATGCAGCCGATTAAAATCGGAAACCAACCACCATCAGGTATTTTTAAAATATTGGCACTAAAAAATGCTAAATCGATCATTAAAAAAATTGCCATAAAAATAAGTGTTTTAATGGGGTTCCATTTCCACACTTCATAGAATACAAAGCTCGCTAGAAGCGTTGAGATTACCATATCACCTGTAACTGCAATACCATATGCCCCTGCAAGATTGCCTGAGCTTTTGAAAGTCACAACCAAAGCCATCACTGAAATCATTAAGAGCCAATTAATTCTTGGGAGATAAATTTGCCCCTCTTGATTTTCCGAAGTATGTTCGACGTGCATTCTTGGTAAGAATCCCAATTGAAGTGCTTGTCTTGAAACTGAAAATGCCCCAGTGATCACTGCTTGTGAAGCTATGATTGCAGCGAGGGTCGCTAAAATAATAAGAGGAATACCAAGAAATTCGGGGGCCATAAGATAAAAAGGATTTTTAATATTTTCAGGATTACTAATAAGTAATGCACCTTGTCCAAAGTAATTTAATGTAAGCGCTGGAAGCACAAAAATAAACCATGCAAGCCTAATAGGATGTTTACCAAAATGTCCCATATCTACATAAAGCGCTTCAGCACCGGTTACAGATAAAACGACAGCACCTAAAGCTACAAATGCAACCATGGGAGCTAATTGGAAGAAATGAAATGCATGTAAAGGATTAATCGCATGAAGTACATGTGGCTCTTGCGCAATATTCGTAAGACCCAATAATCCAAGTGTTAAAAACCAAAAAAACATAATGGGACCAAAGAGTGCGCCTACAATATTTGTTCCTTTGCTTTGTGCATAAAATAAAATAAAAAGTACTATAAGAGTTATTGGGATAATAAGGTGGCTTAAGGAAGGTGCAACAACCTCAAGACCCTCTATCGCAGATAAAACAGAAATTGCAGGTGTAATCATTCCGTCTGCATAAAACATACAAGCCCCAAGAATGCCTAAAATCATAATCCAATTTCTTTTATTACTGCTCGGCGCATTTTTATTAGCAAGAGAGAGTAAAGCCATAATGCCGCCTTCCCCTCTATTATCAGCTCGCATGATAAAGCCTACATATTTCACTGACACAATCATAATGAGAGACCAGAAGACAAGTGAAAGTATACCTAGAACGTTAAATTGAGTAAGTTCAACTGGATGTTTGCTTAAAGAAAAAACTTCTTTCATAGTGTATAGGGGGCTTGTGCCAATATCACCAAATACGACACCTAAGGCTGCAAGTGAAAGTGTTGCTATCGAGACTTTCTGATTATTTTTTTTGGTATCTTCCATGAGCGCCAGAGTATATTTAATTCAATTAAAATGATTAATTTTTAAGATCTGAAATATTTGCATCAGCTTGGCCATGGTTCAATTGAATACGAATTTTATCATCAAGCTTTAACTGGTTTACATTATTTACAATCTGGCCATCAACATTTGTGATAATGGAATAGCCTCTTGATAAAACAGCATGAGGGCTTAAATGATCTAAGTTTAATTTCAATTTATCGATCTTTAAACGATATTGAATCATTGCATTTTTCATGCTTTGATTAATCCTTTGTATATATTGATGAATCTGTTCCTTTTGTCTTTGAATTTGTTGTCGGGGTGATATAAGCCTTTTCTCTAGATAGTCTATTTTTTGCATCAATTCACGGATGACACCAGCCATTACTTTATTTAATTGATTTTTGTATACTTGAATTGTTTTAACTAGTTCGACAGTATGGCTTGTGACGAGCTCAGCCGCGCCTGTCGGAGTTGGTGCTCTAAGGTCTGATACAAAATCAGCTATGGTTGTGTCAGTCTCATGACCAACACCTGTAATAATAGGTATTTTAGATGCAATAATTCCTCGCGCTACAATTTCTTCATTAAAGGCCCATAAGTCTTCAATCGAACCACCACCTCGCGCAAGAATGAGCACATCACATTCCATTCTGATATTTGCAGTTTCAATAGCTTTTACAATCGCGAGAGGCGCCTCTTTACCTTGAACGAGACAAGGATATATAAAGATTGGAATATGGAGACTTCGTCTTTTAAGAGTAGTAAGAATATCTTCAATTGCAGCACCTGTAGGAGAAGTAATAACTCCAATAGACTTGGGAAATTGAGGTATGAGTTTTTTACGAGAAGTTTCAAAAAGACCTTCTTTGAGAAGCCTTTCTTTTAATTGATTAAAGGCTTCCGATAAAAGCCCAGCACCCGCATGTCTAATCAGATCAATATTAAGCTGGTATTCTCCGCGAGCTTCATAGAGCCCAATAAAACATTTCGCTTCAATTTTTTCACCATTTTTAGGGATCCAATCAGCAGCCATATTTTTATTTTTAAACATGGTGCAGCGTACTTGAGCTTCATCATCCTTAAGAGAAAAGTACCAATGTCCAGAGGATGCGCTTATAAAATTAGAGATTTCGCCTGAAATCCAAAATGAGGGAAAACTCTGCTCAAGAAGCTCCCTGACGAGGCGGTTAATTTCTTTAACAGAAAAAACCTTGGCCTCGTTAGGTTTGGTGCTATTTATTGGTGTTGAATTAATCAAACTAGGGGGATATCCGTTACAATTATCTTCATTATAGAGTCTATGAATAATTAAAGAGCTTTAATTGAAGAAATTTTTTTTATCACATAAACAAGCCCATTTATTTGCTTTTTTTGCTGCTTATTTTTTAGTTGCATTAGCGCTGTTCATTCAAAAAAAATTTAATCTCGAACCTTGCCCTTTATGCATTACGCAAAGGATTATTTTTATGGTGTTGGGACTATTCTTTTTGATTAATGCATTTATTAGGCCAACATACTTAATGAGAAGACTGTCCCTAGTTGTCTTATCTATAACCTCAATTATAGGCATGGTATTTTCGTTTAAACATATTCTGATTCAATCGAAAGCCGTTGATGTTCCTAATGAATGCGGCGTTGACTTAAATTATATGTTTGAAAATTTTCCATTTTCAAAAGCTTTAAATTTACTTTTTAAAGGGACGGGTGACTGCTCCCATATTGATTGGAGTTTACTGGGCCTTACAATTCCTCAGTGGGCTTTAATTGGATTTATATCTTTTCTCGTATATACCGTTCTTATATTTCGGATGAATGTAAAGTAATGCACTTAGAAAATTTTATTGGTAACACACCGCTCGTTTCCCTGCAGCGCATGAATGGAAATTTAACCAGCGCGATCTACCTTAAATTAGAAGGTAATAATCCCGCAGGCTCAGTAAAAGATAGAGCCGCGTTTTCTATGATTCATAACGCTGAATTAAGAGGCGATATTAAACCAGGCGATACACTCATTGAGGCTACATCTGGTAATACAGGTATAGCGCTTGCTATGGTGGCTGCGATGAAGGGCTATAAAATGATTTTGGTTATACCAGAAAATCAAACCATCGAAAGACGGCAAACCATGAAAGCGTTTGGTGCAGAACTCATTCTAACTTCGCAAGAGGGCAGTATGGAGTTTGCAAGAGACACCGCCTTAGAGATGCAAAAAGAAGGTAAAGGTTTTGTTTTGGATCAATTTAGTAATCTTGACAATCCCAAAGCACATTACGAAGGTACAGGTCCCGAAATATGGAAAGATACAAAAGGTCGCATCACTCATTTTATCTCGAGTATGGGTACTACAGGTACGATTGTAGGCACCTCAAGATTCTTAAAAGAAAAAAATAAAGATATTCAAATTATTGGTGTTCAGCCAGAAGAAGGCTCTCAAATTCCAGGTATACGTAAATGGCCAGAAGCTTATTTACCTAAAATTTATAGTCCAAAAAATATTGATCGGATTGAATATGTCTCACAGCAAAATGCAGAAGAAATTGCACGAAAACTTGCAAAAGAAGAAGGTATTTTTTCTGGAGCATCTACTGGCGGAGCGCTTCATGTCGCTCTTCAAATAGCGAGAGCAAATAAAGATGCTGTGATCGTATCTATTGCTTGTGATCGAGGCGACCGCTATTTATCTTCCAATTTGTTTGTGAGTTAAAGTTTTGACTCCTATTTTAGTATTTGATATCGAAACCATTCCTGATATTCAAGGTATTAGATCTTTATATACATTAGATAATAATTTTTCTGATGATGATGTTGTGAATGCTGCTACTTACAAAAGAAGACAAAAAAATGGCTCGGATTTTCTACATCACCATCTTCAAAAAATTGTAGCGATCTCATGTGTTCTTCGGGAAAGAGATCAATTAAAAATATGGACATTGGGAGATATTGACGATTCCGAAGAAGAAGTTATTCAGCGTTTTTTTGATGGTATTGATAAGTATACCCCTACACTTGTATCGTGGAATGGATCAGGATTTGATCTACCTGTATTAAATTACAGAGCTTTGATTTATGGCATTAATGCTTCCAAATATTTAGATATGGGTGAGATTGATAAGGATTTTAAATGGAATAATTATTTAAGCCGATATCACACACGCCATACAGATTTAATGGAATTTTTAGCTATGTTCCAGGGTAAAAATAATGCTCCATTAGATGATATTGCAAAGCTTTGTGGCTTCCCAGGTAAGTTAGGTATGGATGGCGGAAAAGTTTGGGATACCTTTAGAGAAGGAGATATTCAATCGATAAGAGACTATTGCGAAACTGATGTTGCGAATACTTATCTTGTTTATCTTAAATTTCAATTAATCCGAGGCCAACTTAATCAAAACGAATATGATGCTGAAATTAATTTAGTTAAAAATACGATTAAAGAATATCAAAAAGATTATTGGGATGAGTTTTTGTCCGCCTGGAAATCTTAAGTCTTCCTCAATGCAAGACGACATTAAATCTAAAAAAAAATTATTACTCGCCACAATAGAAAATATTGATCAAGAGGGTAGGGGTGTCAGTCATATTGATGGTAAAGCTATTTTCGTAGAAGGTGCACTTCAAGGCGAGTTGGTTGAGTGTGAGTCTTATGTGAGAAAGCCAAGCTATGAAATCGCTTTTACACATAGAGTGATTCGACAATCTAATTTAAGAGTAAAGCCTAAATGCGATCACTTTAATCGATGTGGCGGTTGTTCTATGCAGCATTTTGAGTTTCAAGCGCAAATTGCAGCTAAGCAAAGAGTATTTGAAAATACATTATCTAGAATTGGTAAGGTTAAATCCGAATTAATCTTAACACCACTTGCAGGGCCCTCCTGGCGTTACCGATATAAAGGCCGACTAAGGGTTAAATTTGTTGTTAAGAAAAATAAAGCACTTGTGGGTTTTAATGAAAAAAGAACACATCTTATTGCTGATATTTCCAGCTGCGAAATATTACCTCAAAATCTCTCTGATATCCTGCCCCCGCTTCAAGACTTGATTACTCAGCTTTCTATCAAAGACAAAATACCTCAGATTGAATTTGCAGCGGATCAAAAATATTTAGTATTGGCATTAAGAATTTTAGAAAAGCTAGATTTAAGTGATGAAGTACTTTTAAATGCATTCTCAAGTCAATATTCCGTCCAATTTTGGACGCAATCTAAAGGCCCTGAAACAGTGAAACCGTTATCAAAGAAAGATGACGTGAAGCTCTCTTATACTCTAAAAGAGTTTGGTCTACAGTTTAGTTTTATGCCTTATGACTTTACACAAATTAATCCTTTTATTAATCAAGTATTAGTAAGAAGAGCGATGAGTCTATTAAAGCCCTCAAAAGATGAACGTATTTTTGATTTCTTCTGTGGGCTTGGAAATTTCACATTACCTATTGCAATAAGTGGTGCAAAAGTGACTGGTATCGAAGGCTCAGCATCACTGATAGAAAGAGCAAAACAATGTCGAGATGAAAATCACTTAAATGATTTTGTGGAATATCAATGTATCAATTTATTTGAAATCCATAAGGAAATATTATTAAAATTGGGTCATGCAAATAAATGGCTGATTGATCCTCCTAGAGATGGGGCGTTTGAATTAGTTCAGCTCATTGATGAGGAAATTAATCCCTCAGTGATTGTTTATGTATCTTGTAATCCAGCTACCTTGGCTAGAGATGCTCAAATATTAGTAAATGAGAAGGGATATAAATTAGATAAAGCTGGTATTGTAAATATGTTTCCACATACCTCGCATGTAGAATCTATTGCATTATTTGTAAAGAAAGCATCTTAAGAATTATTTAATTATGCATATTAAAATTTCAATCAGAGAGCAAAAACTTCATGTCTATCAAGATGATAATTTATGGGTGACATCATTTGTGATTTCTACTGCAGAAAAAGGTGTGGGTCAAAATAAAGGCAGTTTTTGTACGCCTTTAGGCCAGCATATTGTGCGAGCAAAAATTGGTAATGGCGCACCTTTGTTCGCGCAATTTATAGCTCGAAGACTTACAGGAAAAATATGGAATCCAACAATGTCAGGCTCTAACTCCAATGAGGATTGGATTTTAACTCGCATACTTTGGCTTTCAGGTCTCGAGGTTGGATTTAATCGTCTGGGTACCCAAGATACAATGCAGCGTTTTATTTACATCCATGGAACTAATGACCTAGCTCATTTGGGTCAGCCCAAATCTCATGGATGCATTCGAATGGATAACTACGACATCATCGATTTATTTGATCAAATTAACGTCGGTGATCATGTCTTGATCAATGAAATCTAATATGAATAAAAATCAATATCGATATTACGATCTAGTCATGGCAGCATTTGTGACGGTATTGATTACATCTAATTTGATTGGACCTGCAAAAATTTCCCAAATAGATGTTCCATTCTTTGGCGTCATGACTTTTGGCGCTGGTGTTTTATTTTTTCCCATCTCGTTTATTTTCGGAGATATCTTAACTGAAGTTTATGGTTATGCGGCATCGAGAAGAGTGATATGGGCAGGATTTGCTGCACTTGCTTTCGCATCTTTTATGGCTTGGATGATTGTGGCATTGCCACCCGCCCCCTATTGGCATAATCAAGAGGCTTATGAAGTTGCTTTTGGTTCAGCTTGGCGAGTTTCTCTAGCGAGCTTAATTGCTTTTGCAGCGGGCGAGTTTGCGAATTCTTTTGTATTAGCAAAAATGAAAATCATGACGAAGGGTAAATATTTATGGAGTCGTACGATTAGCTCTACTATTGCAGGTGAGGCAATCGATTCTATTTTGTTCTATCCATTGGCCTTCTACAACAGCGGCGTGATTCCAAATGACAAATTGATTCTTGTTATTATGGCGCAATTTTTTGCTAAAACATTAACCGAAGTATTATTTACACCAGTCATTTACAAAATTATTGGTTTTCTTAAAAAGAGAGAAAATATAGATTATTTTGATACGCGCACTAATTTCAATCCTTTTATTTTTAAATAATATGAATCAGATCGATTCTATATGACGATCGGCCCGTTAATGATTGATGTGGAGGGCCTTACTTTAAAAAGTGAGGACATCAAAAGAATCGTGCATCCGTTGGTGGGTGGACTTATCTTGTTTACAAGAAATTACAAAGATACCGTCCAATTAAAAACTTTAACAGATATGATTAGAAAAATAAGAGGCCATGACTTTTTAATAGCTGTAGATCATGAAGGCGGTCGTGTGCAGAGATTTAGAGAGGGCTTTACGACTATTCCTGCGATGAGAAAGTTAGGGGAAGTTTGGGATAAAGATCCTAAAAGAGCTAATCATTTAGCTTTTTTAATGGGCCAAATTATTGCTACTGAATTAAGAGTATTTGATATCGACTTTAGTTTTACACCAGTTTTAGATATTGATTACAACGAAAGCACCGTGATTCGAGATAGAGCTTTTCATCATGATATTGAAGCGATCAAGGCTTTGGCATCGAGTCTTTTGGAAGGCTTAAAAAAAGGCGGTATGCATGGGGTTGGAAAACACTTTCCAGGGCATGGGTATATTAAGGCTGACTCACATTTAAGCATTTCTGAAGACGACAGAACATTTGAGGAGATTACATCTAAAGATATGAGTATTTTTATTTCATTGATCAAGCACGGATTAAATGCAGTTATGCCATCCCACGTCCTTTATTCTTCCGCAGATAAACATCCCGCAGGATTTTCAAGTTTCTGGCTTAAAGAACAATTAAGAGAAAAATTTCATTTTAAAGGCGCTATTTTTAGCGATGATATGAGCATGAAAGGTGCCATACTTGGCGGTGAAATGAAAGATAGGATTTTAAAGGCCCTCGAAGCTGGATGCGATATGATCTTGTTATGTAACAGCCCCCAGCTGGTTGATGAGGTTTTACTTAATTTAGATTGGAAAATATCATCCGAGAGTATTTCAAGACTTCTTTCAATGAAAGGCACTAAAGATCCTGCTGAAGCCTTAAAAATGATCCAAGAAAAATGTTTCAAAGAGATGACAAGTCAAATCATGGCTATATAAAATAATGCAAATGAATATTGAAACTATTTGATAGGTTCTATAATCTATACAAAGTATTAAAAACTTTTAAGAGGAAAAAATATGGAAAATGTAAGAATTGAAAGCCAGTCGCAATCAACACTTGCGACAAATAAAGTACTAAGAAATACTTATGCTTTACTTGGTTTGTCTCTGATCCCAACAACAATTGGCGCTTACATAGGCATGAGCATGAACTTTTTATTTGCTCAACAACATCCTATTATGTTTGCCATTATGCTGATGGCTGGTATTTTTGGTTTATTTTTTGCGATTCAAGCAAATCGTAACAATAGTCTAGGTGTTGTTTTATTATTAGCGCTGACTTTGTTTTTAGGTGTGATGTTAGGTCCAATTCTTCAAGTAGCGTTTAATCTAAGCAATGGTGCTCAAATCGTTGGTCTTGCTGCAGGTGGCACAGCAGCTATATTTTTAACTTTAGCGACGATCGCAACTACTACCAAAAAAGATTTTAGCTTTATGGGAAAATTTTTGATGATTGGTATCATCCTTCTCATCTTAGCTTCTCTTGCTAATTTATTTTTCCAAGTGCCTGCCATGGCTTTAGCATTATCTGGCGTTGCAGTCTTATTATTTTCTGGATTCATTCTTTATGACGTAAGTCGAATTGTGAATGGCGGAGAAACAAACTACATCATGGCAACTTTGGCGCTTTATATGAACATCTATAATTTGTTTGTTAATTTACTTCAGTTGTTAATGGCTATTTTAGGCAACAGAGACTAATCGTTCGATTGAAATAAAAAAGCCGTAGTTTTCTACGGCTTTTTTCTTTTTGAAAGAAAGAAATCTTTTAGTATTTGACCGCATTCTTTTTCTAAGATGCCACCTATAGCTTCTGCATGATGATTAATTTCTTTAACGCTGATTAAATCAATCATACTTCCGCAAGCGCCAGTTTTTGGATCAGGAGCCCCATAGATAATTTTCTCAATACGTGCGTGTTGAATTGCCCCAACGCACATAGCGCAAGGCTCTAATGTCACGTAAATCGCGCAATCTTTTAGCCTGTAATTTTTGATAGCCTTAGCAGCTTCTCTGATAGCATTTATTTCGGCGTGTGAAGTAGGGTCATGGTCACTAATGGATGTATTCATGCCTTGACCAATTATTTCGCCATTCCAAACAATTAGAGCGCCGACAGGCACTTCATTTTTTAACTTAGCTTTTTTTGCTAACCCTAAAGCTAGTTTCATAAACTTAAGATCTTCATCTGTCATGAAGCAGTTTATTTTTTTTAGGATCAGAAATTGTTGTTTTAAAATGGATCACTAAAATATTGAGTAAGCCAATTAAAAATGCACCTCCAACCCAAATACCGACCTCTTCAAATGTTGGTGTTGAATCTTGCACAGGAAGCACAATGAGCTTTCTAAGGAAAAGTACCATCACGACTTCAATAAAGGTTTCAACTTCTAATTTACTTCCATTGAGGTAGCGCATTTTGGCAGAAATAAGGGCCGATATCGACCAAAGAAGCATTAAAGTGCCTAGTGCATGAATAAAGCCATGAATCAGATTATGGGCATTCGCTGCGGTATTGATTTCATTAAAGAAAAGCCAAGTGAACATAATAATCGACGTCGCTAAAGCAAGGCCAATAATAATATGGGCGAATCCATTTAAATAAAGCATTGCTTTAATAGCAAATCGATTAATACCTTTGAATTCGGAAGGAAGTTCAGTTTGAATCATCATGGAATCTTTATTATTTAATTTGAACGAAGTGAAAACTATCTTTATTATAGAGACAACTTTAAATATAAAGATAGCTCTCTTAATGAAAAAACCAGCCATTACTGAACAACCTATCCATTCAATTCTAAGTGATAGATGGAGCTCTAGAGCTTATGATCCTGATCAGCTAGTCTCTCAAGAATCGTTTTTATCACTTATGGAGGCTGCAAGATGGAGTCCTTCGTGTATGGGAGAGCAGCCTTGGCAATTTATTACATTCCATAAGAAAGATGCGACTGCCTGGACGCAAGCGCTTAATTGCTTATCTGTGGGCAATCAAAATTGGGCTATGGATGCATCTATTTTAATTTTAGCTTGCGCCCGTCAAAGCTTCTCGAGTAATGAAAAACCTAATCGATGGAACCAGCATGATACGGGAGCTGCTTGTGAAAATATCTGTCTTCAAGCCACAAGTATAGGGTTAGTGGCTCATCAAATGGGCGGATTTGATGTTGAAAAATCTAGACAATTATTTCAAATTCCAGGCCAGTATGATTTAATGTCTTTTATTGCGATTGGTTATCCACTCGCTATAGAAAAAATTAGTGCTGAAGCGTTAGTTAGAGAAAAAGAAGCGAGAAAGCGAAAGCCCTTAAGAGAGATTTTTTATACCAATCAATGGGGTGAGCAGTCGTTATAGTTTTTTAACCGAATAGAACTGGAATACCAAATGGCAACAGTCAAGCTTACAAAAAAGAACTTTAAAAAAACAATCGAAGAAAATGATTTTGTGATTGTTGATTTTTGGGCCCCTTGGTGTGAGCCTTGCGTTGAATTTACCCCTATATTTGAGGCAGCTTCGAATAAAAATAAAGACATTATATTTGGTATGGTAGATATCGAAGCTGATCCAGAAATTGGTGAGTATTTCCAGGTGGATAAAATTCCAGGCCTTCTAATCGTTAGAGAGCAGGCTGGTATTCATACCCAAATCGGTCAAATCGGGGCATCAGCGCTAGATGAAATTATCACGTGGGCGAGAGACCACGATATGTCAACTGTAAGGGATTATTATGAAAGAGAAGCCAAAGGGGAATTTAACGCTGCCCGAGAAAAGTAGTCGGATCGACTGATTGACCTTGTTTTCTAATTTCAAAGTGCAATTTCACTTTATCTGTTCCAGAATCTCCCATTGTTGCAATTTTTTGACCCTTTAGAATCATCTGACCTTCTTTAACGAGAAGTTCTTTGTTATGGGCATAGACAGATAAATAAGAATTATTGTGTTTAATGATCACAAGTTTTCCATACCCCTTAAGATCTTCACCACTATAAATGACTTTGCCCGGTCCAGCCGCTTTAATTTCCTGACCGAGTACTCCTAAAATATCGATTCCTTTTTGCCCTTGTGCTTCATTAAAAAGATTTTCTAATTTGCCTTTGGTAGGCCATTGCCAATCGACTTTATCTTCTAAAAAAATAGATGTACTTTCTTTTTGTGTTACGGACGAAGTATTATTAGTTGTTTGTGTTTGAGCTACAACTTCCTTTCGGTTATATGCTTCTTCTGTATATTTCTCTCTATAAGCTTTTGGATTTTCTATATGTGCAATACTCCCTGATGCTGGTTTTGTTTGAGGCTGAGCTTCTATATTTGCTATAGCTTCTTCATTATTTTTCAATGGTGAAGTGACAACCTCTTCATTTTTTTTAATTTCATTAGAAGTTATAACGGGATTATTTGTTTTAACTTGGTCAAATTTTATTTTGTCACCTACTTTGATAGCATAGGGCTCTTTAATATCATTCGCTTGAGCGACTTCTTTGTAATAGAAGCCACAATCAAGACTTAAGCTATAAAGCGTATCACCTGGTTTGACGATATAAGTATCAGGACATGGTTGACTAGCGTCTTTTTTCACTTTTGCGACAGGTTTTTTTTGCAATACTATAGATTTCTCAGTAGCTATTCTTTTTTCAGTCACTGGCGCTGGCGCATTCGATGCACAGCTAGCAATTAAAGAAGCAAGCGCCACGTAAAAAATAAAAAAATTTAATCTCATTTAAAGTTATTCATCCATGTTTTTAAATCATTAATTTGATTATGTCTTGTAAGATCTGCATGAATAGGAGATACAGATACAAAATCATGACCCACTGAATAAAAATCAGTACCTTCCCCACCGTCGTTTGGAAGACCTGCAGCACCCACCCAATATAAAATATTGCCATCAGTATCTTCTGTTTTATTCACGGGTTCTGCTTTATGTCTTTTTCCAAGTCTTGTGATGTGTATACCTTGAATTTTTTCTAAAGGAATGTCGGGGACATTAATATTTAATAGTATCGGATCTTGAAGTTTATTTTTTTGGTAATGCATAATCAGATCAACTGTAATAGATGCAGCAGTTTCAAAATATGTTGCTTCATGCTGCGACATTGATATAGCAAAAGAAGGGATATCTAATAAATAACCTTCCATCGCTGCTGCGACTGTGCCAGAGTAGATTGTGTCGTCACCCATATTGGCACCATTATTAATACCTGAGATCACCATATCTGGCATCTTGTCTAGTAATCCTGTTAAGGCTAAATGCACGCAATCCGTGGGAGTGCCATTGATATGATAATAATCTTTTTCAACTTCTGTCACTCTAAGAGGGCGGTCAAGCGATAGGGAGTTGCTTGCGCCGCTTCTATTGCAATCAGGTGCGACAATTGTGACATGTGCAATTTTTTTTAAATAGCTTGCAAGTATTTTAATGCCTGGCGCATCATAACCATCATCATTAGATAAAAGAATATTCATATTACGGACGGTTAGCTTTCACGTAAAACGCTACACATAAAAAAAATATAATACTTAAAAAAACTTCAAGAAGCGCTATTTTAGATGATAGACCTTGATCAGAATAGGATCTCACAATGCCTTCAATAAAATAAATTAAAATCAGCATACCTGACCATTTGTAAGTATAAACTTTCCCCTTAAGGATACCCATCAGCGAAATGAGCAGCGGTATGATTTTAAGAACTAACCATGAGCTCTGATTTTTAAAGGGCGCTAAAAATAATTCCCAAGAGCATAAAAGAAAAATAAGGCAGATTAAGCTCACAGAAGCTCCTAATTGGAGATAATTTTTCATGCTGAAAGTTTGAGTGCAGTTTCGGCTAATCTTTTTCCCATCGCAAGGCATATTTTTTTTTCATCTTCAGATATAGGGGCTTTATTTGATTCTCCGGCCACATGGGATGGTCCGTATGGCGTGCCACCAGTTTTGGTGGTGCTTAGTTCTGGAACTGAATACGGAACACCGAGAATTACCATGCCTAAATGAAATAATGGAAGTTGCATGCTAAGCAGTGTCGATTCATTGCCGCCATGGTGAGAACCTGAAGATGTAAATACACAGGCAGGCTTCCCAATAAGATTTCCATTTAACCATAAAGGTATAGTGCTATCGATAAAGTATTTAAGGGGTGCTGCCATATTGCCAAATCTTGTGGGGCTTCCCAAGGCAAGACCAATACACTCCTCAAGGTCTTTGTGTTCAACATAAAGAGGACCCTCGCTAGGAATATTGTCTTCTAAAGCCTGAACGGTAGACGTGACTTTAGGGACAGTTCGAATTCTGGCTTTTACACCAGAAATAGACTCAATACCTCTCGCAATAAATGAGGCCATTTCTCCGACAGCACCTCCATGAGAGTAGTAAAGAACTAAAACTTCTTTCATTAGATTTTTTTTGCTAACTGAATGGCGTCGCCGATATATGTTGCCGGCGTTAATTGAAGCAGTCCATTTTTAGCTTCTTGGGGAATTTCAAGTTGCTGAATAAACTCTTGTATCACTTCTTTGGATATATGGTCTTTCCCACGCGTTAATTCTTTAAGTTTTTCGTATGGATTTTCGATGCCATATCTTCTCATGACCGTTTGAATAGGTTCAGCTAAAACTTCCCAAGCACGATCTAAGTCATCAGATAATTTTTTTGCATTAATTTCTAATTTATTAAGACCTTTTAAACAAGATTCAATGGCAAGCGCTGTATAACCAAAACCTAAACCAATATTTCGAATGACGGTTGAGTCTGTTAAATCTCTTTGCCATCTTGAGATCGGAAGTTTTTCTGAAAAGTGACCTAATAAGGCATTTGCAATGCCAAGGTTACCTTCTGAATTTTCAAAGTCGATAGGGTTTACCTTGTGTGGCATAGTGGATGAGCCGACTTCATTTTCTTTTAACTTTTGCTTGAAATATCCAAGTGATATATAACCCCAAATATCTCGATTAAGATCGATGAGAATCGTATTCATTCTTATCATATTTTGAAAGAGCTCTGCCATGTAATCGTGAGGCTCAATCTGCGTTGTATAGGGGTTAAAAGTTAGGCCAAATGATTGTACAAATGTTTTTGAAAAAGCTTGCCAATCAAATTCGGGATAAGTTGTCATATGTGCATTAAAGTTACCTACGGCACCATTAATTTTTCCTAGAATTTCTTGTGCTTTAAATTGGTCAATTTGTCTTTGTAATCTATAAGCCACATTGGCGATTTCTTTACCCATTGTAGTTGGACTCGCAGCTTGGCCATGCGTCCTTGCTAACATAGCGTGCCCACTTAAGTCGTGCGCGAGATCTTTTAATTTCTTATTGAGACTTTCAAAGTGAGGTGTTAAGACATTTTCTTTCGCATACTTAATCATCAGCGCATGTGACAAATTATTGATGTCTTCCGAAGTGCATGCAAAATGAATGAATTCTGAAATACTTTTTATTTCTTGGTTGTCTTTAAATTTATTTTTTAACCAATATTCAACTGCCTTCACATCATGATTTGTTGTCTCTTCAATTTTTTTGATTTCAGCGGCGTCTGCTTCACTAAAAGATTGGATGGTTTTTTGAAGCGATTCTCTGGTTGATTTGCTGAGTTCAGAAACTTCTTTAATCGCTTTTTCATCTGACAAAGAAATGAGCCAATTAATTTCAACTTCAACACGAAATTTAATGAGAGCAAACTCACTAAAGTAATGACGCAAATTATCTACTTTTTTAGCGTATCTTCCATCGAGTGGAGACAGGGCATTGAGCGTTGATAATTGCATGTAGAAATCCTATGAGATATATAGTGTTATTTTAACTCGTTTTTACTTCAATTTCATAAGAACCGTGGCCGTTAAGCCCTAATTGTTCGCTTAAGTAAGGCATGATTTCCTCTAATTGTGCTTTCAGTTTCCATGGCGGATTGATAACAAAAAGATAACTGCCAAACATACCAATATCATCAGTAGGTTTAGCAATCGAAAGGCTTACATAAAGCCATTCTTTAACATTTAATTTTTGAAGTTGTTTAAGCATAGCTAGGGGCTCGCTTCGATCGATCAAAGGGCACCAACACATATAAATACCTGTTTCAAAACGCTTCAAACTGTCTTTTAAAGACTCCACCACTTTAAGGTAATCATTTTTAATTTCATAAGAAGGGTCGGTTAAAACAAGTGCTCTTTTTGGAGGCGGGGGAATGAGCGCCTTTAATCCCTGAAAGCCATCTTCACCATAGATTTTAGTATTTTGTTTTTTGCCTAAAGCATGAAGCAATGAAGTTAAATCAGTAGGGTGCAATTCAAAGAGCCTGATTCTATCTTCATGGGATAGTATCTGGCTCGCAATCCAAGGAGAGCCAGGATATTGTTTTAATTGATCGCCACCGTTGAGATTTCGGATAATTTCAATGTATTTTGCCAAAGCTAGTGGCTTTTTTTCATCATGAAAAATCTTACTTATGCCATCTAGGTGCTCAGATGTTTTGTTAGAAAATTCACTTTCAAGCGAATACTTACCTGCACCTGCGTGCGTATCAATAAACCAATAGGGTTTATTTTTCTGTTTGAGGTAATCCAAGATCAGTGTCAGCACAATATGCTTTAGCACATCAGCATGATTACCTGCGTGAAAGCCGTGTCGATAACTAAGCATGGATAGAGGTCATGATGAACATGGGCTATTATAGAGTTTATAAATAAAATACGTGAATTCTCACGATATAAAATAATGACACAATATAAAGAAGACTGTAGAGAATGCCCTCGGCTTGCTACATTTTTAGATCAAGTTAAATTAGAGCAGCCCAGTTATTTTTGTAAGCCAGTGCCACCATTTGGGGACACATCAATTCGTTTATTGATTGTGGGTTTAGCGCCTGGCATGCATGGAGCCAATAGAACAGGCAGGCCGTTTACGGGCGATTATGCAGGGATTCTTTTATATAAAGCGTTATTTCACTTTGGGTTTTCAAATCAACAAGAGTCAACTGCAGCTGATGACGCATTAAGACTCATTGATTGCAGAATTACAAATGCTGTGAAATGTTTACCTCCGCAAAATAAACCTGAACCTAAAGAAATAAAACAATGTAATCACTATTTAAAATCTGAATTAACTTCACTGCAACCAAATACATTCATACTAGCTTTAGGAAGTATTGCGCATCAATCCGTTCTATCAGCTTTTGAATTAAAAAAATCTGATTATGTATTTTCACATGGCGCTCGCCATGACTTGCCTAATCAACTAGTTTTGTATGATAGTTATCATTGCAGTCGATACAATACCCAGACGAAAAGACTTACCGAAGAAATGTTTTTTAGTGTTTTTCAATCAATCAAAAAAGAAATGGAGAGTTAAATATGCCTTATATCAATATTAAATTAGCAGGAACATTAAACCGCGATCAAAAAGAAACAATTGCAAAAGAAATCACGACACTTATGGAAAAAGTAGCTCACAAGCCCGCGTCTTATACATACATTGTGTTTGATGAAGTTAAGGGTGAAGATTGGTCTGTAGGAGGTAGTTTGTTAGGCTAATTAAATGGATATTAAACCCTTTTTAAAAACATTACCTAGTTTACCTGGCGTATATCGGATGATTAACCAGGCAGGGGAGATAATTTATGTTGGAAAAGCTAAAGATTTAAAAAAAAGGGTTTCATCTTACTTTGTCAAAACCATTGTAAGTCCCAGAACAAAAATGATGGTAGGTCACATTGATCATATTGAAGTCACTGTGACACATTCTGAAGCTGAGGCTTTGATCCTAGAAAACAACATGATCAAGTCTTATATGCCTCGCTACAATGTTATTTTTAGAGATGATAAATCTTATCCATATATTGTATTAACAGGTGAAAAATTCCCCCGTTTAGCCTTTCATCGAGGCGCCCAAAAAAAAGGGAATCAATATTTTGGACCTTTTCCAAATACCAATGCGGTTAGAGAAAGTATCCAGCTCTTACAAAAAGTTTTTAAATTAAGAACGTGTGAAAACTCAGTTTTTAAAAATAGATCAAGACCTTGCCTTCAATATCAGATTCATCGATGCACCGCACCATGTGTTGATCTGATTAAAGAAGATGAATATAAAAATGACATTAAACACGCATCACTTTTTTTGGATGGCAAAGATAGTGAAGTTATTAGCCAGCTTACCTATCAAATGAATGAAGCAGCAAGCTCCCATGCATTTGAGCATGCAGCTTTATATCGCGATCGCATTCAAAGTTTAAGGCAGGTAAGAACTAAGCAATTTGTAAGTGACTTTAGTGCTAGCGATGCTGACATTATTGCGTGTGTTGAAGAGGCAGGTGAATACTGCCTAAATTTAGTAATGATTCGGGCAGGGAGACATTTAGGCGATAAAAGTTTCTTTCCTAAAAATACTGCTGATATTGAGACGCAAGATGTAATTGAAACCTTTGTTGCACAATATTATACAAATCAGACGATACCAAAATTAATCGTTACGCAGCAGCATGTGAATCAATCATTACTGTCTGAATTTTTTAAGTTAAATTACGACATCGAAGTTAAAGTAATTAATAAAGCGGTTGGTGATAAACGCGTTTGGCTCACCATGGCGCAAAAGAATGCGCAGATTGCTTTAAAACAAAAACTGATGCAATCAGAAAGCCAAGAAAATAGAGTAGAAGCACTAAAAGAAATTTTTAATTTATCTGAATCATTTTCAAGAATTGAATGTTTTGATATCAGCCATACCATGGGTGAAGGCACAGTTGCCTCATGTGTGGTTTTTGATAAAGGTAATCTTCAAAATAAAGAATATAGACGATTTAATATTGAGGACATTACGCCTGGAGATGATTACGGAGCTATGCGCGAAGTATTAACCCGTCGCTATAAAAAAATTGCAACGGGTGAGGGTATTAAACCCGATCTTATTTTTATAGACGGAGGTAAAGGCCAACTCAATATTGCCATAGAGGTTATTCAAGAATTGGGCCTAAGTGATATTCTACTCGTAGGTATTGCAAAAGGTGAAGGGAGAAAGCCTGGATTGGAACAACTTTTTGTGGAGGGTAAAGACGAACCTATCATTGTTAAAAAAGATAATGTTGGATTCCACCTCATACAGCAAATAAGAGATGAGGCTCACCGTTTTGCCATTTCAGGCCATAGAGCTAAGCGCGCTAAAAAAAGGATAACGTCATCCCTAGAAGATATTGAGGGCATTGGTGCACAAAAAAGAAAAAATCTACTCGTCTACTTTGGGGGTATAGAGCGTATTAAAAATGCTAGTATTGAAGAAATTATCATGGTTAATGGTATTGATAAAAAGTTAGCTGAAAAAATTTACGATTACTTTCATTAAGAAAAAAATTTATATGAAAATTAATGTCCCCAATGCGCTTACTTTTTTCAGGATAATTTTGATTCCCTGTTTTGTAGGTATTTATTATCTCCCTCACACACTTATCAACCAGTCTTTAATGAACTGGATCGGGGCTGGTATTTTCTTGTTTGCGGCAATTACCGATTGGCTCGATGGATTCTTTGCACGATATTTAAATCAAGCTTCAAAATTTGGTGCATTTTTTGATCCAGTAGCTGATAAATTGATGGTGGTTGCAGCCCTTCTTGTTTTATTAGAGCTTGATCGGGTGAATGCAATTATTTCGTTGGTTATCATTGGCCGTGAACTTTCAATCAGTTCTCTACGAGAATGGATGGCAACGATTGGCAAACCTGGTGGTATGGCAGTTATGTTTGTAGGTAAACTTAAGACCACAATCCAGATGATCGCCATTTTGATGCTTCTTTACTATGACAATCTATGGTTTATCAATATAAAGTGGATAGGTAACATATTGATTAATATAGCTGCAATACTTACTGTAATATCGATGGTTTACTACATCCGTGTGGCCTGGCCTACCTTAAGAAAGAGCATTACAATAAGGTAAGTCTCAAGAATGCGGTGGACTGTAAATTGACACTAGCCCAAAAAACGCTAAAATACTCGCTTCTTTACGCGGGAATAGCTCAGTTGGTAGAGCGCAACCTTGCCAAGGTTGAGGTCGCGAGTTCGAGACTCGTTTCCCGCTCCAAATCAAAATCGGGGAAGCATCGTCTTCCCTTTTTAATTTTGGTGATATTGATGTGGCGCGATAGCAAAATGGTTATGCAGCGGCCTGCAAAGCCGTAGACGCCAGTTCGATTCTGGCTCGCGCCTCCACTTATTAGTGCTTAAGTCTATTTAAGAATAATTAATGATAAAATTTGGTCTTAGTTTTATTTCAAAAGGCCCGGGTGGTGAAATTGGTAGACACAAGAGACTTAAAATCTCTCGGCTTCACGGCCGTGCCGGTTCGATTCCGGCCCCGGGCACCATATTTTATTATTTCCTTGTAGTTTGAATACAACCCTTCTTTGTAAATTTACTCCAAATCATCATCATCCAATATTTGATCGATTTTTGACGATTGGACAAGTTGAGTTTTTAAAATTTTCCTACGAAGAATTTATATGTCATTTGTTAGGCATAAAACCTAATTCAGATTATCCATGTGCTGCTATAGATTACCAAAAAAATCATAAACATTATTATCTCTATGCAGATCCAGTTTATTTAAGTCTTCAAAGAGATACATTTTTTTTAGAAAAAAAATTAACAGACGATTATACGAAGGATGAAATTGAAAAATTATGTCATGCTCTTAATCAGACATTTGAAGATGAAAATCGTGTATTTGTCTTAAACGATCAACAAAAGTTATTTCTTCAATTAAAAAAAGAACCTCACATTAAAACAACATCGATTGCTCATATCAAACGCCAAACGATTGATTTATTTATGCCCCAAGGTGATGAGGCTATGGTGTGGCATGCATTTATGAACGAAATTCAAATGTTTCTTTTTGATCATCCTATTAATCAAGATAGAATTCGACGAGGATTGCTTTCCCCTAACAGCATTTGGTTTTCAGGTGGCGGCGTACTGCCTCAAAGTATTCAAAATCCTTACACAACCATTTTTTCTAATGCAAGTTTTTTAAAAAAAGCACTATCGATTGATGCACAAATCTCTCCTCAAACTTTAGATAATGTTCTTCAAGACAATATTAATAACAACACATTCATTGCTTTTGAGGATGAAAAAGAGATAGACCGAATTTTAGAAGTTGTATGGAATAATTTTAAAAAACGAAAAATAAAGAATTTGGATATTTATGTAAGCTATCAAGGTAATCTCTTACATATTCATAATAGATTCATACAGCTACTTAAGGTATGGAAAAAAATTAATACAGTAAAAAATTATTTTAATGCTCATTAAATCAAAAAAAATTGATCATGTTGCTGTAGAAGCGCTCGTTAATTCTGGGGTCAACCCTCATTTGGCGAAGTTTTATTCGGCGCGCGGTATTAAACATATTGACGATGCCATACTTTCTATTGAGAAAATTATTCCGCCAGAAGCTTTAACAAATAACGCATTAATGGCGTCAATCTTAGCGGATGCTATTTTACAAAAACAAAAAATTCTTATTATTGGTGATTACGATACGGATGGAGCAACCTCCACTGCTGTCGGCGTAAGAGCGCTTAGGATGATGGGTGCCGATGTAGATTATTTGGTACCTAATCGATTTGAATTCGGCTATGGTTTAACCCCTGAAATTGTTGATTTAGCGAAAGAAAAAAATCCTAAAATTATTATTACTGTTGATAACGGCATTGCAAGTGTTGAAGGTGTAAATCAAGCCAATCAATATGGCATTGATGTCTTAGTGACAGATCATCATCTACCTAGCGAAACATTACCTCGTGCCAAATGTATTGTGAATCCTAATCAGCATGGTTGTAATTTCCCAAGTAAATATCTATGTGGTGTAGGCGTTATTTTTTATGTGATGTTAGCTTTAAGAGCCGAGCTTCGAAAAAGAGATTATTTTAAAGGCCATACAGAACCTAACTTAATGCATTTAATAGATCTTGTAGCTTTAGGGACAGTTGCAGATTTAGTCCCATTAGATCGAAATAATCGTACTTTAGTTGATTATGGTATTCGAAGAATTAGATCAGGACAGGCTAATCCTGGTATTAGAGCGCTCATGGCATTAAATAAAAAAAATCCATCACAATTTCGTACTTCTGATCTAGCTTTTAGTATTGCACCAAGACTCAATGCTGCAGGAAGGCTGGATGATATGACCTTGGGTATACAATGTCTTTTATCTGAAAGTTATGAAGATGCGCGTTTTATTGCATCATCACTTGAAAATTTAAATCTTAAAAGAAGATCAATTGAATCTCAAATGAAAGATGGTGCCTCAATTCAACTTCATGACGTGAATTGTGAAGAGAAATTTAGTATCACACTTTATGACCCCACTTGGCATCAGGGAGTGATTGGGATTATTGCATCTCGTATTAAAGATAAATATCATCGCCCTGTGATTGTGTTTGCTAAATCTGATGAAGGCATTCTTAAAGGCTCTGGTCGATCTATTCAATCACTTCATTTAAGAGATGCTCTCGATCTTGTATCAAAAAAAGATCAAAATATTCTTGTTACATTCGGCGGCCATGCTATGGCAGCAGGACTCACCATAAAAGAAGCAGATTTTGATCATTTTGCTCAATTATTTGAGGAAACTGTAAAAGGACTAATTTCAGCAGATGATCTTGAATTAACAATTGAAGTAGATGATGCGCTTAATTTTTCAGAAGTCACCTATGAAGATATAGAGCATATTAACACACAAGTATGGGGGCAAGGTTTCCCCCTTCCTATCTTTGAAAGTGAGTTTGAGGTCGTTGAGCAAAAAATCCTTGCAGATAAGCATTTGAAGTTAAATCTTCTCTTACAAAATAAAGTGTTTGAAGCTATTTATTTTAATCATAGTGAACACCTTCCTCGTAAGATAAAAGCGATCTATCAGGTTGATTCTAATGAGTTTAATGGTAATAAAAAAATTCAAATTCAATTAAGAATGCTCTCTTAGAGAGATCCTTGAATTGCCCATCATGCGCCAACAAAGTAAAATTCAATAAACTATTTAAGAGAGTGTCATGAGACGTAAAATCGTTGTTGGTAATTGGAAAATGAATGGTTCTTTGGCATCTAACGAATCACTCCTTAAAGCCTTAACAGAAAAGATACTTCAAACAATCCCAGTGGACATCGTGGTGTGCGCTCCTTATCCCTACTTATCTCAAACGCAATCCTACCTTAAAAATTCACCTATTCGTTGGGGTGCTCAGAATGTGGCTAAATTCGAATCAGGAGCTTTTACAGGTGAAGTAAGTGTTTCTATGCTCAAAGAGTTTGGTGTAAGTTATGTGATCATTGGCCATTCTGAAAGAAGTACTGCTTACTGTGAATCTGATGAAAATATCGCTACTAAATTTATGATGGTAAAAAAAGCAGGTATGACGCCGATCCTCTGTGTAGGTGAAACTTTGATTGAGCGAGAAGCTGGCATTATGGAAAAAGTTGTTTCTAAACAGCTTGATACTATTATTGAAATGTATGGTGAAGAAATATTTGATGGGGCTGTGATTGCTTATGAGCCTGTATGGGCAATTGGTACTGATTTGGCTGCATCTCCTGAGCAAGCCCAAGCAATGCATCAATTTATTCGTGAGAAATTATCGTCAAATACCAAAGTCATAAAGAGCCTTAAAATCATCTATGGAGGGAGCGTAAACCCTCAAAATGCGTTACAATTATTCTCTATGCCAGACGTAGACGGCGGACTCGTAGGACGCGCTTCTTTAAATGCGAGTGATTTTGAGTCTATTTGTCATTCGGCTGAAATATAAATCAAAGAAAATAGGATTGTGGAAAATTTATTAACAATTATTCATGTGATTGCATGTTTAGGTCTCATTGGTTTAGTGCTTATGCAACACGGTAAGGGTGCTGATATGGGCGCAGCCTTTGGAAGTGGCTCTTCAGGAAGTTTGTTTGGCGTAAGCGGCTCATCTAATTTTTTAAGCAGAACAACAGCAATATTTGTTTTAGTCTTTTTTCTAACCAGTATTGCTTTGGCGTTTATCGCAGGTCAAAAATCAGGCACTGGAAGTGTGGTGAAAGCAACTGAGTCATCAGAAGTTCAAAAATCTTCTGAAACTAAAAGTGGTGAAGCTCAGTCCAAAACACCAAGTGGTGCTCAGAACATCCCAAAATAGAGACTGTTAAATCTATAAAGCCGTCGTGGTGGAATTGGTAGACACGCTATCTTGAGGGGGTAGTGACGAAAGTCGTGAGAGTTCGAGTCTCTCCGACGGCACCAAATTAAGAAAATCATGTAGTATTTTTTTAAGGAATCGTTGTGCTGGAAAATTATTTTCCAATTTTATTATTTATATGTGTAGGACTTGCGGTTGGTGCAGGGCCACTTCTTATCGGCAGTATTCTCTCACCTAATAAACCTGATAGCGAAAAAAATTCCCCCTACGAATGTGGTTTTGAAGCATTTGAAGATGCGCGTATGAAATTTGATGTGCGATATTATCTCGTCGCTATTCTGTTTATTTTATTTGATCTTGAAATAACATTTCTTTTTCCTTGGGCAGTAGTTATTCAAAAAATCGGTATGTTTGGATTTATTGCCATGATGATTTTTTTAGCCATTTTGGTCGTTGGCTTTATATACGAATGGATGAAGGGTGCCCTTGATTGGGAATAGAAAATGAGCATTGAAGGCATCATGGAAAAAGGGTTTGTCACTACCAATTTAGATACCCTTATCAATTACACCCGCACAGGTTCTTTATGGCCTATGACTTTTGGACTTGCATGTTGCGCAGTTGAGATGATGCATGCGGGAGCATCACGATATGACTTGGATCGATTCGGAATTGTATTTAGACCAAGCCCGAGGCAGTCAGATGTCATGATTGTAGCTGGTACATTGGTTAATAAAATGGCGCCTGCATTAAGAAAGGTTTACGATCAGATGGCAGAGCCGCGTTGGGTTATTTCGATGGGTTCTTGCGCAAATGGCGGTGGTTATTATCACTACTCTTATTCAGTCGTTCGTGGTTGCGATCGTATTGTGCCTGTAGATGTCTATGTGCCTGGTTGTCCGCCAACAGCTGAAGCACTTATGTTTGGAATTATTCAGCTTCAAAATAAAATTAAACGAACCAATACGATTGCGCGTTAATCCATGAGCTCAGTCGAAATATTACATAAAGAAATAAAATCGACTTTTGGTAAAAAAGTAAGTCATGCATCCATTGAGCATAATGAGCTCACCATTGAAGTAAAAATCGATGATCTTTTATCAACTTTAAAAACTTTAAAAGAAAATAAAGCATTTCAGTTTAAACAATTGATTGATCTTTGCGGTGTTGACTATAAAGATTATGGCGAAGGTGCTTGGACTAAACCCCGTTTTGCTGTGGTTTATCATTTCTTATCTATCGAACATAACCATCGTATTCGTGTAAGAACCTTCTCTCAAGAAGAAAATTTTCCATTATTTCCATCGGTAATTGATTTATGGCCAGCTGCTAATTGGTATGAAAGAGAAGCCTTTGATTTATTTGGTTTTATGTTTACTGATCACCCCGATTTGAGACGCATTCTTACAGATTATGGATTTGTAGGTTATCCATTCCGCAAAGATTTTCCGATGATCGGTAAAGTTGAAATGCGTTATGACGATGTTCAAAAGCGTGTCATCTATCAACCCGTTTCAATTGAAGAAAGAAATAACGTGCCACGCATCATTCGTGAAGAAGGTTTTCATAATGGCTGAAATTAGAAATTACACGATGAACTTTGGCCCACAACACCCTGCAGCCCATGGTGTATTGCGTTTAGTATTAGAGCTTGATGGTGAAGTCATTCAGCGCGCAGATCCTCATATTGGACTCCTTCATCGCGGCACGGAAAAGCTAGCTGAAAATAGAACGTACTTACAAACTGTACCCTATATGGATCGTTTAGATTATGTATCTATGATGGCAAATGAACATGCCTACGTTTTAGCCATTGAAAAATTATTGAATATAGATGTTCCTATTCGTGCTCAATATATTCGTGTCATGTTTGATGAAATTACGCGCATTTTAAATCATTTGTTATGGCTTGGAGCGCATGCACTTGATGTCGGTGCTATGACTGTTTTTCTTTACGCATTCCGTGAAAGAGAAGATCTGTTTGATTGCTATGAAGCTGCATCTGGCGCCAGAATGCACGCAGCCTATTATCGTCCTGGTGGTGTCTATCGTGATCTTCCTGATCGCATGCCTCAATATGAATCAACCTTTAAAAATAAAAAAGAATTAGATGGATTAAATCAAAACCGCAGCGGCTCACTATTAGATTTTATTGAAGATTTTGCAAACCGCTTTCCAAAATATGTAGATGAATACGAAACATTATTAACAGATAATCGTATTTGGAAACAGCGTACAGTCGGTATTGGTGTTGTCGATCCTGTCCGAGCTATTGCGCTTGGTATGACAGGCCCTATGTTAAGAGGCTCAGGTGTTGCATGGGACTTAAGAAAAAAACAACCATACGAAGTTTATGATCAACTTGATTTTGATATTCCTGTGGGTGTGAATGGTGATTGTTATGATCGATACCTAGTTCGCATCGAAGAATTTAGACAATCTAATCGCATTATTAAACAGTGCATAGATTGGTTAAGAAAAAATCCAGGCCCAGTCATTAGTGATAATCACAAAGTAGCCCCGCCACCGCGTGCTGCCATGAAAGAAGATATGGAAGCGATGATTCATCACTTTAAATTATTTACAGAAGGTTTCCATATTTCACCCAGTGAAGCTTATGCAGCAGTCGAACATCCTAAAGGTGAGTTCGGTATTTATTTAATTTCAGATGGTGCAAATAAACCTTACCGCTTAAAGATACGCGCCCCAGGTTTTCCTCATCTAGCAGCTTTGGATGAAATGACGCGAGGCCATATGATTGCTGACTTGGTTGCGATTATTGGTACGCAAGATATTGTATTTGGTGAGATTGATCGATAAAAATGATGCACACTGACGATATTAAATTAATTGACAAAGAATTAAAGAAGTTTCCGGATAACCAAAAACAATCCGCAGTGATTTCTGCTTTACGTATTGTTCAAACGCGATATGGCTGGTTATCTCATGAAAATATTTCTGATGTTGCACATTATCTCGGAATGCCAGAAATTGCTGTAATGGAAGTAGCCACTTTTTATAACATGTTCAATTTAGAATCAAAAGGCAAATACCAAATTACGGTATGTACCAATATTTCATGCATGTTAAGAAATTCAGATGAAATTGCGCAGCACTTAGAAAAGAAATTAGGTATTGGTTTTGGTGAAGTCTCTAAAGATAAAAAATTCTCACTTAAAGAAGGTGAGTGCATGGGGGCTTGCGGTGGCGCACCGTTATGCCTAATTAATAACCACAGCATGCATGAACACTTAACGACCGAAAAAATTGACAAGCTTTTAGCGAGCCTTAAATAAATGGTAAAGCAAATCGACATCATTAAGCCATCAAAAATTTTTCCTAATCAAGATTTGGTTTGTTTAAGAACTATGGTTCATGATGATCCGGGTTCTATCGAGACTTATTTAAAAGTAGGTGGGTATGAACAACTTAAAAAAATACTCAAAAAGAAAATAAAGCCTGAAGCAATCTTAGCTGAATTAAAAACATCAGGACTAAGAGGTCGAGGCGGTGCGGGATTCCCAACGGCAATTAAATGGTCTTTCATGTCTCGTGATTACGATGGCATTAAATATCTTGTCTGTAATTCTGATGAAGGCGAACCCGGCACATTTAAAGATCGAGATATTCTTAGATATAACCCGCATCAACTTATCGAAGGTATGCTCATTGCGGCTTATGTCATGGGAACACGTGTGGGTTATAACTATATTCACGGCGAGATATGGCGAGAATATGAACTCTTTGAAAAAGCACTTGATGAAGCAAGAGACCACGGATTTTTAGGTGAAAATATATTAGGGTCAGATTTTAGTTTTGATTTATATGCCGTGCATGGTTATGGTGCATACATATGCGGTGAAGAGACAGCGCTCATTGAATCCATCGAAGGCAAAAAAGGACAGCCGCGTTATAAACCACCATTTCCAGCCACTTATGGTATTTACGGTAAACCTACAAATGTAAATAACACAGAAACATTTGCATCTGTGCCATGGATTCTAGAGCATGGCGGTCAAGCATTCCAAGATTTAGGTGTTGAAAATTCAGGTGGCGTTAAATTGTTTTCAGTATCAGGCCATGTGGAAAAACCAGGTAATTATGAAATTAAAATGGGCACGCCCTTTAGTGAATTATTAGATATGGCTGGCGGTATTTGGCATCGCAGAAAATTAAAGGCAGTTATTCCTGGAGGTCCTTCGACAGCTGTTGTGCCAGCAGCACTTATTGAAAATGCCACCATGGATTATGATGGACTGCAAAAAATTGGTTCGAGTTTAGGTGCCGGTTCCGTGATTATTATGGATGACTCCACTTGTATGGTAAGTGCTTTAAAACGTCTCTCTTACTTCTTCTATGAAGAATCATGTGGTCAATGCACACCTTGTCGTGAAGGTACAGGTTGGGTTTATCGAGTCATCAAAAGAATTGTAGATGGTAAAGGCACTATGGAAGATCTTGATCTTTTAACTGATGTCAGCAAAAAGATTTCTGGCAGAACTATATGCGCTTTAGGTGATGCTGCTGCCACACCCGTCTTAAGTTTCATTAAACACTTTAGGCCTGAGTTTGAATATTTTATTCAACACGGGCGCTCAATGGTTGAAGCTAAATGACAATTACAATTGAAATTGATGGCAAGAAAATCGAAGTAGAAAAAAATACAACGATTATTGCTGCTGCAGATAAAGCAGGCATTCCAATCCCTCGTTTTTGTTACCACAAAAAATTATCAATTGCTGCAAATTGCCGTATGTGTTTGGTCGATGTAGAAAAATTCAATAATCCGTTGCCTGCATGTGCTACACAAGTGGCTGATGGTATGAAAGTTTCAACCACATCTAAAATGGCTACCGAGGCACAGCAAAGTGTCATGGAATTTTTGCTTATCAATCATCCGCTAGATTGCCCAATTTGTGATCAAGGCGGTGAATGTGAATTGCAAGATACAGCAGTGGATTTCGGCAGCAGTCAAACACGTTATAAAGAAGAAAAACGAGTCGTATTTAATAAAAATATAGGCCCGCTCATTTCGACAGATATGACGCGATGTATTCAATGCACGCGATGTGTAAGATTTTTACAAGAAGTTGGTGGCATGATGGAACTTGGCATGGTGGGTCGAGGCGAGCATTCAGAAATTACAGCTTATGTTGATCGTTCTATTCAGTCCGAACTCTCAGGCAATATTATTGATTTATGTCCTGTAGGTGCGCTTACAAGTAAACCATTTAGATACAAAGCCCGCACCTGGGAGCTTATTAGAAGACCAACTTTAGCGCACCATGATAGTTTGGGTTCGCCACTTGAAGCGCACATTAAACAAAACAAAGTGATTCGAATGCTTCCTCGCGAAGATGAGACAATTAATGAATGTTGGATTTCTGATCGTGATCGTTTTTCATATGAAGGCTTGAACAGCGAAGACCGTTTACAAGTTCCTATGATTAAAGAAAAAGGACAATGGAAAGAATCGGATTGGGAAACTGCTCTAACACTTATTAGTGAAAAACTAAAACATATTGTAGATCATGATGGCCCTGAAGCATTGGGCATTCTGATATCCCCTCAAAGTACGATTGAAGAGGGCATCTTAGCCAAGAAAATAAGTAACACTTTAAATTCGCCTCATATTGACCATCGTATTCGTCAATCTGATTTTTCAATAGAGCATCAAGGTTCGCCATGGTTAGGAAGTCATATTGATGCGATCGGCCACTTTGACCAATATCTTTTGATTGGTAGCAACATAAGAAATGAACAGCCGCTTTTAACTTCAAGAATTCGCAAGTCTGTAAATCAAGGCGCAAATCTTTTTGTAGTTAATTCAGTTGATGCAGATCCTCTCATGACGGTATCTGAAAAGTTGATTCAAGCTTCTCATAAACTTCCTCACGCACTCGCAAAAGTTTTGAAATCAATGACAGAATTAAAAGGTGTATTAAGAAAAGATATTAAATTTATAAAAGCTGATATTGAAAAAATTAAAACCGACAAAGTAAGTGATGGAATAGCCCAACATCTAATGAAAAATGTTTTAGCGGGCAAAAAAAATAACACTTCTATATTGCTTGGCCAAATAGCTCAAGAACATCCAGACTACTCAACGATTTATAAGCTTGCTTTTGAAATTTCAAAATTATCTCAAGCGACTTTTGGTGTTTTACCCACATATGCTAATAGCGTAGGACTTCATGCTGTTAATGTACTTCCAGAAAAAGGCGGCTTAAATACTTACGCGATGTTGGAGAAGAAATTAAAGGCCTATATTCTTTTAAATGTTGAACCTCAATTAGATGCATCGAATGCACAATTAATGCAGGATGCAATTGCTTCTTCAGACTTTACTGTGGCATTAAGTTCTTACAATTCGAAATATCTTAAAAATGCAGATGTACTTTTACCAGTCTCACCATTTACAGAATCATCCGGTACGATTATTAACATGGAAGGTCGAGTACAAAGTTATGCCGCTGTGACTCAGCCTTTAGGTCAATCGAGACCAGCCTGGAAAGTATTAAGAGTATTAGCTAATCATCTTAACTTGAAGGGATTTGATTATGAATCGAGTTTAGATGTCAAAGAGGTGCATATGAAATCTAAAAATCAATTCATCTCAAAAGAGCTTTCTAATGTAATTGATATTACAAATGATTACAAAATACCTAACACGAAGCCTCAGCAATTCTCGCGCATTGGCGAGATGCATCAATATCGTATGGATCCTATTGTAAGAAGAGCTCCATCTCTTCAAATAGCGATTCAAAAATCAAAAGCGTTTGCGAAACTGAACCCGATAGAGATGAAGTCATTAAGACTTAAAGGAAATGACAAAATTAAAGTTACACAAGGTAAGCAATCGATCAATCTTGTCGTGCAAGAGGATGTAAGTATCCCAGAAGGATCTATTTATATACCAAGCGGTATCGATGAAACGGCGAATCTGTCTGATATTTATGGTGATGTTACCGTTAAAAAAATAACTACAAGAAGTGCATCTTAAAGATGGATGTTTTGATGACATCTTTCTTTGGAGCTTGGTGGCCTGATATTGCCAAAACATTATGGATACTTTTAAAAATTGTAGCTGTCGTTTTACCTATCATGATATCGGTGGCTTATCTCACTTATTTTGAAAGAAAAGTCATTGGTTATATGCAAGTGCGTATTGGACCTAATCGTGTAGGTTATTTTGGATTACTTCAGCCAATTGCTGATGCCTTAAAACTTTTATTCAAAGAAATTATTCTCCCTACAGCATCAAATAAAGTTTTATTTTTCTTGGCACCTATTTTAGCAATTGCACCAGCTTTTGCTGCTTGGGCTGTTATCCCTTTTGATCTTAATTTAGTGATTGCAGATATTGATGCAAGTCTTTTATATATTTTAGCTATGACATCTATTACAGTTTATGGAGTGATTATTGCAGGATGGGCTTCAAATTCTAAGTATGCATTTTTGGGAAGTCTACGTTCTGCGGCGCAGATTGTGTCTTATGAAATTGCCATGGGATTTACGCTAGTAGGCGTTTTAATGTGTGCCAATAGTTTAAATTTAGGAAAAATTGTCTTGGGGCAAGAAGGAGGTTTCTGGCATTGGTATATCTGGCCTTTATTTCCTTTATTTATTATCTACTTTATTAGTGCTGTAGCAGAAACAAATCGAGCACCTTTTGACGTGGCTGAAGGCGAATCTGAAATTGTGGCTGGATTCCATGTGGAATATTCCGGTATGGCTTTCGCAGTATTTTTCTTAGCTGAATATGCGAATATGATTTTAGTTTCGATGCTTGCAGCTTTAATGTTCTTAGGTGGATGGTTATCTCCCATTCCATTTATTCCAGATAGCTTTTTATGGCTTTTAATTAAAGTTGCATTTTTACTATTTTGCTTCTTATGGTTTCGAGCCACATTCCCTCGATATCGATATGATCAAATTATGCGATTAGGCTGGAAAATTTTTATTCCAATTACAATTGCATGGATAGTATTTATTGGCGGCATGGTGCAAACCTCATGGGGATATCTATTTCACTAAATGATTAAAAAAACCAAACAATTCTTATCAAGTCTGATGCTCATTGAGCTTCTTAAAGGCATGCTTCTTACAGGCCGCTATTTCTTTGCAAGAAAGATTACTGTGCAGTATCCGGAAGAGAGAACACCACAATCTAACCGCTTTAGAGGCCTTCATGCGCTTCGTCGTTATGCAAATGGTGAAGAGCGTTGTATTGCCTGTAAATTATGTGAAGCTGTATGCCCTGCTATGGCAATTACGATTGAATCCGAAGAACGGGAGGATAAAACAAGACGTACGACCCGTTATGACATTGATCTTACTAAATGTATCTTTTGTGGTTTCTGTGAAGAATCTTGTCCTGTGGATTCTATTGTTGAAACAAGAATTTTTGATTACCACGGGGAGTCTCGGGGTGATTTAATTTATACGAAAGATATGTTGCTTGCCGTAGGTGACAAATATGAAAAACAAATTGCAGAAGACCGCGCTCAAGATGAGAGGTTTCGATAAATCATGATTGAATTTAAAGATTTCGTATTTTATGTTTTATCCCTCGTGCTTATTAGTTCAGGATTGAGCGTCATTACTTCTAGGAATCCTGTAACTGCAGCACTATCTTTAGTATTAGCATTTTTTAACGCCGCAGGCATCTGGCTTCTATTGCAAGCTGAATTTTTAGCGATTGTATTGGTACTAGTTTATGTAGGTGCTGTGATGGTCTTATTTCTATTTGTGGTAATGATGCTTGATATCAATCTAGATAAATTAAGAGAAGGTTTCTGGGATTACTTACCCATGGCAGGATTTATAGGCCTCCTTATGATGGTTGAAATGGTGATGGTTTTTAAAACCAAACCATTTAATCTGGCGCCTATTACAGAGTCAATTTCAAATACCTCGAATACAGAAATGATAGGTAATACTTTATATTCTAATTACGTGCTTCCGTTTGAACTCGCTTCTGTTGTCTTACTTATTGCTATTGTTTCAGCAATTGCTTTAACACTGCGCGATCGTAAAGATAGCAAAAAAACAAATCCTGCAGATCAGGTAGCTGTGAAGCGTCAAGATCGAGTGCGAATAGTTAGAATGAAATCAGAGGAAAAGTATATAAAATCCAAAGCGAAGAAAAGAACATGATTGGTTTACCTCATTACCTTATCCTTGCTGCAATTTTATTTACGATCAGTGTAGTAGGTATTTTTCTTAACCGAAAAAATATTATTATTTTGCTTATGTCGGTTGAGCTTATGTTGCTTGCCGTGAATATTAACTTTATTGCTTTTTCTCATTACTTAAACGATATTGCTGGACAAATTTTTGTGTTCTTTATTTTAACGGTAGCAGCTGCAGAGTCAGCAATAGGCTTAGCTATTATCGTTTTAATTTTTAGAAATACTCGCTCTATTAACGTTGACGATTTAAATCGTCTTAATGGGTGATCACTTGAATTCTATTTATTCATATTTAGCAGTTCCGTTATTGCCTCTTATAGCGTCTTTCTGCGTAGGCATCTTAGGTCGAAAATTACCCGAATTTTTTGCATCAAGTATGACTATTTTGTCTGTTTTTATTGCATTTGTTCTTTCATGTTTCACGCTTAATGAAACATTAAATGGGTTAGTTTTAAATCAGACAATCTATCAGTGGCTTTTTACAGGACATTATCAATTTGAGGTTGGATTTTTAATTGATAATTTAACAGCCATGATGATGGTTGTTGTAACTTTTGTATCGCTGATGGTTCACATTTATACAATGGGTTATATGAAGGGAGATCCTGGCTATCGAAGATTCTTTAGTTATATCTCCTTATTTACTTTTTCAATGTTGATGTTAGTTATGAGTAATAATTTCATACAGCTCTTTTTTGGATGGGAAGCAGTAGGCCTTTTGTCCTATCTTCTTATTGGATTCTGGTTTGAAAGACCCACTGCAATTTATGCAAATCTCAAAGCTTTTCTGGTTAATCGTGTTGGTGATTTTGGTTTTATTTTAGGTATTGCTTTAATTCTTTATTGGACCGGCTCACTCGATTACGCGACGGTATTTAATAGCACAGGAATTATAACGGCCCACACGATGCAGTTATTTGGACACCCTGTTTCCGTCATTACAGTCATATGTATTTTGTTATTTATTGGAGCTATGGGCAAATCTGCACAAGTGCCATTGCATGTGTGGCTTCCAGATTCAATGGAAGGCCCGACACCTATATCCGCCCTGATTCATGCTGCGACGATGGTCACCGCAGGTATTTTTATGGTCTCACGAGCATCGCCTTTATTTGAATTATCTGATACTGCACTTTCTTTTGTCATGATCATTGGTGCTATTACCGCATTATTTATGGGTTTATTAGGCATTATTCAAAATGACATTAAGCGTGTTATTGCGTACTCAACACTTTCACAGTTAGGTTATATGACAGTAGCGCTCGGTGCTTCAGCTTATTCAGTGGCTATGTTTCATTTAATGACACATGCATTTTTTAAAGCTTTGCTTTTCTTAGGCGCTGGTTCAGTCATTATAGGCATGCATCATGATCAAAATATTCAACACATGGGCAATTTAAAAAAATATATGCCTATTACATGGATTACTTTTTTAATCGGTTCTTTAGCGTTAATAGGTACACCATTATTTTCAGGATTCTATTCAAAAGATAGCTTGATTGAAGCTGTGAAGTTCTCCCATATCACAGGAAGCCACTTCGCTTATTTTGCTGTATTGATAGGCGTTTTTATAACGGCTTTTTATTCGTTTAGACTTTATTTCCTAGTATTTCATGGCGAAGAGAAATGGCGTCTTCAGAAGTTGGTACATCATGATGATCACCATCATGGCTTGAGCGCAAAAGATAACCCACACGAGAGTCCTTTAAGTGTTACTTTGCCTTTGGCACTGCTTGCCATCCCTTCTTTAGTAATTGGCTATATGACAATCGAGCCTATATTGTTCGGTAACTTTTTTACAAAAAGCATTTTCTTAGATATTAAAGCGCATCCTTCGATGGAACATTTAAGCCATCATTTCCATGAAATTTATCATGGACCTTTTGGTATGGTATTACACAGCCTAGTGAGCTTACCTTTCTTATTTGCTTTAAGTGGTGTTGCCTTCGCTTATTACTGTTACCAAGTGAATTTAAATTTACCCAAAGCTATTTTCAATCGAACACAAATGATTTGCCGCATATTAGAAAATAAATATGGATTTGATACATTTAATGAAAAGTTTTTTGCTTTTGGCAGTCGTTTTTTAGGTGAAAGATTCTGGCAAATAGGTGATGTAAAAATTATTGATGGTTGGCTTGTCAATGGAACAGCAAAATCTATCAGTAAGTTTGCAGAGAAAATACGTGTGATTCAATCGGGTTATATTTATCACTATGCTTTTGCGATGGTGATAGGTGTATTTTTATTTTTAACCTTCTTTATAAAAATATAAGATGAATTTAACCCATATATTAAGTTATTCAATTTGGACGCCTATCTTTTTAGGTGGACTTTTACTTTTATTAAGTGGAAAAGTAAACGATACACAAGCTAAATGGCTTTCACTTATCAGCAGTGTGATTTCATTTTTAATCACGATCCCGCTTTACACAGCCTTTGATTTTTCTTTTGGACAGTTCCAGTTCCAGGAATTTTTTCATTGGATTCCAGCCTTTCATATTAATTATCATTTAGGTGTAGATGGATTCGCTGTACCTTTAATTATTTTAACAAGCTTTACTACATTAATTGTAGTCATCGCTTCATGGCGATCTATAGAAGACCGTGTTGCACAATACATGGCGGCTTTCTTGATCATGTCAGGCCTTATGATTGGTGTTTTTAGTGCGCTTGATGCCATGCTTTATTATATTTTTTGGGAAGCTATGCTTATCCCTATGTTCTTGGTGATTGGTATTTGGGGTGGGCCTAATCGCATTTATGCCACGATTAAATTCTTTTTATATACTGTTTTAGGTTCTTTATTAATGTTGGTAGCGTTTATTTATCTCTACTTACATACTCATTCATTTGAGATAGTGAATTTTTATAATACCGGTCTTGATCTCTATCCTCAGATTTTTATCTTCCTAGCTTTGTTTATGGCATTTGCAGTCAAAATTCCAATGTGGCCTATACATACGTGGCTTCCTGATGCTCACGTTGAAGCACCGACAGGAGGTTCAGTAGTATTAGCAGCAGTGATGTTGAAATTAGGCGCATATAGTTTTATGCGATTTGCAATGCCAATCGCGCCTGACGCTGCGATCTATTTAAAAGGGTTTATGGTGACTCTATCACTCATTGCTATTTTATATATTGCACTGATTGCAATTGTTCAAAAAGATATGAAAAAATTAATCGCTTATTCATCGATATCACATATGGGCTTTGTCACGTTAGGCTTATTTATGTTTAATTCAATTGGCATTGAGGGCGCATATGTTCAAATGATTTCTCATGGTTTTATTTCAGCTGCGATGTTTTTATCTGTAGGTGCTTTATACGATAGATTACATACAAGACAGATTGCAGATTATGGTGGCGTCATTCACGCAATGCCAACTTTTGGAGCCTTTGCAGTATTTTTTGCGATGGCTAACTGTGGACTGCCAGGGACTTCAGGATTTGTAGGTGAATTTATGGTTATTATGGGTGCAATGCAGAATAATTTCTGGATTGCATTGATTGCTGCAAGCTCTTTAATTTTCGGTGCAGCTTATTCTTTATGGATGGTTAAGCGAGTATTTTATGGTGAAGCGCGCAATCAAAAAATCAGCGCTTTAAAAGATATCTCGTGGCGTGAATTTTTCATACTTACTGTATTGGCACTTCTTATTATTTTAATAGGCATTTATCCGAAGATAATTACGGATATGACAAATGCAACAACAGTTCAATTTTTAGAGAATATGCATTTGATAAAACCTGTCACATCATTACCGCTGGATGTTTAAATGAATTCATTCATTCAATCTGATCTTTCTTTAATCTTGCCAGAAATTTTTGTGCTTTCCATGGCAATGATTGTGCTTATGACAGATTTATTTATTAAGCCATCAATGCGCTGGATTATTTTTGCTCTATCTCAATTTGCCTTATTAGGCGGCGCTTATTTGACTGGTCAACATTTTAATCATGAAACTGAATTTGCTTTTTCTAATATGTTTGTTCGTGATGGTTTAGCAGATCTTTTAAAGATGATGAGTTATTTAGGAACGTCACTGATTTTTTTCTATAGTCGGTCTTATATGAACGATCGTAATTTATATCATGGTGAATATTTTTCACTCGTTCTATTTGCATTGCTTGGTATGATGATTATGATTTCAAGTCATAATATGCTGCTCGTTTATATGGGTCTCGAGCTTCTCTCTTTATGTTTATATTCTCTAACAGCTCTTGATCGTGACAATCAAAAAGCGACAGAGTCCGCAATTAAGTATTTTGTATTAGGCGCTCTTGCATCAGGACTTCTTCTTTATGGTATGTCGATGATTTACGGCGCGACATCAAGCTTAGATTTAAATGTGATTTCGATCGCATTGTTAAATCACCCCACAGACCATGCCATTCTTGTCTTAGGCCTTGTTTTTGTAGTTGCTGGCCTTGCTTTTAAATTAGGCGCAGTGCCATTTCAAATGTGGGTGCCGGATGTATATGAAGGCTCACCCTCATCTATCGCTATACTGATTAGTTCCGTGCCTAAATTAGCGGCTTTTGCTATTACCGTTCGTATATTAGGTGATGGTCTTCAGTCTATGATGGCGGATTGGAAGCAAATGATACTTATTATGGCGGTTCTTTCTATCGGTATCGGAAATGTTATAGCGATTGCACAAACAAATATCAAGCGTATGTATGCATATTCAACGATTTCTCATATTGGCTTTACTCTTTTCGGATTCATGAGTGGAACACTCAATGGTTACGCATCAAGTTTATTTTACGTTGTGAGCTATATGTTTATGACTTTAGTTTCTTTTGCAGTGTTAATGATGATGTCTCGGAAAAATTTTGAGTGTGAAACGCTTGAAGATTTTAAAGGTTTAAATAAGAGAAATCCTTGGTATGCATTTCTTATGTTAATCACGATGTTAAGTATGGCAGGCATACCCCCTACCATAGGTTTTTACGCAAAGTTTATGGTGCTTCAAGCAGCATTTGATGCAGGCTTTGCAAATTTTGTGGTCTATGCAGTCATGATGGCATTAGTAGGTATGTTTTATTACATGAGAATTGTAAAACTTATGTACTTTGATGAGCCAAAATTAAAAAATAAATTAGATGTGTCCATCGATATGCAATGGATCTTATCAGCTAACGCATCAGCGCTTCTAATTATTGGTTTAATGCCACATTCATTTATGGATGCTACTGCTCAAGCAATAGCTTTAAGTCTTCATTAAATGACTCAGTGGATCCTCATCTTAATTACTATCATCATGGCTAATGTGCCTTGGATGTTTAACGATTTTCTTTTTATTAAGAAATTCCCCTCTTATAAAAAACCATTTTCTTGGGCTTTACTTGAAGTTGTCATTTTGTATTTTGTGACTGGCGGTATTGCACTATTTACAGAACTTAAAGTAGTAGGACATATTCACCCGCAAGATTGGGAATTTTATACAGTGACTTTCTTTTTGTTTTTAGTTTTTTCTTTTCCTGGATTTATTCTTAAAACGCTTTGGAAATAAAATCTACTAAAGTATTAATTGTAGGCTGCGGTCAACTTGGCTTTACGGTCGCTAAAAATATTGATTGCCATATTTTTAAACTGTATGGATTTAGTCGAAGTTTAAAAAAATCACCCTCTTCTATTGAAATGCATCAGGCGGATATTTTAAAAACTGAAACTATTGATACTATTAAATCAATAAATCCTGAAATCATTATCTATGCAGTTTCTGCAGATGCACAATCTGTTGAGAGCTATCAAGATCATTATGTGGTTGGCTTAAAAAAAACTTACAAAGCTATTTTAGATCTCGATCACTTTAAGCATCTTTTCTTTGTTTCAAGCACGAGAGTTTATGGACAAAAAACAATAAAGATCTTAAGTGAGTTTGATGTTGCTCAACCTTCTGATTACGGAGGTGAAGCGTTAATAGAAGCTGAAACGATTGCGCGTCAATTAAAAGAAAAGGCCACGATATTGCGTTTATCTGGAATATACGGCCCCACTCGAACGCGCATGATTCAATTAGCGCAAAGTAATCCTGGCAATTGGCCTGCAACCAATAATTGGTCTAATCGAATTCACGAGGAAGATGCTGCGCGCTTTATTGTTTTTCTCATGAATAAAATTGTGAGACAAGAATCTATCGAATCACTTTATCTTGTGACAGATGGCGAACCTACTAAACAATATGACGTATTAACGTGGATTAGAAAACATCTCAAATTAAGCACAGACACTATTGAGATACCGATTGTGGAAGGGGGGAAGCAACTACGATCTGTTTTATTGAATCAAACTGGATTCACATTAAAGTACCCTGATTTTACATACGGCTACAAAGCGATGATTGATTAGGGTTCTTCAATAGGATAGAATCCAAACTCCTAAATTCTTTAGGCGCGTAGCTCAGCTGGTTAGAGCACCACCTTGACATGGTGGGGGTCGTTGGTTCGATTCCAATCGCGCCTACCAATTTTTTGCTTCATGGCTCAAGCTATCAAGAATAGAGAAAAGCTTATAAAATGATGCAATTCTTGATAACTTGATTCAACTATGCCTGAAATAAGATTACCAGACGGATCTAAGCGACAATTTGAAAGTGACATTACTGTTGCAGAAGTTGCACAAAATATTGGTGCAGGATTAGCCCGTGCAGCCCTTGCTGGTCGAGTCAATGATCAGTTAGTCGATCTTTCATTTGTCATTCGTGAAGATAGTGATCTTGCAATCATCACTGACAAAAATTCTGAGGGGCTTGAAGTGATTCGTCATTCAACAGCTCATCTTTTGGCATACGCTGTTAAAGAATTATTTCCAGACGCACAAGTGACGATTGGCCCTGTGATTGAACATGGGTTTTATTATGACTTTTCGTATTCGCGTCCTTTCACACCAGAAGATTTAGAAAAAATTGAAAAGAAGATGACTGAAATTGCCAGTCGCGATTTACCGATCACAAGAAAAGTATTGCCACGTAATGACGCAGTGGAATATTTCAAATCAATCAAAGAAAATTACAAGGCTGAAATTATTGAATCGATTCCCGCCGATCAGGAAGTCTCTTTATATTCCGAAGGCGAATTTACAGATCTCTGTCGGGGTCCTCATGTGCCATCGACTGGAAAATTAAAAGTATTTAAATTGATGAAAGTAGCAGGCGCTTATTGGCGTGGTGATTCTAAAAATGAAATGCTACAGAGAATCTACGGCACAGCATGGACAACTAAAGAAGACTTACAAAATCATCTCTTCATGTTAGAAGAGGCCGAAAAAAGAGATCATCGTAAATTAGGTAAGCAGCTCGATTTATTTCATATGCAAGATGAAGCACCTGGTATGGTTTTTTGGCATCCTAAAGGATGGTCGATTTGGCAAGAAGTTGAATATTACATGCGAAAGATGTTCTTAGATTTTGGATATCAAGAAGTTAAAACACCTACGGTCATGGATAAGACTTTATGGGAAAAATCCGGACATTGGCAAAATTATCGCGACAACATGTTTACAACTTCATCTGAAAATAGAGATTATGCAGTGAAGCCTATGAACTGCCCTGGCCATATTCAAATCTTTAATAATGCTCTACATAGCTATCGTGAATTACCTTTAAGACTTGCTGAATTTGGTTCATGTCACCGCAATGAACCCTCAGGATCCCTTCATGGGTTAATGCGCGTGAGAGGGTTTACTCAAGATGATGCCCATATTTTTTGTACCGAAGAGCAAATTAAAGATGAAGTAGCTCAATTCATCGTCATGCTCTTTAAGGCTTACGAAGACTTCGGATTTAAGGATGTTTTAGTGAAATTATCCACTCGCCCTGAAAAACGCGTGGGTTCTGATGAGACTTGGGACAAGGCAGAAGCTGCCCTTAAAGCTGCTTTAGTTGAAAATAAGCTCGAATTCGACCTTCAGCCAGGCGAAGGGGCTTTTTATGGCCCTAAGATCGAATTTACCCTAAAAGACAGTTTAAGCCGTCTTTGGCAGTGCGGTACGATCCAGCTCGACTTTAATTTGCCTGAGCGTCTAGGCGCTGAATATGTCACAGAAGATAATAGCCGTAAGCATCCCGTGATGTTACATCGAGCCATTGTAGGCTCTATGGAGCGTTTTATTGGGATTCTAATTGAGCATTACTCAGGTGCCATGCCCCTCTGGCTTGCCCCTACTCAAGCGGTTATCCTCAATATTGCTGATGCCCATGCAGACTATGCCTCAAAAGTCATGGATGAACTCAAGAAAAACCACATCCGATGCGATTCTGACTTGAGAAATGAGAAAATAACCTATAAAATACGCGAACATAGCTTACAAAAGATTCCTTATCTCTTAATTGTAGGGGAAAAGGAAATGGAAGCTGGGCAAGTTGCCGTGCGAACCCGAAAAGGCGAAGACTTAGGATCTATGTCGATTAAGTCATTGATTGATCGACTAAATCAGGAAGTTCAAACTAAAGTCTAGTTATAAGGTAGCGCGGTTTTTCTTTTATATTTACAGGGGATTTGTTATCGCTCAAGAAAAAGAAGTCAGAATTAACGGGGATATTACAGCTCCAGAAATTCGATTAATTGGCGTAAATGGCGAAGCGCTTGGCATAGTGACACTAGCTGAGGCATTTGTAAAAGCAGAAGAGATAGATATTGATCTAGTGGAAATTGCTCCACAAGCCCAACCCCCCGTATGTCGATTACTCGATTACGGTAAGTTTAAATATGCAGAAAGTAAGAAGCAACACGAAACCCGCTTAAAACAAAAGCAGGTCAAGATTAAAGAAGTGAAGTTTAGACCAGGCACTGATGACGGTGATTACAACATCAAAATACGAAACCTCATCGGATTCCTTAGGGATGGCGATAAGGCGAAAATCACCTTACGTTTTAGAGGTCGAGAAATAACACATCAAGAATACGGTTTAGCAATTCTAAAACGTGTTGAGCAAGATTTAATGGAATATGCAGTCGTCGAACAATTTCCAAAAATGGAAGGTCGACAAATGGTGATGGTTTTGGCTCCGCAAAAAAAAGCCAAAGCAAAAACCATAGAAGCAAAAGTTTCTAAGTGATACGGCTTAAACGGCATGCCTAAGCACTCTTAATACTCTAAAGGAGATCAAAATGCCAAAAATGAAAACAAAAAGTGGCGCAAAAAAGCGCTTCAAGTTTTTAGGAAGTGGTATGGTAAAAAGAACGCGTTCTCATTTACGTCATATCTTGACCAAAAAAACAACGAAACAAAAACGTAATCTCAGAGGCACTGTCCTCATTTCAGCAACCGATATCAAACGCGTTCGCGCGATGATGCCAACTCAATAAGGAGAATAATATGCCTAGAGTAAAACGTGGTGTCACCGCTAGAGCAAAACATAAAAAAGTTTTAGCACTTGCTAAAGGTTATCGTGGACGTCGTAAAAATGTATACCGCATAGCTAAACAAGCAGTGATGAAGGCAGGTCAGTATGCATACCGTGACCGTCGTCAGAAAAAACGTCAATTTAGATCATTATGGATTGCGCGTATTAATGCAGCAGCTCGTGAGTGTGGTCTTACATATAGCCGTTTCATGAATGGCCTTAAGAAAGCTTCGATCGAAGTAGATCGTAAGGTATTAGCAGATATGGCAGTATTCGATAAAGCAGCTTTTGCTAAGTTTGTCGAAATCGCTAAATCTGGTTCAGGAGCAGTATAAAAAATATTAATTTTTAAAAGGAGGCTTCTAGCCTCCTTTTTTTTATTAAAATGATAGTCAATGAATAATCTCGAACATACCTTAAAAGAAGCCCGTGAAGATTTTGATCAGTGTCAGACTGTAACCGATCTTGATCAGGCTAAAGCTAAATATCTAGGTAAGAGTGGCTTCTTAACAGAAGCACTCAAATCATTAGGTAAATTATCCGCAGAAGATAGACCTAAAGTAGGCGCTGAAATTAATGTTGTTAAGCAAGGCGTTGAAGAAGCTTTAGAAAAAAGACGTGAAGCCATTCTCAATGCCTCGCAAGCAAAACAGCTTGCAGAAGAATCATTGGATGTGACTTTGCCTTCACGAAAAGAAGATCAAGGTAGCTTGCATCCAGTCACACAAACACTTCATCGCATTGAATCACTTTTTCATTCCATCGGATTCTCAGTGGCACATGGCCCACAGATTGAATCAGATTTTTATAATTTCACAGCACTTAATATTCCAGAATCACATCCAGCGCGCGCGATGCATGACACATTTTATATTGATGAATCTTATGTATTAAGAACGCACACATCCCCTGTGCAAATTCGTCATTTAGAAAAAAATAAACCACCACTCAAAATTATTTCACCAGGTCGCGTTTATCGTGTTGATTCAGACGCAACACACTCACCAATGTTTCATCAAGTTGAAGGTTTATGGGTTGATCAACAAGTAAGCTTTGCAGACCTTAAAGGTGTTATCGAAGATTTTCTTCAAAACTTTTTCGAGAATAAAGATTTAAAAGTACGTTTCAGACCTTCGTACTTTCCATTTACAGAACCTTCAGCTGAAATGGATATGAGTTGGAAGGGCGGTTGGCTCGAGATTGGCGGCTGTGGCATGGTTCATCCAGAAGTATTTAAACATGTGGATATCGATTCAAATCAATATCAAGGCTTTGCTTTCGGCTTAGGTATAGAGCGTTTAACAATGTTGCGTTATGGCGTTCAAGATTTACGCCACTTTTTTAATAACGATTTACGTTTTCTTCAGCAATTTATTTAAAGACATTTCAATATGCAATTTTCTGAAAACTGGTTAAGGTCATACCTTCATACATCACTCGACAGTGATGCACTTAACCACGTCATGATTATGGCAGGATTAGATGTTGATGATTCTCATCCTCTAGGAGCATCGTTTAGCCATGTTGTAGTCGGTGAGATTGTAGCTATTAAAAAACACCCTGATGCAGATCGACTTCAAGTGTGTGATGTCAACATTGGTGATAAGTCATTACAAATTGTTTGTGGTGCATCTAATGCGAGACAAGGCATTAAAGTAGCATGTGCTTTAGTAGGCGCTAAATTACCCTCGATTGATATCAAAGAAGCAAAAGTACGAGGCGTTGAATCGTTCGGTATGCTTTGCTCATTAAAGGAATTAGGATTAGCTGAAGAAGCTGATGGTATTCTGGAGCTCAACCATGATTTAAAAAACGGTACAGATTTAAGAGTGGCGCTTGATCTTAATGATCAAATTACAACATTAAAATTAACACCTAATCGAAGTGATTGTTTAAGTGTTTGGGGTGTAGCTCGAGAAGTGGCAGCCATTAGTGCATCTTCACTTTCTCCTATCCATTATGATGTTAATCCAATCAAGCAAAGCGAAAAGAAAAATGTAATCGTTGAAGAAAAAGCAGCATGTCCGCGTTATTGTGGTCGCATCATTAAAAATGTAGATAACACAAAATCGTTGCCTGAATGGATGACTTCAAGACTTGAGCGTTCCAATATAAAGTCAATCAGTCCTATTGTCGATATTACGAATTATGTGTTGCTTGAAATTGGACAGCCACTGCATGCATTTGACCATGAAAAATTACAAGGTGATGTCATAGTTAGATTCGCAAAGCCTGAAGAGCCGATACATCTTCTCAATGATACAAAAATTAAATTATCAAAAAAAGATCTAGTGATTGCAGATCACTCAGGCGCAATTGCATTTGCAGGGGTGATGGGTAGCATGCCTTCATCAGTCACCGATAATACTCAAACTATTTTCTTGGAAAGTGCTTTTTTTGATCCCATTGTGATTGCTGGTAAAGCTAGAGCATATAACTTATCTACAGACTCATCTTATCGTTTTGAACGCGGTGTAGATTTTTCTAATACGCGATATGCACTAGAACGTGCAACATCTCTTATTATTGAATACTGTGGTGGAGCAGCAGGGGAGATTACAGAAGTTTTAAATGCTTTACCAAAGCGCAACGAAATTCATCTAAGACTTAAAAAATTAAATGCTATCTTAGGTATTGAAGTTCCTAGCCAAGATGTTGAGCGAATATTTATACAATTAGGTTTTGAAGTGAATAAAACAATCGAAGGATTTAAAGTCACACCCCCTTCTTATCGCTTTGATATTACTATTGAAGAAGATCTAATTGAGGAAGTTGTGCGATTGTATGGCTTCGATAAAATTCCTTCACATCATCCTCTGAGCCATCAAGTGATGTTACCTACATCCGGCACTTATCATCGTGACCTTAAAGAAGCACTCACATCTCGAGGTTTTTATGAGGTAGTGACTTATAGCTTTATTGAAGATGAGGTTGAGAAATCATTACATGGAAATGCCAATCCGATTCAATTACAGAATCCAATTGCAAGCCAGATGTCGACGATGCGATCATCTTTATGGGGTAGTCACCTTGAAGTTTTAACTTACAATTTAAATCGCCAAGTATCGCGTTTAAATATTTTTGAGATCGCTCAAACCTTCCATGGTGTAAAAAAAGATTTTATTGAGACCGAAGTGATATCAGGACTCAGTTACGGTAGTTTTATGCCTGAGCAGTGGGCTGACAAAATTCGCGATATTGATTTTTATGACATAAAAGCACATGTTGAAGCTTTGACGTCTAAACAACTCACATTTAAAAGAAGTGATAAAACACCATTAGCGCTACATCCAGGACAATCAGCAGAAGTCATTTTGGACGCTCAGTCGATAGGTTGGGTGGGTAAATTACATCCAAAATGGCAGCAACACTTTTCCCTCCCTAAAGCCCCCTTTATTTTTGAATTAAAAATAGAGAAGCTTTTAGAAGACAAGGTATTTAAATACGAAGAAATCTCAAAATTCCTCCCGGTAAGGCGTGATATTGCTGTTGTGGTAGACGACTCAGTCGAGGTGGATTCGATTTTAGATGCGGTAAATAAGGCTAAAATTCCGTTCTTAAATCATATGGCTTTATTCGATCTTTACCAAGGAAAAGGCATCGCCGAAAACAAAAAAAGTGTTGCATTTCTGATACTTATGCAGGATACTTCAAAGACATTAGTTGATAGTGAAGCTGATTCTTCTGTATCAAAAATCGTTGAATTACTTGAAAAACAATTTGGCGCAACACTTCGCAACTAATCTCATATTTAATACCGATTTAAAAGTAGGCCGTTATGACATTAACTAAAGCAGATCTATCCGAAATACTATTTGACCGTGTAGGTTTAAATAAGCGTGAAGCTAAAGATATGGTGGAGGCTTTTTTTGAAGAAATTCGCAATGCACTTGAAAATGGTGACAGTATCAAATTATCTGGTTTTGGTAATTTTGAATTAAGAAAAAAATCAGAAAGACCAGGCCGCAATCCTAAAACGGGCGAAGAGATTCCTATCAAAGCAAGACGTGTAGTGACTTTTCACGCAAGTCAAAAACTAAAAAGCAATGTAGAAGAGAACTACTCTGGAAAGAAAGCTTAAATCTCCCGTCTTACCTGAAATACCTTCAAAGAGATATTTTGTAATTGGAGAGGTAAGTGAGCTTTGTCTCGTCAAGGCACATGTGCTTCGATATTGGGAGCAGGAGTTTGATCAACTCAAAGACATCAAACGACGCGGCAATCGACGTTATTATCAATTACCTGAAGTGCTTCTCATTCGTAAAATTAGAGAGCTCCTTCATGATGAAGGTTTTACGATTCAAGGCGCTAAACAGCGACTTAAAGATAAAAATTTTGTTAAGGAAGTAAAGCAAGCTGAGCCCCCCAGAGAATTTCAAGTGACCAAGCAGGGTCAAGTTGAATTACCTTTAGAAAATCTCAATCAATCCAATTCTCTTGCTGGCCTTAATATCAAATCGATTAAAGACGAATTGCTTAGTATTATCGAGCTACTTAAAAAGTAATTCATCATTGTTTTAGTTTTCGGGGCGTAGCGCAGCCTGGTAGCGCACTTGCATGGGGTGCAAGGGGTCGTGAGTTCGAATCTCACCGCTCCGACCAAATTAAAGTGATTATGAAGGGTACCTTAAATAAATGAACTAAAAATCATTCTTTCACTCCATGCATTTCAGTTTTTTTGTTGGTCAATTAATTTCTTGATCTACTTTAACTTAACTCATTAATTTTATTAAGGATATTTTTATGAAGAAAACAATTATTGCTTCTGCCTTGTCCCTATGCCTCACTACTTCAGTTTTTGCGAAGGATATTGTAGATACTGCAGTTGCCAATGGCAATTTTAAAACACTAGCGTCCGTTCTCAATGCGGCTGGTCTAGTTGACACATTAAAAGGTCCAGGCCCATATACTGTATTTGCCCCAACTGATGCTGCATTTGCCAAATTACCAAAAGTAGACCTTGATGCGTTAGTCAATGATAAGGAAAAATTATCTGCAGTTTTAACTTACCATGTCGTCGCAGGAAAAGTAATGGCAGCTGATATTACAGCGGGTGTAAAACCTTTATACGGATTAAAAGTTAAAACCGTAAATGGTGCTGATCTTACTGTGGCAGTGAATACTGTTAGAAAACCTTACAGTGAAGGTCTGACTACGGTTAAAGTTAATGATGCCACTGTTACAATGACTGATATTGTTGCTGACAACGGTGTTATCCACGTTATAGATTCAGTTGTAATGCCTAAATAATTTCGTGAATTTATAATTCTTTTTATATTTTTTTTAAATTAAATTAAATTTAAAGGCAACTTTGCAGTTGCCTTTTTTTTAACTATCGTAACATCTATCACCTATGGTTTAACTACACACTTTCACTTTTTGAAAAGTAGTAGTTTTTTCATTAATTTTTTCCTTTTCGCCTAAATTCCCATGGTGGGATGGAATTTGAGTCTGCCCACAATCCTTCAGTATAATTTCTTGCCCATTCTTCTGCTTCTGTATATTTTTCTCTATCCTCATCACTTAAATCTTTTTCGTATTGTTTGTAATACCAAGCTAATCCTTTTTTAAGTTGTAAGTAATTAGCATCTTTTCCATCAACAATAACTTTTCCTAGAATACGATAGTATTTATCCTTTTTATCCCAAGTAACTAACACTTCTTTATCGTAAACGAGTTCAGCTAACGATTGTGTTGATGTGTCACCGAATGCTTGTTGTGTTTCAGGGGCGTCAATACCTTTTAGGCGAATTTTATGTTTTTGGTTATTGCTATCTAGGACTGTAACGGTGTCACCATCTGATACCTTAATGACTTTTCCAACTAATTCTTCAGCAAGTGATAAAAGAGAGAAGAATAAAAAAATTAGGAATACTACCTTTTTCATTTGTTAATACTTCACATAACAAATTTCAGACAACATGTGTTCTTGGTTATTTTGGTCACAATTGTGAGCGTTAAACGCATATCTAGATTTAGCCATACAACTTTGGAATAACTTTGATTTTTGTAACAACTCGTTAGAAGAAGTTTGATTTGCCTGTTGCAAACATTTATCAACAATTTCTTGTTTACTTTTGCTGCATCCTATTAAAAGTCCAAAAGATAAAAGTAATAAAATTAAGAGGAGTAATTTTTTCATGATAGTTTATATATTTCCAATAATTATTTTTGCAAGCTAAATATCTAATAGATTTAGTTACTATACTCTTTGCATTAGTTAGAACAAACTATAGCTTATAAGTCAGTCTTATAAATGGCATATAAAACAATGAGTTACATAAATAAATAATTCTATTAAAAACAATAAGTTAGAGAGAAATACGGTCAATTTTTCGGAGTTATAAAAAAGGAGAATGAAATGAGTAATGATGATTTCAAACTAATTGAATCAACAATCCAACACTATATTGATGGAGCTAAATCAGGCAAGGGTGATGATATGAAACCTGCATTTCATCAAGATGCCACTATTTTTGGTTATATTGGAAGTGATTTATTTGCAGGACCGATTCAAAAGCTCTTTGATTGGAATGATGAAAATGGTCCTGCTACTGAAATCGTCACTAAGATTGCAGATATAGATATTGAAGGTTCTATTGCAACAGTAAGATTAGAATCAGATAACTGGACAGGTCACAAATTTACTGATTTTTTTACACTTCTTAAAGTGGATGGTGAGTGGAAAATTATGAACAAGATATTTCATCTCCATACAGATAATTAATTTAACGGAGTTATAAAAAAGACATTTTGAAAAAGTAAAAGGGTATTTATCAAGTTTCGGAGTTAATAAAAAAATTAAAGAGTTCGAATCTCTCCGCTCCGACCAATTAAAGTGATGAATTAGTTTTCAAAAATAGATTTCTTAGCCTTATAATTTTCATACATCTTTAAAATCTAGTAATTCGTACTGGGTGAGTCATTATAAAAATCAAACAACCTTATCAGAATAAAACTTCATCGAAGCATCATGGTTCGATATTAAATACGCTATGGGTGAGTTTTTTCTTTATCGCTTTGTTAGGTGCATTATGGCGATGGACTCACTTAAGCGACCTCGAAGTTTTTGCTCGCATGGTAGACAGTCTTTTTTCTATGGCGAAATTATCTGTTGAAGTCATGATATTACTTTTCGGAACGCTAACACTATGGTTAGGCTTTTTAAAAATTGCCGAGCATGCTGGTTTAGTTGAAAAAATTGCAGGTTGGCTTTCGCCATTATTTAGACGCCTTATGCCTGAGGTTCCTAAAAAGCATCCAGCAGTCGGTCTTATCACTATGAATTTTATTGCAAATGGATTAGGTCTTGATAATGCGGCGACACCTATTGGACTAAAAGCGATGCGATCCATGCAGTCACTTAATCCGACACCGAAAATTGCAAGCAATGCACAAATTTTATTTCTAGTGATGAACGCTTCTTCACTTACTTTACTACCTGTATCAATCTTTATGTATCGTGCGCAACAAGGTGCTGTAGATCCCACTCTTGTATTTTTACCTATTCTTTTAGCGACAAGTGCATCTACGATAGCTGGATTTTTTTCTGTTGCATTTACTCAACGCATTAAAATGAATGATCCTGTTGTATTGACCTGGATGCTAATAATAGCGATTTTATTAAGTGCATTTATCTTTTTCTTAAGTCATTTATCAGCTGCGGTATTAGGCGTATTCTCCTCTTTCTTAGGGAATGCAGTACTTTTTGGATTGATTATTACTTTTCTTATGATCGGTGTTTTAAAGCGTGTACCAGTTTATGAGTCATTTATTGAAGGCGCTAAAGAAGGTTTTGATGTATCAAAAAATTTACTTCCTTATTTGGTTGCAATGTTATGCGCAGTAGGTGTTCTTCGGGCATCAGGAGCGCTTGATTTCACTCTAGATATGATTCGTTTTTTAGCTTACAGCTTTGACTGGGATACACGTTTTGTTGATGCATTGCCTACTGCACTTGTAAAACCCTTTTCTGGGAGTGCCGCAAGAGCTATGTTAATTGATACTATGACAACTCATGGTGTAGATAGCTTTCCATCATTATTAGCAGCTACTGTACAAGGAAGCACCGAAACTACATTTTATGTTCTGGCTGTTTATTTTGGAGCAGTCGGTATTCAACGTACAAGACATGCTATCCCTTGTGCGTTATTTGCAGATCTCATAGGTATTTTGGCATCTATTGGAGTTTGTTACTGGTTTTTTGGGTAAGCTTAATTTATTTAAATTGAATCTTTTAACACATCTCGAAATTATTAAAAATTCATATACTCTTTTAACTAGAAGAGAGTTGCCTTTGAGTCTTGATGCTAGCCTTATTGGAGCATTTGATAAATGTCCTTTTCCTATTGCAAGCCATGATAATTCAAGTGAGCCTTTATTTAATTATGCAAATCATGCAGCATTAAATGTATTTAAAATGACATGGAATGAAATGATGGGATTGTCCTCAAAAGCTTCGGCGCTTCAGGTGGATCAAGATGAAAGGTCTCAAATATTAGAACAGGTTACTAAATATGGATTTATTGAACATTATCAGGGGAAAAGGGTAGCTTCAGACCAATCGATATTTTATATTCAAGATGCTACAGTTTGGAATTTATTGGACCATGAAAAAAAATATTATGGTCAAGCTGTCATTATATTTAAAACTTCAAATTAGATGACAGATCAAATCAATCCTTGCTTTGAATGTGGACAATGTTGTCAATATTTTAGAGTTTCATTTTATCACGCAGAGATAGAAGGCAATGGTATTGGCAAAGTGCCTTTATCTTATACAACCAAAGTCAACGATCATATGGCATGTATGAAAGGTACTGAGTTTGGCAAAGGAAAATGTGTTGCATTATCCTATTCTAATGAAGAAGGTTATCGATGTTCAATTTATGAATCAAGACCATCACCTTGTCGTGAATTTGAATTATATGAAAATGGTAAACCAAATCCAAAGTGTAATGAATTAAGAAAAAATATTGGATTAAAACTATTACCAGAAACCACTATTTAAAAAGGTATAAATAATGAATGTCTTCATGATAATTATGTATGGCGGAGTTTTATTTTTATTTGCCGCACTTTTATTTGCCGCTCTTTCTTGGAAAACTTATCAAAAAAATAAAAAAAATAAGCACTTAAAAAAATTATATTGGGCTCGAGTTATTTCAGCTTTACTTTTAACGCCTTATGTTTTTTTTCAATATATTTTTTCTGATTTAACTTATCTACCGGTCAGAATTGCTTTTGTAATCATCTCTTTCTTTATTCTTTATCTTCTAGTTAAGCGCTGGGGTAAAGAAGCAACATTAAGACGTAAATGATTACGATTAAATTAATTAAAGATTCTGATTTTGAAGTTACGGTCAAATTAAAATCAACTACACAACATAAGGTTCATATTTCAAATGATCTTTATAATTCACTAACGGATGGTAAAGTCTCGCATGAGAATTTAATCAAAGCATCGTTTGAGTTTTTATTGGAGCGAGAGTCTAACAACTCCATTCTTTCTCAATTCGACTTAGAGGTAATTTCGCATTATTTTCCAGAGTACGAAAAAGAAATAAAGAAGCGGCTGAAGACTTAGCCTTTCGTATACAATGTTCATTTATTCAACCTATTAAAGAGGCCGTATATGGGTAGTAAAGATAAGAGAAAAGAATCTAAAGGTAAAAAACCACAACCTAAGCCTGCTAAGGTGTAGTTTTTATAAGTTATTGATTTATATAGATTTTAATATAAATTTATTGTTTTATTGCCTTATCTCTCATGATTTTCATGAGACCTCATTCATGATCCTATAGGTGTTTACTTTTATAGTCCGAGTAAGATGACTTTTAAGAAATTTCTTATTAACTTTATAAAAAGGGTAAATATCATGTGGACAACTCCAGCTGCTACTGAAATGCGTTTCGGTTTCGAAGTTACAATGTATGTAATGAATAAGTAATTATTCAGATTTTAAAAAAGCCCGCTATAAGCGGGCTTTTTTGTTTTTAAAGATTTGTAAGATGAACCCAGGTTTTTGTTTTGATGGATGATTGAATGGCTTCCAATGTTTTTGTATTCCATAGTGCATCATTTAAAGAAAGTTTAGGTGCGGTATTATTGATGATGCATTGGTTAAAGTGATCAATCTCAAGCGTAAAATGATTGGCTTTTTTAATATGTTCATTTTTTGCCCCATCTGTATCTGTTGTTAAGGTTAATAAGGCTTCATCATTCTCATGTTGCCATAATGTATGGCACATTAATTTCCCTTTTGATCCAAATATTTCAAATTGAGAACGTCGAATACATTCAAAGCTGATATCAAATTGTGCGCGTCTATTATTTCCAAAATCTATTATCCCTGAGGTTGTGAGATCTGCTCGGTGTTCATTGAGATGGCTTTTTGCAACGATTGATAGAGGATTCTGTTCAAAGCATTGCCTTATCGTATGAATGGCATAAGGTCCAATATCCCAAAGTGCACCACCACCATTTTCAATTGAACGATTAATTCTGTAAAAACGTGCAGGCTGAATTGGAAAAGAAAACATAGAATGCACATATTGAACATCACCTAATAATCCTGAGCTGATGATTTCTTTTACGCGATCAAATTGCGGATGAAAGACATACATAAAACCTTCCATCACTTTGACATGATTTTTTTCGGCAGCCTTTTGAAGTGCTTTAACTTCTTTTGAATGAAGAGCGATAGGTTTTTCAATTAGCACATGTTTTTTATGATTAATCGCTTTAAGAGCTGGTTCGGTATGCTCTTCATTTGAGAGCGGAATATAAATAGCATCTATATCGGGATGAAAAATCACTTCATCCAGTGAATTAAAGGTTTCAACTTTATCTTTTAGGTTGGGTTGATATTTTTCTAAACATTCGTTTGCGGCATTTGCTCTTCGACTTCCAATGGCAAATAGATCACCAAACGGACTATTAGCAATAGCTGGAAGAAGTCGTTCATTTACGCGCGCAGCCCCCAGAATACCCCAACGTATTTTTTTCATTTTTTTTATCTTAAATTAAATGATGTTTTATTATGCTCAGCCTTCAGTGAATAGACAAGCCGTCATTTCTCATAAGTTTAAGGTTGAGAAAAGATTTATTAAATGCGATGATTTGTACCATGAAATTTTTTCTGCTTCTTTTCTTTCTCATTCCGATTTATTCCTTTGCTGATTGGTCTTTGGTGCATCAAGACGATGCCGATCATTACATAGATTATGCCCTTATGAGCAAAAGTGGACAAAAAACAAGGGCGTGGTATTTGCAAAATTACGCTGAACCACAAACCATTAAAAATCTTCAATATCGATCTATTAAAAATAGATCAGAATTTGATTGTAAGGCTCGTAAAATGAGAATTTTAGCTTACGCGCTATACGCAGAGCCTATGGGACAAGGTCGTGCTGTCTTCAATAAAGGTGAAGCATTAGATTGGCAAACAATCAAACCTAAAACGCTTAATGATTTATATTTAAAGAGTGTCTGCAGCAAAAAGAAATAGAGTTTTATTTACGTCCACGTTTAGGCAATACAACTCCAAGTCTTTGAGCGGCCATTTCATTATTACCTTCTGAGTCTGCTAAAACCCATCCATTCATAAACATACGCGTCATATATTGTCTGTTATATAAAAATGCCACAATGATTTGCCATAGCCCTAATGTGATAATTGAAAAAAGCATATGAAGCGCAGCCACACCTAATTCACCTCTAAAAAGCGGCACAAACCAACCAAAAAAAAGATAGGTCCAACTAAAACCATAGTAACCAATTTTAATCATGCCCGAATTTGGGTGTTTAATAATTACGGCTGTAGCCATTTTTTTCCTTAAGTTTATAAAATTAAATTTTAATAGAGATTATCAGAAATAAACTAATTTTAGTGGTGGGGGATGCGAGGGTCGAACTCGCGACAAACGGATTAAGAGTCCGCTGCTCTACCAACTGAGCTAATCCCCCAGAAGTGATTATTTTACTGTATTTGTGGGCTATACAGAAGGTTTGGATAGACCAAAAGTGATAGGGGTGGATTAGGGGTGTGTTACAAAATATCCGGAATCCAGAGATTTTGGATTCAAAACAATTTTTTTAAAATATGTTTTGCGTTATTGTTTCTAAAATTCATCATAGTTAATACTCAGAATTCTATTCAAAGAAAAATCATTTAAAACTCTTGTTATTTGAAGATGACTTCATATTGTCATTCAGTTTCCAAATTTTTAAATTACTACCAAACCGTTTCTTTTAACTCATTGCAGATCAATGCAAGTGCCATTATTTGGCATGAATTTTGCTCTAATTCATATATAAGTGCATTTTTCACCAAGATTGAGCGTGAAAGAGCCACTATTAAAATTTATATAAAGAAAATGCATTTTTTTAGGGCGTTAGATGGCAAAGACAAATACATTTTTTGATGAAATGACCTCAGGCAAAGATGAGATAAGAAGTATTTATTCTGCTTATAGCCAGTGGCTCAAAGATACTTCAAATACACAGCTTAAAAGTAAAAATCAGGAAGCAGAACTTCTGTTTCGAAGAGTGGGTATTACATTTAACGTTTATGGTGAGACGGATGGTGCCGAGCGATTAATCCCTTTCGATATTATTCCAAGACTTCTGTCTTCTAAAGAATGGGATTTTATTTCTAAGGGCACAATTCAGCGTGTGAAAGCATTAAATATGTTTTTGCATGATATTTATCATGATCAACTTATTATTAAAGAAGGGTTAGTCCCTCAATCTTTATTACAAAATTCTCAATACCGTCCCGAAATGTTTGGTGTTGATGTGCCTAATCAAATTTATGCGCATATTGCCGGAATTGATATTGTAAGAATAGATGAATCACAATTTTATGTCCTTGAAGATAACTTAAGAACACCTTCAGGGGTTTCTTATATGCTTGAGAACAGAAAAATGATGATGCGATTATTTCCAGAATTATTTCGTCGCTATTCAGTAGCTCCTGTAGAACACTACCCACAAGTCTTATTAAATAATTTACGCGCTGTTGCGCAAAACGGCATAGAAGATCCCACGGTAGTTCTTCTAACGCCAGGTGCATATAACAGTGCTTATTTCGAACATGCATTTATTGCACAGCAAATGGGTATTGAACTTGTAGAAGGTAAAGATCTTTTTGTAAGTAAGAATTCGGTATATATGAAAACAACCGAAGGCCCCAGACGAGTGGATGTTATTTATCGTCGTATTGATGATGATTATATTGACCCCTTAGCCTTTAATGAAATATCAATGTTAGGAGTGCCAGGACTACTTTCTGTTTATCGCGAGGGTGGTGTGACATTAGCCAATGCTATTGGAACAGGAGTTGCCGACGATAAAGCAACCTATATGTATGTGCCTAAGATGATTGAATTTTATTTAAATGAAAAACCTATTTTAGAAAATGTGCCCACTTATGACCTAAGTAAAGAAGATGATTTGCAATATACACTGTCTCATTTAAATGAACTTGTCGTAAAAGAAGTTCAGGGATCAGGGGGTTACGGCATGCTTGTAGGACCTACTTCAACTAAAAAAGAAATTGAAGTATTCCGTGAAGTTATTATAAAAAATCCAAATAACTATATAGCGCAACCTACTCTATCACTTTCTCAATGCCCTACATTAATTGATGAAAGTATTGATTCAAGACATGTAGATTTAAGGCCATTTGTCCTATCAGGTAAAGAGACGAGTGTGGTGCCAGGTGGACTATGTCGTGTCGCTCTTAAGAAAGGATCACTCGTCGTGAATTCATCTCAAGGTGGCGGCACAAAAGATACGTGGATTCTAGAAAAGAATCATCATGCTTAGTCGAACCGCAGATCATTTATATTGGATGGCACGATATATTGAACGCGCTGAAAATATGGCACGTGCACTTGATGTGACTTATAACATGTCATTGGTGCCCAATGAGGATATTACGGAAGCCATGTTCTGGTCGCCTGCGCTAGAAATATCAGGCACAACAGAAATATACGAAAAAGATATTGGTGAAGTGACTGCAGCTAATGTCATTAATTACTTAGCAATGGACCAAAGAAATCCTTCAAGCATTTATTCTGCACTTAAATCTGCACGAGAAAATGCTCATGCCGTCAGAGTTACAATGACAACAGAAACCTGGGAGAGTATTAATTCTATTTGGCTAGAGTTCAGTCAATTTCTTAAGCAAGATTTTTCTAAAAAAGGATTACGTGAATTTTGTGATTGGGTAAAAACAAGATCCCATTTATTTAGAGGCGTTTGTTTTGGAACCATGTTACGAGATGATGCTTTTAACTTTGTAAGGCTTGGAACATTTATTGAGCGTGCAGACAATACAGCAAGATTGCTTGATGTGAAATATCATTTACTTTTACCAACTGGCCAAGAAGTGGGTGGTGCTGTAGATTATTATGAGTGGAGCTCGGTATTGAGATCTGTATCAGCACTTCAAGCTTATCAAAAAATATTTAATGATACGATCGAGCCATGGCGTGTTGCAGAATTATTAACTTTAAGATGTGATATGCCAAGATCACTTCATGCATGTTTTGATGAAATTATTCTTATTTTAGAAGCACTGTCTAATTCAAAAAATAATGAAGCATTTAGACTCGCTGGTGAAATCCATGCCAAGCTTCATTACGGCAAAATCAAAGATATTTTCCAGTCTGGCTTACATGAATTTTTAAGTGACTTTATTAAGTCGAATGATTTGATTGGCCAAGAAATTCATAAACACTTTTTAAGTGCGACTTATTAATTATGCTGCTTAAAATAGAACATCATACACACTATAGTTATAGCGATTTTGTAAATTACACCATTCAGCATCTTCGCTTAACACCAAGTAGTGAATTTGGACAATATGTAAGGCGGTGGGATATTAAAGTTAAGGGAGAGTTACATCAATTCCAGGATGCTTATAAAAACATTAGCCATCGGTTAATAGTAAATGAGCCGCACCAAGCAATTGATATTGTTGCAATAGGTGAAGTGGAAACAGGATTAGATAAAAAAAATGATCAAGATCGTTTACCTCTTCCAATATTCTTGCGAGATACCAAGCTTACGGAAGCAAGTGTAAAATTAAGTCGATTTGCTCATAAGTTTAAGACTTCAGTTGAGAAGCAAAACGAATCGGTTGAAAACATGATGCATGAAATTCTAAATTTGGTTGAATATATTAAAGGTGCAACAAGAGTTACAACAACGGCTTCAGAAGCTTTTCAGTTAAAAAAGGGCGTATGCCAAGATCACGCACATATTTTTATAGCTTGTTGTCATGAGCTTAATTTGCCAGCGCGTTATGTCAGCGGATATATGTTTACTGAAGATGGTCATCTTATACAGTCTCACGCATGGGTGGATGTTTGGTTTGAAAATTTAGGCTGGCAAAGTTTTGATGTGTCTAATGGATGCCGTGTAAATGACCTTTATGTAAGGCTAGCTGTTGGACTAGATTATAAATCAGCTAGTCCTGTAGTCGGTGTCAGACTTGGCGGTGGTGCCGAAGGTATGGCGTCTATTGTTATTATTAATCAATCCAACACACCTATTGATAAAAGAAAAAAAATAGATAAATCTGAGCTTATAATTCAAGCTACTCAGCAACAACAATAATTAATGAAGGAAATCATATGACCTATTGCGTAGGCCTTTTATTAAATGAAGGCCTTGTATTTGCATCAGATACGAGAACAAACGCGGGTGTTGATCAAGTCGCTATTGTTCCTAAGATGCATATTTTTGAGGTTAAAAATAAGCGAGTAATTGTTATACTCACAGCAGGTAATTTAGCGATCACCCAGTCTGTAGTGAATGCTCTAAAAGCAAATACCTTAAAAAAAGGAAAAACAAAACATATTAACAATGTTTCAAGCATGTTTGATGTTGCAGCGCTGGTAGGTGAGGAAATGCGCTTAGCTTATGAACGTGATGCTAAACACCTTAAAAGTCAAAATATTGAATTTAATGCAACTATTTTAGTTGGCGGTCAAATTAAAGGTGAGAAGCCAAGACTGTTTAATGTCTATGCTGCAGGGAATTTTATTGAAACATGTCCTGAGACACCTTACTTTCAAATTGGTGAAACAAAATATGGAAAGCCTATTATTGATCGTGTTGTAAAACATGACTCTAAAATGATGGATGTTGTGAAGTGTTTGCTTGTATCTTTTGACTCCACCATAAGAAGTAATATTTCCGTAGCAGCTCCAATTGATTTACTTCTTTATAAAATAAATAGTTTTAGCTCAAAAAACAAAAAACGTATTACAGATAATGACCCTTACTTCATTCAGTTACGACAAGAATGGTCAGCTGGACTTAAGAAAGTATTTACAGGGTTAAAGAATCCGAACTGGTTTTAAAATTTTGACACTTTTTAAAGGGGCGCTTTGAAAGGACTTTTTAAAAATGTCGTTCGAACGACATTTTAATAATGTATGCTTTTTGACGCTTTGTGTGCTTAGGTGTGCTCGCTGATTTTAATTCCAAAAAAACTTCTACGTCTGCCACTGCTAAGGTATTTCAGGGTGAGAAGTCTTGATATTTAACTGATACTGCGAGTCCGCTGCTTGACCCTTTGAGCTAATCCCCCAGAAGTGATTATTTTACTGTATTTGTGGGCTTGCGAGAGGGTTTAGTTCAGTGAAAATCTCTTGGGTTGGATTAGGGGTGTGTAAGCAAAATTTTATTATTTATGGTGAAATCCATGTAAAAGATGGTTCACTTTTAGATTTGTAATTTAAGCTAGCTCTAAGATGCCCCTTTGCAGCCAGATATAACCAATCTATTGATATAAATAAACATTCAATAACGCAAAAATTAATATAACCACATTCACTTTGATTAAGTGTATAGCCATTCTCGAAAAATTCTCTTGGATACGAGCTACGAGGAGAATTAATTTCACTTCCTGGAGACTTTTCATATAAATAGCATTTTCTACTGAAATGATTGACTTTGTTCCAAGCACTCGAGCAAATTGAATCTTGGTAATGAATAATTGAACGTGCAGTAACTCTAAGTTGAATTTTTTCTAATTTGTCATAAAAAGTCAGATGACATTGGGGGTTTTCTTTCAAATATTTAATTTTGGGTGAACGAAAATCAGCGTTAAAAAAAATATTTTTATCATTGGAATTTGCTGACCTAAGGACTACAGTTCTTGCATTTGGTTTTCCATCCTCAATATTAGAAAAAATTGGAGTTCTAAATGGAGCATCTCTATTTACAACAGCATCATGAATGAGCGACCAAATTTTATCTTCAATTTGTTCTAAGTTTTTATAATTAATTTCTGAAAGTAAATTTTCGCGCATAAAACTTAAATAATATTACTCAGTTTCTAAAGCGTGTCCTTGAAGAAGTTTAATAGCCTGAACATATTGATAGTCATCTTTTGTTCCAATTTCAAACGATGATTTGTCCCCAAATAATTTTTTATTTTCTGCAGAAAGCTTAACAATTTTTACAGACTTATCTGATTTATTATTTACCTCCGTATTCTCTAAATGATTTTTATAAGAAGATTCGTAAATTTTTGTTGAAAATTTATCAGTTGCATCTGAAGGGTCTTCAGCAAGATAATCAGGAGTAATGCCTTTTGCTTGAATTGATTTGCCCATTGGCGTGTAGTATCTCGCAATTGTTAATTTCACAGCCGATCCATTATTAAGAGGAAATAATTGTTGGATAGTACCTTTACCAAAAGTTTGAGTACCAAGAATAGTAGCTCTTTTATGGTCTTGCAAAGCACCTGCTACAATTTCAGCAGCAGATGCAGAGCCGTTATTTACTAAAACAACAATTGGAATTTTTTTGAAATCTTCGGGAAGATCTTTCAAGTAATCATTCTTGTCTCCACCTTCAATATAATTGTAGGGATTTGCAAATAACTTCATTTTTGCATTATTCGTTTTTCCATCTGAATATACAATGAGTTTGTCTCTATCCAAAAATGCTGCCGCAACGGCTACTGCAGAAGAAACCATTCCTCCTGGATTATTTCTGAGATCTAAAACTAATCCCTTGATTGGACCTTTATTTTGCTCAGATAAAATTTTTAAATTTTTTGCTAAATCTACCCCTGTATTTTCTTGAAATTGTGTAATTCTTAAATAAGGATAGTTTTGATTTGATATTTTAAATCTGACACTGGGATTCTTGATAGTTTGACGAGTTATAATAAAAGACAGGGGTGTAAGTGCTGTTTTACGCAATACTGAGAGCTTAACAGTTGAATCTTTCGGGCCCCGGATACGAGTGATAGCCTCGTTAATAGTCATACCTTTCACATTATTTCCGTCAATTTCATAAATAAGATCCCCCGCTTTAAGACCTGCTTTGTATGCTGGCGAGTCATCTATCGGAGAAACAACTCTTACAAGACCATCTTGTGAACCCACATCAATACCGATACCAGAAAATTCTCCACTTACACCTATGTTGAAATCGTTTTTGGCTTCAATATTGAGGTAAGAGGAATGGGGATCCAAATATGTAACTAGACCACTGAGCGCACCTTCAATTATTTTTTTATCGTTAATATTATCAACATAATCAGTCTGGATTCTTTTGTATACTTCTTCTAAATTCTTAAGAAGTTCTGGTGGGATAACTGACTCATTTTTAGTAACAGCAAAAGCAAAATTGTTAAAGAAAATGAATAGTAGTAATACGAAAACATTTACTTTTTGGGTAGATAAATTCATGATAACTTTCAAGAAATTTAAAAAAAAGAGAATTGCATCTAAACTAAAATTTAAAAATTATTTACAAGCTTTAACAATGTAAGAATAGAGTTTGTGATCAGGATTTGCAATACCATTAGATATAACAATAGAATCATCCTCAGACTTCGGTTTATCCTTTAATTCATAAAATTTAGTGTCACAAGCCACGTTAATAACGAGAGGAACAATTTCTTTAGAGGTTTTATCAGTTTTTCTGAATGAGCCTGTGAAGCCATTCTCTGTTTTTGTGGTAATATCTGAGCTTTCAATCGAACTTGTATCTGAATCATTCACGACAGTCCATACCTCGGCGTAAGTGTCCGATGCAAAATTGAGTAAAAGGGATATAAAAAATACATTTAGAGCGAAATTTTTCATGGTTTTCTTTCAAATAAATTTCAAAGTAGCATGACCTTTATTGCTTAAGATTAATTCAGTATATTTTTTATAATTTAAAAAAAAACATTAAAAAGAACTAAATAAACTGTTTAAGTGTCTTAAAATAAAATTTAATCATTTTGGAGATATTATGAAAAATACGTTTGTAGTACTTTTAAGCCTATTTGCAACTTCTGTTTTTGCTGGTGAATGTGATATCAATTTAGAATCCACTGAATCTATGGCTTTCAAAACAAAAGAAATTGTTGTTAATAAGAATTGTGCAGAAGTTACACTGAACTTCAAAAACAATGGAACATTGCCAAAAGCTGTTATGGGACATAATGCGGTTATTTCAAAAAAGTCTGATATGAATGCTGTAGTAAACGATGGTATAGCTGCAGGATTAAAAAATAACTATGTTAAAACTGGGGATAAACGTGTAGTTGTTGCAACAACTGTGATTGGTGGTGGTGAATCAACATCAATCAAATTCAAACCAGATACGATTAAACCAAACGAAGATTATGTATTTTTTTGTAGTTTTCCTGGACATTCTGCAGTGATGAAAGGTATTGTGAAACTAGTCTAAGTAAGAATATGTTTGTTGATAGTTGCTTGTATCCTTTTGCAATAACACTTGCTGCTCTGTTGTGGCTTTTTGTTAGCCATGTTTTATTTGATAATAAAGTTACTGCAAAATTAACTCATAATTTAACCTCTAATACCTTGCGCTTACTAACGCGTCAAAATGAGAATTTAGTTAATGTTGTTTTGTTTATACCTGCATTATGGATTTATGCCTCATTTTTAAGTACCAAAGGCGCTGGCGATTCAGGTTTAATATGGCTTGTCGCTAGTGTCTCGGATTCGTATTTCTTCTATAAAAATCCTAACCGTAAAAGATGGGGCTACATAATTTCCTTGTTAGCCCTTTTAGGTTTGTGGTGCGGAGGAGTTTATGGATTATTTTTAAATTACCAAATACATATGTAAACTTTGAGCTTAATTTGGTAAGACAATTCTTCTAATATACCAAAAATTTAAAAAATGAAAACCAAAATATTAATCACTGGTGCAACAGGTGGTTTAGCACAGTCTCTTGTTAAAAAATTAGCCGAAAATCATTGTGATTTAATTTTAGTTAGTAGAAACTCGGAAAAACTCCATGCAATCTATGGGGATAAATTTACTCACATTATTACCGATTGCTCAAACTTTCAGGGCACTAAAAAACTATTCGATGAAATCGCTGAACGTGACATAATTTTAGATAGTTTTGCACATTGTGTAGGTAATATAAAACTTAGCCCTCTTCATAGAACATCGGAGGCTGATTTCTTCGACTGTATTTCAACAAACTTGTTTAGCGCTTTCTTCACATTGGCAGCTTTTGTAGAGCATTTAAAAAAATCATCTGCTCATGGGTCAGCAGTCTTTGTATCATCTGCAGCCGCTAGTATAGGAATCCCTAATCATGAGGCGATATCATCAGCAAAAGCTGGACTCGAAGCACTGATTCGAAGCGCGGCTGCGACATACGCTTCCTTAAACATCAGAATTAACGCAGTATCACCCGGTCTTTTGGATACTCCTGCATCATCACACCTTTTATCAAGCGATCTGTTAAGGGAAATGGCTGCGAAACAATACCCAATCAAAGGTATTGGAAACACTGAGGATGTCGCTGATTTAATGGCCTGGCTTTTATCTGAGAAAGCTCAAAGAGTTACTGGGCAAGTTTGGTCTATTGATGGAGGCTTTTCTAATATAAGACCATTAGTAAAATAGACATTTATAAAGGTATTGGTACAAGATCATTCACTAAAATGATTCGTTTAGTCGATACTATAGAAGTCAAAGGCGCTGAATATAAAGATGGCATTCTAAGAATCGGTTTAGAGAATATTATTCCTGAATCTCAAAAACCGAAAAAAATTGAAATCTCATCATTACATCAATTTAGGCAGCCTAAAATTGAAGCGAAAGAAAAAGAAGTAAATGCTGCTTAATCTAAGCATGTTTTAAAAAAGCCACTCTTTTAGTGGCTTTTTTTATTTGACCAACTCTTAAGTAACATTCCATGAGTTATCCGCTGCTCTTCCAACTGAGCTAATCCCCCAGAAAAGAACATTTTACAGTATTTGTGGGCTAGGCAGAAGGTTCAAGGCGTGGGATTTTGGTCATGTTGTGAAGTACTTTTTTGCATCTTATTAATTAGGATTATATTTGAGGTAATTTTGGTAATATAGTGGCCTATATATTTTTTTATTACCTACAAATGAAAATTGGTGTTCTTAAAGAAATAGCAGATGGTGAGAGTCGAATAGCCATCACGCCTGAAATTGTTAAAAAACTTATTCAAATGCAATGCGAGGTATTTATTGAAAAAGATGCAGGGATAAAGGCTCACATTTCAGACCAAGCATTTATAGACGAGGGCGCAATTATTGAACCCAAAAGTAAAGTCATTGAGAAAGAAATTATTCTAAAAGTTCGTGCGCCAAGTCCTGATGAAATTAAATTTCTTAAAAAGGACACTATTATTATTGGTTTGCTAGAACCTTTTAATAACTCATTAAAAGAAATCATGGCTAATCAGGGTTTAATAAGTTTTGCGCTCGAAGCACTTCCCCGAAATTCAAGAGCTCAAAGCATGGATGCCTTATCTTCACAAGCAAATATATCCGGTTATAAATCTGTACTATTGGCTACGCAATTTTATAAAAAATTTATGCCTATGCTTATGACCGCAGCTGGAACAGTGAAGGCAGCCCGAGTTTTGATTTTAGGTGCTGGTGTTGCTGGACTGCAAGCGATTGCAACTGCTAAAAGATTAGGCGCAATTGTAGAAGCATCTGATGTGAGGCCTGCAGTTAAGGAACAGATCGAATCTCTTGGCGCAAAATTTATCGATGTTCCATTCGAAACCGAAGAGGAAAAAAATATTGCGTCAGGACAAGGTGGGTATGCTCAAAAAATGCCTGCAGCATGGTTAAAAAGACAGGCAAGTGTTGTATCAGAACATGCAATGAGAGCAGATATTGTTATTACATCAGCGCTTATTCCTGGCATGTTTCCCCCAGAGCTCATTTCTAAGGATACTGTAGAGGGTATGAAACAAGGTTCCGTCATTATTGATCTTGCTGCAGGAACAGGACAAGGCGGTTGTGGTAATTGCCCATTAACTCAAGCAGATCAAGTCATTGAACATAAAGGCGTTACTATTGTGGGCTATACAAATCTTCCAAGTTTAGTGAGCCATGACGCATCAGTACTTTTTGCAAAGAATGTATATGAATTTTTGAAATTATTAATCAATTCTGATGGACAGTTAGAGATTAATTATGATGATGAATTACTGAGTGCATCGTTAATGACTCGTGAAGGTAAGCTATTTAATGAAAGAAAGGTAAACATATAATGGATTTGATGACCATCCAAAATATTTCAATTTTTGTATTAGCTATATTTGTTGGCTATCACGTTGTGTGGAATGTCACACCTGCTTTGCATACACCTCTTATGTCTGTGACCAATGCTATTTCTGGCATTGTGATTGTAGGTGCAATTTTACAAGCTATCCCTATCAATGACCATGAAATTAACTTAACGAGTGTATTAGCATTCATTGCGATATTACTGACCTCAGTCAACATCTTTGGGGGGTTTATGGTGACAAAAAGAATGTTAGATATGTTTAAAAAGAAAGAACGTATCAACAAGGATTAAATCATGGCTTCATTATTATATTTATTATCAGCAGTATTATTTATCTTTTCTCTTAAAGGGCTTTCCTCACCTCAAACATCTAGACTAGGAAATACACTCGGTATGATTGGAATGGCAGTTGCAATTTTAACTACATTTAATATTGGGCATAACTTAATTCTTCCTATGGTAGGTATTGCAATATTGATTGGCGCAGTAATTGGAATTTTTGCAGCTAAAAAAGTTGAGATGACAAGCATGCCTGAGCTTGTTGCTTTAATGCATTCCTTTGTAGGTCTAGCAGCCGTGCTCATTGCAATTGCTGCAGTATTTAATACAAGCGATGTTCATAGTGATGCTCAGAGAGTTGAATTATGTATTGGCGCTTTTATTGGTGCTATTACGTTTTCAGCTTCAGTCGTTGCATTTGGAAAGCTTTCTGGAAAATTTAGTGCAAAAATGATTCAATTTAAAGGCCAGCATCTTTTAAATCTATTTTTATTTATTGCAATGATTTCAGCAGGCATCTTTTTTTATAGTACACACAATACTTCTATATTTCTTTTAATGTGCCTTATTGCATTTGTTCTTGGAGTAACTCTTATTATTCCAATCGGTGGTGCAGATATGCCAGTTGTAGTTTCGATGCTAAATAGTTATTCAGGATGGGCTGCCGCAGGTATCGGCTTTTCTCTTAATAACTCTGTTTTAATCATTGCAGGCGCTTGTGTGGGAGCTTCAGGCGCAATTCTTTCTTATATTATGTGTAAAGCAATGAATCGTTCTATTGTTTCTGTGTTGTTAGGAGGCTTTGGTTCAGTCACTGCTGCAATAGACGATGCTTCTCAAAGTCAAAAAATATCAAAATCAGGCTCGATTGAGGATGTTGAATTTTTATTATCAAATGCAGATTCAGTAATTATTGTACCTGGGTATGGCTTAGCTGTAGCAAGAGCTCAGCATACTTTACAAGAATTAACTACAAAACTTATCAGCAAAGGTATTAAAGTAAAATATGCAATTCATCCAGTTGCAGGAAGAATGCCTGGTCATATGAATGTCCTTTTGGCCGAAGCAGATGTTCCTTACGAGATGATTGTCGAAATGGAAGATATTAACAATGAGTTTGCTGAAACAGATGTTGTCCTTGTAATTGGAGCAAACGATGTCGTTAATCCGCAAGCAAAAAAACCAGGCAGTCCTATTTATGGTATGCCTATTTTAGAAGCTTATAAAGCGAAGACTATTATTGTAAATAAACGTTCAATGTCACCAGGTTATGCAGGACTAGATAATGATTTGTTTTATTTAGATAAAACTATCATGGTATTTGGAGATGCAAAAAAAGTTACTGATGATATTGTCAAAATAATAGATTAAAGATTTCTGTCATTTTAAATTCATAATCGATAGGCAAGATTTAAAAAATGAGTCAGACATTTGATAGCTTAGTTAGGCTTCGTGAGCTTGTTAAACTTTTAATTATTAGTAGAGCTAATACCCCAGAAAGGAATATTTTACAGTATTTGTCTGCGTTTTAGAGGGTTCAAGGCGAGGGATTTTGGCAGGGGCGGAACAGGGGTGTATAGGTAGAAAATAGATTTTCTACTTGAATTACTTATTTTTAAAGTGCAACATTAAATATGGTTTTGAGGCATAAATCATATTCTTTTTTTATTCATTAAAGTCAATATCATGAAAAAAATTATCTTTATCTGTTTCCTTTGTTTTTCATCATTCAGTTTTGCAGAGTTAGGTAGCACTATATTCTCATTCGATGGTCATGACTTCATTCGCACCGATACCACCTTGATCGATGAAAATGGCAATCCTGCAATCAATACTAAGATGGACCGGAACTATCCAGGATATAAGGCATTGCTTAAGAAAAAATCTTATAGTGGTAGGTTAATGTTATTTGGGAAACTAGTTGATTCTAAGGTAGCACCACTTACTGATAAAGATGGAAAGTTAATAGGTGCTTTAGCTGTTTTTAAGGACGCTGAGTAAATCTTATAATTTATTTGTTTCATAAAAGCCACTCTTAGTAGTGGCTTTTTTTTATGCGTGGTATGTTGTGGTGTGCTTGCAAGAATTGCTTCCAAAAAACTTCTACCTCATTTGCGGGCTAAACAGAAGCTTCAGGCGAACTAGTTTAGTTCCTCACTAGTAAATTGGTCAATCTATTAACTTTAAAGCAAATGATATAAAGTTTGCCTATAAAAATATAGGTCAGCAATCATGTTAGATAACAATTCAAAAATAAATCAAGGAAGACTATCAGAGCGTTTAAGCAATGAGTTTCGGAATGACTCTCATCAACCATCAGGGCTAAGGGTATTATTTTTTGCAGAAATGTGGGAGCGCTTTAGTTACTATGGCATGCGCTCACTTCTTGTTTTATATCTAATTAACTCACTTTCTTTTTCAAGAGATAATGCGCTTGAATTATATGGGATTTACACAGGGCTTGTTTATCTTACCCCAATCTATGGTGGAGCAATTGCTGATAAATATTTAGGTAAAAGAAGAGCTCTTTTAATTGGCGCTTTTTTAATGGTACTCGGACATTTTTGTATGGTTTTTGAATCATTACTCTATGTAGCCTTGGGGTTACTAATTGTGGGTAATGGATTTTTTAAGCCAAATGCATCGTCACTTGTCGGCGAGCTTTATGGTCTTGGGGAAGAGGGCAAAAGATCTGCTGGGTATTCTATATTCTATATGGGAATTAATTTAGGGGCCTTTTTGGCTCCTTTAGTAGCTGGCACTTTGGGTGAGAGAGTGGGTTGGCATTATGGTTTTGCATGTGCAGGAGTCGGCATGACATTTGGGGCTATTCAATTGCTGATGGGGCAGGATAAGTTAGGTCGCATTGGGTTAAAGGAACATCAAAATCCAGTTGATTTTTCTGATACCAAATTAATTTTGATATGGGTGGGTGCTTCAGCTACTTTTGTTTTTGCAACTATTTACAGCTTTGAGTTTTTTAGCCCATGGTTGGATTCACTTTCCAAAATTCAAAAGTTGATCCTTGAGTTATCCCTGCTTGCCGGAGTCTTGGTGTATTTGCTTAATTCAAAATCAAATTCTCCTGGCGAACTTTCTTCGACTGCTCCTAAATCAAACCATTCAATGAGTAAATCAGATTGGTCTAGGGTGATTGCTATCTTAATTGTGATGCTTTTTGTGATTGTCTTTTGGACAGGGTTTGAGCAAGCTGGAGGCACCATGACCCTATTTGCAGAACAAAACACAAATCGGGAATTATTTGGTTTTTTAATTCCAACATCATCATTTCAGGCCATCAACCCTGCTTTGATTATTTTGTTGGCACCCTTATTTTCAATAATCTGGATCAAGTTAGATAGCAGTAAATACTCATTGAGCGATATCGGTAAACAATCCCTAGGAATGATTATTCTTGGTCTTGGATTTCTGGTAATGTCTCACGCTCAAAACCTATCGGATACTTTAGGGCGAGTTGGGCCTGAGTGGCTGTTTATGGTTTATGCGATACACACAGCTGGGGAATTGATGCTCTCACCTGTAGGCTTGGCCATGGTGTCAAGAGTGAGTCCGTCAAAATTAAGTGCATTACTAATGGGAGTTTGGCTTCTGTCTAGTGCTATAGCGGGTTACATGTCTGGAACACTTGAGTCAATTCTAAGAAATAGCGACTTCTCGTTATATCCTTTTCTTGCGACCATCAGCATATCAGCTGGTATAATTCTCTTTATCTTAAGCCCTTCTTTAAACAAAATGATGAGAAGTTAAAGTTCCAGACAACCCATATAGCCTAATGAGCTTCTCCATGGCATTCAATATCGGTCCAGGATCATATTCTTTCTAGGCGGGGGATTTTGGCAGAGGTGGAATAGGGGTGTGTAAGCAAATATATTTTTAAAAAGTCGTTTAAAACGACTTTTTTTAAATTCTTAAAGTCTTCAGCATTTTCTAGAATAATAAGGCGGTTTAAAGTAATATTAATGTTAAATAATAGTTGTATAGTAGTGCATGAATCCACAGCAAAAAAGGAAGTTATATGAAAATTCAATTTAGTAAAGTATTAAACCTTTTATTGGTTTTTACTATATCTCTCATTTTATCGGGCACACTATTTGCCAAAGAATTCAGTGGATCATGGGTTTTAGCAGATACAAATAAAGATCCTTTTGAGATTTTTCTTAACGAGGATGGGTCTGCATCTGGCACTCATGGTAAAGATATGAAATACGGGAATTGGGAAGAAAAAGATGGGCAAGCTATTATTAAATGGGGCACGAATTGGATAACTGTGATTACTAAAGAAGGCGATCAATACATTAAAAAAGCTTTCAAACCAGGGCTCTCTATCACTGATAAACCTACGAATACATCAAGTGCAAAAAGGAAATGATAACTAAGGTTTGATCTTATGAAAAAATTTCATACAGTAGTTATTGGAGGGGGTTGTCTCGGTGCAGCTTCTGCTATTTCATTGGCTAGACATTTAAAAAATACTGGAGGCAAACCTGAATCGGTATGTTTAATTGAAAAGAATGTTTTAGGGAGTGCCTTATCGATAAGACATTCAGGCATAGTCAGATCAGCAAATGCTGATATTGTAGCTGCTAAATTAGGACAAATTTCGACAGATATGTGGCTTAATCTCAAAGCTATCTGGGGGGTAGAAATTGAACTTGAAAAATTTGGAGCCCTATGGATAGCCAAAAAAGATAAAAATTCAACGAATGAAAAATGGGACCAGCTTGCAAAAGATTTAAAAACAATTCCCATAAATTTTAAGAAAATTACACAAGATGCTGCAAATAAAATATGCCCAGACTTTGTGAATTTATATGACGATGAAGTCTTTTATCATGAGCCAGATGCTATTCAACTCGATCCAGCATATGTGAGAAAAGGTTTATATGAGGGTATTACTCAATCTAACGTCACTTTATTTGAAAAAGAAGAAGTTCTAAGATTCAAAAAAAATTCAAATGGAAATATTACAGAAATAATAACAACTAATCATGTCATCAAAGCTGATTATGTTATCAACGCTGCAGGCCCATGGAGTGCCAATTTATTTTCAAAAGCAGGTATATCCATCCCTGTGAGCGTTGAACCTGTCTATGTTGTTAACTGGTTAAGTAGTCTTTCATCAAAAAAAGCCGTAATGCCTATCATTGCAGATTATGTGAATAGGGCTTATTTCCGAAGTTGGCGAGACGGTGAAATACATATGCATCAACCCAGAAAAAGAGGGGTGCATGAAACAAGCACTAATTTTGCTGACAATCCTATTTCTGTGATTGGTGCAGATTTTATTAATGACCCAACAAATCAGATGCAGAATTACTCTCAAATAAAATTATATGAAGAAATTGCTCACAAGCGATTTAAAAATTTAAATAACACCGTATTTTCATCAGGCTATCGATCTTATTTTGATATCACCCCCGATCTAAAATTTATATTAGGACCTGATTCAAAAATCAAAAATTTAATACACTGCTTGGGTTCGGGACAAGCATTTAAATTTGCTCCAGTTTTTGGTGAGATGATGTCTCAGTATATTTTAAAACGAGGGCTCTTATCTAAATATGGAGACTCATTCTCAATAAAGAGATTTGATGCTAAGTATATGAAAAGTTTTTGGAGTAAGGTCAATGGAAATGAATATTCACTTTATCAAGAAAATAGTTCTTTATAATTAATTACAACGATAATTTTTCACAATTATTTATTTGCTCTACCAACTGAGCTAATCCCCCAGGATTAATGCTTTAGGGCTTTCACTTTCCAAATATTCTTAGCATATTCATTTATCGTTCTGTCACTGGAAAATTTACCCATACGTGCAACATTTAGGATTGCACGACGGGTCCATTCCTCTTGGTTTTGATAAAGTGCACTGACGGCTTCTTGAGTTTCAATATAACTCGCATAGTCAGCAAGCAATAAATAATGATCGCCCTTATGGAGTAAGTTATCAAATATAGCCTGATAACGATCTGGCTCTTCTACAGAGAAGAAACCACCCGCAATCATATCCAGCACTTGTTTAAGTTCAGAATTGCCATGGTAATAGTCCCAAGGGTTGTACCCACCTGCTTTAGTAGCCGCAACTTCGTTCGTAGTTAAACCAAAGATGAAAATATTTTCAGCACCCACTTCTTCCATAATTTCAACGTTAGCGCCATCTAAAGTGCCAATGGTAAGGGCGCCATTTAAGGCCATCTTCATATTACCGGTACCTGAAGCCTCAGTACCTGCAGTTGAAATTTGCTCTGACAAATCACTACCAGGGAAAAGTAATTCGGCAGCTGAGACCTCATAGTTAGGATAAAACACTACTTTAAGTTTATCGCCAATAGCTGGATCATCGTTAACAATTGCAGCCACGTCGTTAATCAAACGAATGATTAACTTAGCCATCCAATAGCCAGGCGCAGCCTTGCCTCCAAAAATTATGGTGCGTGGTGTTACATCTTTGGCTTGCCCAAAACGAATACGATTATACAAGGTAATCACATGCAATATATTCAGCAATTGGCGCTTATACTCATGGATACGCTTAATTTGCAAATCAAACAAGCTATTTGGATTAAGTTTTACGCCAGTCAGGCCTTCAATTTTGTTAGCCAAACGTACTTTATTTTTATGTTTAACAGCACGAAAGGCTTCTCTAAATTCAGCATCTTCTGATAGCGGAGTCAGCAATTTTAATTTATCTAAATCTCTCTGGAAGCCTTTACCGATAACCTTTTCCATCAATGACGTTAACTCTTTGTTACATTGATTCAACCAGCGACGTGGCGTAATGCCATTCGTAACATTCACGAACTTATTTGGATAGATCCGATGAAAATCGGCAAATAAAGTGGCTTTTAACAACTCACTATGCAATGCCGCGACACCGTTAACTGTATGGCTACCAATAACAGCCAAATGAGCCATGCGCACGCGACGACCATGGGTTTCATCAATAATCGAAACACGACTTAACAATTCAGAGTCACCTGGGAAATGATGATTGACCATCTCTAGGAACTCGTGATTAATTCGATAGATAATCGCTAAATGACGTGGCAATAGCCTATCGAACAATTCAACAGGCCAAGTCTCAAGAGCTTCTGGCATGAGTGTGTGATTAGTATAAGCAAAAATCTTTTCAACCAAGCTCCAAGCAAGACTCCAATCTAAACGATGCACATCTACTAATTGATACATCATTTCCGAGACAGCAATTGCAGGATGAGTATCGTTTAATTGAATGGCAATTTTTTCTGGTAGTTTTTTCCAATCTTTATGCTTGAGTAAAAAACTATGAAGAATATCTTGAATAGATGCTGAAACAAAGAAATATTGTTGTTTCAGTCGCAGCTCTCGGCCAGAGGCAGAAACATCGTTTGGATAAAGAACTTTTGAGATACTTTCAGTCGTATTGCGACTTTCAACAGCAAGTTCATAATTACCATCATTAAAGTGCCGCAAATCAAATTCTTTCGCAGCCTTAGCTGACCATAAACGAAGATTGTTAACTGTTTCTGTTTCATAACCAGGAATTGGTATGTCATAGGCCATTGCAACAACTGAATCAGTATTAACCCAATGACTTTCGTTTCCGCGCTCAGTGGCAAATTCGACTAGATGACCATAAAATTTTACCGTATACGTATTTTCTGGACGTTGAAATTCCCAAATATTTGAGTAACGTAACCAATCGTCAGGATTCTCAATTTGTTGACCATTATGAATTGACTGTTTGAACATACCGTATTCATATCGAATACCATAACCAGTTCCAGGAATATCCATGGTTGCCATAGAATCCAAAAAACAAGCAGCCAATCGACCCAAACCGCCATTACCTAGCGCCGCATCTGGTTCCATTTCGACCACATTTTCCATTTTGTGACCAAGCTCATTTAGGCCCTCGCGCACTTCAGCATCCATGCCCAAATTTAGTGCGGCATTAGACAGCATCCGGCCAATTAGAAACTCAAGCGATAAATAATAAACACGCTTTGGATCTTGCTCAGCGTAAGCCTCAACTGTTTTAACCCAGCGCTCAATCACATGGTCGCGTACGGTATATGCGGTGGTTGAATACCAATCGCGAGGGGTTGCAACCTCTTCTGTCTTAAACATGGAGTAAACCATATGGTTTTGCAAAGCCTCTTTGGCAGAGGTTTTTGCGTTAGTGATACTTGAGACTATTGATTTAGTTTTGGCCATGATTTGCTTCTTTTTTAAAATGACACGCTGAAGGCGCTGGTTAATTAATTAATTGCCATTTTACCTTAGCAAGAAACAAGCCTTCCTGGAGTTTTGTATCTATTTTGTAAATTAAGGTGATTAAAAAACTAATTGTGACGGTGTCCATTCAACGCCATTACTTATTAAGAATTTCCTCATACATTTCAACATAGCGTTGAGCACTATTCGACCAATCTAAATTCTGACGCATACCATTAGTTTGGATTTTTTTCCAAGTTGTTTCATCATGAAAGCTATTAATCGCGCGCCTCGTTGCGGCAAGTAATTGATAAGTATTAATCTCAGGCATAACAAATCCTGTGGCGGTGTCGTTACCTATTGTTACTTCATTACTATCAACAATAGAGTCAGCAAGTCCACCTGTGTTAGAGACAACAGGTGGCGTGCCATAACGCAAGCCGTACATTTGATTGAGTCCGCAGGGCTCAAAGCGAGATGGCATAATAAAAATATCACTCCCTGCCATAATTTTGTGTGAGAGTTCCTCGTTATATTCAATATTAGTACTGACTTGCTCTGGGAATTTTTTGGCAAGATTTTGAAAACTTTGCTCAAAACTCTTTTCACCACTACCTAAAATTGCAAGCTGACAATGATGATGCTCGATTAACGTCTCAGCACACTCCAGCAACATATCGAGACCTTTTTGATAAGTCAATCTACTAATCACACCTAATAAGGGGGTCTTTGCATGAATTGTTAATCCCAGTTTTGCTAATAAAGCATTTTTTACTTTCGCTTTACCAGCTATTTTTTTGTCATTGTAATGATATTCTAAATATTTATCTGTCGCTGGATTCCATTCCTTTGTATCAAAGCCATTCAGGATGCCATGAATTTCATTACCGCGTTTGGTAAGTAATTCTTGCAAGCCAAAACCATATTCCTTCTTTTGAATTTCTTTACTATAGGTTGGACTGACTGTAGAGAGTCCATCTGCATAGAAAATTCCTGCTTTTAAAAAAGATAATTGCCCATAATATTCTAGCCCTTCAATCTGAAAACTTTTAGCAGGAAGATTTAATGGACCCAACCATTGAGGGGTATGACAACCCTGAAAAGCCATGTTGTGAATACTAAATAAGGATTTAGCCTGTTTTATTTTTGGATGATCATGTCGCATAAAATGCAAATAAGCAGGGACTAGTCCAGTTTGCCAATCATTACAGTGAACAAGGTCCGGTATCCAATCTTTCATTGGACTATCTTCGCGACTCAATCTAGCTGCCACAAAAGAAAGTATGCCAAAGCGTATCGCATTATCATCCCAATCTTTGCCGTTTTCATCACCATAAGGACCGCTCGGTCGGTCATAGAGTAAATCAGATTGAATCGCCATGACTGGAACTCCTGTATCTGGCATTTCTCCAATTAAGATATTTACTGCCTCGATACTTGGAATATTGTACAAAGTACACAAAAAGGACGAATTTATAATTTTTTTTAAAACAGTTGGATAACCTGGAATCAAAATTCGTATGTCATGACCGAGCCTCTTCATAGAGGCAGGAAGGGCTCCACTAACATCTGCTAAACCACCTGTTTTTATTAATGGAAAAGCTTCGGGGGTAACGAATAAAATGCGCAATGTAGTTGCTCTCGATTTAGTGGGATGACGCTCTGCATCATACTGAATGCAATGAGCCTAATCAAGGTACAATTTTGTAGCTAAGATTAGTAAAATCAACTCATTTGATTTTTAAAATTATTCCGCTTAACGGAGGAAGACTAATGGAAATAGATTGCGGGTGCCCCATCCATGCGATGAAATCAGTATTAATTTCCTTTCCGTTACTGATATTGCTACCGCCGTAATATTCAGAATCACTATTAAAAATCTCTTCATATAGTCCTACTCGAGGGACTCCTAAGCGATAATTATGACGAGGCACCGGAGTAAAATTAAATACGGCAACAATAAAACTTTCATTTCTATCCTTACGAAGATAACTTAAAACCGATTGATCTACATCTTGGCATTCTAACCATGCAAAACCCGCAGGTTGAAAATCCAACTCATAGAGTGCTGGTAAATTTTTGTACAAATGATTAAGGTCATGACTTGCGCGTTTTATACCTTGATGCCACCCTTCGTTAAGTAAATGCCAATCCAAACTTGAATTAACATTCCACTCTCTACCCTGGCCAAATTCATTTCCCATAAAATTAAGTTTTTTACCTGGGCTACATATTTGATATGTTGCTAACAAACGTAAATTAGCAAACCTCTGCCACGTGTCACCGGGCATCTTATCGAGTAGCGAATGCTTTCCGTGAACCACTTCATCGTGTGAAAAAGGCAATACAAAATTTTCACTATATGCGTAAAGCTGACCAAATGTAAGTTGGTCATTGTGATAGCGTCTATGAATCGGATCATTTTTAAAATACGATAACGTATCATGCATCCATCCCATATTCCATTTCATGGAAAAACCCAAGCCCCCTGAATAGATAGGACGGGAAATCATCGGCCACGCAGTAGATTCTTCAGCAATCGTAAAGGCACCAGGAAAGTCCTGATGCACCATTATGTTGAGCTGTTTTAGAAACTCAATGGCCTCAAGATTTTCACGGCCACCATATTTATTAGGAAGCCACTGACCTGGTTTACGAGAATAATCAAGGTAAAGCATTGAAGCCACTGCATCCACACGAAGACCATCAATATGAAATTCATTCAACCAATAATATGCATTGGAAATCAGAAAGTTTCTAACTTCATTACGGCCATAGTTAAAAATGTATGTACCCCAATCTTGATGCTCACCTAACCTAAAATCTTCATGCTCGTATAAAGCTGTGCCATCAAAGCGTGCAAGGGCCCAATCATCTTTGGGGAAATGACCTGGTACCCAATCCAAGATCACCCCAATATTTCCCTGATGACAAGCATCTATAAAATATCGAAAATCTTCAGGTGTCCCATATCGATTGGATACACCAAAGTAGCCTGTAGTTTGATAACCCCATGATTCATTCAAGGGATGTTCAGAAACAGGCATCAATTCAATGTGCGTGTAACCCATTTCCTTCACATAATGAATTAGTTGATCTGCTAACTCATAAAAATTAAGAAACTCTCCGTTGCTATTTCGTTTCCAAGAACCGAGATGTACTTCATAGCAGTTAAATGGTGCATGTAACCAGTCCACCTGACCTCGTTGATTTAGCCAAACTTGATCTTGCCATTGGTATTTATTTAGCACACTTACTTTTGCAGCAGTGCCTGGTCTGGGCTCAAATCGAAAACCATATGGATCTGTTTTAAAGAGGATATTTCCTGAGTCACGTTGACGAATTTCAAATTTATATAGCGTATCTAATAATACGTCTGGAATGAAAATTTCCCAGATACCGCTGGAGCCATGTGATCGCATTGGGTGTATTCGGCCGTCCCACTTATTAAAGTCAGCAATTACACTGACTCGCTCTGCATTTGGAGCCCAGACTGCAAATCGAACTCCAGAAACACCCTGGTGCTCACATAAGTGGGCACCCAGAGCCTTGTAGGCTTCCTTTAAATTACCTTCTCCAAAAAGATACAACTCATCGCTTGAAAGCATTGAAGTGAAGGAGTACACATCAAAGGTTTTAAAAACTTTTTCATTTTGGTGGATACGAATTTCGCATGGCACCCTAACTTCATGTGCTCCACTCCACTCAAATAAACCACTTTCATGGATTTTCTTTACCTTTCGCCATCCCCTCTTTGTTTTAAGTGATACATTTGACGCATATGGTTGAAATGTGCGAAAAATATTTAAATCACTTAAACTTTTCTCATTTTTTTCTTTGTGTAAACCAAGAAATGAAAAAGGGTTGTGATGTTTGGCATCTATAATTAGTTGGATCTGATAATTTTCTTTAGATTTTGGCAAAATAAAAATTTCATAAATATTTGTTGAAACATAAAATGTTCTTAGATTGTAATCATTTAACGTGACTATAATAAAGAAGTAAAGATTGCATAAAAATTTCAAACCACCTTTTATCTCGTGCTTTGTTCTGATTTGTGTCAATTATCAAACTATAAATTACAGGAGCGAGGATCATGCAACAAGAGATTACTTCACAAAGATTTATCAGTAACCTCACTAAAAATACCGTAGCACTTATCCTAGCTGGTGGGCGGGGAGTGCGACTGAGGGATTTGACTGAGAGCAACTCTAAACCAGCTGTTCCGTTTGGAGGTAAATTTCGTATCATTGATTTCCCTTTGTCAAATTGTATCAATTCAGGTATTAGACGAATTGGAGTAGCAACTCAATATAAATCACATAGCCTCATACAGCATATTCAACGCGGTTGGGGCTTTCTCCGCGGTGAATTTAATGAGTTTGTTGAAATCTGGCCTGCACAGCAGCGTGTGGCGGAAAACTGGTATAAAGGGACAGCAGATGCGATCTTTCAAAACTTAGATATTATTCGCAATATTGGTGCTGAATACATATTGATTTTAGCCGGCGACCAAGTATACAAAATGGATTATAGCCAAATGTTGGCATGCCACGTAAGAAATCAAGCAGATATGACTGTCGCTTGTATTAATGTACCGATTGAAGAAGCAAGTGGATTTGGTGTGATTGAGGTAGATGAAAGTGATCGGGTTATTGACTTTAAAGAGAAACCTAATCATCCCAATCCATTACCCAATGAACCAAATCAGGCATTTGCAAGTATGGGCATTTACGTATTTAATCCTACTTTTTTATACGAACAGTTATTTCGAGATGCTTACATTTCAAAATCGGAACATGACTTTGGTAAAAATATAATTCCTGAAATCATTCATAAATATCGCGTATTCGCTCATCGATTTGGAGATAGCTGTATCGCTACAAATAATGGAGTTTGCTACTGGCGTGACGTCGGGACGGTTGATGCATATTGGGAAGCCAATATAGAACTAACAAAAGTGACGCCTGAGTTAAATTTATACGATCATCAGTGGCCAATTTGGACCTATCAAGAACAACTTCCGCCTGCTAAGTTCGTCTTTAATAATGATAATAGAAGAGGCCTTGCTACCGATTCACTTGTCTCTGGAGGTTGTATTATCAGTGGCGCGCGGATCAATCAATCTGTTCTATTTTCTAATGTAAATGTGCATAGTTATTGTGAAATTGAAAATTCTGTTTTAATGCCCGACGTTAACGTTGGAAGACATGTTAAGTTGAACCGTGCGATTGTAGATACAGGTGTTTCTATTCCTGACAAGATGGAAATAGGATTAAACTCTGATGTGGATAGAAAGCGTTTTTACGTTTCAGAAAAAGGTGTCACCTTAGTGACAAAGACAATGCTGGACCAGCTATCATCTCGAGTTTGATTTTTGATAAAATAAAAAATTGAGGGGTAGTAATGCAAGCGGTTCAAAAACCTAAACTTTATTTAAATCTTTATTGGCATATGCATCAACCCGATTATCGGGATACAATCTCTGGCAAATATATTTTGCCATGGACATATCTTCACGCTATTAAAGATTACACCGATATGGCTTTCCACTTGGAGGCTAACCCTAAAGCACGAGTGACTTTCAACTTTGTGCCTGTCCTTCTTGATCAACTGGAAGACTATGAAAATCAATTTACCAGCGGACATATCCGTGACCCATTGCTGGCATTCCTAGCTCGCGAAAATCTAGAATATTTAAATACGGAGGAACGTTGTTTAATTGTCGATAGCTGTTTCAGAAGCCATCATGAAAAAATGCTTGAGCCTTTTTTACATTACCAGCGCCTATTAAATATTTACAATGCGCTTAGGGCAGAAGATTCAACTGCCTCAAATTATCTATCTGGTCAATATATGGCTGACTTATTAGTTTGGTATCACCTTGCATGGATGGGGGAAAGTATTAAACGCCATAATCAATTTGTGCAAGAGCTATTAAAAAAAGGCTCTCAATTTAAATTTGCAGAGCGTACAAAACTTTTCAAACTTATCGGCGAGTTGATTTCAGGATTAATTCCTCGATATAAAAAACTTCAACAAACAGGGCAAATTGATATTTCTAGCTCGCCTCACTACCATCCAATTTTACCTTTACTTTTAGACTTTAATTCAACGCGCGACGCCACGCCATTAGCTCCATTGCCTGCCTGCAGTAGTTACCCTGGTGGACGATTAAGAGCTATAGCCCATATTGAGTCTGCTCAAAAATCTCATCAAAAGAGATTTGGTGAAAAACCAAAAGGAATGTGGCCCTCAGAGGGTGCAGTATCTTTTGATGGACTCTCTCTCATGGCAGAACATGGTGTCACTTGGGCCGCCACCAGTGAGGGTGTCTTGACAAATAGCCTTCTTAAATCTTTTGAAAGTGGAGCAATTCCAAGTCGAAATGATTACTTGTATCGGCCATATCGTGTAAGAAACGGTATTAATGAAATTATCTGTTTTTTTAGAGATGATCAATTGTCCGATAAAATTGGTTTTGAATATTCAAAACTACATGCGAGTAATGCCGTAGCCGACTTTATTGGTTATTTAGAGAATATTTATAACGCGAATGAAAGCGGCGAACATCGCGTGGTTAGTATTATTTTAGATGGTGAAAATGCTTGGGAATACTTTCCTTATAATGCATTTTATTTCTTGAGCGAGTTATATGAAGCACTGACGAAACACTCGTTTATTGAAATGACAAAGTTCAATGACATCATTGAGCTCTTCGCGAAAGATACGAAAATCGATACCCCTACTATAGAGCAAATAGCCTCTGGCAGCTGGGTTTATGGAAACTTTAGTACTTGGATTGGATCAACTGATAAAAATTTAGGCTGGGATGTTTTATGCGATGCAAAAAAACAATACGATCAAGTGATGGAATTAGGCCAGCTGAGTGATTCTGAAATATTAGCTTGTGAACGCCAGTTATCAATATGTGAGGGTTCAGATTGGTTCTGGTGGTTCGGTGATTATAATTCCTCGATAAGCGTTGATAGCTTTGATAAATTATATCGAAGAAATTTAAGTAATTTATATCGTTTACTAAAACTCCCAATTCCTGAAAATCTAAATCGTCCGATTAGCCGGGGTATTGGAGATCCTGCTTTAGGTGGTACTATGAGACGTGGCCAAGAAAGTTCTTAGTCTTGTCTTCCATTCCTCACCAACTGGATCAAAGACGTGCGGGAGTTTTACTACATATTACCTCGCTACCTGGAGGTGACTTGGGTGAGGACGCATTTAAATTTATTGATTTTCTCGCGCGAACAGGTGCATCAGTTTGGCAAATGTTGCCAATTAATCAGCCACATGGAGATGGTTCACCTTATCAATGCTTATCAGCACATGCAGGAAATCAAGCTCTAATTAGTCTAGAAATACTAAAAAAACAAGGTTGGTTGACTGAAAGCGATCTAAGTTCAGATATCAATCGAGAAGATTTAATTCAAAAAGCATTTAACAATTTTAAGCAATCAAATATTCCCCATGCTTATGATGATTTTTTAAGCTTTTGCGAACGTGAGCGTCATTGGCTTGACGATTTTTCTTTATTTATGGTGTTTAGAGCACATTACCATCTTACTTGTTGGCATGATTGGCCCATACCAATTAGATTACGAGAAAAAGATGTCATCAGACAAGCTCATATTGATTATGCTGATAAGTCATCCTTAATAAAATTTTCTCAATACATATTCTTTCAACAATGGCACGCCCTCAAAGAATATGCAAATTACCGAAATATTATTTTATTTGGCGATATTCCAATCTTTGTTTCTTATGACAGTGCTGATGTTTGGGCTCGTCCAGAGCTATTCAAGTTGGACTATGATCTCAATATGACAGTTGTTGCAGGCGTACCTCCAGATTACTTCTCAGAGACAGGCCAGCGCTGGGGAAATCCACATTATGATTGGGATATGATGAAAATAGATGGCTTTCAGTGGTGGTTAGAGAGAATACGAACACAAAATACAATGTTTGATATGGTGCGCATCGACCACTTTAGAGGCCTTGAAGCAGCCTGGGAGATTCCTGTGACTGAAAGAACAGCAATTAAGGGCGTTTGGGTTAAAGCCCCGGGAATAGATTTATTAAAGGCAATTAAAAATTATTTACCATCATTAACTCTAATTGCTGAAGATTTAGGAATCATCACCCCAGAAGTAAATACCTTACGTGATACTTTTAATTTACCTGGAATGAAAATATTACAGTTTGCTTTTGATGGTAGCGTGGATAATCCTTATTTACCTGAGCAGATTACAGAAAATAGTGTCGTTTACATTGGAACACACGATAATGACACAACGATCGGTTGGTATATAAATTTAATTGATGCTCATAAACAAACTTTTTATAGCTATATGCAAAATCACTTGAATATTGATAGAAGTGCAATTCAAATGCCGACTGATATGATTAATCTAGCATTAGCTTCAAAAGCTCGAATAGCTATTATTATTATGCAAGATATTTTACATTTAGATAGTACAGGCAGAATGAATATCCCAGGGACGGTTGAAAACAACTGGCAATGGAAATTTGAGTGGCAACAATTAAGTGCTGAAATGGAAAATTTATTTACAAATGCCATTGAAAGGCATCATCGCAATACATCACCCAAGATTACAATATGAGCCAACAGATAGGTATAGACGTTGGTGCTACTAATCTACGAATTGGCGTGGTACAAAATTTAAAAGTTATTTATGAGCAAAGTATTCATAGTGCTTTTGACAGGAATCTTTCGCATCTTATTAATACGTTACACACTCAAGTCTTGGATGGCATCATAAGAAATACGATCAATGAATTTATTATGAGAGGCAGGGATTAAGTATTTGTTGATAACAAAGATACAGTCTTTATAGATGACTCGACCTTCACCGACACGTAATTCTTCTTCCATTCTTTTAATCGCTAATTTAGCAACATCACGAAATAGTCTAGAAGTAGGTGCTATATGGAAGCGTTCACGCATATGTGCTTTCATTAAGATCATATTGGCTGATCGAATAGCAGCGGTTATATCAAGTTCGCGAGTGGAACATCGATACCATTTATCTTTAAGTATTTGTATTGCCAGACTGAAGTTCTTTCACGCTGATAAATGAAAAGTGAATTATCAACAACGACATGAGTATTTTTTTCAATCGGCATGTGCGCAGCTAATTCTGAACGCCGAAATGGACAAGCAATTTATTTTTGAATTAAGGTCTGAGTGTCAAAAGTTTTGACGGTGGTGTGCTTCGGTGTGCTCTAATTTTTTGGAGTTGTTGAATCCGTTAGAACCATTGCAGCACATAGCAGCTAGGGTAAGACACGATAAAATTTATAATTTTTAAGAGTCCGCTGCTCTACCAACTGAGCTAATCCCCCAGAAGTGATTATTTTACTGTATTTGTGGGCTTGCGAGAGGGTTTAGTTCAGTGAAAATCTCTTGGGTTGGATTAGGGGTGTGTAATAAAAAACACCTAAGAAGGTGTTTGGATTGCTGTAAATAATACAGACAGATTAGTTAAAATGATGTACTTTTCCTTTTAGTCGCCGAATCGTATTTTCCAATCATTAAAAGAAGGGCAAATCAGAATGCACACTGATTGTTCTAGCACTCTTCTATAGTTTTATAATCTGCATTATGAAAGCAATTAAATTAACACTACGCCTAAATTTTCTGCATTTCAAGTAATTTTTAAGTGAAAAGAAAATAAAGTTAGCTGGTGACAGCGTTATACTTAAAAGTTATGAAAAGGTTAATACCTCATAAGACGACATTAGTTAGAATGCTAGCCCTATTTTTATTATTAATTGGAGCTATTGTAACTTTTGCTTTTTATCCATATAAAAATCTTTACTACGAATGTGAATATAAAAATCACTTAAACAAGAGTGATGAACCCATTTCTTTTCTTATTCTGGATAATCGTTCATTAGTCGTTCAAAAATACTTATTTAATAAGTTTGTCGTGATACTTGGTGAGCATGAAAACACAGAAAATATATTCACTAAAAAAGAATGTATGGATGATAGCGAATCTGGATTGACAATTGAATGTGATAGAAAAGAACCCAAGGTTTATCACAAGATAAGCTTCAATCAGATTAATGGAATTTTAGAAGAAGAGATGGAGTTTGATTCAGGAGGAATCTTTACACAAACACATAAATGCTTCGCTAAAAAGAATACTGTTTTAAATTAAAGAGCATTGAAAGAAGTTGAAAGGTTTATTTTGATAAACTATTTTTATTAGAATCATATTAACAAGCATAGTGCTAATATTTGTGAATAGAGATTACTAAAGGAATTTGATTATGACTATACGTATTGGTGATGAATCTCCAAACTTTACTGCAAAGACTACCGAAGGCAGCATCAATTTTCATGAATGGATTGGAAATAGCTGGGCTATTCTTTTTTCTCACCCAAAAGATTTCACCCCTGTATGCACCACTGAATTAGGTTATGTGGCTAAGTTAAAGCCAGAATTTGATAAGCGAAATACTAAAGCGATTGGATTAAGTATTGATCCTGTAAGCGATCATGAAAGATGGGTGGGCGATATTACTGAAACTCAAGGTTATGCTGTAAATTATCCATTAATTGGTGATGATGATCTGGTAATAGCAAAACTATATGACATGATTCATCCAAATGCGAGTGGAGGCTCAAGAACAGCACAAGATAATGCAACCGTTAGATCAGTGTTTATTATTGGACCAGATAAAAAGATTAAAGCTATTCTGATCTACCCAATGAGCGCAGGAAGAAATTTTGATGAAATCTTAAGGTTGCTTGATGCAATACAATTAAATGCTAAACATCAGGTTGCAACACCTGTAAATTGGAAGCATGGTGATGATGTGATTATTCCACCAACTGTGTCCAATGAAGAAGCAGTGAAGAAATATCCTGATGGGTTTAAAACAATTAAACCCTATTTAAGAATCGTTCAACAGCCAAAGTAAATTCAAATTACAAAAAGCTCTAGTAAATGAAAGCTTTTTTATTAACTTTAACATCAGAAAAATCGCCTTTAAAAATTTACGTAAAAACTCTTGAAATTTTTAAAAGTATCCCCATTTTTTCATCAAGTTCATAAAGAACTACCCTACGCCTAATGGGTAGGGTTTGTTTAACTTGCTTATTTTAAAAAGGAGAATTTTATGAAAGTTTCATTTGGTCAACTTTATCCAACCACCCTTGGATTTGAAAGAATGTTTAGAGATCTAGAAAGTATGCTGGATGGTAGCTTTGAATCGAGCAATGAGAAGTTTCCACCGCATAATATTATTAAATTAGATGAAGCCCGTTATGTGGTTGAGTTAGCTGTAGCTGGATTCAATCAGGATGAGATTGATGTGACTGTGAATGAAGGTATTTTAGAAGTCACAGGGTCCAAGAAAGATGATGATAGTGAAGTTAATTACTTATATAAAGGTATTGGTACAAGATCATTCACTAAAATGATTCGTTTAGTCGATACTATAGAAGTCAAAGGCGCTGAATATAAAGATGGCATTCTAAGAATCGGTTTAGAGAATATTATTCCTGAATCTCAAAAACCGAAAAAAATTGAAATCTCATCATTACATCAATTTAGGCAGCCTAAAATTGAAGCGAAAGAAAAAGAAGTAAATGCTGCTTAATCTAAGCATGTTTTAAAAAAGCCACTCTTTTAGTGGCTTTTTTTATTTGACCAACTCTTAAGTAACATTCCATGAGTTATCCGCTGCTCTTCCAACTGAGCTAATCCCCCAGAAAAGAACATTTTACAGTATTTGTGGGCTTGCAAGAGGGTTTAGTTCAGTGAAAATCTCTTGGTAGGGATTAGGGGTGTGTAAGCAAAATACCCGGAAACCTTAGATTTAGGTGGTTAGGCATTCGTTGCAAAAAATAAAGCCACTCGAGAGTGGCTTCAATGAGTAATTATAAAGTTATAAATCAAAATTTAATATTATTTATCTTCGCTGTATTCAGATCCAGGATTAAAGCCACCATTGCCACCAATCAATAATGCATCTGTGGGATGGAACGGCTTAAAGTTAGGGTCTACGTCAACTGCATTTCCATATTCAGATCCAGGATTAAAGCCACCATTGCCACCAATCAATAATGCATCTGTGGGATGAAATGGTTTAAAGCCTAAATCCTCTTCGGCAAAAAGTGGAACGTTTAAAAAAGAAAGTAAAAAAACAAAAGCTAATATTTTTTTCATAATATCTACCTCAATAATTTTTCAAATTTAAAAACCTAAATTTCAAAAAATTAATTTTTTTGACTTTTAGAGAATAATCGTATTCCTGAATTTTAGAGATGTCAACAATATGTATGATTTCAGTAAGTTAGTTTGTTTTAGTCGGTTTAGGTGGCATGAATTTTGGTAGGGGTCTAAAAGGGGTGTATTTCAAGATTACTAAAATTTCTTATGCTAGGACATTTTTAGGAGTAATGTATTAAGCGAGGGAGCGAAGTTAATACATGTTTCATTGTACAAAAATTCAATTTATTAGTCTATTCTTAGCATCTATATCAATTGGAATAAATGCGGCTGAAACTATGATTGAAGAAAATCCTGCAGATATGTATTTGGGCACTTGTTATGCTTTGCAATATTTAAAGCTTCATTATTGCCCTACAACTAACACCACAAAAATGGCGACATGTATCACTAGCATTGTTGATGAGGTTGATGAGAAAAATAAAGATGAAGTGAAATTGAATTTTAAAACCCGTGCAAAATTAATCATGCCACACGTCATAAAGCATATTGATGAGTCATTTCCGAAATATTTAGCTAAAGTCAAAGGGGATCGAAACAAGACTTGTCTATATCACCAGCAAAATATGCAGAATTCTATGAAGAAGTACTTAGAAACATTCCGATCAAATCAAGTTGATTTCGCTCATACTAAGTAAAAATTAAAACTGACTATGAGCCTGTAAAAACTTTTAACGTAACATGTAAAAAATTAGAAGAGCTAAGTGCATTAAGAATAAAAGTATTTAATCTTGAGAATTTAATTTGATACTAGTTTTTGTCTCCAAAAAAGAGGTTTTTTGTCTGGATTAGTAAAGATATAAATAGCATCTTTTTTAAGACTTTCAATTGCTTCATCTTCAGAAATCTGTGAATCTTTTATTTTTTCTTGAATATTTTTTTTATTCTCAATAAGCCACGCAGGATTCTCTTCAAATCCATTATCTTCCATGCATGTGCGCATCACCATTGCTTTATCGCCAAGTATTTCATATTTTTGAAACTCAACTATAGCTTGTCGATTTGCTACTGATTTTTCTGCAATACCTAAACAGAAATTACCTTTATCTTCGAGCAAAGTTTTTTTGGGGGATGAGGTTAGATTTGAACTTGATAAATAAAAATTAAAAAATACATAAATCAGAAAAAAAAACATTACAAAAAGAATAAAAATTATGACTAGTTTCCTCATAGCATTACCCCTTATTCACTGTATTTAGAGCCTTAAATTTTTATTAAGAAAATATTTTACAGTATTTGGGGGTATTAAGGAGATCTTGGGGGGGGCTGCGATTTCGGAAGAATTGAATAAATGGGTGCTATAAAAGTGTCAAAATCGTAATTTAGAAGACATTAAATAATTTTTTGCTTGACAGAAGGGGCTTTAAAAATACATGCTGTTGTTAATGTTTAATTTTAAAGTAATATATTCATGAGTTTTAGAAAAAAAATCGCTCGCATCACGTTTTTACTGGCATTAATTTTGATCGCATGGTTAATTTTAGGTATATTAGGACTGGTCCCCTTATATTTCCATATACCTGGTGAGACAAGTTTTAGAGCTCACGCTTCAGTAACAGTTTTATTCCTGCTCTTTTCTTCATGGGCTTTTTGGAATGAAAAATAGTAAAAATCTTTATATAATTAGGAGAACTTATGCTTAAGATGTCTGATATATGTATTTTATTGTCTGTTTTTGTGGCCTTCACTACTACAGCTTATTTATGGTGGTCTGGTCAACAGCAAGAAGGATTATTTACAGCTACCTGGATCCCTTCTATTTTAACTTTTGCAATATACTTTAAAGTTATTTCGAGGAAGTAATAAAGATGAGTAATCCAATACTGTTTGGTACAGGCTTATTCTGTTTTTTACTTGCAATTGTTGGTGTTGTTTTAACAGTTCAAGAATTTAAAAACATGGAATTAAAAGAAAAATTAAAAGACAAAAGTAAATAATACGCGTTTGATTGAATTGGCTTTTCTAGAAAAGCATATTGCAGCCCTAGGATAGTAAGCGCAATAAAAACCCTCAAGATAATTGACTCTTGTTACTATGGCTTTTTCCAGTTTCCGTAAGATTTAAATCTTTCGGTAACTTCTCCCATTTCCTTATCAGTAAGAATGGTAGGGGAACCCATTTGAAGCGCATATGTGTACTGTTCACAAAGCCTTTCAACTTCATGACTGATATTTAATGCGTCTTCAATATCACGACCTATAACAATCATTCCATGATTAGCAAGTAAGCAAGCCTTTCGTTCATTCAATGCTATAAGGGCTTCATCTGAGAGTGCTTGAGTTCCAAAGAGCTCGTATTTGGTGCATCGAATTGAATTGCCCCCAGCTATAGCAATCATGTAATGAAAAGCAGGGATATCTTTTCTAAAAAGACTGAGCGTTGTAGCAAAGGTTGAGTGTGTATGAATCACGACATTCGCATCTTTTCGAGTCTTTAAAATATCATGATGAAAACGCCATTCACTTGAAGGTTCGCGTGGTGGTTTTTGGCTAGATTGTATCGTTCCCTTAAAATCCATAAATACCATATCATCAATAGACATTGCTTTAGGATTTAGTCCTGAAGGGGTGATATAGAATCCATCACGATCACGAATGCTGCAGTTTCCAGAAGATCCTTCATTTAAGCCTGACGCTTGAAGGTGTAATGTCAAATCAAGTAATTGTTGTTGAATGGTTTTCATAAATAAATAGATTTTAATTCTTGAGGAGTATAAACACCATCTTCCGTAATAATTTTAGTGACGTATTTATGAGGAGTAATATCAAATGCTGGATTAAAAGCGCGTGTACCTTTTGGCGCTATTTGAATATTGGTTAATTCATTTTTATTATTTAATCCTTGCATCATTAAAACTTCTTCTTCATGTCTTGACTCTATAGGGATATTAAAAAAGTTTTTTGAAGCATCTTGATCAATAGTTGACTTAGGCGCTGCCACATAAAATGGAATATTATTTTCAAAAGCGGCAACGGCTTTTAAATAGGTACCAATTTTATTGCAGACATCACCATGTATTGAAATGCGATCAGCACCTACAATCACAAAATCTACTTCACCTTTTTGCATTAAATGTCCACCAGCATTATCGCTAATTAAGGTATGAGGAATCTTATGTTGTCCTAATTCCCAAGCTGTTAAATGCGCACCTTGATTACGTGGTCTTGTTTCATCAACCCATACATGAAAATCAATTCCTTTGTTATATGCATAATAAAGAGGGCTTAAGGCTGTTCCATAATCAACGGTTGCAAGCCATCCTGCATTACAATGCGTTAATATTTGCAGTGTTTTTTTATTGAAATTATTTTCAATAAGTTGAAGTCCGTGTTTTCCAATGGATTGATTTGTTTTAATGTCTTCATCCAATATTTTTTGACATAAAGACCATGCTGATTCAAAACGTTTATCGGGAGGCAGATCCAGTAGCATTTCGTTCATACGATTAAGTGCCCATTGAAGATTAACAGCGGTAGGTCTTGACTGAAAAAGATGCGTTGATGCATCTTTCAATGAATCATCTGAAGGATTATTTTTCATGGCGAATGCAATACCAAATGCGGCTGTAACTCCTATTAGGGGTGCGCCTCGAACTTCCATGATTTTAATTGCATTGATAACTTCGTCGAGTGAATGAAGGGGTTTGATCGTGAAATGATGAGGCAACTTCGTTTGATCAATAATATGTATTATAGATTCAGTTGAATCAAGCCATATTGTCTGAAAATCTTGACCGTTAACCTTCATCACAATCCTTAATCACATAGAACTCAAGAGTTTGCTTATTTGCTAACTGAGCTAAACCCCTAGAAGTCCATATTTTACAGTACTTGTGCGGGTTGTAGATGGCAAACTAAGTCAAAACTGCAAAGGGTGAATAGTGGCGAACTTTAAAATAACTGAAACTTCAGTAATTAGATTTTGTAAATTTCATGATTTTGAGTGGTCTGAGTCATCAGATATCTAATCTAGTAAACTAATCATAAATGCCAGATATCATATTTCCTTCATAATTATCAGTCATTATCATAAAATTTGTGTGCATTCTATGTTTAAAAATTACATAAATTACCTAGTTTATATTTTGACTAGTCTCGTGCTTACTTATTCTCCGCTTGTCAAGGCTGTGGATGAAGATAGTCGCTTATGGCAAGCCTTTATTGCAGAAGGCAATATTACAAATGATGTGCGTTGGTATGCCGAGGTTCAGGCACGCTGGAAGGATGATGTAAAAAACTTCGACCAGGGTTTGTTACGTCCCGCTTTAAATTTCGCATTATCAGAAAAAGCCTCACTGTGGCTAGGGTATGCCTATGCTGACACTAAAGCGGCCAATGGGCATACTCATGAAGATCGTTGGTGGCAGCAGTTTCAATACGTATCAAAGTATAACGACATTACTTGGCTTACTCGTTCCAGGCTTGAGCAACGCCATTTGGATAGCGGCGACTCAGCATCATATCGCTTCAGACAACAGATACGTGCGAGTTTGCCGATCAATGGCAGAAATGACTTAAGTTATTTAGTTTGGGATGAAGTCTTCTGGAACGTTAATGATACGCAATGGGCAGGGTCTAACGGTTTTAATCAGAACCGTCTCTTTACTGGTTTGATGTGGAAATATACTGACTCATCAAGACTAGAAATTGGCTACTTGAATCAGTATATCAATGGAACAAATGGTAGGACTGATCAAATGAATCATGTACTTTCCAGTTTTGTGTTACTTGGTTTCTAGCTATCTTTAATTATGTTTTGAAGTCTATTAAATTATTTGAGTATAAAGATAGAAAAAGTGGTGAGTGAAAAAAGCTAAATTGGAGAAATGTTTATGGACTGTTCTTTCCAATAATTCTTATATATATCAGTTGGGTCATGTTCTAAATTTTGTTTTGTCGTGTTAAATCTTCTTCCGCCTCGTGGATCAGTGCCATTGCCTGCAATATAAAGCCAATTTCCATGATTACTATAAACATCATAGTCAATTAATTGGGATTCAAACCATTGAGCCCCTTTTCTCCAGTCACACTCTAAATCATAAATTAAGTAGCTTGCAACAATTTGTCTCATTCTGTTTGATAGGTATCCAGTCAAAAAAAGTTCTCTCATACCAGCATCGATTAATTGATTTCCTGTCCTACCATGTATCCAAGCTTCAAATTTAGATTCATTATGGTTTATGTGTGTTGGATTCTTATTTAATCCATTTTTTAAATAGAGACTTTTTCCATATTTAAAATGTAAGAATCTAAAGTAATCTCTCCATAGAAGTTCAAACCATATCCAATATGAGCTATCATTTGCACCAAATTGATCCTCAAACTCTTTTAATTTAAATGCTATATATTTTGCGGATATACAACCGATAGCAAGCCATGGAGAAAATTTTGTTGAAAAATCAATACCGGATAGTTTATTTCTTGTTTCTTTATAAGAATGAGGTAGTTTTTTAAGTAAATAATTTTCAAGGTGAGCCAGCGCAGTTTTTTCACCACCTAAGAATTGATTTTCTGTATATGGAAAAGATGATTTTTGATTCTTAATCTCTTTTGTAAAGTTAATATTTATATCACTTTCAAATTTTTTGTTTGGAAGAGGCGGAAGTTTTGAAGGCGAATGGACTAATGTTTTTATTTCAATATTCTTTACCTCAATTTGCTTTCTAAATTCTGTAAAAATATCTGGCATATTGTGAGGTTCAAATGGAAGTTCGGATGGATCAATCATTGAGGACTGCCAAAATGTCACAACAGGAATACCGAGGCTTCGAATTAATGCTTCATGCTCAAGCTCTTCAGGAGCTATAATTTTTTCGAAAAAAATATTTGTAGCACCGATTGCATCTGCTATTTTTTTTATCTGATCACACATATTACCTTGAACTTCGATAAGGTCTGAGTTCATCAATTTAAGACTAGCGCTTAATTGATTTAATGCCTGTCTTAAAAAAGTTTGTCTATGTATGCCAACCCTTTTAACGCTTTTATAAATCAAATCATTATTCGGATGGCAAAATAAAGGTAATAACATATCGCTTTCACTTGCAGCCTTTAGAAAGGCTGGATTATCTTTTAAACGTAAATCATTTCTAAAACAGTAAATAGTAATATTAGGCATTTATTTTTTTTAAATTATATTTTCTTAAAATTTTTCCACTTAAATATATTTAATCTCAATAGAAATAATATGAAAATAATGGAAGCATAAATGAGCGGCTCAGTGATATCTTTTTTAACGAGCCACGCAAAGTGAAGCACACCCAGAATAGCTATTAGATAAATAAGACGATGTAATCTTTTCCAATTGGATTTGAGTTTTCTCTTCATTTCGTCTGATGAAGTAATTGCTAAGGGTAATAATAAAAGCCACCCTGAAAAACCAACGAGGACATAGCGATGCTTAATAATGTCATCTTTTATATCAATCCAGGCAAAATGATAATCGAGCCCAATATAGCAAAGAAGGTGAACTGTTACATAAAAAAAAGTAAAAAGTCCTAACATTCTTCTATATAAAATCCATTGATTCATATGGGTGATTTTTCTTAAAGGTGTCATGCCTAGTGTTAGACACAAAAAAATAAGCGACCACTTCCCAAAATGACGCTCAATAAATTCGATTGGATTAGCGCCAAGATTATTGAGGAATATAGCAAGGCTAAGAGATAAAACTGGCCAAAGGCTTACGACAAAAATTAAACGTTTAATATATATTTGATTTATTTTCAAAAGGCTTAAAAATTCTTGTTGAGATCCATCCCTTGATATAAGTGAGCAACTTCCTCATGATAGCCATTAAACATCTGCGTTTTTAGTCGAGGTGATAATAAACTTTCACCAACTCTTCTTTCAGTAGTTTGTGACCAACGAAGGTGATCAACCTTAGGATTCACGTTTGAATAAAAACCATATTCTTTTGGGTTTGCTTTCATCCATGAAGATATCGGCATTTTTTCTACTAATCTAATTTTCGTAATTGCTTTAATACTCTTAAATCCATATTTCCATGGCACAACTAATCTGATAGGCGCACCATTTTGTTTTGGTAAAACTTTTCCATATAAACCTACTGCTAATATCGTCAATGGATGCATTGCTTCATCTAATCTCAATCCCTCGGTATAGGGCCAATCGAGTATATCAATTTTTTGGCCAATCATTTCATTTGGTCGTTTTAAGGAGACAAACTCTACATACTTTGCATTTCCATTTAGTGACACTTTTTTAAGTAATGCATGCAATGGAATACCTACCCAAGGGATGACCATCGACCAACCTTCAACGCATCGAAGCCGATAAATATGCTCCTCTAAAGGCATTTCTTTTATAAGTTCATCGAAATCTAATTTGAGTGGTTTTTTCACAGAACCTTCAATAGAGATTGACCAAGGGTCGATATTTAATTTTTCTGCATACTCATAAGGATCGGATTTTGAAGAACCGAATTCATAATAATTATTATAACTTGTGATGTCTTTAAGTGAGGTTAGCTTTTCTTTTTCTCCTTCTTTGGCTTGAGCAAAAGAAGGAAGTGTATAAAGTGCTGCAAAACTTTTATTTGTAAATGCAGAGAGGGCTGTTGAACCTAAAATTAAACCTAATTTTTTTATAAAATTTCGACGATCATTATAAATGTGCTCAGGGGTAATTTCTGATGATGCAATTTTTTTAAGTTTCATTAAAATTAATTTAATTTAGTTTTTGTTAATAGTCTAGTTTAAAATAGCAAGTTTGAGTAAAAATAGATCAAAGAATTTTACTTGGTAATTATTCGAGAAGGAGCTCAAGTTTTGGAAGATAAAAGATGCTGTGGAAGTGGGGTCTGTATTATTAATGCTCAGGGTATTTGTTGGTGTGGTCAAAAGTGGGATGGTGAAAAAATGATTTCTTCAAAGCCAGATGACAGCAAAAAAATAGAATTAGAGAAAAAACGGCTATCAAAAAATTAATCATTGAAATGATCAAACTAATTAGTTATTGTAGCAAGGTTGAAATAGGCCTAAGTTCCAATAAAACCTTTAATCTAGAAATTTTTCATTGAACTCATTAGATTTATTTAACTCTTCAGTAATATCATGATTCAAAGAGTCACTCATCATAAAGCTGAAAGTTTTTCTGATTACTTTGCCTTGGCTTGTACTAAATTCCTTCGTTTTTTTGCAGATACTTTCTTTGCTGGACGATACGGACATAGAGCTGTGGTTTTAGAAACCGTGGCAGGTGTTCCAGGAATGGTAGGCGGTACTTTACAACACCTTAAATCCTTAAGGCGAATGAAAAATGACGGTGGTTGGATCAGGTTACTGCTCGATGAGGCTGAAAATGAGCGTATGCATTTAATGACCTTTATTGAAATCGCTAAACCAAATGCTTTTGAAAGGTTTTTGATCATTCTGGCACAAGGTGTCTTTTATAATTTATTCTTTTTGCTTTATTTGATTTCATCAAAGACAGCCCATCGCTTAGTTGGTTATTTTGAAGAGGAAGCAGTTTTCAGCTATACAGAATATTTGCATGGCGTCTACATGGGTAAATATGAAAATATTCCAGCACCTCAAATAGCTATTGATTATTGGCATTTAAAAAAGAACGCACGATTAAGTGATGTTATTTTGGCTGTGCGAAAAGATGAAATGAATCATAGGGATGTAAATCACTATTTTTCAAATCAACTTAACTAATTCTTGGAACTAATAAATTTACATCGAATCTTATACGTGTTAACCATAAGTTAATAATTTTAAGAACCCAAAAGGTGTAAATATGATTGATACAGAAGATAAAAATAAAAATCGAAAAGTTAAAGATTTAGCCACAGAAGCAGCTATTAAAGCTTTAACACCTCCTGAACAATTCCCCTGTAAAGCTGAAGATAAAGCATGCACTAAAAGATGGCTTGAATCACAGTCTGATTGTGCTTGATTAAAATGGCTAATGAAACAATATATTTGGCAGGTGGTTGCTATTGGGGTTTAGAAAATCTTTTAAGTGAAATACCGGGCGTTGTTGATACAACCGTAGGTTTCTCCGGCGGGCACGTCAGAAATGTGTGTTATCGGGAAGTCGCAACCGGCACAACAGGGCATGCAGAGACAGTAAAAGTCGTTTTTGATTCTGATATTTTAAGTTTTAAGGACTTACTTTTATTCTTTTTTAAAATGCATGATCCCACAACGCTTAATCAACAAGGCAATGATTTAGGCACTCAATACCGATCAGCTATTTTCGCAACCAATAATGAACAAATCATGATGGCCGAAGATTTAATTAAAAAGATCGATGCGTCAGGTGCGCTCTCAAGAAAAATTACAACAGAGGTAAATACATTCAGCTCATTTTTCCCCGCTGAAGACAATCACCAAAAATACTTAAAGAAATACCCTGATGGTTATTCATGCCATTTTTTGCGAGACATAAATTGGGCTCTTTAAGATATTAAGACTAAGAATCAACAAGTTAGAGATTTTTTGGTTATTCCCATATTTACTATATGGTTAATGATAATCATGATTAAAAATCAATAGATAAAAAATATAGATAACAACTCAAAGTTTAGAGTGTAAACTTTCTTGTAAGATAATTTTATTATCTAAACTTTGCTTGTTAAAGTTTTTTTCAATCAACAGGAGGTTCTTATGTTTCAAGGTTTTTTTAAATCCCTAAGAAATAAGTGCTTATTAGGATTGTCTTTATTAGGCTTATCAACATCAGTTTTTGCTACATCAGGTCAAGTTCTTCAATCAAGCGATTTTGTTGGTATTACCTTTTGGCTAATCTCAATGGCATTAGTTGCTTCAACTGCTTTCTTCTTCCTCGAAAGAGATCGTGTAGCAGGTAAGTGGAAAACTTCGCTCACTGTGTCCGGACTCGTTACATTAGTAGCGGCTGTTCACTATTTCTATATGCGTGACGTGTGGGTCGCAACTGGATCAACACCAACAGTTTATAGATATATTGATTGGCTCATTACAGTGCCACTATTAATGATTGAGTTTTATTTGATCTTATCCGCAATTACCAAAGTATCAACAGGTGTTTTTTGGAGACTCCTAATAGGTACATTAGTAATGCTCGTGGGCGGTTATGTTGGCGAAGCCGGTTATGCTGACGTTACGACAGCATTTATCGTGGGTATGGCGGGATGGTTCTATATCCTCTACGAAATCTTTGCTGGTGAAGCAGGTAAAATTAGTGCAAATAAGGCTCCCGCAACTGTGCAGAAAGCTTTTAACACGATGAGATTAATTGTAACCATTGGATGGGCAATTTATCCATTAGGCTACTATTTCGGATATTTAACTGGCGCTGATCCTGCAAGCAGCATGGCATCATTAAACATTATCTATAACTTAGCCGATGTTTTAAATAAAATTGCTTTCGGTGTAATTATTTGGTCTGTCGCTGTTTCAGAATCTAAGTAAGTATGTAATCTTTTAGAAAAACTGTGTGGCTTAGGCTGCACAGTTTTTTTATTTTTAGCCTTTAAATTTAAATATCAAAAGTTCAAAGAAATAAAATCGATATACCCATACGATGAATAATATTGAATTTAATTTAGTTTATAATGCAATCTCATTTGCGATTGCTGCTTTTGGAGCCTCAACTATTTTTTTTCTATTGCAAAGATCGCAAGTATCTCCTGCATATAAAACTGCTTTAACACTCTCAAGTCTTGTTTGTTTAATCACAACGTATCACTACCTAAGGATCTTCGAAAGCTTTAATAATGCATACTTATTGAAAGACGGTTTAGTGATAGAAAGTGGTATGCAATTTAACAATGCATATCGATATGTAGACTGGTTACTAACAGTCCCTCTTTTGCTTCTAGAATTTGTTTTAATTTTAAGATTGCCTCATAACGAGACGTACAAAAAAGGATTTGCTTTAGTTGTAGCATCAGCCCTAATGGTTTTATTAGGCTATCCTGGCGAAACGCTTACTATGGGATTTGCTAAGATTATTTGGTGGATTTTAGGCATGATTCCATTTTTATACATACTCTACGAAATGCTTTATGGTTTAGGTATGTCAATCAAAGCCCAACCTACAATTGTTCAGCCGTTATTCAAGAAAACGAGATTACTTATTATTTTGACGTGGTCATTTTACCCTTTAGTTTATATTCTTCCCTTGCTAGGTTTTTCTGCATTTGTAAGTATCCAGGTGGGATATACCTTCGTAGATATTATTGCAAAATCTGTTTTTGGTATTCTGATATATATTATCGCGCAAAGAAAATCTGAAATTGGCGCCTAGTTAAGCTTCTTATCTATATAAGCTAAATTTCTATATGCTTTCTTTTAAATAAATTAATGATGTATTCAGACGAAAGCGACTCCATAAGTATTATAAAAAAACATCTAGCGATGTCTTTTGATGTTGATGAAAAAAACTTATCTCAGTGGTTAAATTGGCATGGCAGATCAGAGGGAAAATTAATTAGATCATATTTAGCTTTATCATCCGGTGAAGCGTTAGGGATTTCTAAACACACGGCAATTATTTGGGCTGTTGTTTGTGAGTTAATTCATAGCGCATCTCTACTTCACGATGATATTTGCGATAGTGATGAAATAAGAAGAGGTAAGGTAAGTGTTTGGAAGAATTTTGGAATTCCAGCTGCAATATGCACAGGCGATTATTTAATTGCTGAGTCGTTTCGAAAAATCACTGAAATTGAGCAGGGTTGGCATCAGAATATTTTACTAAGCTTGCTTTCAGGAACTGTTAAGGAAATCGTATTCGGTCAATCGGGAGACGTCAATACGAATTTTTTAAGTTTAAGTTGGGAAGAATATACAAAACTTGCAACAGCTAAAACATCACCACTTATTTGTTTACCTATTATGGGTATGTTCAAATGTGCAGAGCTAGAAGAGCCGTATTATATGCACTTAAGAAAATTAACAGACGAAATGGGGCTTGCCTACCAAATAGTGAATGACTTAGAAAATATTTTAATCAACCAACATAACGAAATTCCAACAGATATTAAATTTGAAAGAGTGAATGCACTTATTGTTTTACTTAAGGAAAAGTCCTCCGAAAAAGAAATAAATTTCCTTAAGAAAAATAAGAGCGAGTTAAAGCAATATCTTTTATCATCAAATATTGTAGATGATTTAATTTTTAAAATTGAGAATATTCTACAGGGCATTAAAAATTCTCTACATCTTATGCCAGTTGTCATCAGACCTATTATTTCTTCTTTAAGTGAAGAAATTGAAAAAAGATCCCATCAATTCTCACATGCAAACTAAAAAAATTATTGTCATTGGAAGTGGTTTCGGCGGTATTGCAGCTGCTTTGAGAATGCGAGCAAAGGGGTATGAAGTTGATTTACATGAAAAGCTTGATCAACTTGGCGGAAGAGCAAGACAATTCAATCAAAATGGGTTTATTCATGATGCGGGCCCTACAGTTATAACAGCGCCTTATTTATTTAGAGAGTTATTTGAAATTTTTGGTGAAGAAATTGATGATTTTATTAATTTCATACCTTTAGATCCATGGTATCGCTTTAGATTTCATGATGGATCATTTTTTAACTATGGTCCAAATCAAGATGAATTATTAGAGCAAATCAAAGCTTTTGAGCCTAAAGATGTGAATGGGTACCTTAAAATGCTTAAGCATGCTGAGAAAATTTTTGAATTAGGCTACCTTAAGCTTGCTGACCAACCTTTTCATAAACTAAGTAGTTTGATTCGGTATACCCCCGATATTATTAAATTAAAAGGCTATCAATCTGTTTATCAGTTTGTTTCAACTTATTTAAAGCATCCAAACTTAAGACAAGCATTTTCAATTCAACCCTTACTCGTGGGTGGTAATCCTTTTAATACAACCTCTATATATGCATTGATTCATGCACTAGAAAAAAAATGGGGAGTATTTTTTGCTAAAGGTGGCACCGGGGAAATAGTCTCTCAATTAAAAATGCTTATGAAGCGCAAAGGGATTAATATTTTTTTAAATAGTGAGATTAATAAGATTGTGACTTCACAGCAAAAAGTTGAGGGTATTGAAGATTCAAAAGGAGATTTTTATAAAGCTGACTATTTAATTACAAATGCAGATCCCATATATACAAATAATCATTTAATAGACAATAAGAAAATCTCACTCCATAACAAATTTATTAATAAAACAGCAAAATATTCAATGGGCTTATTTGTGCTTTTCTTTGGAACAAAAGTTAAGTATGAAAATATTGCTCATCATACGATATGGATGGGACCAAGATACAAAGAGCTATTAAGTGATATTTTTGACCTTCACAAATTGGCTGACGATTTTTCTATCTATCTTCATAGACCCACAGCAACTGATACTAATTTTGCACCTATCGGTTGTGATAGTTTTTATGCCCTCATTCCAGTTCCGAACTTGAAAGGGAATATAGTTTGGGAGGATGAAGCGCCTGCATTCATTAAATCAATTATCAAAGCATTAGAACAAACAATGATGCCAAAACTTACTGAAACTATTTGCGAATCATTTTATATGACTCCAGAAAACTTTCTTCAAGATTACAATACACCTTTCGGCTCTGGTTTCTCTATGGCGCCTCTATTTAGACAATCCGCTTGGTTTAGGACTCACAATAAAGATGATTTATATCAGAATCTTTTTTATGTGGGTGCAGGTACTCACCCGGGTGCTGGTGTTCCCGGTGTTTTGAACTCTGCCAAAGTTATTGATAAGCTTATTCCTCTTCATGAAAAATAATTTACTCATGCGTAAGCATGGTAAGACTTTTTATTGGGCTTCCTTTTTCCTTGATAAGCCAAACATGCAAGCCATTTATTCAATTTATAGTTTCTGCCGAAGAATCGATGATATGGTAGATGAAGCTAAAACTACCCACATAGCAAAAAAAAGACTTTTGATATTTACGAAAGCATGGAAGAAGAGCAGATCACATCCTGTTATTAATTTGTTGAGCGATATTCCAAAAGAAAACTGGCCTAACCAAAAACTTGTTAAAAATTTCTTAAATGGACAAATTTCAGATATTAAATTCTCCACCTTTAAATCAGAAAAATCTCTAATTGTTTATTGTTATCAAGTTGCTGGTACTGTCGGTTTAATGGTCTGTGATGTTTTTGGGGTAAAAGATAAAAAAATGCGATATTTTGCAATTGATTTAGGAATTGCGATGCAGTTAGTCAATATTTCGAGAGATATTTATGAGGATAGTCTTCGAAACAGAGTTTATTTGCCAGAAAGTCTCATTGGGAAATATAGAGCTAAAGAAATTGCTAATCCAAACAAGGAGATCGCTAGAAAAGTAGATAAAGCTCGAAAGAAAATGATTCAATTAGCGAACATCTATTTTGAAAGCGCTAGTCGAGCTATTGACCATTTACCCAAAGGCGCATCACTTGCAGTGAAATTAGCTTCTGCTTTATACCAGCAAATTGGATACCAGCTAATGAAAGCTCATTATGAGCGTAAAGAAAAAAGGTGTTATGTTAGTAATTTTTCTAAGTTTATGATTACATTAGGTATTATTACAAAATACTTGACCTCATTTAAGCAAGATATGAAGCTTCATAATAAAAATCTTCATAAATTTATTCATAATCTACCCGACGCACATTTTTGATGTATGAAACAGAAATTTGATATTGGTATTATTGGCGCTGGTCTATCTGGATTAACTCTAGCAAATTCACTCCTTAATAAAAAAATTAATAATTTTATTTTGTTAGAGAAAAATCGTACTTTAGAAAATGATAAAACCTATAGTTTTTGGTCGGGACCAGGTCTCTTTGATATTAAAAAAAAATTAAATATTAAAATTAAAAAAGAATGGTCTCAGCTAGAAATTAAGGTAAAAGGTGAATCACATATTATTGATTTAGGCGATTATCGGTATGCATGCTATGAATCTCAATCAGTTCTCGAGGAGCTTTATAAAAGATTAGTTAGAAAAGGTATTAAAGTTGAGCGGGGATGCTTAATTAAGCAGATTAAAAAAATTAATGATGAGTGGGAAATTAATTTAAATAATAAAAAAATATTACTAAAAAATGTGGCAGATAGTAGACCATATAATAAGCATGACGATAAGTATCCTTCATTAAAACAAGTATTTATTGGTTCTGAGATTGTTTCAAACACAAAAATATTTAATGAAAATATTGTCACATTAATGGATTTTTTTGAATCTGAAAAAAATGTCATTTTTACCTATATTCTTCCTTTCTCAAAAACTAGGGCATTAGTGGAGACTACTTTTTTTTCTCGAGAAATAAACTTCAAAGAAGTAGATAAGCTACACAAAAAAAATCTAAAGAAGTTTAATATTAAAGAGATATTAAGGACAGAAAAGGCTGTTTTACCGATGTCGCCATATTCTGAAGTGAGAGCAGATGATCAATACTTCAAAATTGGTAATTTTGGAGGAGCTTCTAGACCTGCCACTGGATATGCTTTTACCCGAATTGCATTGTGGGCAAATCAAATAGATGTAAAAAATCAATTTTCATACAAAATGATAAATCACAAAAAAAGATATCTTACTAATTGGCTAGATAAAATTTTTCTATCAGTCTTAAGATCAAATCCAAAAGAAGCACCTAAAATATTCCGAATTTTTTTTACAAAGGTGCCTATTGCTTCAGTCATAAGATTCTTATCTGATCAAGCAAGGCTCATTGATTATTTAGCTATTATTTTGAAATTGCCTAAAATAATTATGCTTAAGGGTTTACTTAATTTATATGTTAAATAAGATAAGAGTTCATCAAGCTATATATGTGATTTTAGGACTTTTTTTGATGCTTTTTAATCATCAGAATGTTTTTTTTAAAATTTCTGATATCAATTCATCTTTAGTTATCATTTTTGTAATCATTATGTCTCTTGGTGTTTCACACGGCGCTTCTGACTCCATTGTTATATGGAATGCTTACTCAAACATTAAAACAAGAGCGATAGCTTTTTTAGTTTATATATCCCTAGTTTTTTTAGGCTTGTTTGTGTGGTTCCAAAGCCCTGTTCTTGGATTGGTTTCCTTAATTTTAATGTCTATTATTCATTTTGGAGAGAGCGATCTTACATATCTAAAAAAAGTTTCTCAAATGATGAAAGTATCATGGGGCTTTGCTATGACATTACTGCCAGTCATTTTTTTTGAGAATGATGTTAAAAAAATTTTTGATGTATTAGTGAATTTTGAAATTAACCCGAATGTATTCCTTGCTTTGAAAATACTTACACTTTTTTTTAGCTTTAGTTTTCTATTTCTTGTTTATACAAGTAATGTCATTACAAGAAAAGATAAGATTTTTCTTTTTTTAGAGTTTCTAATAACTCTTATTCTAGCTAGCTTTTTGCAACCGCTTTTTTGGTTTGCTTTTTATTTCTGTTTTTTGCATGGCATTAGAGCCTTGATTAACATCGGAATTAATTCCTTGCGAGATCTTTTATTTTTAATTATTTTTACCTTACCAGTTACTCTTTTTGCTTACTTTGTACTTTTTGAGAATTTACGGATCGAATATTTAAATATTATTTTTTCTATTTTAATGGCCCTTACAATATCCCATATGTTTTGGCCAGCAATTAATCGTTTTCTGTCAAATTTACTTGGCGAGCATAAATAGTTCTAACATATCAACTTCTGCGTATGGTTAAGAATCTAGAGGTTGTCATTAAAGTTTAATAGGGCATATCAAATACCCTATTTTGGTATCTATTAATTAAACACAATCTCCCATTGCAGATGAATATCGATGCCAGCAGTCTTTATCATTTTGTTTGCATACAAAAATATTTTCATCTGTGTTTTTTAACACTTTTGTTTTTTGTATACCGGTCTTTTTTCTTTGACTGTTAGATGTTTTAATTTCTTTTTTTGATTTCATTTTTAACCCCTCATTAATAGTTTTATGTATCAACTTTATGCTTTTTATTTTGATAAATCCAATGAATTGTTTTTAAGTATGTGATAAGTATTATAAATCAATATGGAGTAGTAAAAGTTAAGTCAAGACGTCATGATGACATTCATAGAGCCTAGAGAAGGATTGAGCTAAAACATTCACAATTCTATAAAATAAGATCATGAAAAAAATATTAAGTATTTTTATATTGAGCATTCTCTTTTCTTGCCAAACAATTCCCTCTTCAGATTTGCCTCCGTCGAGTTTAGGAGTTAATCCTCAATTACCTGAGCCAAGCGTATCGATTATCCCTACAGTGAATATTGCAAAGGCATCAAAATGGCCAGAAAATATGACACCTATTGTTCATGATAATTTTGCGATAAATCTTTATTCAAGAGATCTCATACATCCTCGTTGGCTATATGTTTTACCTAATGGAGATGTCCTTGTTGCGCAAAGTAATAAGCAAGCCCCTAAAAAAGGACAAGGATTAAAAGATCTTATAGCGGGATTCATCATGAAACGCGCTGGAGCTGGTAATGATAGTCCAGACAAAATTTCACTACTTCGTGATAAAAATGATGATGGGGTTGCTGAGCTAGCTAATGATTTTTTAACCCGATTACATTCACCTTTTGGTATGGCATTGATTGGCAATGATTTATATGTAGCCAATACTGATGCTATTTTGCGCTTTCATTATGAGTTAGGCGATTTAAGTATTGATACTCAAAAATATCCACCAGAAAAAATTACAGATTTGCCAGAAGGAGAGATTAACGCACATTGGACGAAAAATATTATTGCATCATCGGATGGCACCAAGCTTTATGTCACAGTCGGATCTAATAGCAATATTGGTGAGCATGGACTAGATCAAGAAAATGATAGAGCCTCAATCATAGAAGTCGATCTTAAAACAAAGCAAAAACGAGTTTACGCTTCAGGCTTAAGAAATCCTAACGGCCTTGCATGGCATCCCACTTCAGGTGAATTATGGACAGTAGTAAATGAAAGGGATGCATTAGGTAATGATTTGGTGCCTGATTATTTAACTTCTGTTCATGATGGCGATTTTTTTGGATGGCCTTATGTGTATTATAAAAACCATAAAGATCCTCGTGTGAGAGAACCTATGCCAAGCAATCTAAATCCTCGTTCACCTGATTATGCACTAGGCGCCCATGTCGCAGCATTAGGTTTAGTTTTCTCAGACACATCACAATTTAGTTCACCTTACAATAATGGCGTATTCATAAGTGAGCATGGCTCATGGAACAGAAAACCACGAAGTGGTTATAAAGTCGTGTATGTCTCTTTTAAGGATAATGAACCTCAAGGTCTACCAATCGATATTGTCACAAATTTTGTGGTTGGAGATGAAGCATATGGAAGACCTGTAGGATTAGCGATTGACAAAAAAGGCAATTTACTTATTGCTGACGATGTTGGAAATCGTGTTTGGCGAGTTACTGCAAAACGCTGAATTTTTAATTTTGATAATTTCTGCAACCATCAGCAGTCGCAATGCTAATGGATAACTATTTCAACACTCTTTGTGATTTTTTTAAAAGAAATTTATGCATGGAATTTTGATAAATCACCGGGTTTTCTCAGCATTTTATCTACCTCTCCCAAATGTAGCTCTTCTTGATAAATCATCTCTCTCGCATACTCTTCAAGCATTACTGATTCATTTGTTACGATACTTAAGAGATTTTTATATGCATTAAGGGTATTTAATTCATGAGCAAGTGATTCTCGCAAAATATCACCAATATCATGATTATGTGTTTCTAGAAGAGGACCTATTGCAAGTGAGGGATGCCCACCTAAATGTGTAATGAGTTCTCCCACTTTATCGGCATGTGCTAAAGCCTCTGAAGCCTGAGTTCTCAGCCAAGATACGATGGGTATACGATTATATCCATAGACCATTAATGCGTAATGCGTATATCTTACCACGCCAGCCAATTCAAATTCTAAAATGGTATTTAAGGCCTTATTAATTTCGTTTGTTTTTTTTTCATCCATACTTAAGACTCCCTTTGTAAAAAGTACTATGCAATATTTTGATCAATTTTTTAAAATCTAAATATTCTACAGGATTTGATGGGATTAAGGCATGCATGGTTATGAGATTTTATAAATTGTTGAATTTATATCTGAACTCTAGTGGCCAGTGATGCTATTTATCAAATTCCCCAGGGAAAAGTTCTTTTTAAAAAAACTCCACCAGCTCATGAAAAAAACAATATCTTTAACGTCATAAATTTTTCTAAATATAAATTTAGATATTTTAAAAATCGATCCTTGCACCAATTTGAAATAAAGCTGGCATACCAGTGATGATCCCTCGTGTTCTATCAACTATATATTCCTTATCAAAAATATTTTTTCCAACAGCGAATAATGATGTTTTGTATTGTGGTATTTTATAGTTAAGAGCAGTATTAAATATTGTATAACTATTAATTTCGCCGTTTTGTCCTAAATTATCAACATCTTTAGTTTCTGCAAAGTCTGCAAATTGCTCTCCCACATGAACTAACTCTAAAATCCCATCCCAATTATGATTTCTAAATCCTAACCCAGCTGTAATTGTCTCTTTGGGAGCATAGGGTTGTCTTTTTCCCTCCATGCTATTTGCAACGATTGAATTATTATCAACTCTTCTAAATGGAGTTTCTTGTTTTGCAACAGGTAGCCAAGTAATGGCAGCTTTAGAGTAAAACCCATTGTCAAAGTCATATTTACCTAATATTTCAAGCCCAGCAAATAATGCTTTACCCTGTGCTAGTGCTGGTAAGTTTGATGCTACTGAACCTACAGCTATTAAATTACTAAAGTCGTTGTAAAATGCAGTTGTTTCAATATAAGTTTTAGAGCTTGGTTTTGCCCTTAATCCAATTTCATGATTAATAGAATTTTCCTTATTGACGTCAACTACTCCACCAGTGTTTGTAATTAAATCTTCTGTTCTGGGCGGCGCAAATCCTTTATGGACACCTGCGAAATACGTGATCTGCTCATTCGGACTGTAGCCAGCAGAGATTCCTGGCACCCAAGCATGTAAAATATTCTTTCCACTAGCTCCATTCAGCCTATTTAATCTCTCATTTTCAATATGCTCATATCTCACTGCTGGTGTGATGTTAAATTGTCCAAAATCAAATCTATTACTTACAAATCCTGAAATTGCATTAGTTTCTCGATAGTTGTTTTCGACCAAGGTGCCCTCTCTGGCTCTTGGTGTGGATCCATTTATTTGTCTTCTATCTTGTTGCTCACGATGAATACGTATACTTAATTCAAGTAAGCCCAAGTCATGGATCATGCTTAATCTGGGTTCAACACCATACGTTTCATAAGTTCTAAGTCGACCCTGATTTCCAAGACAATCATCACTGTTGATTCTCTCTCCCGCTATACGAGCGGATCCTACACTACTACAACCATCTCCTGCGGCAATATTCCCAGCTGCTGAATTACTTTGTTGGCGCCACCAATCTCGATCAAAATAGCTATAGTAAATATTAGTTAATAAGATTAAGTTTTGATTCACCTGCCAGTCATGTGTCAAAGAGGCGCCATATCTTTTAGTGACAAAAGTATCATTTTTGAAAGGATTATATTGGCCTCCAAAATTTTCATATTCAAGTTTAGTAAGTCCACTATAGCTTACTTGAGAGTCTTCACTGAAATAATTTGTACGAAATGTTAATGCTTGTTTTTCAGTTAAGTTACGAACAATCTTGAAATTCAAATCATCAACATTGTGATTTGTATTATCTCTGGCCCCATCACCTTTCTTAAAGGTATAGTCAAACAATATTCCACTGCCGCCCATATTTATCTTGGTATTGAGATAGTCTCTATTGCCCCCGGTATAACTTATAAAACCACCAAATTTTTCTGGCGGGGGAGGTGTAATGTGATTAATTACACCCCCGATTGTTTGTGGACCATATTTTATTTGTCCCGCACCTTTAAGGACTTCAATGGAAGAAAATCGATCAATAGTTGGATAATAATAACTAGTGTTATCTCCATATGGTGCATAAGCAAGTGGAATCCCATCCTCTAATAGCGTTACCTTGGTTGACCGAGTCGGGTTTAGTCCTCTTATACTGATATTAGGCCTCATACCAAAACCCTCTTCGTCCCTGACCACTAAACCTGGTAGTTTTCTTAAAGCCTCGTTAGTTGTCATTACATGATTATCATTCAACTCCTCTTGTTCAATTTTATTAAATGAACTCGGTAATTTAAATTGATAATTTTTAGAACCTAAAATACTAGATTCCCCCATCACGTCAATGGTGTTCAGTTCAATGACATTTAATCTCGCTGTATTAATGGTGGTATTTGAAAAGGCTTCATTAGTATTTATTGAAATTATTTGAGGGATATTAGGAATTGGTATATTTTTTTTTATAGAAGCATTCTTTTTTTTCTTAAGATTTGTCTTAGCTAAATTCTCTTTAGCAATTTCCATCGCATAGCGCTCATTTTTTTTATAATAATTTAATTTTTCTGTTGTATTAGCAAAAGAAATATTTGGCAGCATGCTTCCTATCAATAGATAAATAATTGTTTTATATATATATTTAGATTGATAGAAGGTTTTCATATCTTAATGATAATCATTCTCATTTAAAAAATCAAGAAAATTGATTTATGTATTTACACTAAAAGTATCTAACCTAAGCTATGAGAGAGGTGGTTCTATAAGAAATAAAAGAAGAAAAACTTTCACTTTTTTAATTAAAATGATTTCAATTTTATGAAAACCACTCTTCTTAAATCAAATGACATTGATATAACTAAAGCATCACAACTGCTTTCTGATGGTAAATTGGTTGCTATTCCAACGGAAACTGTTTATGGGTTGGCTGCGGATGCGACAAATATATCCGCGATAAATAAGATTTTTGAAGTTAAAAAAAGACCTCAATCGCACCCTTTAATCTTACATCTTAAAAGCATCGAGCAAATAAATGATTGGGCCACTGACATTCCAAGTGATGTCCATATTTTAGCAAAACATTTTTGGCCTGGACCCATATCACTTTTATTAAAAAAACACTCTGGTGCACCGACTGAAATTACTGGAGGGTCAGACAAGATTTGTATTCGAATTCCTGACCATCCTGTGACACTCTCTCTTCTCACAATTTTTAATAAGGGAATTGTCGCGCCATCTGCAAATTTATTTGGCCGTGTAAGTCCAACGTCAGCTAAACATGTCTTGGATGATCTTGATGGAAAAATCTCAGCTATTCTTGATGGCGGTCAATGCAAAGTGGGTCTTGAATCCACCATTATTGATTTAACACAAACCCAACCGAGGATCGTCCGACCAGGAGGTTTGCCTATCGATGATATTGAAAAAGTCTTAAATAAAAAAATACTGACTCATTTAAATTTTGAAGAGAAAATTCCAGGCAATGTATTAAATCATTATCAGCCCCGAGCATCAGTTCATGCATATGAGAAATCACACATAGAACAATTAATTAACGACATATTAAAAAATAAATCTATCTTATTACATTTAAGTGATGTGGATAACAAGAGTATTGATACTCGTCAAATGCCGAAAGATGCCTATCAATATGGCCAAGTTTTTTACTCGACATTAAGACTTATGGACGATAAAAAATATGAAAAAATATATATTGAATTACCCCCTGAAACCCTTGAATGGCATACAATCCATGACAGAATCAAGAAGGCCTCTTTTAAGTTATAAATTAGTTATTGAGAAGGTAGAGCATTAAGCCAAAGTATAAAAAAGCAAAAAAAGCAACAATCCAAAATACCTTAAGCATATTGGTATTAATGTCTGAAAGTTTTTGATGAATTTTTTCTAGCAATTTTTCTTCTGCATTTTTTTTAGTCATAATTAATTTCCCAGAATTTACTTAGTTTACTTTATAAATTAAGAAAAGGATTTCTATCATTAATTGCTATATTTTGATATCATTGTATTCAAAATGCTTTCGGTAGACTCTTTATTATTTATAGGTTCATAGCCACCCTCTAAGACAAACATCACACGATTCATAGAATATTTTTTTGCAAGTGATAATAAAATATCAGTGGCTTTACCATAACCAATATTTGAGTAAGATAATTGTCCAAGTAAATCATTGTCATGCGCATCAAGTCCGGCAGAGACTAAAATAAAATCTGGTTTAAACTGATCCATCGCAGGTATTAATTGTTCAGTTAAACCGGCAATAAATTCCTTATCGCCCGCACCTTTGGGTAAATCAATATTTAATGTAAAACCATATCCATCCCCAACACCTCGCTCACTTGGGCGTCCCGTGCCAGGATAAAAAGGATGTTGATGAATACTAAAATAGAATACCGAGTTATCACTATAAAAAATATCTTGCGTGCCATTACCGTGATGAACGTCAAAATCCACAATTAAGACACGATTTACCCCATATTTTTTTTGTAAATACTTTGCTGCAATAGCTATATTATTAAATATACAGAATCCCATACCTTTGTCTCTTAAAGCATGATGTCCAGGGGGTCTTGAGAATGCAAATGCTTGGGATACATGCCCTTGCATGATTTGATCAATACCTTCAATCATTGCACCAACAGATTTTCTTGCAACTTGATACGATTTTTCAGAAATAACTGTATCGCCTGTCGAGAGTGTAGCGATAGTTTTATTTAGTCTTTCTGATTCTCGCTTTACAAGATTAATATATGTTTCTGAATGGACAAGATTGATTATATCTATGGGTGCATAATCAAAAGAGGGCCATATCAAATGTGCTTTAAATCGATACTCTTTTTTAAGAAAATTAATGGTATGAGAAATGCGATTTGGATTTTCAGGATGATTTAGTCCAGTATTATGAAGCAGAAATTCATCATCATAAAGAACAGCAATCTTAAATGAATTTTTTTTTGATTCTGCCAATATTTCTTGGGGCTGAAAAAATGCAACCATAATTAAAAAATAATAAAAATATTTCATTTAAAGAGATGCATTATTATGTTAAGTTTATTATATTCTTTAAAAGTTATTATATAAATTTACTGCTCATGAAAATAAACACACTCTTTTTTGTCGGCTTATTTGCTTTAGGGTTTTCAACTTGTATTTTTCCATATCAGAATAATGACGCTCTGTCCCTTGAACCCTCTGTTGATTTTTTAAATCTTAAAGATGGTGATCAGGTCTCCAATCCTTTCAAGGTAATCTTTACAGCAAATGGTATCCGAACGGAGCCTGCTGGACAATTTAAAGAGGACTCAGGACATCATCATTTGTTAATTAATCAGCCATATATAGAAAAAGGTGTTACGATTCCTGCGGATTCAAATCATATCCACTTTGGAAAAGCACAGACAGAAACAGAGCTCAATCTTAATGCTGGTATTTATACGCTGACGCTTCAATTTGCGGATGGATATCATCGTTCGTATGGAAAGGCTTTAAGTAAGACTATTCAGATTGAAGTTAAGTAGAGCCCAATATATCCGTGCAGAGTAATAAAGAAGCGCTTTTAAAAAAATCTGTTCTACTGGTATCTTTTGCAAATCTTAGTTATTTTTTTGTTGAATTTGTAATTGCGCGTCATATTGAGGCGACTTCTCTTTTTGCAGATAGTGTTGATTTTTTAGAAGATGCCTCGATAAATTTACTTATCTTTCTTGCATTACATTGGACATCAACAAATAAAGCAAGACTTGGTAAGGTCTTAGCGATCATTGTAATGATTCCAGCTTTTGCTTTTTTATACACAGCATGGAGAAAATTTTACGTCCCATCGGTTCCAGATCCCTCCATACTCTCTATAACAGGGTTTGGGGCTTTAGTAGTAAATGTAAGTTGCGTATGTATTTTAATGCAATTTAGAAATTACCAAGGTGGTTTACCCCGAGCCGCTTATCTTTCTGCGCGAAATGATACCTTGGCTAATATAGCCATTATTTTTGCTGGTTTAATCAGTTTTATTTGGTACTCGTTATGGCCTGATCTACTCGTGGGTTTTTTTATTATGGCTATTAACCTAGATGCAGCTAAGGAAATTTGGCAGGCCTCCGAAAGTTCAGATTTAGAATTCAAGCCTTAAAATTTTTTTAAAATCAATAAATGAACAAATATAGAGATATTTAGTCTTTTAAAAGTGAAATTAATCTTTACTATCATTTCTTTTATAGTCTTGTTCAGCGTCGCGGGATGCCAACATGTCTCGCAAAAACAGCCAGTTCTCAAGGCTGAGCTCACTGTTTTTCATGAACTTCCCACAGATTTTAAACCACACACGATTGCTATTGTACCTTGGCGTCAATCCCAGAAGGGCTCTTTAGAATTTAAGAATTATTCGACTATCCTAAAAGAACGTATCGAAAAACTAGGCTTTACCGTCGTAGACCACTCTTCAAAACCTGAGCTACTTCTATTCTTTGATTATGGAGACGACAATGGTCAGGAAATAACAGAAACCTATACTATTCCTGATTTTGGTATGATTGGATATACTGGGTATTCTTTAAACTATTGGGGTATGTATCCCGGTATGCCTATGTATGGCTATCGAGGTTATCAGACTCGCACTAACAAATACACTTTATTTACGCGATATATTCGTATTGACATAGCTCAACCCAAATTAAAAAGTACTGAACTTGATAAAATTTATGAAGGTCAGTTGCGAAGTAAAGGCACATGTTCAAAACTTACTGTGACGCTTCCTTATCTCATTGATATGTATTTCCAGAATTTCCCTGGAAAAAATAATGATACTCAATCGATTGAAAAATTTTGGGATGGCGCATGTTAATTTTTTATGAAATCTTATACTTATAAAAATTTAATTCTCTGTCTACTCCTTACTCCAAGCGTATCTTTTGCAAAAGAGTGGAATTTTGATGTCTTTATGGATGATAAATTAATTGGAGAGCATACTTTTCAGCTCAAAGAAGACAACGATTTAAATCAACTCACCAGCAATGCTCAATTTAAAGTCACAGTTTTATCTGTGCCAGTCTATAAGTATAAACATATATCCCAAGAGCTATGGAATAAAGACTGTTTGTATACTGTTGAGTCTTCAACGCAAGACGGGGGGGATAATTACAAAGTATTAGGCAAAACAGATGCTAATACTTTTAGATTAATAGAGCCTACTAAACAAGCATTTGTTGCTGATTGCCCGATGACCTTTAGCTATTGGAACCCTCTCATGCTAAAGCAAAAAAAACTTTTAAACGTTCAAACAGGGGAATATCCAGAAGTATCGATTAAATATTTGGGTAAAAAGTCTATCAAAGTTAAAAATGAAAATTTTGAAGCTGACTCATATCAGCTTTTAGCGCCTAAAATTAATATACAGCTTTGGTATAAAGAGAATAAAGAATGGGTTAAGTTAGAATCAATCACCCCTGACAATCATCATATTGTTTATATACTTAAATAAATATAATTGATTGAAGTCTAAAGTAATAATTACCAAGCTATTCAATTAATCCTGCAATGTGTTTTTTATGGTAGTTTCTAAACTATAGAAATTTACTATCTCCATATACGCATGCAAATACAGCACAATTCATTAACGAGTCAATTGTTAGGTAAGAATCTTGCTTATACTTTTTATTGTTCCCCTTTTATCAAAAGATTATTTGAGGCTGATCAGGATTTTGCGCAAAAATCAATTGAACACATAAATCATCCCTTTAGTCGTCAAGAGATGGAATCTTGGCTGAATAGCCGTCAAATTTTAGATGAAGCAAGCTTAAATCAATCGCTTCGTAAATTACGTCAATACGTTGTTGCTAATATCATTCTTCGTGATCTCAATAAGCTTGGTGATTTAGATGAGGTTTTAGTATCAATTACTGCGCTTGCCGAAATAACGCTCATTCACGCACATCAATTTCATTTTAATTACCTCAAGACCATTCATGGCTCGCCTATGGGATTAAATGGTGAAGAGCAACAATTAAGTATTGTGGGTATGGGTAAATTAGGCGGAGAAGAGCTTAATGTTTCATCTGATATTGATCTTATTTTTACATATCCCGAAGAAGGTGAAACTGAAGGTAAAGAATCTATAAGCAATCAAAGCTTTTTTATTAAGCTTGGAAAAAAAATCATATCGAGTCTCAATGACATCACAGAAGATGGATTTGTATTTCGTGTAGATATGCAATTAAGACCTTTCGGCTCTGAGGGTCAAATAACATGCAGTTATCAGCTGCTAGAGGACTACTATCAAAAATACGGACGAGAATGGGAAAGATATGCTTGGGTAAAAGGCCGTGTTATCGTGGGACCTCAAATAGAGCTCAATAAAATTATTGACCCCTTTGTCTATCGTAGATATTTGGATTACGGCGCATTAAACTCTATGCGCGACTTAAAGAGTCAAATCCAAAATGATGTCAATAAAAGAGGCATTCAGGAGAATATAAAAATTGGTCGTGGCGGTATTCGTAAAGTTGAGTTTATCGCGCAGGTCTATCAATTAATTAGAGGTGGTCAGGACAAAGCCTTAAAACTAAAATCACTTTTGCCGACATTAAAACTTCTAGAAACTAAAAATTTACTATCTACTGAAGCTGTAAAATCATTAACTGAAGCCTATCGATTCTTAAGAAATCTTGAGCACAGACTTCAGTATATGGAAGACGTGCAAACACAAGAGCTTCCAAAGTCTGATGAAAGCAAATTAAGAGTCGCAAAATCGATGCAATATGATGATTGGAATTTGTTTTATCGAGAACTTGAAATCCATAGAGTAAATGTAGAGTTCTATTTTGATGAGGTTTTTAAAGAAGCAATTAAAAATGAGGATTCACCCGAATTAAATATAGCTAAAGCGCTCTGGAGTAGTACTTTGAAGTTAGAAGATGCTCATAAGTTTCTCGAGAGCTTAGGATATAAATTACCTGGTGATGCTTATCAAGTGCTTGATGGACTTAAGCATAGTTCCCGTTATCTTCATTTACCTGAATCCAGTCGACAACGATTTGATTTATTGATGCCTTTAATTATAAACGAAGTCTCTTTGACGGCAGCATCTCATGTAACATTGATAAGAATAATTTCAGTTTTAGAGAGTATATGTCGACGTGCAAGTTATCTTGCGATGCTGACAGAAAATCCCAGTGCACTAAAGATACTTATTAAATTGTCTGAAGCAGGCCCTTGGCTTTCTCAATACCTTGTTCAGCATCCGATTTTAATTGATGAGCTTCTTGATATTAATCATTTTTATACAAAACCAGATTTTGCTGAAATAAAAGCGAAACTTCAAAAAGATTTAATGGAAGCTCAAGATGATATTGAGCAACAAATGAATGTGATGCGGAATATTAAGCATGCCACGATTTTTAAATTAGCAGCGCTCGAGGTAATAGGAGATGTATCCGTTGAAAATCTTTCTGATTATTTAACTGAACTTGCTGATTTGTTGATTGAAGAAACATTAGATTTAGTTTGGAGTCATATGTATTCAGAGCAAATTGACTTGCCTAGGTTTGTAGTAATTGCTTATGGAAAATTTGGCGGTAAAGAAATGAGTTATACGTCAGATTTAGATGTTGTATTTATCTATGATGATGAGCGAGATGGTATGACCGAAAAATATGCAAGATTTGCACAGCGCATTAATAGTTGGCTTAATACCTATACATCTTCAGGTGTGCTTTATGAAATTGATCTCGCATTAAGACCTGATGGTGCCAGTGGGCTTTTAGTGAGTTCAATTGATACTTTTAGAGATTACCAATTAAAAAGAGCTTGGACTTGGGAACATCAAGCGATTACACGCGCTAGATTTTGTGCAGGAGATAAGGCAATAGGCGTTCAATTTGAAAAGATTCGATTGGATATTTTAAATGCTCCAAGGGATATAAATCAGTTAAAGAAAGATATCGTAGATATGCGTGAAAAAATGCTCGCAAAACATAAAGTCGATCATCAGCATTTTGATTTAAAACAAGATCGCGGTGGCATTATTGATATTGAATTTATTGTGCAATATTTTGTATTGGCTTTTAGTGCTACATATAAAGAACTCACTGAAAATATAGGCAATATTGGACTACTTAATCTTTTTAGTCAGAAAAATTTAATAGAAGATGAAATAGCAAAAAAACTCATTGATGCATATCGCTTATATAGATCGCTCCAACATCAATTGGGGCTTGAAGCTAAACTAGATGGAAAAGTGTTACTTTCTGAAGTTGATCATTACCCCATGGAAGTTATATCCATTTGGAAGCTGGTTTTAAATCATTAATTATGAAAAGTTTTGCTTATTAGCGATACGTAAATTTAGACATTTAAAATGTTAGAATCTATTATAAAAATAAATTAGCAAAACAAAAAATTATGATTAGCGCACTCATTATTATCTTCGTCATTACATATGCTTCAATTACGCTTGAACATTCCTTAAAAATTAATAAATCAGCCACTGCATTGCTCGGTGCAGGATTGTTATGGACCATATATGCATTAGCAACAAGTGATCATTCACTTGTAGGTCACCAATTATCCGAATCAATAGCTTCTACAGCTGAAATTGTTTTTTTCTTAATTGGTGCTATGACGATAGTTGAGGTGATTGACGCGCATAATGGCTTTGAAGTTATTACATCTCGTATCAAAACGAAAAAATTGATATCTTTGCTTTGGATTGTAGGATTTTTATCTTTTTTCTTAAGTGCCGTATTAGATAATTTAACAGCCACTATCGTGATGATTTCACTCACCAGGAAATTATTACAAAAACATGAAGATAGACTTTTATTTGCAGCGATTGTGGTGATTTCAGCTAATGCAGGAGGTGCCTGGTCACCCATTGGGGATGTTACAACCACTATGTTGTGGATTGGTGGGCAAGTGACAACACTAGCGATTATTAAGGGATTATTCTTAGCGTCATTGGCTAACCTTATTGCGCCCTTATTATTTGTAAGTCATTCAATGAAGGGCAAGCTTATTTCAACGCAAACTAAAACATATAGCTCATCAGTTATGCTGACATCCGATTTTGAGCGTAATACGATGTTCTATCTTGGCCTAGGTATTTTGATTTTAGTCCCTGTATTTAAAACAGTGACGCATTTACCACCCTTTATGGGTATCCTTTTTGGATTAGGCATTCTTTGGTTGGTAGGGGATTTGATTCATTACAAGAAGGACGATACTCACAAACAGCAATTTACTCTAGCGCATGCTTTACATCGTATTGATATGACATCGATTGTCTTTTTTATTGGGATTTTATTAACTGTCGCTACACTCGAACATAGCCAGATCCTTCATTCATTCTCTGAGTTTTTAGATAAAACAGTGGGTCGTCAGGACTATATTGTGACCTTATTAGGCTTATTGAGTGCTGTTGTTGATAATGTCCCCCTTGTCGCAGCTTCAATGGGGATGTACGACTTAACACAGTATCCAGCTGATAGTTTCTTATGGGAATTTATGGCTTATTGTGCAGGTACAGGCGGATCAATACTTATTATTGGTTCGGCTGCAGGAGTTGCTGCTATGGGTTTAGAAAAAATTCCATTTTTTTGGTATGTTAAAAAGATTAGCTGGTTAGCTTTGATAGGCTATTTTGCAGGCATAGCTGTCTATATTGCCCAATATAATTTAACTCGGTAACCGTTAGTAATGAATTTTTGTTGAACAAACAGGGCAGGAACATTTCCAGGAATGCAAGGTATTCACGAAATTTTTTGCTTGGTATTTTTACGGCAGTACGCCTCCGCCGCCTTCACATTCAATATCGGCAATCACAGAGCGTTTGGGGCTAGCGACGCTACGTGCATTAAACTGCCGCATCACATCGCCTGAAATAGTGACTGTTTGACCAAATAACACCTGACCCACATCGGCCGTGATATGAGGATTCTCGTTAATGGCTTCGGCGACCCTAGCAGCGCCAGAACATACGCTACGCGCGCCTTCATCACCATAGCTATTAAACTGAATGTGGGTGAGATGCATAGGCAAGCCATCGGCCGCTTTAATCGTATCTAAGGTTGTTTTAACATTACCTGGTAAGCCCAAATTACTACAATGAACATGCAGGGGATGAGGCACCCCTAACCGACAAACGGCTCGTTGCAAGGCATTCAGAATAGCGCGTGAACTAATGCCATAAAAAGGGATTTCTTCGTCCAAATGCAGGCTACGTGCATTAAACTTAAATGCGCTAGCACCGCCAGTATTAATGACTTTTAAGCCTAAGCAACGCGTCGCATGTAATGTCCAAGCCACATAGTCGTCTACCGCCGATTGCCCACGTTGATTACGAAGTAAACGTAATAGGAAATCGTCACTGCCCAACACAGCAAGACCAGCTGTGTCTATGATAGGGATATCCGCTAACTCAAGATGGGCATGTATGGCATTGGAAGGCAACACAGCGGGTTCAATGACCGTAGCCCATTTTGGCATAGCGCCTCCCGGTGTCTCGCGTAGACCATTTGCCAACTTTAGGCGCCGGCATGTTGAATAGATGTTGCCCACGAAGTTCTGGCGTAATCAGGCGTGCTGTGTTGACATTACCACCTGCAATATGGCTATGGATATCAATCGCGCCAGCCATCACCACCAATCCTGTCACGTCAATTTCGTTGACGATGGTGCCTGCACTCGGAGGCGCTACAATCAAACCATCACAGAAATATATATCGAGCACTTCGCCATTGACGCCATGTTGGGGGTCATATACCCGCCCCCTTTTAATCTAGTCACGCCAGCCATTATTTATAAGCTCACTTTTATCATGCCAAGCATAATTTCAAGCCATTTTCGAAGTCATCTTTGGGCAGGTTTTTACCAATAAATACCATTACTGATTCGCGCTTTTCATTTGTTTTCCACTTGCTACCTTGCTCACCACCCATGAGCATGTGTACACCCTGAAAAGCCCAGCGGTTGTCATCGTCTGCTACGTGCAATATGCCTTTGTAACGCAAGAGTTGTGTGCCATATATTTCTAACATGCCACCTAGAAATATCTTTAGTTTTTCCATGCGGAATGGGCGCTCAGATCGGAACACAAATGAAGAAACATCATCGTCGTGCTCATGGCTAACATCAACTAAAAAGTCTGGTTCAATTTTTAGAATTTCCTCAAGTGAAAAACCAGCAATATCCAAAATATCGTTGATGTCTGTTTTGCCAAAATGAACGTGTTTAATGGGTGCTCGCGGGTTCACTTGGCGTACTCTTGTGGTGATTTCTTGTACTTTTTCTGATGTAACTAAATCTGTTTTGGAGAGCAAGATCCTATCGGCAAAACCAACTTGTTCAAGCGCTTCGTGGTGTTCATCCAATTGCTGCATCGCATGCACTGCGTCAACCACAGTAATAATTGCATCGAGGTTATAACGCTCTCTAATATCATCTTCTACAAAAAATGTTTGTGCCACGGGGGCTGGGTCCGCTAAGCCTGTTGTTTCAATAATTACACGATCAAAACGTAACTCACCTGCCTGATTGCGTTGCGACAAATCCCCAAGAATACGCACTAAATCACCTCGTACAGTGCAACAAATACAACCATTGTTCATTTCAACAATTTGCTCTTCACCTTGAATCAACAATTCTCCATCTACCCCTGCTTCACCAAACTCATTCTCAATCACAGCAATACGCTGGCCGTGATGTTCACTTAAGATTCTATTAAGCAAGGTAGTTTTACCTGCACCTAAAAATCCAGTTAATATAGTTACGGGAATCATGGTTTGTGTTGTCATATTAAGCTCCTAAATGTTATATGGCTTTAGCAACTGTGACCACACCCAGCCCTAATGCCATTAAACTCAGTTGAAAAAACATATCTCTTGGCGTTCGATGGTGATGCAATTCGGGGACTAAATCAGCCACAGCGATATAGATAAAACTGGCTGCTGCCATGGTAAGCACATAAGGAATCGCCACTTGCGCATTACTTAAACTTAACCAACCTACGATACCGCCAAGGGTCATGGCCGCACCAGAAATGACATTCAAAAATAAGGTCCTGCCTTTTTTGACGCCCGCATCTAATAACACCATAAAGTCTGAAATTTCTTGAGGTATTTCATGCGCAGTAACGGCAATTGCCGTTGCCCAGCCTAACTTCCAGTCGGTTAAAAAAGCAGCGGCTAATAACACCCCATCGACAAAGTTGTGCATGGAGTCACCTACCACAATCATGGCAACTATGGGTTTATCTTGTGTATGCCCCAATGTGGTCGCATGGTCATGGCGCCATAAAGCTAATTTTTCTAGTAGAAAAAACCCCATGATTCCAGAGACCAGCACCCAACCAAGCTCGGGGATGTTTAGGCCAAGATGTACTGCTTCTGGGAGTAAATCTGTTAAAGCAAAACCTAACAATACACCTACAGCAAACGCCACCATACGATTGGCAAACTTTGCCAAAATAGTCAGTGCAACGGTGGCGGCAAGAAAAACTGAAAATATGCCGCCGATGAGGGTGGCAAGAATTATCTGCAATAAAGTCATTTGGTGCGGGATATCTGATGAATGTTTGGCTACCCACATAATATAGGGTGAAAATCTTATAAATGCAACCGTGTTGCAAAATATACATTTATTTTAAAGATTGTTGCTTCTGATAACACAGTTTTAAGACTAAATCAGCAGTTAAGATGTAGATGTAAATTGCTTAGTTTTTAACCAAATGTGTTTGTTTGATATGGTGACAACCAATAATAATGCCGGCAAGACTCAATATAGTTCCAAGTGCTGATAGCATCCATATCACCACTTGCCTCGGCAGTTCATATTGAGATAATGGTGGTATATCTAAACGGTGCAAGGCGTGAAATAACCAGCGGTAGAGGCGACTTTTATCATCTACACTGGAAGCGATATTGCTTGTGTTTGGATCGATGTAATAGCTGGTGTTTTGTTGATCATTAAAATTCAAACGTAATACTGGCACAATGCTTTTAGTTGGGCTTGATCGATAATATAGATCCCCATGATGAAGTATTGTAATGGAGGTAATTGCTTAGCATTTTTAACCATGTCTTATCCTTCATCACTCTTAAATCTATGCACTAATTTAGCAAGATAGAACCATTCATTACCAGCTAAAGCCGCTGGGTTAGGAAATAAAATAATCGCATCAAATTCAGCTATCATTTGCTCACCATTTTGACGTACACCAATCACATCACCCGCTTTTAACGTATCAAAGCTTTTCCATGCTTTGGTAAATTGATCATTAGCATTGATTTTGTCGATGACTTCAACGATTCGCAGATTTTGATAGTCACTCGTTTTTTGTGGTTGGGGTGCATCCACTAAGCCTAAATGCGCCAGTGTGTTTGAAATTGCCTGATAAGCCACTTGTGGCGCATTAGGATCATCGTGCTGACCGCACTCTAGCGTAATACCCCAGCCGTCTTGTGCGCGCATGTACTCAGTCGTACCAATACCGTATTTCACATCTAAATTTTGTAGCTTTGAATGTTCAGGGTAAGTATTTTTATTGGCAATACGATTAGCCACACCACGAGAGTATGTATCTAGCCAGCCGTCTACAAATATATGCACACCCAATCTTAAGGCAAGCGCTTCTTCTTGGGCAGCGAACGTAAATGGCTCTAGCGTCCCTGCATTATTGGGCGGGCCGACTAAGGCAAAAGGCTTCCCAGGGGTATGAAAGGAGTGCAAATCTAGTAGCACATCATGCTCCGATAATAAGGGGCACAGCCAATTGGCGACATGGTCTTCAAAATCCTGCGGCTTAGGATTAGGGTCTAGATTGCGGTTCAAATTACGGTCGCCCATACGTTGCTTTTTAGCATACGCAAGGGGGTTGGCGATAGGGACAAAAGTTACGCTACCACGTACTATGCTACGTTGGTCAGTTTCAAACTCTTGCATCATTTGTTTAATAGCTTGCGTGCCGCAGGTTTCGTTGCCATGTACCGCCCCTAATACAATCAATCGTAAGCCAGGCTGCAGGCCAGTGTAAGTAACGGATTTAAATTGCATGCTGCTCATTTCTTAAAAAACCTAGAATCAGTTTCTAGAAGTACTTGCTCTGAAAAGTGAATGCTTTCGCGCGTAATAACACCCATCTTGTCGTTATACGCGTCTTTAGCAAAACATTGCGCATAGCCTGTTGCGGTTTCATGCACAAGCCAATAAAATGCTTCAGTTTTATATTTATATTTCATTACTCTTTCTCAAATTATTAAACACTATCAGTAATGGTAGATAACATATAAAAAAGCCTGGTATGAACCAGGCTTTTTAGTTTTTTCATTTGTACAAAACAATTACTTGTTCATTACATACATTGTGACTTCAAAGCCAAAACGCATTTCAGTAGCTGATGGAGTTGTCCACATAATATTTTTCCTTAAGTTATTTTAAAAAATTAATAATGTCTGGTTTATTAATTCATTTAACAAGTCTTTTAACTTTGTTAATGTATTGTACTCTTACGATTGATACATCATAGGAAAAATTCACTTAACATAAACTAAGTAATTTCATGAATACAATAAAGGCTTGATTGTAAGAATTTTTAAAAAGTATATTGATTGAAATGTTTATTAAAAGAAATTCGTAAAAATTTGGACAAAATGCAAAGCATTTTCATCATAGCTACTTATAAAAATTCCTATTTAAAACCCCCAGGGTAGTGGTATTATTTTTTTAATAATGAAAAATTCACAAAGTCTATTTGCACAAAAAAAGTTAAGAGCTACATCTTCTAGATTAATTATTGTCGATGTGCTTTTAAGTCACCATCAGCCACTTTCTCACCAGGATATATTAAAACAACTACCGCAAAATTTTGATCGCGTCACACTTTATCGAAATCTTAATTGGTTACTAAAAAAAGGTTTAATGCATCGGATTTCAGGTGAAAACCGCACTTGGTATTTTGAGTTGAATCAGGAATTCTTTAG
>Ga0194116_10000120_pt1 | contig 159056 bp, 127 predicted proteins | sample TA2MahsurfametaG_4_FD_148617 | JGI IMG/M metagenome (GOLD analysis project Ga0194116, IMG submission 148617) | Freshwater microbial communities from Lake Tanganyika, Tanzania - TA2015008 Mahale S9 surface | ecosystem: Environmental > Aquatic > Freshwater > Lake | place: Tanzania: Lake...
AGAGGCCCAGCAACCCGTCCGTTACCCCCGCTCCGAGCTCGTCCATGAGCGCCTGCCTGAGGAGGCGCTCCGCCTCTCGGGCCGTAGCGGCCCCTAGGGCAGCGCGCGCCGCCACACCAGCCGCCTCTAGGCTGACCCCGCGGATCAACCGTTTGATCACCGGGATCGCCGCCGCCGACACGCTCAGGGTCCGGACCCCGAGCCCGAGCAGAGCGTAGGCCATGAGCGGCTGCGAGGCCATCTCCCCGCAGACGCTGCAGTCGCGGCTCACCGCCCGAGCGTCACGCACCGCACCGTCGATGAGGCGAAGCACCGCCGGATGCAACGGGGTGAAGCGCGTGACGAGCGCGGCGTTGCCACGGTCGACCGCCAACGTGTACTGCACCAAGTCGTTGGTCCCGATACTGAAGAAGTCCACCTCATTAGCGAAGCTCGCCGCCGTGAGCGCGGCGGCCGGCGTCTCGACCATGATCCCCAAGGGGACATCGGCCCGATGCTCGACCCCATGCCGCGCCAGTTCGGCCGCCGCCTCCCGCAGCAGATACCGCGTCTGCCGTACCTCATCGACCCCGACGATGAGCGGGAGCATGATGCGCACGTCGCCATGGACCGCCGCGCGCAGCAGCGCACGTAATTGGACGGAGAAGAGCGCCGGTTCGTCGAGACACATGCGAATCGCGCGCCATCCCAGAAAGGGATTAGGCTCGTGCGGGAACCCGCCGACCGGGAGCTTATCCCCTCCTACGTCGTAGGTCCGGATCACCACCGGTTGCCCGGGGAAGGCGTCCAACACGGCACGATACGCCGCGACCTGCTCATCCTCCGTGGGCATCGCGGTCCGGCCCACCACGAGGAACTCGGTGCGCATCAACCCGACCCCCTCCGCCCCCGTCGTCCCGAGTCGCTCCACCTCATCGGGGAGATCGACGTTCGCCCGCAGGGTGATGCGTACCCCATCCGCGGTGACCGCCTCAGCCGTGCTCATGGCCACGAGCTCCGAGCGCACGGCCTCCTCCTGCCGTGCCCGCTCCGCGAACCGCGCCAAGGTCGCCGCCGTCGGTCGCAGGACCAACTCACCATTGCTCGCATCGAGGATCACGCGGTCCCCCGTCTGCACGCGCGAGGTCGCATCGATCAACCCGACCACCGCCGGAATGCCGAGCGAACGCGCGAGGATCGCCACATGCGAGGTGCGCGTCCCCGCATCGGTCGCGATCCCGCGGATCGACGATCGATCGAGCTGCACCGTCAGGCTCGGCGTCAGATCATGCGTGACGAGGATCGTGTCCCCATCGGGCCCTGCGGCCACCGGGTCGCCGTCGGGGAGCCCAAGCAGGATCGAGAGGAGTCGGATCTCGATGTCGACCAGATCGCCGGCGCGCTCGCGCATCAACGGATTCGTGGAGCGCGCGAATCGCTCCCGCCACTCCAAGAAGACGAGCTCGACCGCCTTCTCCGCCCCGAGGTTCTGCCGGATGAGCGCTTCGATATCCCCGGTGAGCGCCTCATCGCCAAGCACCGCGACCTGCACGTCGAAGATCGCCGCTTCGGCGGGGCCGGCATTCTGCTCCGCACGCGCCTTGCACTGATGGAGCCGATCGACGGCCGCGGCGATGGCCGCGTGCAGGCGCGGCAGCTCGATCGGGACCTCGTCGTCGGCGATCACACGCACCGGGACTTCCGGGACCTCCCAGCGCAGGAGCTGCGCGGTCCCGATCACGATCCCTGGCGAGGCCGAGACCCCGTGGAGCGGCGTACCCATCGTGCCTCAGCTCTCGCCGAAACGGCCAGCGATCAGCACCGCGATCGCGTCGATCGCGGCCTGCGCATCGGGCCCATCCGCGCGGATCGTGACCTGCGCGCCACACTCGGCGGCGAGCATCATGACCCCCATGATGCTCTTCGCGTTCACCTCGAGCCCATCACGACCAATCGTGATCTGGCTGGTGAAGCGCGCGGCGCACTTAACGATCTCCGCTGCCGGTCGCGCATGGATGCCGTGCGCGTTCTGGACCTGCACCGTGCGTTCGACCATCAGGGCGCGACTCCGTAGAGGGTGAAACCCAACAACCCGATGATGGCGATCTGCCACCCCTCCGCCTTCCCTCGCAACGCCGTCACGATCGCAGCACCGACGGCGACTCCGGCGAGCACGGTGCCCAGCATGGCGCGCCCCGGTCCGATGATCCCATGCGCCGCGACCGGGAGCGCCACCCCCGCGACCAGCGCGGTGGCGCGCCCCATATGCGCCGGCCCACGCCGCAGGATCCAGGCATCGAGCGCCCGCGCCACCCGCAGCCCATGGGTCCACCCCACATACAGCCCCCAGACACGTAACCCGACATGCAACACGTTGTAAGCGCCGAGGAAGAGGAGCAACACCGTTAACGGGGCCGCGCCAAGCCCGTACGCCAAGAGGGCGACCGCCGAGCAGAGAGGGAGCCATCCCGCCCAGACGAGGCGGTCCCCCACGGAGCCCAGCGGGCCGGCCGCCGCGACGCGGAACCGGTCGATCTGCGCCGCAGGCACCCCATCAAGTTCCGCACGCATGAGCGCCCCGACGGCGACCGACGCGAGGTAGGGATGCGCATTGAAGTAGCCGCTGTGTCGGCCGAGCGCCGCCGCATAGGCCGATCCACGTGGGCCACCCGGCAGGCGACGCAACGCGGGCTCCATCGCGAAGGCGATCCCGTTCCCGATCATCGTCTCGTAGTTGAACGCCCCCTGCATCGCGAAGAGGCGACTGACGACGGCGAGCCAGGTGCGCACCGGGAGGCGAGGCGATAGGTCCGTCATGCGACCCGCCAGGCGATGCTGAAGCCGACCAGGAGCCCGGAGACCAGATACCAGCGCGCGCCAGCGGTGGACTGCGTCACCTTCCAGATCGCCGCCAAACCGACCGCCGAGGCGGTCCCGACGACCACGGCGCGCGAGATCACCGGGGTGAGGACGAAGGATGCGAGCGCGCGGTCATAGAGCGGGATGGCAATCGCGAGGATGAGCGCGGTGACCAGCCCCGCACGAATGAGATCGATGGTGAGACCGATCAGTTGTACGACGGTCACGGCGCTCCCCGACCCGCGGGCGATCCGCGCCTGCTGCCGCCGCGCCACGGCGGCATTGAGCCGCCGCAGCAGATGCACGGAGGTCCCGCCGATCCCAGCGGCGATGAGGGCGATGAGGACCGCGACCGTCATCGCCCCTGCCGTCCCGACCTCGACCCGTCCGAAGAGCACGCCACCGATCACGGCGGCCGAGCCCCACTCGGGATATCGTGACGACCCGAAGGGCATGGCCTCGAGCGCGAAGAATTCAAGGGCCACACCGATCGTGAGCCCGCCGAGCGGATTCCCAGCGAGCGCCCCGGCCGCCGTGGCAGCGACGATCGGGCGCGAGATCATCGCCTGCGGGAAGGCCACCACGTCGAGCCCCAATAGCGCGCCGAGCACGATGAATGGCGCGAGGGGAAGGAGCTCGGCGAGCATCATGCCGTCCCGTCCCCGCGCAGGACCTCGTCCAACGACGTCACCGGGGCGCTCGGCACATCCTGTGCGACCACCGTGAGGCCACGTGCTACCATCGCCTGCAACAGAGCCTGCTCCGCTGGCGAGAGGAAGACATATCGCATCCGCTGCACGCGCCCCGGCTTCATGTGGAGGCCGCCGATGGTGACCTGGCGCAGTCCGGGCGATGCGGCGGTGAGCCGGTCCATCGTCTCGATATCACCGGTGAGGAGCATACCGACGCGCGGGTCGGCCTGATACTGCGCGAGGCGCTGCACCGCCTGGTCTACGGTGACGAACTCGATCGCCATCTCCGGCGGCGTCCCCATGCGATAGAGCTCCTGCTCCCACTCGGCCGCAGCGATCGCGTCATCCACGAGCACGAAGAACCCGATCTCACAGGGTTGCCCCCACCCCACGACCACCTGGCCGTGGATGAGGCGGTCATCGATGCGCAGGAGCTCGAGGGTCATCGCCCCTCGCCGAGCACACGGATCCCGGCCTGTGCCTGCTCGACGACCTTCTCGAGCGTGCCCCCGGCGACGAAGCTCAGCAACATCGGAAGCGAGGTGCCGGTGACGACGTGGAGCGCCGGGATCGAACGCGCGAGGCGCGCCCCGACGAAGGTGCAGCTCCCCGCGGGGAGATCGGTGAAGAGCACCGTCGCCCCCGTGCGGTCAAGCGCCTCGCGGATCGCCTGCTCGATCCCCTCCGGCGTCCGATCGGCGTTGGTCACCGCGACGAGGCCATGCCCCTCCCCCATCACCTGCGCGACGGCGGAGATGATCCCCTCGGCGAAGCGCCCATGCCCCGCGACGACGGCGGCGCGCCGCTCACTCATCATCATCGAGCAGGTAGCGCTGCACCTCGGCCTTGCTGACGAGGTGCCCTTTCAGGCGCTCGTTGAAGGCCTGCGCCGGATCCTCCCCCGCGTAGCGCATGAGATGATTCATCGCGATGACCTCGGCGATCACCGTGAGGTTCTTCCCGGGGTTGAGCGGAACCGTGATCTGGGGGATCGAGACGCCGAGGATCTCCGTGGTCGCCATGTCCAAGCCGGTCCGCTCGGCGACCATCCCCTCGTGCCACGCCTGCAACACGACGACGACCTCGATGCGCTTCTGTTGACGGACCGCGCGGATCCCAAAGATCGAGCGCACGTCGATAAGCCCGACGCCGCGGATCTCCATGAAGTGGCGCTGCATCGGATGCCCCGTGCCGAGGAGGATGTCCGCCCCCTTGCGTCGGACCATCACGAGATCATCGGCGACGAGCCGATGCCCGCGTTCGACGAGGTCGAGGACGCACTCTGACTTCCCGATCCCACTCGCCCCGGTGAACAGGAGCCCCACACCATAGACGTCCGCCAGCGACCCATGCAGCGAGGTGGTCGGCGCGAAGGCCTGCTCGAGGAATGGGGCGATGCGGCGATAGAACTCGAGGGTCTTGAGCCGAGATCGGAGGATCGTCACCCCAGCAGCGGTCGCCGCCGACTCCACCCCATCGGGGAGTGCCAACCCCTTGGTCACCATCACACAGGGGATGGGATAGCCGAACAGGAGCGTGAGGATCCGTGCGCGCTCGGCGGTCGACAACGAGCGAAGATAGGTCACCTCGGTCTCACCGAGCACCTGGATGCGCTGATAGACGAAGCGCTCGGTGAAGCCCGAGAGGACCATCCCGGGCCCTGACGCGTCGGAGGACGGGATCTCGCGCGACAACCCATCGGCACTGCCGAGCTGCTCGAGTTCGAGGAGATCGCGCGTCTGCTCGAGGAGCGCGCCGACGGTGAGGGTCATCGCGACGTCCTCGTGGGGGTGGTGTCGATGACCTGCTGCAGATGCGCCTCGGTCGCGCGCGCGCAGCGGTCCCAGGTGAAGGAAACGGCGAAGCGCCGCGCGCTGGCCCCCATCGAGGCGACGAGCGCGGGGTCGGCCGCGAGGCGGTTCATGGCATCAGCCATCGCGGCGACATCGCCATGCGGGACGAGGAACCCCGTCTCGCCATGCCGCACCGACTCCCGGATCCCCGGGGAGTTCGACGCGACCACCGGCGTGCCGCAGGCCTCGGCCTCGACGTTGGTGAGGCCCCATCCCTCCTTGGGTGAGGCGAGGGCCACGGTCCAGGCGCGACGAAGCAAGGCGAGCTTCTCCTCCTCGGTGATGAAGCCAAGGAAACGCACGCGGTCGGCAAGGTCAAGCGAGTCGATCAGCCGCTCGAGGGCCGGGCGATAATCCCCCGCCCCAGCGATCTCGAGCACCGCCCCCGGCGCGGTCACGCGCGCGAAGGCGCGGATGACCTGATCGACCCCTTTGTACTTCTTGAGGCGGCCGAGGTAGGCGAAGGTCGGGACCGCGGCTCGCTGCGTTGCATCGGGCGTGTAATGGTCGCTCGAGACCCCCGGTGGGATGACCACCACTCGGTCGCGTGAGATCCCGCGGTCGACGAGATCGTCGGCCGTGCTCTCGCTGATCGCCTGGAACGGCACGCCCCGATACATCGCGGCGAGCGGGCGCTCACTCAGCCAGACCGCGGTCGCGAGGATCGGGTTCAACTCCTGGAAGGCCGCGCCCCCGAAGAGATGTGGGATCACGGCGACGACGCGCCGCGCCCCCCAGCGCGTGGTGTAGAGCGGGATCTTGTTGATGTCCTCGTAGAGGAGGTCGAACCCACGCCCCTTGAGGTGCTGCTCCCAATACCGCCGCGCATGGAAGGGGAAGCTCTGCCGCGTCCCCACGCGATGGATCTCGACGCCATTCCGGGTCGCGCGTGGCGGGCACCCCGGCCAGCCGCCGCAGAGGAGGACGACCTCATGTCCCCAGCCCGCGAGCCGCTCGAGAATCTCCTGCAGGTGGATCTCCGCCCCACCGCCAAGCGGATTCTCCAGATCCTGCCAATTGACGGCGAGCAGTCTCACGCGAGACTGCCGGTCCGTCGAGCGAGCGCGTCGAGCACGCCATTCACGAAGCGGGCCGCGGGCTCGGTGCCATACCGCTCCGCCAGCCGCACCGCATCCTGGATCACGACGCGCGGCGGCGTGCCGCCCTGCAGAAGCTCCGCCGCCGCGACGCGCAGCACCGAGCGCTCGATGTGCCCGAGCCGCCCCAACCGCCAGTTCGTCGTCACCTCGCCAAGCTCTGCATCGATCTCCGACTGTTCGGCCACGATCCGCATCACGAGGGCCTCGGCGAAGGCGCGCTCGTCTGGCGCGATCGCGAGATCGTCCCAGACATTCATCGCGACGCGCGAGAGATCGGCGTCCCCGCCGCGCACGTCCCACGCATAGACCGCTTGGAGGGCGCGGGTGCGCCCCCGCGTCTCAAGCCGTGCCGGCATCGCCATCCTCCGCATCGGTGAGATCGAGTCGCCCGAAGAGATCGGCCATCTCGAGCACCGCCAGGGTGGCGTCCCAGCCCTTGTTGCCATGCGCACCGCCGGCCCGCGCCTCCGCCTGCTCCATCGTATCGCACGTGAGCAGCCCGAACCCGATCGGAACCCCGAACTCCCCCTGCAGGAGTGCGAGACCACGCGAGGCCTCCCCCGCGACGAAATCGAAGTGCGGCGTGTCCCCGCGGACGACGGCGCCGAGCGCGACGCAGGCATCGTAGCGCTCGGTCTGCAGGGCGCGCGCCACGGCGGGCGGGAGCTCCCACGCCCCGGGGACGCGCACCACGTCCACATCCTCGAGCCGCATCCCGTGCTTGAGGCAGGCCTCGAGTGCGCCATCGACGAGCTTGTCGGTGATCGATTCGTTGAAGCGCGCCGCGACGATCACGAGGCGCTTGCCGCTGCCGTCCGGCATCCCGATGAACTCCGCCATCAGATCGCCCTCAGATGGCCGAGCTTGGTGCGTTTGGTCTCGAGATACTCGGCGTTCTCCGCTGTGGCCGGTGAGATGATCGGCACGCGCTCGCCGAGCGAGATGCCGTACCCCTCGAGCCCTACGAGCTTACGCGGGTTGTTGGTGATCGGTCGGATGGAGGAGACGCCGAGGTCCAAGAGGATCTGCGCGCCGATCCCGTAGTTCCGGAGATCGGGGGCGAAGCCGAGCTTCTCGTTCGCCTCGACCGTATCGGCACCGGCATCCTGCAGCGCGTAGGCCTTGAGCTTGTTGAGGAGCCCGATCCCCCGCCCTTCCTGATCGAGATAGACGATCACGCCGGCGCCGGCCTCGCCGACGAGCCGCATCGCCTCGTGCAACTGCCAATGACAGTCGCACCGCATCGAATGGAAGGTGTCACCGGTGAGGCACTTGGAGTGCATGCGGACGAGCACATCCTTCGCACCGGCGACATCCCCATAGACCAGCGCCACATGTTCCCGCGCATCGACATCGTTGCGGTAGCCGACGAGGCGGAAGGTGCCGAACTCGGTCGGGAGGCGCACATCGGCCTCGCGATGGACGAGTCGCTCGTGTCGCAGGCGGTACGCGACGAGCTGCGCGACGGTGATGAAGGTGAGCCCGTGGGTCTGCGCGAAACGCTCGAGGTCAGGGCGACGCGCCGAGGCGCCCTCGCCGGTGAGGATCTCGCAGATCACGCCCGCAGGACGGAGCCCCGCGAGGCGCATCAGATCGATCGCCGCTTCGGTGTGCCCGACGCGCTGCAACACCCCGCCCTCGCGGGCGCGGAGCGGATGCACATGCCCGGGGCGGCGCAGATCGCTCGGCCGGGTGGAGGCCGCCGCGAGGAGACGGATCGTCGTCGCCTGATCAGAGGCGCTGATCCCGGTCGTCACGCCGTGCGACGGCGCCGCATCGACCGTCACGGTGTAGGCGGTGCGGAGGGCGTCGGTGTTCTCCGAGCCCATCGGCGGGAGATCGAGCTCGTTGACGCGCTCTGGCGAGAGCGCGACACAGATCATCCCCTTCGCCTCCATGAGGAAGTTCACCATCTGCGGCGTGATGCACTCCGCCGCCCCGATGAGGTCGCCTTCGTTCTCGCGATCCTCGTCGTCGGCGACGACGATGAATTTGCCGTGGCGCAGGTCCTCGAGGGCCTGCTCGATCGTCCCGAACATGGTCAATGCGTGAGTAGGGGCGCCGCGAGGCGCTTGAGATGTTTGGCGAGGAGGTCGCCCTCCAGCTGCACGCGATCCCCCACCGCGAGGGTGCCAAAGGTCGTGTGCCGCCAGGTGTGGTCGATGATGGAGAGCTGCAGGATCCCGGGGGCCGGGAGTGCGTTGACCGTGAGGCTCACCCCGTCGACCGCGATGCTGCCGAGGGGGACGAGCAATTCGTCGATCGCGGGCGGGACCGCGACATCGATCAGCCAGGCATCCCCGCGCTTGACCACCTGTCGCACCTCGCCGACCCCATCGACATGCCCCTGCACGATGTGGCCCCCGAGGCGGTCCCCGATGGCGAGCGCGCGTTCGAGATTGAGCCGGGTCCCGACGGTCCACTGCCCGATGGTCGTCCGCTCCAGCGTGGTAACGACAGCCGCGACCGCGAACCATCCCGCGCCGTGCCGGATGACCGTGAGACAGGCCCCGTTGCAGGCGATGCTCTCCCCGTCCGTCAGCCCCTCGTAGGGGGCGGCGATCACGAGCTCACGCCCGGCGTCCGTCGTGGACACCTCGCGCACCATGCCGACCGCCGTGATGAGCCCTGTGAACATGGAGAGACGCGGGTGGAATCAGCGAGCCAGCGACGCCGTGGGGGCGTAGACGGTCATCCGGTCGTCGCCAAAGGCACGTTCCGTGACCACCTGCCACCGCCCCGGGAGCGCCCCAGATGCCGCGGCTGCCAGCTCGACCCCGCCGAAGGCGGCGAGGGCCCCGGCCCCGAGCAGGACCGGCACCTGAAAGATAACGAGGCGGTCGACCAATCCAGCGCTCAGGAGCCCCCCTGCGAGCCCCGCCCCTCCCTCGACGAGGAGGTGGTGGACCCCTGCCTGCCGGACCAACGCCAGCTGGTCGCGGAGGGTCGGGGCGGCGAGGCACCGGACGCCTTTCGTCGCGAGGGAGCCCGTGGCGGCTGCATCCCGCACGGCCGGGGGCTCCTCATTCGGTGGGTTCGGCCCGCGCGAGATCACCCAGGTCGGGACCTTCCGCGCGGTCTTCACCAACGCGCTGGCGGCCGGCACCCGACTCGCGTCCCCGAAGACGATCCGCGTCGGCGCCACCCGCGGCCTGCGACCCGCGCGCACCGTCAGCTTGGGGTCGTCGGCGAGGACCGTCCCCACCCCCACCGCGATCGCATCGGCATTCGCCCGCATCCGGTGCACCTCGCGCATCGCCTCGGGGCCCGTGAGCTGCAGGCGGCTGCGATCCCGCGGCGCAAGCATCGCATCCATCGATACGGCGAGCTTGAGCGTGACGAACGGGCGATCGGTCACGCGCTGCGCGAGGAGGAAGGGCGCGTTGATTTCGGCGGCCGCTTCGGACTCCACCTCTTCGATCACCGTGATCCCCGCCTGGCGGAGCCGGTCGATCCCGCCCTGTGCGACCGGATTCGGATCGCGCACCGCGACGATCACGCGTCGGACCCCGGCCGCGATCACCGCCTCCGTGCACGGCGGCGTGCGGCCATGATGATTGCAGGGTTCCAGCGTCACGTAGAGGTCGGCGCCGCGCGCCCGATCCCCTGCGGCCGCGAGCGCCATCACCTCGGCGTGCGGCCCGCCGAGCTCGGCATGCCACCCTTCGCCGACGACCTCACCCCCATGAACGACGACGGCGCCGACCATGGGGTTCGGCGCCGTCCACCCCCACCCGCGTCGCGCCAACCGCAGGGCGCGACGCATCCAGGCCGCGTCGCGCGGGCCCGGTGGGGGAGCAAGCTCGTGCTGCGTCAGAGGCTGAAGCGCGCGCCGAGCGACGCGAAGAAACGCTTCTTCGTGAGGTTGCTGTCGAACGGGTTGAGGAGGTTGAGATCCCCACCCGAGGTCTGCCCGACCTCGGCGACGACCTTCACGAGGAGCAGGTTGAGTCCGAGCGACCCGTAGAGCGTGTTCTGCTTCTCGGTCATCTTCGAGTTGGCGTTGATCGACCCGAGGGTGCCGACCGTGCCGCCGAGCCGCGCGCTGGCATCATACGTGTCCTGCCCGAAGCCGACCGCGGCCTGGAGCATGAGGAGATTCTTCTGCGCGGCGACCCGCCACGAGGTCGTGCCGACCTTGTGGTTCGTGAGCGAGAGACTCGCGTCCTTGGCCTTCACCGCGACGTCCATCGAGGGGAGGTCACGCTTGAGGATCGAGACCGCGACCCCGGGGACGAGGAGCGACTGCTCGAGGAGCCCGATGCGCACACCGTAGCCGAGCTGGTACTGCGCGCTGGGCGTGACCTTGAGCGAGGAGATGTCGAGGTTCGGGACATAGGTCGCGCTCGCCAGCACGTCGACGCCGCCGACCTTGGTGACGCCCAGCTTGATCCCCTCGAAGATGCCGACGGCGGCATCGAGGGTCGGGAGGGCGATCAACTCACTGTTCGCCGCGAGCTTGGCCGCCGTGGAGGTGGCGCCAGCCACCGTCGCGTTGCGCGGATCGGGCAACTTGCTGAAGACGGCGTTCACGCGGCCCGCGACGGCGAAGTGCGGGAAGCCACCCAGGGTGGTGCCGAGACCGAGGGTGTGGCTGCCGCCGGCGATCGCCCCGCCCAGCTGCGACGAGAGCGAGGAGAAAACATCGGAGAGACTGTTGCAGGCCAGCGAGGTCGCCGTAGCGCACCCGGTGGTGGTGGTCTGTGCCGCCACCGGAGCGGCGAGCGCGGCGAGAGCGAAGGACGCGACGACGAGGCGACGCATGGCGGACTCCTTGGTCAGACGAGGTGAACCCGCCCGGTACCCGGACGGAGGTGGCCCAACATCCAGCTATCGACGCCGGCCACCGCTGCAACGTCACGAATCGCCGCGGCCGCTGCCGCGTCACAGATCACAATCATCCCGATGCCCTGGTTGAACGCGCGGAACATCTCCGCCGACTCCACATTACCGGCCTCCTGGAGGACACGGAAGAGCGCGGGCGGCTCCCAGGCCGAGGTCTCCACCACCGCATCGAGGTGGGCCGGAAGGGCGCGGTCGAGGTTGCCGGGGATCCCGCCCCCCGTGATGTGCGCCATCGCATGCACGCGCGAGAGCACCGGGCTCAGCACCGAGAGATATGAGCGATGCACGGCGAGGAGGACGTCGGCGACGCTCCGCCCCCCATGCTCCGGGAAGGGATCATGCGGGCCGAGCTTGAGGCGCTCGCTCACGATGCGGCGCGCCAAGGAGTACCCGTTGGTGTGCAGTCCGGTCGAGGCGAGCCCGACGAGGACATCGCCTGCCTGCACCCGCGCCGGCGTGATGACCTGGTCCTCCTCGACCCACCCGACGATGAACCCCGCGAGGTCATAATCGGGTGGGGTGTAGACCCCGGGCATCTCCGCCGTCTCACCCCCCATCAGGGCGGCGCCGTTCTCACGGCATCCCGCCGCGACCCCCGCGACGATCCCCTCCACCACCGAGGGGACGAGCTTCCCGAAGGCCACATAGTCGAGGAAGAAGAGGGGGCGCGCCCCCTGCACGAGGATGTCGTTGACGCAGTGATTGACGAGGCAGTGGCCGATCGTGTCGTGCCGGTCGGCCTCGATCGCGGTCTTGATCTTGGTCCCCACGCCGTCGGCGCTCGAGACGAGCAACGGGGCGCGCGCCCCCTCCGGCATACGGAACATCCCGCCGAACCCACCGAATGCCCCGCGCGTCCCCGCGGTGAAGGTGCTCTCCACGAGCCGCTTGATGCGCCCCTTGGAGTCCTCCGCCGCGTCGATGTCGACGCCGGCGCTCGCGTAGGTCAGGCGGCCATCGGTCACGCGTCCATCTTCCGGTCGAAGGTCACAAGCTGATGGAACTCCGCCACGCGCCGGATGATGTCGTCCCGCGTGATCTCGAGGAGGCGGGTGATCGAGAAGCCCTCCACGACGAACGAGCCCATCGCCGAGCCGATGACGACGGCGCGCTTGAGGTTCTCGTCGGTGAGATCGCGGGTGCGAGCGAGCCACCCCATGAATCCCCCGGCGAAGGAATCCCCCGCCCCGGTCGGATCGAAGACCGACTCGAGCGGGAAGGCCGGGGCGAAGAAGATCGAATCCTTGGTGAACATGAAGGCGCCATGCTCCCCCTTCTTGATGAGCACGGTGCGGGGGCCGCGCGCGAGGATCCAGCGCGCCGCCTGCACGAGATTCGCCTGTTCGGTGAGCTGCCGAGCCTCGCCATCGTTCAGCGTGAGGATGTCGACGTGCTTGATGAGCTCGAGCAGATCCCCGCGCCGCGACTCGATCCAGAAGTTCATCGTGTCGGAGGCCACGAGCTTCGGCTTCTTGATCTGCCGAAGGACGTCGAGCTGGAGCCGCGGGTCGATGTTCGCGAGGAAGACATACTCGCTGTCGGTGAAGGCCTCAGGGAGCTTGGGCCGGAAGTTCGAGAAGACGCCAAGGCGGGTCTCGATCGTCTCCGCCGAATTGAGGTCGTGGCGGTAGCGTCCGCGCCAGCGGAAGCTCTCCCCCGTCGCGCGCTCGAGCCCGGCGAAGTCGACGCCCCGCGCCTTGAGCGGCTCGAGCTTCTCCACCGGGTAGTCGTCGCCGACGACGCCGACAAGCTTCACCGGCCCCTGATGCGAGGCCGAGGCGGAGAAGTAGTTGGCCGAGCCACCGAGGACCTCATCGGCCTTGCCGAAAGGCGTCTCGACCGAATCCAGCGCGACAGAACCGACGACGAGGAGCGACATGACCTTCTCTGATGATGAGGTGGAGAATGACGCGCGAACCTGCGGGCCTTACATCCGCTCGGGGGCGGCGATCCCGAGCAGCCCGAGGCCATTCGCGATCGTGATCTGCGCCGCCTTCGCGAGCGCGAGACGCGCCCGCATGACGGGCGGCGCCTCCCCCAGCACATGATGTTTGTGATACCAGGTGTGGACGAGGCGTGCCGCCTCGAGGAGCCAGTTCGCGACGCGATGCGGCTCCACCGACTCGGCTGCCCCCGCGACGAGCGCGGGCCAGTCGAGGATCGCCTTCACGAGTTCGCGCTCGGCCGGTTCGACGAGCACCGCCCAGTCGATCCCCTCGGGGGTGATGTCGGCGGGATCCACATCCCCGACGCGGAAGATCCCGCTGAGCCGTGCATGCGCCATCTGGATGTAGTAGACGGGATTCTCCTCCGACTGCGAGCGCGCGAGATCCACATCGAAGACGAGCTGCGAATCCCCCTTCCGCATCAGGAAGAAGTAGCGGACCGCATCGCGCCCCACCTCGTCGATGAGGTCACGGACCGTCACATAGCTCCCAGCGCGCTTGGAGATCTTGACCTCCTCGCCGCCGCGCACGACGGTCACCATCTGGTGCAACACGTACTCGGGGCAGCCCTGTGGGACCCCGATGCCAAGCGCCTGCAACCCGGCGCGGACGCGTGCCGTGGTACCGTGATGGTCGGCGCCCTGCACGTTGATCGCGCGCGTGAAGCCTCGCTCGAATTTGGTGACATGGTAGGCGACGTCGGGGACGAAGTAGGTGAAGGTCCCGTCGCGCTTCCGCATGACACGATCCTTGTCGTCGCCGAAGGCCGTGGTGCGAAGGTAGAGCGCGCCATCGTCCTCGAAGGTCTGCCCCGCCGCGACCAGCGCGTCGACAGTACGCTGCACCCGCCCCTCGGTGTAGAGCGCCGACTCGAGAGAGTAGACGTCGAAGCGCACCCCGAAGGCCTTGAGGTCGAGATCCTGCTCCTTGCGGAGCTCGCGGACGGCGACGGCGCGCACCGCTTCGAGGTCGTCGCCCCGCGGATCGCTTGGGCACTCCGCCACATAGGTCGCGGCGATCTCGCGGATGTACTCGCCGTGATAGCCCCCCTCAGGGATCACCAGCGCGTCGCCCGCACGCTCGCGCAACCGCGCCTGCACCGACAACGCGAGGTTCGCGATCTGCACCCCGCCATCGTTGTAGTAGAACTCGCGAGTGACGGTCCACCCCTGCGAGCCCAAGAGCGACGAGATGGCATCGCCCAGGGCCGCTTGGCGACCGTGCCCGACATGGAGCGGCCCCGTGGGATTCGCCGAGACGAATTCGACGACGACGGTCTTCCCTGCATTGGCCGAGGTGGTGCCCCACGCACGGCCCGCGGTGAGCACCTGCGCGAGGCCCGAGGCGAGATCGGCGGTGGAGAGGCGGAAGTTGATGAAGCCCGGTCCAGCGACCGAGGCCTCGGCGACCCCGGCGGCCTTCAGGTCGAGTCCGGCGACAAGCGCATCGGCGACCTCGCGCGGCTTCTTCCCCAGCGGCTTGGCTAGCGTCATAGCGAGGTTGCTCGCCCAATCCCCATGCGAGGGATCGCGCGGGCGCTCCAGCACCGGTGCCACCGTCCCCGGTGCACCGATCGAGATCGCCGCCTGCACGAGGGCGCCGCGGAGCGCCTCGAGGGCGCTCACTCGGCGCTTCCCGACTTCGGCGTGGTGGAAGCGGCGGGGGCCGAGGTCGCCGGCGCGCTTGCCGCAGGGGTCACGGCAGGCGTGGTCGACGCGGACGCACTCGAGCTCGCGGGAGTCGCCGGCGCATTGCGCTGATCCTTCTTGCCGTCCTTCCCGTAGTCGGTGATGTAGAACCCCGACCCCTTGAAGAGCAGGCCGCCACCGGCTGAGAGTTGACGCTCGGCGTCAACGCCACAGTTCGGACACGGCAGGGTGCCCTGCGCGTCGCTGATCTTGAGAACGAATTTTTCGAAGTCGTGCCCAGCGGGGCAGCGATACTCGTAAGTTGGCATGATCGAGAATGGCTAACGTGTGGAACCAGATTAAGTTAGCTGATTCTATCCGGGCCTGTATTCCCCCCACACCCCCCGCAACACATCCGAGATCTCCCCCAGCGAGGCTCGGGCGCGGACGGCCTCAAGGATAAGCGGCATGAGGGGTAGGGTCGGTTCCCGCTGGGCACCGAGGTAGGAGGGCGCTGCCTCACGAATGGCGTCGAGGGTCGCGCTGACCCTGGCGCCATCGCGAACGGCCCGGACCGCGGCTAATCGACTCCGCTGTTCCGCCTCGAGCGCCCCGTAGTTGGGCGCGAGGGTTATCGGGGGGTCCTCCCCATCGCGGAAGCGGTTCACCCCGACGATCGTCGTCGTCCCCTGCTCCACCGCGAGCTGATATTCGAACGCCGAGCGGGCGATCTCGTCCTGGAAGAAGCCGGCCTCTATCGCGGGGGCGGAGCCCCCGAGCCCTTCGACCTGCGCTAGTAGCTCCCATGCCCGGCGCTCGAGCTCGTCGGTGAGCGCCTCGACGTAGTAACTCCCCGCGAGCGGGTCGACCGTCTGCGCGACCCCACTCTCGTACGCGATGATCTGCTGGGTGCGGAGCGCGAGGGTCGCCGCCTCGGCAGTCGGGAGGGCAAGCGCCTCGTCGTACCCGTTGGCGTGCAACGACTGGGTGCCACCCAACGTGGCCGCAAGCGACTGCACCGTCACGCGGACCACGTTGTTGAGTGGTTGTTGCGCCGCGAGGGTGACGCCCCCGGTCTGTGTATGGAAGCGGAGCTTGCACGACGCATCGTCCGCACCGAAGCGCTCGCGCATGAGGGTCGCCCAGAGCCGGCGCGCCGCGCGGAACTTCGCGACCTCCTCGAAGAGATCGTTGTGGCAGGCGAAGAAGAAGGAGAGCCGCGGCGCAAAGGCATCGACGGCGAGCCCGGCAGCCTGCGCCCTCTGCACATAGGACAGCGCGTTCGCGAAGGTGAAGGCGAGCTCTTGCACCGCCGTCGCCCCCGCCTCGCGCATATGATACCCGGAGATCGAGATCGGATTGAACTGCGGGACCTCGGCCGCGCAAAAGCGGAAGGTCTCCGCGATCAACCCTAGCGAGGGTTCGGGGGGAAAGACGTAGGTCCCGCGCGCGATATACTCCTTGAGGATGTCATTCTGGATCGTCCCGCTAAGCGCAGCGCGGGGGATCCCCCGCTCCTCTGCCACCACGACGTACATCGCGAGGAGGATCGACGCCGTGGCGTTGATCGTCATCGAGGTGGAGACCGCATCGAGCGGGATCCCCTGGAAGAGGCGATGCATGTCCTCCACGGTGTCGATCGCGACGCCGACGCGCCCGACCTCGCCGAGCGCCCGCGACGCATCGGAGTCAAGCCCCATCTGCGTGGGGAGATCGAAGGCGGTGGAGAGGCCCGTCTGCCCCGCCTGGAGGAGGAGAGTGAAGCGTGCGTTGGTCTCCTGAGCCGTGCCGAAGCCGGCGTATTGGCGCATCGTCCAGAGGCGCCCACGGTACATCGTAGGCTGCACCCCACGCGTGAAGGGGTAGGCGCCAGGCTCGCCGAGCGACTCAGGCACGGCGCCTGCGGGGGGGCGATAGACGGGCGCGACCGGGATGCCGGAGGGGGAAAGACGCTCGTCGGCGGGCGTCGGGGGCGTGGACATCAGGCGCGGGTCACGATTGGATCACGCCGTGGCGAGATAGTCCAAGGCCACCTCGACGTCGGCCTTGGACCCGACGAAGTAGGGAGAACGCTGATGCAGCTCGGTGGGCCGCGCCTCGAGGATGCGCTGCCGGCCATCGATCGCCGCGCCCCCCGCCTGCTCGCAGACGAAGGCGAGCGGGTTGCACTCGTAGAGGAGCCGGAGCTTCCCCGTGGGGCTCGCGGTGTTGGCGGGATAGGCGAAGAGCCCGCCCCCCAAGAGGTTCCGGTGAAAGTCGGCGACGAGGGAGCCCACATAGCGGACGTTCATCGGGTCGCGCCGCCCATTCATCCCACGGTAGTATCGCATCAGCTCTTTCACCGGCTCGGTCCAGTGCCGCTCGTAGGCGTCGTTGACTGAGAGGTATCGCCCCCGCTCGGGGGTGCGAATGTCGGGGTGGGAGAGGAGGAACTCGCCGATCGCGGGATCGAGGGTGAAGCCGTGCGCCCCCTGCCCAGTCGTGTAGACGAGCATCGTGCTCGAGCCATAGATGACATAGCCAGCCGCGATCTGCCGCATCCCCGGCTGGAGCATATCGGCGATCGTCCCTGGGCCACCGGCGGGCGTGACGCGGCGGAGCACCGAGAAGATCGTCCCGACGGGGATGTTGACGTCGATGTTGGACGACCCGTCGAGGGGATCGAAGAGGAGGACGTATTCGCCGCGCTGGAACTTGTCGGGGACCACGATGATCCCCTCCTCCTCTTCGGAGGCCATCGCGCAGAGACGCCCCCCATGGTCGAGCGCCTTCACGATGATCGAGTTGGCGATCACATCGAGCTTCTGCTGAAGCTCCCCTTGCACATTCGCCGTCCCCTGCGCCCCGAGGATGTCCGCGAGCCCGGCGAGCCGCACCTTGCTCGCGATCATCTTGGCCGCGACCGCGAGGTCGTACAGGATCCCCGAGAGCGCCCCGGTGGCCTCCGGAAAGCGCCGCTCCTGCTCGATGATGAACCGGTCGATCGTGACGACCGAGATCGGCGTGTTCTGGACCACGATGGCACGCTCCCGGAGTGAGCGACGGACGACGCACCGACGGTGCGCCAGATCGTCGAAAAGTTGCCGCCTCAGCGGGAGCAAGGCAATGGTCGCGCCAGCATCCAGCGATGCCCCACCGCCTCGACCTCGAGCTCTTGCCATCGGCGCCGAGGATCACGATGCCCAGTTGGTCGGTGCGGAAGACGGGCGCCCCCCCGCCACGAGGCGCCGCATCGCGTCTGGGTTCGGGTGCCGATAACCGTTATTCGCCCCGACGGAGACAAGCGCGAGACGCGGTCCCACCGCCTCGAGGAAGGGGCCCGAGGTACTCGTCCGCGACCCATGGTGCCCGGCCAAGAGCACCGTGGCGTGCAGCGCCGCCGGCCCGAGCCAGCCTGCTTCCCCGGCGCGCTTGCGACATCACGCGCCACCGCCCCGTGAATCCGTTGGGCGCGACCCCCTGCCGCGCGTGGACCCCTCACGCCCGCGCCTGGAACGCCGCTGCGAAACAGCCGGCGTCGGCCATCGAAGGAGCAGGGTCCGCGCCCACCATGCTCGCGCTCGATGGTGTGCAAGACCCACACAATCTCGGCGCCTATCTCCGCACCGCCGATGCCTGCGAGGCGCTGCCGGTCGTCATCCCCAAGGATCGTGCGGTCCAGCTAAATACGACGGTCCGTAAGGTTGTCGCCGAAGCGGCTGAGACCACCCCAGTTACGGTGGTCACCAGCCTCTCTCGCTGCTTGTACGAGCTCAAGGAGCGGGGGCTTCGGGTCGTCGGAGCCGATGCCGAAGGATGAGGCGTGTTGACGATACCGATCTGAGAGGAGCCGCCGTCCTCGTCGTCGGAGCCGAGAGCACTGGACTACGACATACTGCCCGGGAGCACTGCGACTTGCTCGTCCGCTTGCCCTTTCCTGGTGCGGTCGAAAGTAATGACATCTCAGTCACGGCCGGGATATTTCTGATTTGGGCCGTTCGGCAGCGCCAAAAACGTCTACCCTTGCCCGGCTTGAATAGCGCAGCCACTGCTGCTAGTTGCAATTTAGAAAAAATCTTGCTCCCCCAACAATTTCGTCGGGGAGCTGAACATCTGGAAGGGACCAATATGAGGCATTGTGAAGTCGTATTTCGGTTCATCAAGACCAGAGCGAGCATGTGCCGGCGGCGTAAATGACCGACATGCAGATCGCACGGTTGGGCATTCTCGCTAACCTTTTGTTCTGGCCTCTGATGTTCGCGATGGCGGCCATGCGGTCCGACTATTCCCACCTCCACCAAGCCATCAGCGAGCTGGGGTCGCTCGGAGCGCCCTGGATGATGGTATGGAACGTCTTCGGATTCTTTGGTCCGGGACTTCTGCTGGCCGGCTTCGGCTGGAACTTGGTGCGGCGACTACGGCCGGGCAGCAGATGGGTCGCAGGGATCCTGGCTCTGGCGGGCATCGGAATGTCTTTTGCCGGGGTCTTTCCCGCTAACATGGACGATCGCGAGGGATGGGAGACTATGCTCCACGCCTTGGGGTCCCTTACAAGCCTACTGTCTTGGGCGGCGGGAGTGATCGCAACCGCCATACTGGCGCACCGGACACGGCCAGACATCGCTGCCGCCAGTTGTATCGCCATCCTAGCCGCGCTGTGTGGGTTCGCGCTCTACGGGTTCATGCCCCACACGCCCGCCCTTGTGCAGAGGATCAACTTTGGCGTCTTCTTTGGCTGGTATTTCGTCGTGGCGCTGCTGCTGATAGTACGCCGGCATTCAGCGCCCATGCCTAACGGCTAGGCACTCCACTCCACCCTCAACCCGCTCTTCGTTAGCTGTCGCTGTGTGCCGTCGGGGTCCAGCAAATGATGCTGGTCGACTGGGACAAAGCCCGCCATCGATTAAGAAGGGCCTTTCCAGCCGTCGACCGTAGCCGTCACGACAGCCTACTGACATTCCATTTTTGGCTTTAGCGAGATCGCGATCAGTACACACCCAGCCAAGACCGCGTCAGGGGCCGCCTTCGGAGTACCAATCCCGACAGGTTGCGAAGCGGCAGTGCCGGCCGTAAGGAGCCTCGTCCCCTGATCCTGCGCGGTGACGAGGATCGCGCCTAGCGTGAGCAGGACTGCACCGCGGTCGGTGAGAGCGGCCCAGCGCACCACCGCGTTGGCGGCGAGTGCGGTTGGGAGGAGGGGGGGCGCCCTGTAGGCCGAGCCGTACTCCAGCGGCGAGGGCGATGGCGGCGGGGAGAATGTGGGGCATCCCTCAGAAGGGACACCGTCACATCTTCATCGCCTCGCCAAACCATCGCGTGCAAGCTCCGTTGCACGCTGCAGAGGATCACCCCACCATGGGCAGCGGCTGGCGCTCCTGCACCAAAGTCCCAGTGAAGGTCGCCCCGGTGGTCCCGCTCAGTTCCACCATGAGATAGCCCCCAATCCACTCCGTCGGCCCCTGCACGAGCACCGTCTTGTAGTCCCGCGAGCGGCACTGCAGGAGCTCGCCCTTCCGTGCCTCCTTCTCAACGAGGACCTCCATCCGCTCCCCGAGCCGACCGAGGTTCCGCTCGCGTGAGATCCCGCGCACCGTCGCGAGCAGAGCATCGTAGCGTGCATCGATCACTGCGTTGGGGATCGTCCACTCGGCCGGCATCCGGGTCGCCGGCGTCCCTTCTCGCATCGAGAACTTGAAGGTGAAGGCGTCGTCGAATCGCACCTCGCGCACGAGGGAGAGGGTGTCAGCGAACTCCTCATCGCTCTCTCCGGGGAAGCCGACGATGATGTCGGTAGTGAGGCCGAGCCCAGGCATCGCCGCGCGCAGGCGGGCTACGCAGTCAAGGTACTCCTCTCGCGAATAGCGACGCAGCATGCGCTTTAGCATGCTCGTCGAGCCGCTCTGCATCGGGAGATGCACATGTTCGCAGACGGTCGGCGTCTCCGCCATCGCCGCGATCACGCGATCCGAGAAATCGTTGGGATGCGGACTGGTGTAGCGCACGCGTCGGATCCCATCGACCGCACCGACCGCCCGGAGGAGGTCGGCGAAGTCATGCGTTCCATCGTGATACGAGTTCACCGTCTGCCCGAGGAGGATCACCTCGGTGAGCCCCTGCGCGACGACCGACTGCGTCTCACGTACCACCTCGGCGAGCTGGCGGCTTCGCTCGGGACCTCGCGTCGAGGGGACGATGCAGTAGGTGCACTTATAGTCGCAGCCCCGCTGGACCGGGATCCACGCCTTCACCCCCTCGAAGCGCCGCGCGACCACATCCTCGTAGTGCTCCTCGAGATCGAAGTCGGTGGCGGTCGTCCGCTCCCCACCGCGCGCGCCCTCGATCAGCTGAGGGAGCATCCGATAGGCATCGGGGCCCACCACGAGCTGAACGCGCGTATCGGTCTCGAGAAGACGCGGGCCGAGACGCTGCGCCATACACCCGGTGACCCCGAGCACCGCCCCGGGCTTTAGGTCACGGCGGAGCTCGCCCAGCCGTCCGATCACCCGCTGTTCCGCGTTCTCGCGGATCGCGCAGGTGTTGACCAACACAACGTCCGCGCCCTCGGGGTGTGCGACCGGCGTGTAGCCCGAGGTCTGCAGGGTGCCATACATCAGCTCGGAATCGCTGACGTTCATTTGGCACCCATATGTCTCGATGTAGACGGTGCGGGTCACGAGGCGGCAGGGCGAAGCGGGACGGTGGCGAGGGAGGGACGGGTCGGCAGGACGAGATGAAAGGTACTCCCCTCCCCCACGGTGCTCTCCACCCAGATGCGTCCGCCATGGGATTCGACCGCCACGCGACAGAAGGCGAGCCCGAGCCCCGAGCTCCGCACCTTGGGAGCGCCGGCGTCGCGGAGCTGGGCGAACTTCTGGAAGATCCGCTCGCGGTTCGCCTCTGGGATCCCGGGACCATCGTCTTGCACGCTCAACTGGATCCCCTCCCCGTCGCGCTGCGCGCGGAAGGTGAGGGTCACTGGCACCGACGCATGGGTGATCGCGTTCTGCACGAGATTCGCGAGCACGCGCTTGAGCAGCGTCTTGTCGGCCGCGAAGACGGGGGCGTCCTCCGCCACCTCGATGCGCGTCGTCGTCTGCGCCTGCTGGAACCGTGCGGCCCAATCGAAGCAGAGCTCGGCGAAGAGCGCGGCCGGCGCGATCGGCTCGGGCTGCAGCAGGAGCGACTGCTCCTCCACCTTCGAGACATCGAGGAGGTCCTGGATCAGCCCCAGGAGATCCTCTGCCTGCCCCTCCACATCTGAGAGGGCGCGCCGCGGACGCTCATCGATCGCGCCGTAGTCCCCGTCGCGGAGCATCTCGAGGGTCGCGAGGATCGCGGTGAGCGGGGTCTTGAGGTCGTGCACCACCATCCGCACGAGGTCCTCGCGCGTCCGCTGCTCCCCCTGCAACCGCTCCAAACTCTCCGCGAGGGCATCGGTCGCGCGCTTGAGTTGCAGCAAGCTCCGCACTCGCGCACCGAGCACATGACGGTCGTGCGGCTTGAGCAGGAAGTCGTCGCCGCCGGCCTCGATGGCCTTCACCCGGGCTGAGGGATCGTTCTGTGCGGTGACGAAGATGACGGGGATGCGTACCGTGCGCGGATCCTGCTTGAGCCGCCGACAGACCTCATACCCTGTATCGCGGGGATCGACCCCGAGATCGCCCGCCGGCATCGACACATCGAGCAAGCAGAGGTCCGGTGCCTCGGCGATCGCGCGGGCGAGGGCCGACGGCCCATCCGCGGCATCGATGACGCGATAGCCTAGGGCGGTCAGCTGATCGCGCAGGAGCTCGACATTCGCCTCCACATCATCGGCGACCAGCACGAGCGCACCGGTCGCAGCCCCCGCGATGGTCATCCGACGGGCCTACGGGCGGATGCCGAACCCGAGGGAGAGGAGCCAGGCCTTCTCGGTCGCCACCGACGAGGTGCGCGTGGCGCGCTGGAGCCCGAGATCGATCTGGCCGCGGCTCCGTCCGAGCGGCACGCTGAGTCCACCGGAGGTGGTCCGCTCCCCCACCGCCTTCCCGTCGACGCCGAAGGGCAGCCCACGATCGCGGATTCCCACACGAAGGGCCGTCGACCCGCCGGCGATCCGCGGACCGACCACCTCGAGCCCCGCGCCAACATCGGTCGCATCAAAGGTCGACATCCGCGTCGAGCCAAGCGCGGCCATGCGCGTCCAGCGCGTCTTATCGAACCGCGCGGAAAGCGTGGTATTCGGGATCCCGATCCAGGAGGCACCGATCCCCATGCGGCTCGGCACGTCAGCCGAGGCCAGAAACTGTCCGTCCTGCCGGACCGAGAGCGGGCCGCTGGTCCGCAGCGAGGCGCCGATCACGAGGTCCTTGATCGGCATGCCGATCACCCCGAGCGAGAGCCCGCGCCCGCCGAAGTTGAGCGTCGAGGACTGCTCCGCCGACCCCAGCCCCGAGCTGTCACTGAACGTGCGACCGAAGTCGATCCGATTCTGTCCCGAGACCGCATGGACGGCGAGCCCGACCTGCAGACGTGGACGCACCGCATAGGCGACCGCGAACCGCGCATCGGTGATCCCGCCGTCGCTGCTCGCGATCACCGTTGACGGGGTGGCGATCCCACCGACCGACTGCGTGTCCGCGTACTGATTCAACCAGGTGCGATCGAGGAGGGTCGTGAAGGAGACGCCCGCCGCGAACTTGCCCCAGCCCCCCGAGAGCGCGAAGCCGGGGAATCGCATCACACGCACCGGCTCCTCGGCGCCACCCAACCGCGTGGACCGGTACTCCGGCTCGAACTGCATGTAGACGCTGTACCGCGCACCGGCTGCGAGGGCGGCCGGGTTCACGGCGCTCGCGGCATCGATCTCCGCCGCCGCCCCACCGCCCCCGTTGGCCGCCGCGCTCAGCTGCCCGGTGGGATAGCCGTAGCCCTGAGTCGCCACACTCCCCTGCGCCTGGGCAGTGAGGGCGAGGACCGCGACGAGGAAACCCGGTCGAACGAGGTGGTGGATCATGGCTGACCGTACCGGATGGCAGGGACGTAACTGACGCGAAGGCGCGGCCGCAGCGCCGGTGCGGCGTCGGTCCCGTAGAAGCGCGCGGCCAGCCCGGAGACGCCCTCGATCTCAGGCCGGAGGATGAGGACGCTCGGCACCGCGCGACGGCCATTGACAGTCCGCCACTGCCGGACCACCCCGTTCATCTCGAGCCGCTTGATGCCGGAATCCCCGGGCGCGAGGACGAGCGAGTCGGTGATGAAGGTGCCGAGAGGGGCAAGGAGGCGCGCGGCCCGGTTGAGATCGGTGAGTTCCCACGCCCCGAGCCCGACATGCGCCCGCACGACGAAGGTGCGCGTGGGATCGATGCCACGGATCGGCTCCTGCGTGAGCTCGAGCTTGGCGGTGAGCACCGCCACCGAATCCGTCATCCAACTGGGGAGGTCGAAGCGCAGATAGCTGCGATGCCCCGGGATCCCGCCGACGACGAACCGCTGCGCCGCCGTCGCGTAGGGGGCGCGCACGACGATGAGATAATCCTGCAACTCACCGGCGAGTCCGATCGGGGTGACCGGCGTCTTGGAGAAGGGGCGCGCGGAGAGCGCCGTCACCGCGGTATCGGCCGACGCGCGATACCGAAGCGTCGGCGCCGCCGATCCCCCGGTGCTCCCGGTGACGGTGACCTCCGCCGAGCCGACGGCGCGGAGCTGCAATCCGATGCGCAGGAGCCGCAGGGTGTCCGTCACGATCGACCGCAGCAGCGCGGTGTCGAGCGGGATCTTCACCGCGATCGAGTCTCGGAACCCGGTGCTGTCGATCTGGATCGACCCCAGGCGTCGCGCCGGGGTGAAGTAGGGCAACAAGGTGAGCGGCGCCGAATCCGCCGCCACTGTGTCGGTCACATCGTAGGCGTCGAGGAACATCGTCGCCGGGATCGACGCGCCGGTCCGCTTGAGCTGCACGGCGAGCGTCGCGGAATCCACGAGCGAGATCGCCGTGAGGGTGTCGTTGATCGGCGAGTACTTGCGCGGCAGGGTGTCGAAGCGGACGACGGCCCGCACGTCCAGGGTGTCCCCGCGTGCCGCGAGCAGGAGCGAGGATTCCCCCCCGAGCACCGGGAAAGGCTGGAGCGTGGTATCGAGCACCACCGCAGGATCGATCACCGTGTCGAGGATCGGCACCTGCTGGCCCGGGCAGAGCCCAGGACAGGTCGAGGAGGTCCGGAGCTCCTCGGTGCAGGCACCGAGGGTTGCAGCCGCGACCAGCGCCGCGACGATGGTCGCGCGTCGGAAGGAACGCATCAATGGCGGAAGGAAGCGGGCGTGAAGGGGTCAGGCAGGAGGTCGGCGAGCACCCACCGCGCCTCGCCCCCGTTGGTGGTGCGGGCGATGACGGCGAGGTCGGTACCGAACTCGGCGAGCACCTGACGGCAGACGCCGCAGGGGGGCGTCGGGGTGTCGGCCTCGGTGCTGATGAGCACGGCGCGGAAGCGCTGGTGGCCCGCCGCGACGGCGGCGCCGATCGCGGCCCGCTCGGCACAGGTCCCCGCAGGGTACGACGCATTCTCGACGTTGCACCCGGCGATCACCTTCCCGTCCTCGGTGAGCAACGCCGCTCCGACATGGAACTTGGAATAGGGCGCATACGCATTGCGCATCGCCTCCAGGGCGGCCGCATGGAGCGCCCCGAGGAAGGGCGCGACGGGGTCGAGGCTCACCGCACCACCTGCGCAAGGAACGAGGTCCCGCGCCCACGGAACGGGATCCCCAGCCACTCCGCCACGGTCGCGCCGAGGTCGGAGAAGGTGGACCGCCGCCCGAGGTCGACCGGGGTCACCCGAGGACCGACGACCAGGACCGGCACGCACTCGCGGGCGTGATCGGTGGACGGGGTCGTCGGGTCGTTACCATGGTCGGCCGTGATGAAGAGCAGGTCGTCCTCGCGGAGGGCGGCGATGAGTTCAGGGAGCGCGGCGTCGAACGCCCGCACCGCCTGATCGAACCCCGGAACGTCGTTCCGGTGCCCGTACAACTGGTCGAAATCTACAAGGTTGGCGAAGCAGAGCCCATCGGGACCGGTGCGGAGCCAATCGAGGAGCCTCGCGATCCCCTCGGCGTTGTCCTTCGTGTGGCCCCCCTCCAGCCCTCGCCGCGCGAAGAGGTCGTCCACCTTCCCCACCCCGACCCGCGGGATCCCGGCCGCCGCGAGCGCGTCCAGGAGGGTCTCCGACGGGGCGGCGATCGCGTAGTCGCGCCGGTTCGCCGTGCGGGTGTACGCCCCCGGACTCCCCACGAAGGGCCGCGCGATCACGCGGGAGATGCCGTGCGGGGGGACGAGCATCGCACGCGCCGTCTCACACGCGGCATAGAGTTCGGCGAGGGGCACCGTCTCTTCGTGCGCCGCGATCTGGAAGACCGAATCGGCGGAGGTGTAGAGGATCCATTCCCCCGTCTCCTGGTGGCGCTCGCCGTAGTCGGCGAGGATCGCCGTCCCACTGCCGACCACATTGCCGAGCACCCCACGCCCGGTGCGCGCCGCGAATTCGGTGACCAGCTCAGGGGGAAAGCCGTGCGGGTAGGTCGGGAAGGGTTTGGCGAGATGGACCCCGGCGAGCTCCCAGTGGCCCGTGGTGCTGTCCTTCCCCGAGGAGCGGGGCTCCATCAGGCCGAAGGCCGCTGTGGGTTGTGGCACCGGCGCGACGCCATCGAGCGGGGCGATGCGGCCGAGCCCGAGTCGCTCGAGTTGCGGGACCCGCAGGCCGCCGACGGCGCGCGCGAGGTTCCCCAGCGTGTTGGAGCCGACGTCGCCGTAGACCGCGGCGTCCGGCGCCTCGCCGATCCCCACGCCATCGAGGACGAGGATGAGCGCCCGTCTCATGCCTCTCCTCCTCGGTAGCGATGCGGGAGCCGTGAGCGGAGCCCGTTGAGCAGTTCGTAGGGCGAGAGCCCCGCACGCGTCGCGACCCCATCGAGGGTCAACGTCTCGGTGCCGTCGGTCCCGATCACGGTGACCACATCACCAACCGTGGCCTCGACCTCCGTCACATCGGCCATCGTCATATCCATGGTGACGTTGCCGATCATCGGCACGCGGCGCCCATGGAGGAGTCCATCCGACCAGTTGGAGAGGGCGCGACGCCACCCATCGGCGTGCCCGATCGCGACGGTCGCGACGCGGATGCGGCGCGGTGCACGCCAGGTCGCCCCATAGCTCACCGTCTCCCCGGCCTCGATCCACCGGAGCTCGAGGATGCGCGCGCGCACATGGACCACCGAATCGGGATGGATCACCGCATGAGGGCCGCCGGAGAGGCCATAGAGGAAGGCACCTGGGCGCGTCGCACCAAACGGTGAGGTGGCACGGCGCGCCATCGCCGGGCTGTTGTCGGCGTACACCAACGCGGGTCGCGACGGGAGCGCGGCGACCGCCTGCGCGAATCGCGACTCCTGCTGCGCGATCGATTCGGCATCAGCATCCGCCGAATGGAAGTGCGTGTAGACGCCAGCCGGGGGGTGAGCCGTAAGGACGGCGCGGAGCGTATCGACCGCATCCCAGGCGATCCCTTCGCGGTGCATCCCCGTGTCGATCACCAGATGCCAGGCCCCGCCCCCGAGCCCCGCCCACGCCATGATCTGCTCGGCGCTCGAGAGCGACGGCGTGAGCCCGGCGGCGCGTGCGCGGGCGAGCTCGTGCGGGAGGCACGGGGTGTAGAGGATGATCTTCCGCGAGATGCCCGCCACGCGCAGCTCCTCCCCCTCCGCAGGGACCGAGACGCCATAGGCGTGTGGCGCGAGGGGCTCGAGGACCCGGACGATCGGGAGCACACCCAGCGCGTAGGCATCGCCCTTCACCATCGGGATCATGGGGAGCCCAGTGTGCGCCGCGACGCGCTCGGCGTTGCGACGGACCGCGTCGAGGTCGACCTCGATCCAGGCGCGCAGCGGAGCCACCGCCTCCGCGGTGAGCGGCGGTGCCTCACTCAGTGGAAGGCTAGATTCCCGTGACATGAGAATCTGCAAGACTACCGGCCCCCTCTGAGCCATGCAAGACGACCGCCGCCCCCGCGCTTCGCTCGACGATGCCCTCGCGATCATGCGCGACCTACGCGCCCGCGATGCCTGGGATCGCGCCCAGACCCACGCCTCCCTCCGCCCCTACCTCAACGAGGAGATGCATGAGCTGGACGACGCCCTCCGAGACGGGGACGACGCGGCGATGTGTGGGGAGCTTGGCGATGTGTTGTTACAGGTACTCTTCCACGCCGTGATCGCCGAGGAGCGGGGCGCCTTCGGCCCCGAGCAGGTGGCGGGCTCGCTCGTGCACAAGATGCGGACGCGGCACCCCTGGCTCTACGGGACCGAGACCGATCGGACGCCGTGGGAGCAGATGAAGGCCAAGCACCGTCGGTCGTTGGCGGGGGGGCTCCCGAGCGGACTCCCCGCCTTGCACCGCGCGCATCGCCTGCAGGAGCGCGCCGCTGGCGTGGGCTTCGACTGGCCCGATGTGGAGGGACCGCTGCAGAAGGTCGCGGAGGAGTTGGACGAGGTGAAGGCGCAGATCGCGCAGGATGGCGCAACCTTCGACACGCATGGCGTGCCGAGTGCCGATCCGCGCCACGCCGCGCTCGAGGAGGAGCTCGGCGATCTGCTCTTCGCGGTGGTGAATCTCTGTCGGAAGGCGGGGACACATCCCGCGCTCGCGCTCGACAGGGCGAACACGAAGTTCCAGCGGCGATTCGAGGCGGTGGAGACGATCGCGACGGCGCGCGGGCTCGACGTTCGCACCGCGGGGCTCGAGGCGCTCGACGTGATCTGGGACGAGGTGAAGGCGGCGGAACGGAGCCGCTAGGCGCCGTACGGGACCCAGATGTTCTTGACCTGTGTCGCCTCGCGCAGCAGCGCCCGCATATCGTCGGGCACCGACGCATCACGCGGGGTGAGCCGACAGAAGGTCCGCTTCATGTTCCCCGCCGAGGCGAGCTCCATCGTGCGCCGCCCGGCCTCCGTGCCCATGAACCAGAGCGCCTCCACATCGTCGTGCTCGGCGAGCACCTTCCCGAGCGACTCGCTCGCTCCGGTGACGATGTTGACCACGCCGCCAGGGAGATCGGAACTCTCGAAGACGGTGTAGAGGTCGGTCGCAGCGAGGGGATGCGCCTCGCTCGGGATCGCGACGACGGTGTTCCCCGTCGCGATGAGGGGCGCGACCATCGAGACGAAGCCCAGCAGCGGCGCTTCGTTCGGCGCGACAACACCGACCACCCCGATCGGCTCCTGCATCGCGATGGCGACGCCGCGAAAGGGGACCTGATGCACCGCGCCATCCCACTTGTCGGCCCACGCGGCATACGCGAAGCAGGCCTCGATGCTCTGCTCCACCTCGCGCTTCGCCTCGCGCCCACTGGCACCGGTCATCGCGCGAAGCCGCGCCACGAACTCGTTGGTGCGCGCGCTCAGGTTCTCCCCGAGGTAGTAGAGGATCTGCGCGCGCAGATGCCCAGTGGAGGTCGCCCATCCCTTGGCCGCCGCGTGCGCCGCCTCGACGGCGTTGCGGAGGTCCTTGCGATTGCCCTCACCCGCCTCGCCGACGATTCGCCCCTTGAGGTCGAGGATCGCACGCGAGTAGCCGGAGTCGGGACGCGCCTGCTTCCCGCCGATGAAGAGCTTCGCGGTGCGATCGACCTGTTCGATCGGGCTCAGGACCGGCCCACGCGGCGTCTCGGGGGCACGTGCGGCGGCCCTCTTCTCCTGACGCGCGCGGCGGACCGCGGCCTCGGAGGCCCGCGTGGCGCCCTCAGGGAGGAGGTACTCCCACATCCCCTCCTTCCCGCCTTCGCGACCAAAGCCGCTCTCGCGATACCCGCCGAACCCAGCCGCGGCATCGAAGAGATTCGTCGCATTCACCCAGACCACGCCCGCCTTGAGCTTAGGCGCGATGTCGAGCGCGAGATTGATGTTCTCCGTCCAGAGACTCGCCGCGAGTCCATACACCGTATTGTTGGCGAGTGCGACCGACTCCTCCGGGGTGCGGAAGGTCATCGCGACCATCACCGGACCGAAGATCTCGACCTGCGCGATCGTGCTCGCCGGCGAGACATTCGTGAAGAGGGTCGGCGGGAAGAAGCAGCCGGTGCTCGGCACCGCGCCGGTCGCCTGGTAGCGCGTCGCCCCCTCGGCCTCGCCCTGCGCACAGAGCGCACGGATCCGCTCCAACTGCTCCGGCGCGACGATTGCCCCCATATCGATCCCCTTATCGAGGGGACGTCCAACGCGCAGGGTCTCCATGCGCGCGCGTAACTTCGCGATCAGACGATCGTGGATCCCCTCCTGTACGAGGAGGCGTGACCCGGCGCAGCAGACCTGCCCCTGATTGAACCAGATCGCATCGACCACGCCCTCGACCACGGCGTCGAGATCGGCATCCTCGTACACGATGAACGGCGACTTCCCACCGAGTTCGAGCGAGAGCTTCTTCCCGGATCCCGCCGTCGCCTTACGAATGATCTTCCCCACCTCGGTCGAGCCGGTGAAGGCGATCTTGTCGACACCAGGGTGTAAGACGAGCGCCGCGCCAGTCGCGCCATCCCCAGTCACGATGTTCAGCACGCCGGCCGGGAGCCCCGCCTGCGCCGCGAGTTCGGCGAAGAGGAGCGCAGAGAGCGGGGTGAACTCCGCCGGCTTCAAGACCACGGTGTTCCCCGCCGCGAGCGCCGGCGCGACCTTCCACGCCAACATGAGCAAGGGGAAGTTCCAGGGGATGATCTGCCCCACCACTCCCACTGGGCCATAGCCCGGGAATTCGGACGGGAGGAGCTGCGCCCATCCCGCATGGTAATAGAAGTGACGCGCCACGAGCGGGATATCGAGATCGCGCGTCTCGCGGATCGGCTTCCCGTTGTCCATCGACTCGAGTACCGCGAAGAGCCGCGCATGCTTCTGCACCATGCGGGCGAGCGCGTAGAGATGCCGCGCCCGCTGATGCGGGGTGAGCTTGGCCCACTTCCCGAAGGCGCCACGCGCCGCCTTCACCGCGACCTCGACGTCGGCGGCAGTCCCTTGCGTGACCCTCGCGAGCGGGGCGTTGGTGCTCGGATCGATCACCGGGAAGGTCTTCCCCGGCTTGGTCCACTTCCCGGCTATGAAGTGCCCGAAGGTCGCATCATGCGCGGCGAGCCAGGCGCGCGCCTCAGCGTCGCTCTCCGGAGCGGGCCCGAGATCCATCGACTGGAAGAGTTCGGCGACGCGAGTCATGGCATCGGCTGGCGATGGGCCGCTGCGTAGCGCCCGGTGACGTGATGTTCGAGCTGACGCTCGATATCGGTGAGGAGCCCCGAGGCCCCGAAGCGGAAGAGATCGGGCTGCAACCAGCGCACGCCCAATTCCTCCTTCATGAGGAGGAGATAGTCGAGCGCCGGCTTGGCGGCGCGGATCCCGCCGGCGGGCTTGTATCCCACCTGGAAGCCGGTCGCCTCATGGTACTCGCGGATCCGGCGCGCCATCACGAGCGAGACGGGGAGGGTCGCGTTCACCCCCTCCTTCCCCGTGCTCGTCTTGATGAAGTCGGCCCCCGCCTGCATCGCCACCCAGCTCGCGCGCGCGACGTTGGTGAGGGTCGCGAGCTCGCCGGTGGCGAGGATCGCCTTGAGATGCGCGTTGCCACAGGCCTCGCGAAAGGCGCGGACCTCGTCGTAGAGCGCGGTCCATTCACCGGTGAGCACATGAGCCCGCGTGATCACGATATCGATCTCGTGAGCGCCGGCGGCGACAGAAGCGCGGATCTCGGCGAGTCGAGTCTCAAAGGGCGAGAGGCCGGCCGGAAAGCCCGTCGAAACCGCCGCGACGGGGATCCCGCTCCCCTCGAGGGCGCGTACCGCGGTCTCGACCCAGCGGTGATAGACACAGACCGCCCCGACGGTAATCCCGAGTGGCTCGGCGCCAAGGGCAGTGAGGATGTCATCGCGGACGGGGCGCAGCGCCTTGGCGCAGAGCCGCGTCACGTTCCCGGCGGTGTCATCGCCAGAGAGTGTGGTGAGATCCATCAGCGTGATCGCCTTAAGCAACCAGGCGGCCTGCCACTCCTTCTTCACGGTGCGCCGCGTTGGGATCGTCGCGGCACGGCGCTCGGCGGCGCTCCGATTCACGCGGATCGCCCGCACCCGCTCGAGGTCGAGGGGTTGGCCCGCGTTGCGATGCATCACGGGCGGAGCCGGTGCATCATCCGAGGGAAGGGAATGCACTCGCGGATGTGCGGCGTGCCGCAGATCCAGGCGACGGTGCGCTCCAAGCCGAGTCCGAAGCCCGAGTGCACGAAGGTCCCGTACTTGCGGAGATCGAGATACCAGCCGTACGCGTCGAGAGGGAGCCCCTCCTCCTGGATGCGATGGAGGAGCTTGTCGTAGTCGTCCTCGCGCTGCGAACCACCGATGATCTCGCCATACCCCTCCGGCGCGAGCATGTCATCGCAGAGGACGGTACGCGGATCGGCGGGGTTCTCCTTCATGTAGAAGGCCTTCGCTTCCTTGGGGTAGTTGCAGATGAAGATCGGGGTCTCGTAGTCCTCCACGAGGAGCGCCTCGTCCTCGGCGCCCAGATCCTCCCCCCACTGCACCGCGCTCCCCTTCTTCTGCAGGGTGGCGACGGCGTCGGTGTAGTCGATGCGCGGGAAGGGACCACGGATCCTCTCAAGCTTGGTCACGTCGCGCTCGAGTTCGGCGAGCTCCGCCCGACGACGCTCCACCACGCGCTGCACGAGGAAGGAGACGAAGTCCTCCTGCAGCTGCATGTTCGCATGCGTGTCGTTGAAGGCGACCTCGGGCTCGATCATCCAGAACTCGGTCAGATGGCGCCGCGTCTTGGACTTCTCCGCGCGGAAGGTCGGCCCGAAGGTGTAGATCTTCCCGAAGGCGGCAGCGGCCGCCTCGCCGTAGAGCTGCCCCGTCTGCGCGAGGTAGGCGTTCCCCTCGTCGAAGTACTCGGTACTGAAGAGCCCGCTCCGCTCACCGATCGCGGCGGTGAGGATGGGCGTGTCGACGCGGAGGAAGCCGCGCTCGTAGAAGAAGTCGTGGATCCCCTGCTCGATCTCGTTGCGGATGCGCATGATCGCGACTTGCCGCGGCGTGCGCAGCCAGAAGTGGCGATGATCGAGGAGGAAGTCGACGCCGTGTTCCTTGGGCTGGATCGGATAGTCGAGCGGGCTAGCGCCGATTACCGACAGTGTGGTGACCCCCAGCTCGACCCCGCCGACCTGGCGTGCATCGGCGCGCACCGCACCGGTGACGGTGATCGAGGTCTCGAGCGTCAGGGTGCCAAAGGTCTCCCATGAGGCCTCATCGACCTCCTTCTTCACGACGACGCACTGCAGGAGCCCCGTGCCATCGCGCAGCACGATGAAGGCGATCTTGCCGGAGGAGCGGAGATGGGTGACCCACCCTCGGACGGTGACGGTCTGCCCGACACGGTCGGGGAGGTCGGCGATGCGAATCACGGGCTCGGTGCTGGACATCCCTCAAAACTAGGGGGGATCACCCGACGCGGAAGAGCTCCAACGCGCGGCCGTAGCCGCGTCGGAGCACCTGCTTGATGCGCCGATGCTCGGGGCGGGCCAGGTCGGGGTCCTCGTCCACCAGGCGGTCGGCGGCGATCCGGGCCGCATCGCTCAGGGCCTCGTCCTTGAGGGGGTCGGCGATCCGGAAGGTGGGGACCCCGCTCTGCCGCTCCCCGAAGAGGTCCCCCATCCCGCGGATGGCAAGGTCGGCGCGGGCGATCTCGAAGCCATCCTCGCTCCGCACGATCACCTGCAGGCGCTCCGCCGCCTCCGCGCCCACATCCCCCAGCAGGATGCAGAACGACTCGGCGGCCCCACGTCCGACCCGCCCCCGGAGCTGGTGCAGTTGCGAGAGCCCGAAGCGCTCCGGATGTTCGACGACCATCACCGTCGCGTTGGGGACGTCGATCCCGACCTCGATCACCGTGGTCGCGACCAGGACATCGATCGCCCCATCGCGGAACCGGCGCATCACCTCGTCCTTCTCGTCGGCGGCCATCCGGCCGTGCAGGAGGGCGAGCCGGAGGCCGGCGAGGGGACCACTCGTCAACTCCTCGCAGGCCGTGGTCGCGGCGGTGAGGGCGATCTTCTCTGATTCCTCGACCAGCGGGTAGACGATATACGCCTGCCGCCCCGCCTCGACCTGCGCGCGGATGAAGGCCATCACCTTGGCGCGCGCCGATTCGGGGCGCATCGCGGTCGTCACCGGCTTCCGGCCCGGGGGCCGCTCATCGAGCAGACTCACGTCAAGGTCGCCGTACATCGTGAGGGCGAGGGAGCGTGGGATCGGGGTCGCCGACATGAGCAGGACATCGGGCTTCTGCGGCCCCATCCCCCGCTCCGCCAGCGCGCGGCGTTGATCCACGCCGAAGCGGTGCTGCTCGTCGATGATCGCGAGCCCCAGCGCGCGGAACGCTGTCTTCACTTGGACGAGTGCGTGGGTGCCGACCACGAGGCAGGGCTCCCCCCCTTCCATGCGCGTGGCGGCGAGCCGGCGTTCGGCCGCGCTCCGGCTCCCGGTCAGGAGCACCGGGACGATCCCCAGCGGCGCCAAGAGCCGATCGATCGTCCGCGCATGCTGTTCGGCGAGTAGCTCGGTCGGCGCCATGAACGCCACCTGCTGGTCGTTCTCCATCGCGAGCAACGCGGCGAAGAGCGCGACGACGGTCTTCCCCGTCCCCACATCGCCCTGCAGCAAACGATGCATCCGCGTCGCGTCGCACATATCGGCGACGATCTCCCGGATGCTCCGCACCTGCGCCTTGGTGAGCGTGAAGGGGAGGACCTCACGGAACCGTGCCGTGAGCGCCTTCTTGTTGACGAAGCGGATCCCATCGCGGGCATTGCGGGTGAGTTGCCGAGCCTTGCGATGGAGGAGATGGACGAAGAGGAGCTCCTCGAAGGCTAACCGTGATCGTCCCTCGAGTGCCGCCGCCACCGAGGCCGGCCGATGCACCGCCGCCAGCGCTTCGCGGAGCGCTGGCACCCCCGCCGCCGTGAGCATCGGCGCGGGGAGATACTCCTCGACCAACGGGAGCAGTGCATCGAGATGCGACTCGATCAGCCCGCGGATCACCTTGACCGAAAGCCCCTCGGTGGCGCCGTAGACCGAGAGCACGCGCCCCCCCGTCGTGCCATCGGCGCCGGCGCCGAGGTTCACGAACTCGCGGGGGGCCAACTGGCGGCCATGGAAGAAGCGCACCGGCCCACTGAGCAGGAGCACATCCTCCTTCTTGATCTGCCGATCGAGCCAGGGCTGCCCCGGCCACGCAACCTCGATCAACCCGGACGCATCCTGCACCACCGCCTGGAAGACGCGCAGTCCCTTCTTCGTGGGAAGGATCCCCGTGCTGATCACCGTCCCGATCACCGTCGCATCGTCGCCGATGCGGAGCGAGTTGATCGACCGGACCGTGGTGGCATCCTCGTAGCGATGCGGGATATGCCAGAGCAGATCCCCCGCCGTGAAGATGTTGAGTCGCTTGAGGAGCTCGGCGCGCCGCGGGCCGACCCCGGTCAGATAGGTCACCGGGGTCTCGAGCGTCAGGCGCACCGGTGGCCTGGGGCTCACTCCTCGAGGAGCTCGCGTGCGAAGGTCGCCGCATCGAAGGGCTGTAGATCGGCGGCCTGTTCCCCCGTCCCCAGGAACTTCACCGGGACATCGATCGCCTCATGGACCGCGACCACCACCCCGCCACGGGCCGTACCATCGAGCTTGGTCACCACGAGCCCGGTGACGGGGACCGCGGCGGAGAAGATCTTCGCCTGCTGCACCGCGTTCTGTCCGACGGTCCCATCGAGCACGAGGAGCGCCTCGTGCGGCGCGCCCGGGAGCCGCTTCTCCACCACGCGCTGCACCTTCTTGAGCTCATCCATCAGCGCCCCACTCGTGTGCAGACGTCCGGCAGTGTCGATGACGACCACATCCACGCCGCGCGCGACGCCGGCATCGATCGCTTGGAACGCCACCGCGGCGGGATCGCCACCGGGTGCGCCCCCGACGAACTCGGCGCCGGTCCGCTCCGCCCAGACCTTGAGCTGATCGATCGCACCGGCGCGGAAGGTGTCGCCCGCGCCAAGGAGGACGCGCTTCCCCTCGGTCCGCAGGCGCGAGGCGAGTTTGCCGATGAAGGTCGTCTTCCCCGCACCGTTCACGCCGAGGACGAGGATGACGGCGGGGCGCTCGGTCGGCAGATGCAGCGCGGGATCATGGCGGCCAGCACGGAGCGCACCCTCGATCTCCACACGGAGGGCGGCGAGGAACTCGTCCGCGCTCCTGATCTTCCCACGGCTCGCCTGCGCTCGGATCGCCTCCACCAGGCGCAGTGTCACCGGGACACCGAAGTCGGCCTCGAGGAGCATCTGCTCCACCCGCTCGAGCGAGCCTTCGTCGACGCCCCCGCGCGCGAGCACCGCCACGTCGGTAAGCGCGATCGCCTTGATGCGCTGCCAGAGGGACTTCTTGGGGAGGTCGCCGGCCTGCCTCGAGAGGAACGCCATGAGTGAAACGTAGCGTCAGCGGAGCCCGCGTCGACGCCGGAGCATCCACTCGAACGAGAGTGCCGCGAGGGCGAGGGCGAAGAGCCACCAGCGCCCGCGCGCACCGAGAGCACGGCCCATCGCCTCACCGGTGCCCACCGGACCACTCGACACCGTCGGGGCCCGAGGGCGCTGCTCCGCCCGTCGCGCCATCTCGCGCGCCCGCACCGTGGCCTCGGTCGCCCCAACCGAATCGGTCGCCGCACCCGGCGCCGCACCGGCCCAATCGACCAGCGCCCCGACGAGGGCGTCGTACGACTCGGCGCTGCGCCCGCCGCGGGACTTCCATCGCCAGAAGCCAGCCGCCGGGATCCGCACCACCCGCTGCCCGATCGCGTCGCGCTCCGTGACGCGGATCGCCGCGCGCGATTCGAACCGGCGCCCACGCCGAGTCTCCACCACCGTCGTTTCATCGGCGCGCGCTCGCGTCGAAGCCACGTCGAGCGGGGGGAGCGAGTCCCACGGGAGCCCACTCACCGCGTCGGAGAGCGGGGAGGGCGACGATGGTGCCACCGGGTAGTACTCGTCCCCAGGCGGCGGGGGACTCATCAGGATGAGCCCGGCCGTGCGAAGCGCGTCAGGCGCGCCAAGGAAGGCGGTATCGCCGTGCAGCAGGAGGAGCGAGGCCTCCTGTGCCTCGCGCCGGATCACACTCTCCTCCACCGGCGCGAGGGTCCCATCGACCCGCCAGACCCCTTTCGCCACCTGCCAGTAGGCGCGCACCGGCCCGCGGCGCACCGCGCGCAGGGCCGCGACCGCGAAGCGCGCATCCTGATCGGGGGCGGTCGAGATCACGACCGCGGCGGCGCCCCCCGTGATGCGCATCGGGACCGTGATCGAATCGGTGATGTTGGTCCCGTCGAGGAGGCGCGCGGTGAGTCGCACCGTTCCCTCCATGGCACCGAGGGGGACCGGCACGGCGACCACGCGCGTCTCATACGGCCCCATCGCCTCGAGGGCGCGGCGCTCGACCACCTGCGCATCGCGCTCCAGTGAGAGCTGCCGCGCGGGTGCCCCCTGTGCATCGGCGGTGACCGACACCTGTGCGAGGATCGTGTCGCCGGCCGGGGCCGCTCCCGGGGCATCAAATGCCGTGAGGACCGCGGTCGCGCGGGAGGGACGATCGACGCGATGCACCGTGGAGCCGATCGGGAGTCGCGCGACCCACGCCGGATCGTCGAGTCTCCCGTCAGTCACCACATGGACCGGACGCCCCGTGGCCAGCGCCCACTCCACCACCGGTCGGATCCGAGAACCATTATCCGTCGGCTGATCGGGGATCGGCGCGGAGCGCAGCGAATCCCCGAAGAGGCGCAGCGCATCGGCGTGGCCATCGAGGAGGGAATCGACGACGGCGCCCGCGGCGCGCCAAGCGACGTCATCGTTGCCGGCGATCCAGCTCGCCGAGACGTCGAGCGCGACCACCGGCCGGGGCGAGACCGCGCGGCGGATCGGGGCGTCGACCAGCGCGGCCACCACCGCGGTGACGCCGACCCAGCGGAGGATCGGGAGCGCGATGGTGCCTCGGGACAGCTCGCCGCGATAGAGCACGCCGGTCAACACGACGCCGATCAGTGCGGCGAGCCCCCAGGTGATCATCGGTGTGTGTGGCTCTGGCGCGACGACTCAGTTGGTCACGGCGGCGCGCACGAGCCCCGTGGGCCCCTCGAGCGCCTGCTGTGCCACGCGGCGGACCGACCCGAACCGGTCGAGATCGGCGCCACGCAAGGCCGGCCCCGCCGCCGACTGCAACGCCGCACGCGGATCGCGATGCGTCCCACGCACCAGCACCTCGAAGTGGAGATGCGGCCCCGTCGAGAGCCCCGTCGACCCCACATAGCCGATCGTCTGGCCGATCGAGACGCGCGCGCCCGACCGGATCGCCGGCCCGAACCCGCGCAGATGCGCATAGCGCGTGACGAAGCCATTGATGTGGCGCACCTCGACGACGTTGCCATAGCCCCCGCGGCGGCCGGCGAAGGTGACGGTGCCGTCACCGATCGTGCGGACCGGAGTGCCCGAGGCGGCGGAGTAATCGAGGCCCTTGTGCGCACGCCAGGTGCCGAGCACCGGGTGTCGCCGGCCCCCGAACCCACTCGACATCCGACGAAACGAGAGGGGGGCACGGAGGAAGGTCGCGGCCAACGAACGCCCATCCTGATCGTAGTAGCGGCTCCGGCCCGAGGCACCTTCGAGGCGAATCGCCTGGACCTCCTTGCCGCCCCGCTCGAGCCCCGCGGCCAAGACCCGCCCGATGCGCGAGGCCCCCGTCTGCAGCGACTCACGCTCGACCACGACTCGCAGGCGATCGCCCTGCTGCAGGTCGCGCGACATGTCGACGCGATACTCGTAGATGTCAGCGACGGTCCAGGCGAGCTCCTGACGCGCGCTCCCCGAGAGCCAGTCGGCGGCGCCCGCATCGATGGCGGCGTAGAGGTTGCTCTGCACCGTCCCGCGGATGAGCACGGTGTCGGTCGTCCACGGGAGGCGCTCGTCGGTGGCACGCCACTCGCCGGCCTCGTCGCGCCGCGCCACGATGATCCGGTCCACGCCAAGGAAGAAGCGGACCTCGTTCCCCGGGGAGCCAGCCGAATCACCACGCACCTCGATCGTCATCCCGGCACGGAGCCGCCGCGAGTCGAGGGGGGTGGCCTCGAGGATGTTCGCTGCCTCGAGGGGATCGAAGCCACGGCGCTGGAGGAGGGCCGTCAGGGTCTCGCCGCGCCCGAGGGTATCGGCGCGCGACCAGCGTCGCACGACGGTGGGATCGAGGAGCTCCCCCGGCCGACCGACGCGAGGGGCTGGCAAACGAAGTGCGGCGATCGCGAGCGCCGCGACCACCGCACCGAGAAGGAGACGCCCCGCCCGGGGCATCAATCCATCTGCCTCCGGATGAACGTCGGGATCTCCATATCCCCGAGGTCCTCGAGCGGGAGAGCGGCCGGGCGCGGACGCGCCGCGGGCATGGCGTTGCCGGTCACGAGCGGCGCGGCAGCGGGCGCCGGGGTCTGACGGGCGGCGCGGATCGCCGGATCGATCGGGATGACCGGGGTCGATGCCGCACGGCCGATGAGGGCCGCCCCCGTGACCTTCCGCTCGAACCCGGTGGCGATCGCGGTCACGCGCACCTCGCCCTGCATCGCGGGCTCGTAGACGGCACCGAAGATGATCTCGGTCTCCTCGCCCACCGCCTCCTTCACGATATCCGAGATCGTGGTGACCTCGCCCAAGGTGAGCTCCATCCCGCCGGTGATGTTGATCAGCACGCCACGCGCGCCCGCGATCGAGACGTTGTCGAGGAGTGGCGAGTCGATCGCCATCCGCGCGGCATCGACCGCGCGATTCTCCCCGCGCCCGATCCCCGTCCCCATGATCGCCGAGCCACCGTCCTTCATGACGGTGCGCACATCGGCGAAGTCGACGTTCACGACCCCCGCCTTGGTGATGATGCTCGAGATGCCGCCGGTCGCCTGGAGCAGCACCTCGTCGGCCTTCTTCAGCGCATCCTGGAACGGGATCCCCTTCCCCACGACGGCGAGGAGTCGCTCGTTCGGGACGACGATCAGCGTGTCGACATGCTTCGCCATCTCGGCGATCCCCTCGTCCGCTTGGCGCATCCGCTTACGCCCCTCGAAGAGGAAGGGCTTGGTCACGATGCCGACGGTGAGGGCGCCCGCTTCCTTGGCGATCTCGCAGATGATCGGCGCGGCCCCGGTCCCGGTGCCGCCGCCCATCCCACAGGTCACGAAGACGAGGTCGGACCCCGCGAGGGCGCGGGCCACCTCATCACGATTCTCCTCGATCGCCTGACGGCCGATCTCCGGCCGCGCGCCGGCGCCAAGACCGCGCGTCAGCTTCTTGCCGATCTGGACCTTCACATCCGACTTGGAGTTGATCAGCGCCTGCGCATCGGTGTTCACCGAGATGAACTCGACGCCGTCGAGCTGCTCCTCGATCATGCGGTTGACGGCATTGCCGCCACCCCCGCCGACGCCCACGACCTTCATGCGGGCGTTCTGTGCGGCGTGATCCTCGAGCTCGAAGATGTTCATGGCGCGGCGGACTCCATCGGAGGGGACGTGGGGACTGCAGCGGCGACGGCGGAATATAACGCAACCGCCGTCTCCGGTCCTATATCCCGAAGACGACCGACCCCCAGCGATGGAAACGGACTAGAAGAAGTCCTGCAGCCAGGTCTTGACCTTGCCCGCGAACTGGTCCATCGAGGGCGTCGCCGGCAACCCGAGGCGCCGACCGCCCTTGGAGGCCCCGGCCCCCATCGCGACACGATGCGCCCCGTACTGGACGAGGCCCGTCACCGTCGCGAAGCGCGGGGACTGCACGGCATCGGCGAGGCCGCCGAGTGACTCGCCCGGGACCCCGAGTCGCGCGCCGGTCCCGAACACATCGCTCGCGAGATCCGCCGTGCCGGGCTGCGCTGCGGCGCCGCCCGTCACCACGACGCCCGCGGCGAGCTTGGGGATCAACCCCGCCCCTTCCACATCGCGCAGCACCAGCTCGAAGATCTCCTGCGTGCGCTGATGGATGATGTGGGCCAGCAACGACCGCGGGATCTCACGCTCCCCCTGCGCCCCCGTGCTCGGGAGGCGCAACCGTTCGTCATGCGGCACCAGCGGCTCGAATGCGGCGCCGTAGGTCGCCTTCAGCTGCTCCGCGTCGGCCTGCGTGACGCCGAGCCCGTGGACGATATCGCTCGTGACGTTCATCCCACCGTAGGGAATGGTCCCGAGATGCCGGATCTTCCCCTCGTGGAACACCGCCACATCGGTGGTGCCAGCGCCGAGTTCGATCAGCGCGACGCCCAGCTCCTTCTCATCATCGGTCAACACCGCGAGGGCGCTGGCAAGTGGCTCGAGGACGAGCTCCCCCACACGATACCCCGCGCGCTCCACCGCCTTGCGCAGGTTCATCGCCGGCGAGGCGCCGATCGTGACGAGATACATCTCGGTCTCGAGCCGCGTGCCGATCATCCCGATCGGGTCGCGAATCCCGAAGCTTTTGTCGACGGTGTATTCCTGCGGGATCGCATGGATGAGCTCGCGGTCCTGCGGGATGCTCTGGGCGCGCGCCACCGCGTTCGCGCGGTCGACGTCGGCCTTGGTGATCTCCGCCCCGGTGATCGAGGCGATCCCGGTGGAGGTCATCGCCTGCATGTGCTCACCCGCGATCCCGGCATAGACGGTCTCGACCTTCGCCCCCGCCATCCGCTCGGCATCCTGCAGCGCCCTGGCGATCGATCGCTGCGTCTCCTCGATATCCGCGACCACGCCCTTGCGGAGTCCCGTCGTGCGCGACTGTCCCACCCCGAGGATGTTCACCGTGGGATGCTTGGGCAGATCCCCCACGACCTCCGCGATCACCGCGGTGGTCTTGGCGGATCCGATGTCGAGGCCAGCGACGAGACGATCAGGGTTCATGGCGTGGTCGAGAGTCGGGCCACCACCTGGTCGCGAAAGCGGAGATCGAGCTCCACCGCCGTCCGTCCACGGGTGACGAGGTCCTGCTGTACGGCGAGCGCCTCGGCGAGGCGCCCTGATGAGACGTCCGCCCCAGCGAGGAGACGGACACTGGCGAGTTCCAGCACCACCGCGCCCTCCGGCCCTCGACGAGCATCGCTCACCTGCGCGTAGAGCGCGGGGAGCGCGTCTTGCACCTCGCTCAACAACCGCAGGAGGAGCGTGTCGCGGGTCGCCAGCACGGGGAGATCGACATCGATGGCGGTGGGATCCACCGGGAGGGTCGCGCCGTCGGCATCGGTGACGCGCAACCCGGATGGCGTGTTCACCAGCGCCACCGGCGGGCGTTCCGTCACCTGCACCACGAGCGTCCCCGGGAGCCGCCGCCGAATGCGCACCTCGCGCACCTGCGGATGCTCTCGGACCCGCGCCACCAAGGGCGACGTCCCGTCCCAGATCGAGGCGGTGGTGTCGACCCTCAACCTCGAAACGATTTCGTCGGGGGCCGCGTAACGGGTCCCCTCGATCACCACGCGCCGCACTTGGAAGAACTCCATGCGCCGCAGCCCTTCGCGCCCCCACCAGGGGCTCGAGACGAGCACCACCACGATCGTCCCGCGCCAGAGCCAGCGAAGGCGCTGTCTCAGGCGGTCGCGCCAGCTGACCTCGTCGGTCACGCCTCCAACCTCGCGAGGAGCTCGGGCCCCGTCTTGGTCACGTCCCCCGCCCCGACGGTGAGCACCACATCGCCTTCCCGCACGAGATCGGCGAGGGCAACCGCCATCGTGTCACGCGGCCCGGTCCACGCCGGCGCCCGGCCGGCGCGCGCGGCCGCGTCGGCGATCAGCGCGCTCGTCACCCCGGGGATCGGCTGCTCGCGTGCCGGATAGATCTCCGCGAGACAGAGCACGTCAGCGGCGGCGAGCGCCTGCCCGAACTCCTCCGCGAAGTCCCGCGTGCGGCTGAAGAGGTGCGGTTGGAAGGCGACGACGATCCGACGATCGGGATACGCCTCGCGTGCCGCGGCGAGCGTCGCCGCCACCTCAGTGGGATGATGCGCGTAGTCGTCGACCACCGTCACACCGCGTGCGTTGCCTTTCCGCTGGAAGCGCCGCTCCGCCCCGACGAAGCGCGCGAGCCCCGGCGCCATCGCATCCACCGTCAGCCCCCACGGACCGATCCCGGAGGCGAGGGCCGCGAGCGCATTCAACACATTGTGCTTGCCAGGAACGCCCAGGTGCACCTCCCCCAGCGGCTTCCCATCGTAGACCACGGTGAAGGTCGAGCCCCCATCGTGATGACGGATCTCCCGCGCGAGGAGTCGCGCGTCGGGGCTCGTGATCCCGTAGCGGATCACCTCGGCGGTCGCCGGCGAGGGGAGCGCATTCGCGCCCGGGTCGTCGGCACAGAGCACCACATAGCGCGCGCGCCGCACATAGGTCGCGAAGGTCGCCGTGATGTCAGCGAGATCGGCGTAGATGTCGAGATGATCGACCTCGACGTTCGTCACCACCGCCACCGTGGGCGTGAGCGCGAGGAACGACCGGTCGTACTCGTCGGCCTCGACCACGAAGAGCTCGTGCCTGCCGCGCGAGAGATTCCCGCCCCACGCCGTCACGCGCGCACCCACCACGCCGGTGGGTGCCTTCCCTGCCGCCGCGAGCGCCTCGGTGGTCATCACCGTCGTCGTGCTCTTCCCGTGCGTCCCCGCGATGCCGATCAGCACCCCGCCCGCGGTCGCTTCGGCGAGCGCCTCGGCGCGACGCACCACCTCGATCCCCATGGCGCGCGCGCGTGCGACCTCGGGATGGTCCTTGGGGATCGCACTGGAGACGACGAGGGCGCGATGGCCCTCGAGATGCGCCGGGTCGTGCCCCGTCTGCACCGGGATCCCGAGCGCGATCAGGTCAGCGGCGCCTGCGGCATCACGGTCGCACCCGGTCACGCGCGCGCCGCGTCGGTGGAGTAGTTCGGCGAGCGCACTCATCCCGGCGCCGCCGATCCCTTGGAAGTGGACCGGCCGTGGATCGGTGGGATCGAGCAGTGGCATGCGAGGAATCTAGATGGCGCGGCGATCGAGTCGCTGCGCGATATACCGAGCGATGTCTGCGGCCGCAGTCGGGCGTCCGCGCTGCCGAGCTGCCGCACTCATGATATGGCGCGCCGCCGGATCGTCGAGCAATCCCCGCACCTCGGCGTCGATCCGCTCAGCGCTCAACGCGGACTCGGGGAGATGCCGCGCCGCCCCTGCCACCTCGAGCACCCGCGCATTCGCCGTCTGATGGTCCTGTGCCGCTGACGGGAGCGGGACGATCACCATCGGGATCCCCCACGCACTGAGCTCACTCGTCCCCATCATCCCGCCCCGGACGAGCGCGAGGTCGGCCGCCGCATACGCCTCGCTGATCGGGGAGAGGTAGGGCACCACGCGCACATCGGCGCGGTCGAGATGCGCGAACACCTCATGCTGCCCGCGCCCAGTCGCCCAGAGGATGCAGAGTCCCGCCGGGATCCCCCGCTCCACCCAGCTGGCCACCGCGCGGTTGATCGCGCGCGATCCCTGCGAGCCGCCGAAGACGAGCAACACCGTCGCGTTCGCCGGGAACCCCCACTGCGCTCGCGCCTCCGCGGGCGCCGGATGCAGATCGGGGGGCGGCTGGATCGGATTCCCCGTATCACGGTAGAGACAGCGCCCTGTCGGCAACCAACGCTCGGCCTCGGGATAGCCGAGGTAGGCTTCGGCCGCGAAGCGCGCCGTCCAGCGCGCCGTGATCCCAGGCACCGCATCGCCGATGTGCTGCACGAGTGGGACCCGATGCGCCCACGCCCACGCCGAGGCGAGCCCGGCAGCATAGCCCCCGGTGCCGACCACCATCGCCGGACGGAGCGAGCGTCCGAGCGTCGACATCGCGCGCCACCCACTCACCGCGCCGCGCAGCGTCTTCCAGTTCCGCCAGAGCTGCGGCCGATAGAGCGGATGCAGGTCGAGCAGCTGATGCGGGAACTCGGTGGTGGGCAACACATCACGCTCGATCCCACGCTGCGCCCCGACGAAGAAGGGACGGGCCTCCGGACGGATCGCGACGAGCGCGCGCGCGATCGCGAGCGCCGGATAGAGATGCCCGCCGGTCCCACCGCCGGTGAAGAGGACGTTCATCGCGCGGCGGATGCCGACGCGCGGCCACCCACGCGCTCGCGTTCACTCCCGATGTTCACCAGGAGCCCCGTGATGAAGAGCGAGAGCATGATGTTCGATCGACCGTACGAGACGAACGGCAGGGTGAGTCCCGTGGTCGGAAGCAGCCCGATCACGACGCCGAGATGCAGATACGCCGTGAAGACCATCGTGGTGGTCAGGCCGATCGCGAACAGTTGCAGGAACGGGGAGCGCGCCTGCTTCGCGATGCGGAAGCCGAGCCAGGTCCAGAGCGAGTAGAGCACGATCAACCCCGCCAACCCGACGAACCCCCACTCCTCACCGACATTGCTCCCGATGAAGTCGTTGTATGGGAGCGGGAGGAAACCGAACTGCTGTCGTCCCTGCCCGAAGCCCACGCCGAAGAGTCCACCGGAGCCGACGGCGATCAACGACTGCTGCAACTGATGCTTCACCGCCTCGGTGCCATCGGTCCCGTCAACGAAGCCGAGCAGGCGCCGCACGATGTAGTCGAACTTCCCGACGAAGGTCCAGACGAAGGGGATCCCGACGATCCCGAGGAAGACGAAGTGTCCGATGCGCGCGCCGGCGGCGAAGAGCATCACCCCCATCACGAGGGCATAGAAGAGGGCGACCGAGACATCCGGCTCCAACGCGACGAGCGCGGTCAGGATCCCGAAGATCGCGCCGAAGGGTGCGAGTCCCTTGCTCAGGCGGCGGAGTCCCTGTTCCCCTCCCTTCTTCACGATCAGCATCGCCGTCCAGATGACGAGAGCGAGCTTGCCGAACTCGGAGGGCTGGATCGATCCGCCGAGCAGGAAGCGACGCGACCCATTGATCGGCGGCGCGATCGACCGGGTGAACGGCAAGACGGTGAGGAGGAGGCCGAGGATCGCCAGGATCATCCCCGCCCACGCGAACCGTTCCCACCGGTCGGCGTCGACTTTCGCGAAGAAGGCGAAACCCACCAGGCCGGCGAGGACCCCGGTCAACTGTCGATAGAGGAAGTGCCAGCTCGGCCGCTGGGCCGCCATCGCCACCCCCGCGCTCGCCGAATAGAGCGTCGCGAGCCCGAAGGCGAGGAGCACCGCGGTGACGACGATGAGGATCCGCGCCTCGAGCGACATCCGCCACCGGAAGCGAGCCCCGGTGGACCGATCGCCGCTCGCTGCCGACTCAGCGTCCTTCCAGAGGATCGGCGGCGCGGTCACGCGCCGAGGGCGAGCCGACGGAAGGTCTCGCCGCGATGCAGATAGTCGGTGAACATGTCGTAGCTCGAGCAGGCGGGGGCCAAGAGGACCACGTCGCCGGGCGCCGCGAGGGCACGCGCGCGCGCGATGACGTCCTCGAATGACGATCCGAGCCGCTCGACGGGCACATGTCCCTCGAGGTCCGCGACCACGAGGGCCGCCGCCTCGCCATAGGCGAGCACCACCTTGCAGCGCGCGCGGATGGCGTCGAGCATCGCCGTGTACGGCTCCCCCTTGTGGCGCCCCCCGAGCAGGAGGATCACCGGTCGCGTCATCCCCTCGAGCGCGACGCGCGCCGCGCTCACATTTGTCGCCTTGGAGTCGTTCACCCAGAGCACACCGCCGACCTCCCCCACCGGCTCCACACGATGCGGGATCGCTCGGAAGGAGCGCAGTCCCTCGGCGAGCCGCGCGCGCGCCTCCACCGTCTGGTGCGTGGGGTCCGCCACCCAGACCGCGAGCGCGGCACAGAGCGCGTTGGCGACATTGTGATCGCCGAGGAGATGCAGCTCGGCGCGCGCGAGCAGCGGCGCCCCAGCAAGCATGAGGCGGTCACCGGCCCGATCGTACCAGGCCTCGGCCGTGGCATCGGTGAGCGAGAAGCGTAGCGCGCGGCCAGCGAACCCGGCCGTGCGACGCATCACCTCGGTGTCGTCACCATTCACCACACGGAGCGACTGCGCGGTGGCGTTCGCGAAGAGCTGCATCTTGTCGCCGTAGTAAGCGTCGAGCGAGTCGTACCGATCGAGATGGTCGGGGCTCAGGTTGGTGAGCACCGCCACCCGTGGAGCGACGGATGGCGTGTCGTGCAGCTGGAAGCTCGAGAGCTCGAGTGAGGCCCAGGTGGGTGGCGTCTCTCGCATCGCGATCTCGGCGAGCGGGGTCCCGATGTTCCCCGCCTCGACGGCGTCACGCCCGACGGCGCGGAGGAGATGCCCAATCAGCGCGGTGACCGTCGTCTTCCCGTTCGTCCCAGTGGTCGCGATGTAGATCAGCGCGGGGAGCGCGCGAAGCGCGACATCGATCTCCGACAGGACGGGGATCCCCCGCGCCTGGGCGGCGGCCACTGGCGGCGCGCTCGGCGGGACCCCAGGGCTGACGACCACCGTGCCCGCGCGAGCGATCCGATCGAGGTCATGCGCCCCCGACTCCGCATCGATCCCGTCGGCGCGCAACGTGGCCGCCAGCTGCTGCACCCGATCGCCCCGCCCCGCATCGCTCACGTAGACGCGCGCACCCGCGCGCGCGAGCAGACGGGCCGCCGCTGCGCCACTCGCCCCGAGCCCGATCACCGCGATCTCACCCGCGCTCGCGAGCGCGGACAATCCCTGCGGTGTCATCGGATCTTGAGCGTGGAGAGCGCCAGGAAGGCGCAGAGGATCCCGAGCAACCAGAAGCGCACCGCCACCTGCGTCTCGGGCCACCCCTTCAGTTCGAAATGATGATGGATCGGCGCGCGCAGGAAGACGCGATGCGCCTTCGCATACTCGAGCCCATGCCGGCGCCGGCGCCACTTGAAGGTCGAGCGCTGGACGATCACCGAGACCGTCTCGGCCACGAAGACCCCGCCGACGATCAGCACGAGGAACTCACTCTTGAGCAGGATCGCCACCGCGCCCAAGGCCCCGCCGAGGGCAAGGGAACCGGTGTCCCCCATGAAGACCTGCGCCGGATGCGCGTTGTACCAGAGAAACCCCGCCGCCGCGCCGAAGACCGCCGCGCAGAAGACCGTGAGCTCCCCCGCCCCGCGCAGATAGAAGATCTGCAGATACTCCGACGCGTCCACGCGCCCCATCACGTAGGCGAAGACCGCCATGGTAAGCATCGCGATCGCCATCAGTCCGGACGCCAGACCATCCAACCCGTCGGTGAGGTTCACCGCATTGCTCGTCCCCGTCATCACGAAGGTGACGAAGGCGAGGTAGGTGACGGGAGGCAGCGTCACGAGCAGATACTTGTAGAAGGGGAGCGTCGTCGCGGTCCCCGAGAGCTGACTCAATGGCCATTGCCAGATCACGAGCCCGAGCGTGAGCCCGATCGTCACCTGCCCTGCGAGCTTATAGCGCTCCACGAGCCCACGGTTCTCCTGTCCGGCGCGCTTCTGCCTCAGCTTCAGATAGTCATCGAGGAAGCCGATCGCCCCCATGCCGAGCGTCACGAGGAGCGCGAGCCAGACGTAGCGACTATCGAATCGCATCCAGAGCAGCGTCGCGAGGGCGATCGCCGCGAGGATGATCAGGCCACCCATCGTCGGCGTCGTCCCCTTCCCGGCATGTGTGTCGGGGGTCCCTTCGCGCACCACCTGATGGACCTGCATCCGTTGCAGCACGCGCAGGAGCATCGGGCCGAGGACGAACGAGACGAGGAGCGCCGTCATCGCGGCGCCCGCCGCGCGGAACGAGATGTAGCGGATGATGTTGAATCCGCTCTCGTAGCGCGTGAGGGGGAGGAGGAACTCGTAGAGCATCAGGCGGTCGCCCAGGTGGTGAGGTGCGGGACCAGGCGTTCGAGCGCGACCCCGCGAGAGGCCTTCAGGAGGATGGCGGCATCGGGTTGAAGGCGCGGCCGCAGTTGCGGCCAGAGATCGTCGACATCATTCGCGAGCAGGACGCGCGGGTCACCGAGCGCGAGCTGTTCGAGCGCGGGGACGAACTCCCCGATTCCACAGATCAGATCAAAGCCCCCGGCGAGCGCCGCCTCGGCGACCTCGCGGTGCGCCCGCGGCGCGGCGGCGCCCAACTCTCGCATCGTCCCGAGGACGACGACGCGCTGGCGCCCCGCCCCGATATCCGTGAGCAGGTCGAGTGCGGCCTTCGCCGAACCGGGATTCGCATTGTACGCATCATTCAACAGGAGCGCGCGCCCGAGCGGCGTGACCGCCGAGCGCATTGAGGGGAGCGGCACCGCGGCGATCCCACGTGCGGCGTCAGTCGGCGCGATCCCGAACTCCCGTCCCACGGCGAGCGCGAGCGCGGCGTTCGCCACGTTGTGCCGCCCACGCAGCGGCAGCTCGACGCGCGTGCCCTCGACGTCGAGATAGCCGCGCCCGTCGGCGTGAACCCCACTCGTGGTCGGCACGGCGACCGCGACCACCCGTCCCGCGCGTCGCGTCGCCCCCGCCACCACCTCGGGCTCCGCCGCCGGCACCACCGCGATCGGCACCTCGTCGCAGAGCGCGAGCTCCTCCGCCATCACCCCGGCGAGGTCCCCGAACCCTTCGAGATGCTCCTCCTGCACCGTCGTCACCACCGCCACATCGGGGCGCGCGACATCACGGAGGAAGGCGATCTCTCCCGGTTGGTTCGTCCCCACCTCGATCAACGCGACGTCGGCGGCATCATCGAGCGCGAGCAAGGTCAGCGGGACGCCGACGCGGTTGTTCAGGTTGCCCGTCGTCGCATGCACACGGAGCCGGCTCCCGAGCACCGCCTTGAGGAGCTCCTTGGTACTCGTCTTCCCGTTGCTCCCCCCGACCGCCACCACGGGGCGCGCCCACGCGAGTCGGCGATAGCGGGCGAGATCCGCGAGGGCCACGTGCGTGTCCTCGACGGTGAAGACGGGAACGCCGAGTCCCGCGGTGCGGGTCGCATCCTCGACGACAAGCGCCGCCGCGCCGGCGGCGACGGCCTGCGCGAGGTAGTCATGCGCGTCGAACCGCTCACCCCGGAGCGCGACGAAGCAGCTCCCGGGGGTCAGCGCGCGCGTGTCGGTCGTGATCCCGCTGAGGGGACGTCCGACCGACGGCCCATGCCCCAACGCCGCCGCCACCCGCTCCACCGTCCAGAAGCTCATGCCGACCCTCGGAGCAGATCGAGCACGATCTCGCGCTCATCGAACGGATACTTCGTGGTCCCGTAGATCTGATAGGTGTCGGGGCCCTTCCCGACCATCAGCACCACATCCCGCGCCGGGTCAGCGAGGCGGAGCGCATGCGCGATCCCTTCCCGACGGTCGCGGATCACCTCGTAGCTCCCCGTCGGCAACGGGGCCACGGTGTCGGCGACGATCTGATCAGGGTCCTCGGTGCGTGGATTGTCATCGGTAATCACGAGACGATCGGCGAGGCGATGCGCCACGGTCGCCATGAGCGGCCGCTTCCCGCGGTCGCGGTCCCCGCCGCACCCGAAGACGAGGATGATCCGACCAGCGGTGTACGGCCGCAGCGCGGTCAGGACCCGCTCGTAGGCATCGGGGGTGTGCGCATAGTCCCGCAACACTGTGGGATGCTCGTGGAGCACCTCGAGTCGCCCCGGTACCTGCGGGACGCTCCCCAGCCGTTCGGCGATCGTCGCCGCCGGCATCCCGACCGCGAGTGCCGCACCGGCAGCGGCCAGCGCATTCGAGACGTTGAAGTCCCCCATCAACGGGAACGCGACGGGGAACCGCCCCTGCGCGGTGACGAGGGTCCAGTCGCTCCCGCCGGCGCGATAGCGCAGCTCCGCGGCGCGGACGGCCGCCTCGGGATCGGTCATGGAGAAGCGCAGCGTCTGCGGCACCGCGGGGAGCCCCGCCCACATCGGGTCGTCGGCGTTGATGATCGCGGTCCCGGCGGGCTCGAGCTGCGTCAGGAGCAGCGCTTTGGCGTCGCGATAGGCCTCCATCGTGCCGTGATAATCGAGATGCTCACGCGTGAGGTTGGTGTAGACCGCCGCCTGATAGGTGAGCCCGTACATGCGCCGCTGATGCAACGCGTGCGACGAACACTCCATCGCGACCGTCGTCACGCCCGCCTCGTCCAACGCCCGCAGGACCCGCTGCAGCTCGATCGGCCCGGGCGTCGTGAGCCCCGACCCGCCGTGGAGCGTCCGTCCCTCGCTCCCGATCCGCACCCCGATCGTCCCGATGCTCGCCGCGCGCCCCGCCGGCGCATCGAGCAGATGCCGCAGGATGTGCACGGTGGTCGTCTTGCCATTCGTCCCCGTCACGCCGATCAGCGTGAGCTGCGAGGCCGGTTCGCCATAGAACGCGGCGGCCGCCACCGCCGCGGCGATACGACTCTCGCGCACCACGAGCGCCGGCACCGTACAGGCCCCCGCATCCTCCACGATCACGAGTCCCGCCCCCGCCTGCTGCACCATGGCGAGGAAGTCGTGCCCATCGCGCGCGCTCCCGCGCACCGCGACGAAGCAGGTCCCGGCGGACACCTGCCGACTGTCATCGGTGATCCCGGTGATCGCCGTCGGCAGCACGCCACGGACCTCGACCAACTGCCCCGCACGCTCGAGCGCCACGCGGATCCGCTCGACCATCCCCTGCTCCGTCATCGCTCACTCCCGCGCATCGGCGCGAAGCGCACCACGCTCCCCGAGGGGAGCATCGTCCCCGCGGCCGGCGAGGTCTCCCCCGCCGCCCCCGTCCCATCGATCGTCACCCGGAAGCCGGCGCGATGCAGCGTGCGCACCGCCGCACGCATCGAGAGGCCACGCACCTCCGGCACCGGACGCGAGATCACCACACGCCGCGGTGGGCTCACCGGCACGGCGAGATCGTAGACCACGGGCGCATCGGTGCGATCGCGCGGCGGCGCCTCCGCCACAGGCGCCACCACGGGTGCTACGACAGCCGGCTGGCTCACCGTCGTCTCGGGGACCGTCGGAGCGGCAGCCACGTCTGGCGTCGCCACCCGAGCATCAGGCGTCGCCTCCGCGATCGTCACTGGCGCCGGCACCGTGGGCGATCCCTTCAACTCGAGCGCGCCATCCCGTGCCGCGAGCGCCGCCTGCAACACCGCCTTCGTGACCGGCGCCGCGATCTCGCCCCCATAGAACGCCCCCTCCGGGGCGTCGAGCTTCACCAGGATCACGAGCTGCGGATCCTCCACGGGGAAGAACCCGACGAAGCTCGCCGTGTACGCGCCCTCCTCGTACCCACGCCCATCGTCGCGCATCCGTCGCGCCGTCCCCGACTTCCCCGCGACGCCATACCCGGCGAGATCGGCCCGGGCGCCCGTCCCCGTCGTCACCACGTCGCGCAACAACTTCCGCATCGTCGCCGCCGTGCTCGGCGACATCACCCGCCGCACCGTCCGACGTTGCGCTCGGAACCGTACCGACCCCTCAGGGCCGCGGACCTCGCGCACGAGCGTCGGCTCGAGCAGTTCCCCCCCATTCGCGAACGCCGCGTAGGCCATCGCCAACTGCAAGGGCGTCACCGAGAGCTCGTAGCCCATCGCGAGCGAGGCCGGCGACTGCTTCGACCACTCCGTCACCGGACGCAACCGCCCAGGGGACTCCGAGGGATAGGGCACCCCCGTCACCATCCCGAACCCCGCATCACGCAGCGCCTCGTACTGCTCCCGCAACGAGAGCCGCTCGGCGAGTTGGATGATCCCCACGTTCGACGATTGGCTGATCACCTCGGCGACCGTCATCGACGCCGCCTCATGCACGTCCTTAATCTTGCGACCGTGTCGCTCGATCATGCCGTTGTACGTCGGGATCACCTCATCGAGTTCGACCCGACCGCGCTCGATGAGCGCCGCGGCGATGAAGGGCTTCACCGTCGAGCCCGGCTCGTACGGTTCCGTGAGCGCTGTCGCCCCCGAGGCATCCGCCCGCGCACGCCGACTCGCCAATGCGCGGATCTCCCCGCTGTGCGGGTCGAGGAGGAGGACATCCCCCCCGCGCGCGTTGCGTTCGGTGATCGCATCGGTCAGCACGCGCTCCGCGATGTCCTGCAGCGGTTGATGGATGGTCAACACCACCGACTGCCCATCCACGGGCGCCACGCTCCGCTCCCCCGGCGAGGCCAAGGCCCCGGCGCGCCCCGTGCGGACCAACACCGTGCGCCCCTTCTCTCCCTCGAGCACCGCGTTCAGCGACGCCTCGACCCCTCCGACCGCCTGGCCGTCGCGGTCAGTGGTCCCGAGGAGATTGCGAAGCCCCTGCGTCGGCGGTGGTACCCGCTCGAGCACCGGACGCGGATGCACCCCGCGCATCGCCAAGAGGTCCTCGACCTCCGTCGAGAGGAAGCGCCCAGGAAGTTCGACCCACTTCCGCTTGGGATCGGTCGCCCGCGCGATGAAGGTCTCCGGGACTCCGCTCCGCTGCAGCGCCGCTCGCAGCACGGCACGGTCACGCACCTCGGTGGGCGCGATGTCCAACCGCACGAGTGCACGACTCTCGACCAGCACCGTCCCCGCGCGATCGAGGATCGCCCCGCGCCGCGGTGGGAGCTCCTTCTCGACCGTCTGCTGCGCGCGCGCCACCTCGGACCACCGGTCGCGCTGGTAGAGCTGGACCCACGCCGAGCGGAGCAGCAGGGCGCCGGCGAAGCAGAGGAACGCCCCCTGCACGAGGCCGAGGCGACTGACGCGAATCACGGTGGGACGGACCCCGGGGAAGGACGTGGAAGGCGGATCACGAGACTCTCGGCGGGCACGCGCAGGCCGAGGCGTTCCTCGACCGAGCGGGCGAGCCGAGCCCGGCTGGACGCGTCACGGATCTCCCCCTCGAGCGCGGCCTCCGTGGCCTCGAGGGCGGTCCGCCGCTGCTCCAGGGCACGCAGCTCGCGCGCCTGCGCGAGCCCCGTGCTCCGCCTCCATATGACGCCTGTGGCCAGCAGGAAGAAACCGAGCAAGCCGAGGAGCAGCTTGGTGCGTCCGCGCATGGTCAGTGTACCTCCCCGGCGCGGCGCCAGACCCGCAGCTTCGCGCTCCGCGCCCGAGGATTGCGCGCGATCTCCTCCGCCGTGGCGAGGATCGCCTTCCGCGTGACCGCGGCGCCGAGCGCGACGCCCCCGCAGCTGCAGCGCGGCTGCCGCGGTGGACAGGTGCAGGCGGTGCTCCACTCGCGAAAGGCGTGCTTCACCACGCGGTCCTCGCCGGAGTGATAGCTGATCACCGCGAAGACGCCGCCCGCGGTGAGGCGCTCGCGCAGCGAGACCAAGGCCTGCCGCAGCCCGTCGAGCTCGTCGTTCACCGCGATGCGCACCGCCTGGAAGAGCCGCGCGAAATCCGACGGCCCACTCCGCGGCCCCAATACCGCGCGGATCGCCCCCACGAGATCATCGCTCACGGCGAACGGCGCCCGCGCGCGCCGCCGCACGATCTCCTGCGCGAGGCGGCGCGCCTTCGGTTCGTCCCCCGCCTCGCGGAAGACCGCCGTGAGCGCCTCCACCTCGACGGTGTTCAAGTAGTCGGCCGCCGTCATCGCCTGGGCGGTATCCATCCGCATGTCGAGCGCCACCCCGGGGCGAAAGGAGAACCCGCGCGCATCATCGTCGATCTGCTTGGATGAGACCCCGAGATCGAGGAGGATCCCATCGAACCGCCGATCGGCGAGCGCCGTGACCTCGTCGATGGTGTCGTGATTCCCCAGCACCGCCTCGAACCGCGCCGAATGCACCACCGACGCGAGCCGGGTGCCCGCCTCCGCGAGCGCCGTGGGATCGCGATCGAGCCCGATCACCCGATGGCCGGCAGCGAGCAACGCCGCACTATGCCCTCCGCCTCCGAGCGTCCCATCGAGCACCGTGTCACACGAGGCGAGCGCCTCGCACACCTCATGCACCAACACCGGATCGTGCCACGCACTCCCGAACGCCGACGCCTCCCGCACGGACGGGCGGTCCTCGATGGACGGGACAGACTCAGGAGAGATGGTCGGGCGCGGCACGGGAGAAAGATGGCGGAGCCGGCGCCCAAAAACACGACACCCGCCGACGCAAGCGTCGGCGGGTGTCAGGCCCCTCGGAGCGCCAAGGATCAGGGCTTGCAGAGCGTCGTGACCTGCCGGTCAATGTACGGCGAGAGCTGGTTCACGAGGCCGAGGATCTGCGCCGCCGCATCGGGAGAGGTGCGCCCCCCCTGCTGGGTATAGGTCATCGCATCGGCCGCCGCCGCCTGCGCGGCCTTGGCCTCGTCGCAGCTCTTGCTCGCCTGCAACCCGGTCGCGATCACCTGCGCCGTGTAGAACGACGAGACACCGATCAGGAACTTGGCGTTCCCCTTGAGCTGGGCGTCCGTGGTCGTGCTGTCAGCGAACTGGAGGTACGGGATGGCCGCCTGGAACGACGCCGCCTTCTTGGGATCCTCGGCGACGGCGGCACGATACAGGCGATTCCCGATCGAGAGCGCGAAGCCCCCGATCTGATTCGCATCATCCCCGGCGCTCTTCGCCTGCCGTAGCGACAGGAGCGCGCTATCCGGGAGGTTGAGATCGTTGTACGCGACCGCGATCTGCGTCCACCCGTTGGGGATCTTCGGGTTGATCTCGAGCGCCCGACGCGCCGCGACAATCGACTGCTGCCCCTGCCCCGCCTTCTTCAGGGTCTGGGCATAGAGCTGCCAAAGATCGGCATCCTGCGCGTAGCGCTTGGTGGCCCGACCGGCGACCTCCGCCGCCTTGACCGTCTGGCTGTCAGAGGCATAGAGCGCGGTGAGGCGCGTGAAGAAGGCGGCATCCGCCCGGGTGGAGTCGAGCTGGATCAGCTCCTCACCCGTCGCGATCGCGCCCTTCAGATCACCCGAGGCCGAGAGGATCTTGAACTGGAGCTCCACCAGGTCGACATCGCCCGGGTTCTCGGCGACCGCCTTCACCACGACCTCCTTCGCGATATCGAGCTTCCCACTGGCGGCCAGCGCATCGATCACGCGGGTCGCGAGGGCGGCATCGCCCGGGTTCGCGGCGAGGAGCCGCAGGAGATAGCCGTTCGCCTCATTCGCGTTGCCGGCCTTCTGCTCCGCATCCGCTGCCACGGCGAGCGCGGCGCGCGAGTTCGGATCGATCGCGAGGATCTCCTTCGCCATCGCCACCTGCTCCGCCGGCGACGCCTCCTTCCGGACGAGCACCTGCATCTTGCAGTAGCGGACGAGCGTCGCCTGCGGATACTCGGCGATCCCGACGTCCGCGGACTTGAGCGCCTCGTCGAGCTTGTTGCCTCGCGCGGCGTTCATGCACGCCTTCTCATACGGGAGCTGCTTCCGCGCGTCCTGGATCGCCTTCACCAGCGGCGCCACGGCGCGGTCGGCACGATTCCCCTCGGCCACCGGGAGCGGCTGCACAAGCGACGGATCGCGCGTGAGCACGATCGACGCCTCGACGCGGAGGTTCACCCCGTCACGCGTGACCTTCCCGCGGAGATAATCATCGGCGCGCTGCGCCTTGGCCAGTTGCGCCTCATCGCTCGGCGGGAGCTGCTCATCGATCGGATAGCCCGACTGCTCGAGCATCGAGAGGATGTCCTTCTTGTCGATCACCCAGAGGAGACGCGACGGATAGGCGCGGATGAGGCGATCCCGCAGCTCATCGGACGCCTCGGGCCCAGCCACCTTGTCCACGGAGCCGAAGACCTGCACCATCGTGCGCGGCGTGTTCGGGCCGGGCGGGGTGCGCGGCGGCTGCGCCCAGGCGGGCACGGCGCCAACGGCGGCGAGACCCACGACCAGCGCGACGACGGGACGAACGGGGAGCCGAACCTTCACGATCTTCCTCCTCAGGGAGCGTTGATTCCTCATACAGCTGAACCGTCCGGGAACGGCCCATCGGTACCGCGAGCTGCAGTGGGCGAAGAGGGATTCGAACCCCCGACACCCTGCGTGTAAGGCAGGTGCTCTAACCAGCTGAGCTATTCGCCCCGGTGTGCGACCTGTGGGGCGCGGTCGCTCATTTCAGGATCGCGATGGGGATCAGGATGCAGTAGCCGACCACCAACAGGATCGGGGCCACCGTCACCCCGCCCCGCCACAGGTCCGCGTACCCGACCGCCAAGGCAGCGGCCGCCAATCCCCACCACAGCGTGGACCGCGATGCCGCGGCCCCCGTCCCATTCGCTCCGGTCATAGAGGGAGGAGTCTAGACCGGGCCTTCCCCTCTGTCAAATGAACGCGGCTGCTCCGCGGAACGTTCGGCCGTCCCCTCACCGAGGAGGGCGGCGAGGGCACTCGCCCGCTCCCGCGCCTCCTGCGCGGCATCCTGCGCCCGGAGGCCCTCGAGCCGAGCCCGTTGCCGCTGCCGGCGCTGCCACCAGAGGGGGAGGAGGAAGAAGCCGAGGACCACCGAAAGCACCCCGAGGTCGGCGGCGAGGGCCACCACCCCGTACTGCCGGCGAACGCGGGAGCGCCAATGGCGCTCGAACCCGGGCTCGGTCATCCCATGCATCTGCCGTAACGCTAGGTCGAAGGATCCGGTCGACCGCCAGGCGTCGAAGAGCCGTGTAAGCCCACCCGCCCCGCCGAGGGCCCCCAGCTCCGCCACCGCATCGTACGCCAGAGCATAGGCCCGGGTCGCCTCCGTCGCGCCGCCGACGAACGCAGAGTCGAGGCCCGCGAACGACGGCACACCTCGCCAGACCAGCCCGAGGCTCGTCGCGAGCACCTGCGCCCGCCCCCACTCCCCGGCCGCAAACGACGCATAGCCCTCATCGAACCATCGGGGGACGAGTCCCTCCATCGCTTCCGCGAGCATGAGGTGCGCGAGTTCATGGCGGAGCGTCTGACGAGGCTCCCCTGCGTCGGCGCCGGCGTCCCGCCCCTGCATGATGATCAACCGCCGTGCGGGGATCGCGATCGCGGCGCCCCACTCGGGGGCATTCGGGCCGACCCAGGCGCGGAAGACCGTCTCGCTCGGCGCGAGCGCGATGCGCACACGATCCTGTGGTCGAGCGAGTCCGGGGAAGGTGTCTCGCGCGAGCGCATCGTCCAGGAGGGCGCGAGCCAATCGCGACTCGCTCGGGAAGGCGAGGACCGAGAAGCGACCCGCCTCGTGTAGCTCCGCGCCCGGCGGCACGGCGGGCCACGCGGGATCCTGTGCCGTCACCGTCGACGTGCGCCCCACGAGCGCCAGGATCGCGAGGAGCATGAGGCGCCGTACCCACCGAAGCCGCCACCTGCGACACGTCCCCCGCCGCCGCTCGTCGCGGCTCACGCCCCCGCCCCGCCCGCGTAGAACCCGAGCGCCTCGAGCGGATCCTCGTCGGCGCCCCAGAGCAGATCCCCCGCCACCGTGCGCAAGCACTGCCGCAGATCCTCGGGCAACGGCGAGCGGAGCTCGACCGGCGCCCCGGTCACCGGATGCGGGAAGACCAACCACGCCGCATGGAGGAAGTGTCGCTTGGGTGGGAGCGCGACGAGCTTCCGGCCACCACCGCCACCGTAGGTGTCATCCCCCACCACCGGATGACCGATGGAGGCGAGATGCACGCGGATCTGATGCGTGCGCCCCGTGTGGAGGTGCGCGCGCAGGAGATCGCACGAGTCAAAGCGCGCGAGCCGATGGAAATCCGTGCGCGCCTGACGGCCATCGCGCCGGATCGCGACACGGGTCCGATCGTTAGGGTCGCGCCCGAGCGGCTGATCGACGCGCACCTCGTCGGCGTCGAGATGCCCCCAGCAGAGCGCGGCGTATCGGCGCGTGATGGTGCGTGCCGCGAGCGCCCCACTCAACACCGTGTGCGCGCGATCGGTCTTGGCGACGATCAAGAGCCCCGAGGTCTCCTTGTCGAGGCGATGCACGAGCCCCACGCGCTCCGCTCCGCCCCCCGCCGCCAACGCCTGCCCGCGTCCGAGGAGCGCATTCACCAACGTCCCCGACCAATTGCCAGGCGCGGGATGCACCACCATCCCCGCGGGCTTGTCGACGACCACCACATCCTCGTCCTCATAGGCGACGCGGATCGGGATCGATTCGGCGAGGATCTCACGCCCCACCGGTGCGGGGATCGTGACGGCGAGCGTCATCCCCGGCTCGAGCCGCAGACTCGCCTTCTCGGCGCGGCCATCGACCTGCACCTGCCCGGTGGCAATCAACGTCGCGGCCTGCGTGCGAGAGCGCCCGGTGAGGCGCGCGATGGCGAGATCGAGTCGCTCGCCGCCGGCTTCGATCGCGAAGGTATATGCGCCAGGCGCCAGCGGGTCGCCCGCGCCCGACGCGTCGCCGGTCATGGGCTCGTCGGGTGCTCAGGTAATGGGACCGCCTTCGCATCGGCGACGCGCTCCTCTTCCTCGTTCCAGAGCACGATCGCCAAGAGGATCGCGCCGGTGCTCACCGCGATGTCCGCGAGGTTGAAGGTCGGCCAACGCCACGCGCCCACGCCGACGTCGAGGAAGTCCACCACCCCGCGGGGCGAGATGATGCGATCGATGAAGTTCCCGAACGCCCCACCCGTCACGCACCACAGCGCGCGCACGCGCCAGATCGCATCGGGAGGACTTGCCCGATAGAGCCGCCACATCGTCACCACCGCGACCACGGTGAGGACCATGAAGATCCAGCGCGAGTACGACCCGAGGTGCAGGCCGAAGGCCGCTCCCGGGTTGTACACGAGCGTCAGGCGGAACCACTCGCCGAGGACCTCGTGCGGCACATAGGCCGGCGAGAGGGCATCGACGGCCATCCGCTTGGTGATCTGGTCCGCGACGACGATCGCCGCGGCGATCCCGAGGAACCGTGTGGGGGCGACGCCCCCCGGCTCACTTCTTCCCATCTTCCTCCGCCTGCTTGCACTCGATGCAGTAGCGCGCGTGCGGGAGCGCATCGAGACGGTCGAAGCCGACCTCGCCCCCACAGGTGTGGCACTTCCCGAAGGTCTCCGGATGCCGGTAGAGCCGCCGCAGCGCCTCGTCCACATGCCAGAGGAAGCGCCCTTCCTTGGACGCGAAGAGGAACGCCTTCTCGCGCTCCATCGCATCGGTCCCCTGATCGGCCATATGGAACGAGTAGGCACTGAGGTCGCCATCGGCGCCCTGCGGTGTGTTGCCAAAGGTCTCGTCGTAGTGCCCGAGATCCTTGAGCACGCGCTTTCGCTCCTCCATGAGGCGCTTCTCGAAGTGCTGGATCTGCTTCTTCGTGAGGGGCTTGAACTGCTTGCCACCTTCCTTGGGGGTCGCCGCCATCTCAGCCTTCCTTAGTTAGGGCGATGCGGGCCGTTGGACCATCGAGCTCCACCTCGGCGGTCGTGGGCCACGGGGGGGACATCGGGAGCGCATCGGCGATGATGCACTCGCGGGCCAGCACTTCACCTGCGATCCATGCTGCGTGAGGACGCAGCGCCTCCTGCACCTCCGCGGGGGCGGCGATGGCGAGCCGGATCCGGTCACTGACCGCGAGCCCCGCCTCCTTTCGCACCCGCTGCACCCGACTCACCACCTCGCGCGCCATCCCTTCCGCGCGCAACGCCGGCGTGACCGTCGGATCCAATGCCACCGAGAGTCCCTCGCCCTGCTCCACCACCAGCGAGGTCGCGGCGCGTGCCGTGATCGTGACCCGCGTCGCGTCGAGCGCGAGCGGCCCATGCCCCGGCACCTCGACCGTGACACTGTCACCCTGGGCGATGGAACGCAATGCCGCCTGGTCGAGACCCTCCACCACGGGCTTCGTCGCCCTCATCGCCGGGCCCACGATCTTCCCGAGCACGGGGAAGTTCACCTTCCCCTCGAGCCGTACCCAATCAGCGGCCGAATCGGCGAAGGTGACCGTCTTCACGTTGAGCTCCGCCGCAACGAGCGGGGCGATCATCACATGCCACGCGGGATCGATCCCGGGGGCCACGCAGGTCAGCGCGCTGAGCGGTTGGCGCACCCTGATCCCCGCCTGCTCGCGCGCCGCGCGGCCCAGGGCGGCCAACGTCCGCGCCGCGGCCATCGCCCGCTCGAGTCCCTCGTCGCGCGGCGTCGGCTCGGCACGACGATACGCGGCGAGGTGCACCGACTGACCGGTGAGCTCCTGATGCATCCAATCGGAGACGAAGGGGGCGAAGGGCGCGAGCAGGCGACAGGTGACGGTCAACACCTCGTGCAGCGTCGCGAAGGCCGCGCGATTGTCGGCGGAGTCGACCTCGTAGAAGCGCCCGCGCGACAACCGCACATACCAGTTCGCCAGATCCTCGGTGACGAAGTCCATCAGGAGCCGCGCCGCCGCCGTCGCATCGAAGCGCTCAAGCAACGCATCGACCTCCGCCTCCACCGCGGTGAGTCGCGAAAGGACCCACCGATCGAGCACCGGCCGCTCTGCCGCCACCGGATCCTGCGCCGAAGGTGCCCACCCGAAGTTGGCGTACTGCGCGAAGATCCCGCTGTAGACGTTGCGGAGTGTGACGAGGAAGCGCCCCGCGGTCTCACGAATCACCGACTCGTCGAAGCGCCGCGGGACCCAGACTTGCGAGCTCGCCGCAAGGAAGAGGCGCACCGCATCGGCGCCATGACGCGCCATCACCGCGCGCGGCTCCACCGTGTTCCCGCGCGACTTGGACATCTTCTGTCCGTTCGCGTCGAGCACGAGATCGTTCACCACCACCGCGCGATACGGCGCCGCCTGCGTCGCCGCCCCTGGTACATCGGCCACGCCGCGCGAGGCGACGCCAGGCCCATTGTTCGGGAGCGCGTCCCCCAACCCCGTCGCGATCGCGAGCAGCGAGTAAAACCACCCGCGCGTCTGATCGACCCCTTCGGCGATGAAATCGGCTGGGAAGTAGCGCGCGACCTGCTCGCGACTCCCCGGCTGATGCGGGAAGCCCCACTGCGCGAAGGGCATCGACCCCGAGTCGAACCAGGTGTCGATCACCTCAGGTACGCGCCGCATCGTCCCCGTCCCACTCTTCGCCGGCCAGGTGTAGCGATCGATGTGTGGCTTGTGCGGATCGAAGTCCGCTGGGAGCGGCGTGCCGATGCGCGCCGCGAGCTCCGCCGACGAGCCGATCACCTCGATCTCCGTCGGATCGGCGTCGTTCACCCAGACGGGGAGCGGGGTGCCCCAGTAGCGATCGCGCGAGATCGCCCAATCGATGTTGTTCTCGAGCCAGCTCCCGAACCGCCCCGCCCCGACCTCGGGGGGATTCCAGTGGACGTCGCCGTTCCGCGCAAGCATCGCGTCGCGATACGCCGTGGTGCGCACGAACCAACTCGCACGGGCGTAGTAGAGCAACGGCGTCCGACACCGCCAGCAGTGGGGATAGCTGTGCGTGAAGCGCTGCGACTTCCAGACCTGATCACGCCGCTCCAACTCGGCGATGATCGCCGCGTCGGCCTCCTTCACGAACTGCCCACCGACGATCGGAAGCTCCGCGGGGAACTCGCCCCGCGCATTCACCGGATTCAGGAAGGCGAGCCCATGACGCTGACCCGCCGCATAGTCGTCGGCGCCAAAGGCCGGCGCCATGTGCACCACGCCGGAGCCATCCTCGGCGGAGACGAAGGTCTCGCCGACGATCACCTCATGCGCCCCCTCCGCGGGATACGGCACCCAGTCGAGCGGACGACGATACCGCATGCCGATGAGATCGCGCCCCGTGAAGGTCGCGACCGGTTCCCACCGCTCGGTGTAGTCGGCGCCAAGCACCGCACCGGCGCGCGCCTCAGCCAGCAGGATCGTCCAATCGGTGACCGACTTCTTGCGGAGCTCCACGTAGGTGAGATCGGGGTGCACCGCGAGCGCGACGTTCGAGACGAGGGTCCACGGCGTCGTGGTCCAGACGATGATGCGGCGACGCACGGCCGGTGCGGCGTCATCGACGAGATCGAGCCCGATGTAGAGCGAGGGATCCTCGACGTCCTCGTACCCCTGCGCGACCTCGTGCGAACTCAGTGCGGTGCCGCAGCGCGCGCAGTACGGGAGGACCTTGTGCCCCTGATAGAGGAGCCCCTTCTCATGCAGCGTCTTGAGCGCCCACCAGACGCTCTCCACATACGGCGTCTCGTAGGTGACGTAGGGATCGGCGTAGTCGAGCCAATATCCCATGCGCGCGCTCAGCTGCTCCCACTCCCCCTTGTACGTCCAGACCGATTCGCGGCAGCGCCGATTGAATTCGTCGACGCCGACCTTCTCGATGTCGGCCTTCCCCGAGATCCCGAGCGACTTCTCGACCTCGATCTCCACCGGGAGCCCATGCGTGTCCCATCCCGCTTTGCGCGGGACATGGAACCCCTGCATCGCGCGATGGCGGCAGAAGAGGTCCTTGATGGTGCGCGCGAAGACATGGTGGATCCCCGGGCGTCCGTTCGCGGTCGGCGGGCCCTCATAGAAGACCCAGGCGGGCGCATCGGCGCGCGCGGCCTGCGAGGCCTCGAAGACCCCATCGGCGGTCCAGCGGCCAAGGACCTCCTGCTCGAGGTCATCGGCGGGACGGTCCCCAGGGAGGAGACGGAAGCGCGGCGCGGCGGAGGGGGAACCCGACATAACCTCTGAATTTACGGCCGCTTAGGGGGCGGGAGGAAGCCGCGCTGGCCCCCTAGACGGGCCGCCCGCGCTCCCCGAAGAGGACCGTCCCGAGCCGCACGAGGGTCGCCCCCTCCTCGACCGCGATCTCGTAGTCCCCCGACATCCCCATCGAGAGCTCGGTCGCCGGGTGCCCAGCGCTCGCCAAGATCTCGCGCGCCGCACGGGCGCCCTGAAAGACCTGCCGGAGCACCGACTCAGGGGCATCGAAGGGCGCCATCGTCATCACCCCGCGCACCGAGAGCCCCGCACACTGGTGCAAACGCTCCGCCACCGCAGGCACATCGGCGAGGGCATAGCCGCCCTTCGTGTCCTCGCCAGAGATGTTGACCTGCAGCAGCACGTGGAGGGGCTGCGGCGCGACCACGACGTTCGCGCCGGCACCGATGACCACGGTGGCCTTGCGCCCGACCGCATCGGCGGCGACGAGGATGCTCTCGCGATCGAGCGCATGGGAGAGCGCGAAATGCGGGAGCGCCTTCGCCTTGTTGGATTGGAGATGCCCGATGAGATGCCACCGCACCCCGCCGCGCGTGCAGGGCGCATCGGCCAGCGCCTCCTGCTTCCCGATCGCCTCTTGCACCTTGTTCTCACCGACGTCGGTGATGCCCGCGGCCCACGCCGCCTCCACCGCCTCGGGGCCATGCGTCTTGGTGACCGCGATAAGACGCACGTCCTGCGCGTGGCCACCGCGCGCGACCGCCGCCGCGATGCGGCCACGGATCTCCGCGACCCGCGCCGGGAGTTCGGGGAACATCGTCACGCGGACTGACTCGTGCGGCGCCGGCGCGCTTACGCCGGCGAGGGCTCCGGCGTCCCGCCGATCGGCGGGATACGGCGCGGCTCTGGCGTCGTGGCGGGCGGCGCCGCGGTCACCGGGGCGGGTTCCGTCGGCGGCTCCTGCCGCGGCGGGAGCGGCTGTCCCTGCTCGAGGATCGCGATGTCCTCGCGCGAGAGGGTCTCGCGCTCGAGCAGCGCCTGCGCCAGTCGATCGAGCAGATCGCGGTGCGTCGTCAACGTCTCCATCGCCCGCGAGTACGCCTCATTGATCACGCGCGCCACCTCATCGTCGACCTGCTGCGCGGTGCGCTCCGAGACCTGCCGACGGCTCCCGAGCTCACGGCCGAGGAAGACCTCTTGCTCGTTGTCGCCGACGAGGATCGGGCCGATCGCATCGGAGAGCCCCCACTGCGACACGTAGCGCCGCGCGATCCCCGTCGCCTGCTGGATATCGCTCGACGCTCCCGTCGTCACGTGGTCGCGACCGAAGATGATCTCCTCCGCCACGCGGCCGCCGTACGCCATCACGAGGCGCGCCTCGAGCTGCTCGCGCGTCACGGAGACGCGGTCGTCCTCGGGGAGCGTGAAGGCGAGGCCGAGCGCACGGCCGCGCGGGACGATCGTCACCTTGTGCAGCGGATCGTTGCCCTTGACGCGGATCGCGCAGACGGCGTGCCCCGCCTCATGGTACGCGGTGAGGCGACGCTCCTCCTCCTTCATCACGAGCGACTTCCGCTCGGCGCCGAGCATCACGCGGTCCTTCGCATCCTCGAAGTCCACCATGTAGATGCGCTCATGGCTCCGACGGGCCGCGAGCAGCGCCGCTTCGTTCACGAGGTTCGCGAGATCGGCACCCGCCATCCCCGGGGTCCCGCGCGCGAGGCGCGTGATGTCCACGTCATCGGCGAGGGGCTTGTTGCGCACATGGACCTTGAGGATCCCCTCACGCCCACGGAGATCGGGCGCATCGACGACGATCTGCCGATCGAAGCGACCCGGACGGAGCAGCGCGGGATCGAGCACATCGGGGCGATTCGTCGCCGCGATGAGGATCACGCCATCGTTGGACTCGAAGCCATCCATCTCGACGAGGAGCTGATTGAGCGTCTGCTCACGCTCATCGTGCCCGCCGCCCAGACCGGCGCCGCGGTGGCGCCCGACGGCGTCGATCTCGTCGATGAAGATGATGCACGGCGCCTGCGCCTTCCCCTGTTCGAAGAGGTCGCGCACGCGCGAGGCGCCGACGCCGACGAACATCTCGACGAAGTCGGAGCCCGACATGGAGAAGAAGGGACGTCCCGCCTCACCGGCGACCGCCTTCGCGAGCAGGGTCTTCCCCGTGCCCGGCGGGCCGACGAGGAGCGCGCCCTTGGGCAGTCGGCCCCCGAGCTTGGTGAACTTCTGCGGGTCCTTGAGGAACTCGATGATCTCGCGGAGCTCGACCTTCGCCTCATCGGCGCCGGCGACATCGGCGAAGGTGATCTTCGGCGTGTCCCCGCTGAGGAGCTTCGCCTTCGACTTGCCGAACGAGAAGGCCTTCCCGCCCTGCGCCTGCATGTTCCGCATCACCACGAACCAGATGCCGAAGATGAGGATCCAGGGGAGCATGGAGAGGAGGACGCCGAGGATGCTCGGCCGCTGCTCCTCCGCCTTGATCGCGACCTGCTTGGCGCGCAGCCGCTCGACCTCGATCTCGCTGTTCGCGACGGCGAGTTTGGCGCTGAAGCTCTTCACCTCGCGCCCTTGGATGAGGACGCGCTGCTTGAACTCGCCCGTGACCTCCTTCCCGCCGACGATGGTGACGCGCGCGATGTTGTCCGCGGTCAGCTGCTGGTCATAAAAGGAGTAGTCGATCTCCGTCGTCCGTTCCGTCCCCTTCCCCGCGAACTGCACGAGGACGAAGGGCACCAAGAACAAGAGGAGCCAGAACGAGAGCGACTTGGAGAGACGCCCGAAACCACCGGGCCTCTGCGATGTGGGAGCGGACATGAATGATTCCTACTGGAGACTGGCGACGTACGGGACGTGGCGGAAATCCTCGGCGTGGTCGAGTCCATACCCGACGAGGAATTCCGACGGCGCATCGAACCCATAGAAACGCACGGGTTCGGTGAGCTCGGTGGCGATGTGCTTGTGGAAGAGCGCGCAGAGGGCGATCGACTTCGGCTTCCGCGCGCGCAGGATGGTGGACAGCTCCTGCAGGGTGCGCCCCGAATCGACGATGTCGTCGACAAGGAGAAGATGCTTCCCTTCGAGCGAGGTCTCCGGGTCGTAGACCAGGCGGACCGTCCCCGAGGAGACCGTCCCCGCGCCGTAGCTCGAGGCGACGATGAAGTCGACGTGCAGCGGGCGCTCGATCTCCCGGACGAGGTCCGCCACGAAGATGAAGCTCCCCTTGAGGAGCCCCAGCACGAGGAGGTCGCCGTCCGGGTATGCCGCGGTGATCTCGCGGCCCAGCTCCGCCACGCGCCGCGCGATGGTCTCGGCGTCGAAGGGGATGCGGGCGACCGGACGCCCTTTCAGACGGGGATCGACAGAGGAGGTCTGCATCTATGGAATATAGTCCCCAGCCCCACGAACCGTTCCCTCGACGACGTAGGTGGTGCGCGTGCGCGAGAGGCGCGCCCCACCGGAGAGCGGGATGGTCTGCCCTGCCTGAGCGATCGGTGCCCATCGCGAGGCACGGTCGACACCGCGACGGTCCATGACGACCCCCGCGCGCGCCGCGATCGCGGGCCAGCACACCTCCCACGCAGCGGCATCGAGCGCGGCGACCGTCTCCACTGGGACGGTGACCGTCGTCGGCGCGATCAGGCGGCCGCCGAGCGCGTCTACGAGCGCCTCGACCTCGGCGCGCCAATCGGCGGCGCGGAGGCCGAGGGTCCAACACCATTCGCTGAACCCCGGAGCGACGCGCTCGAGCGCCGGGAGGATCTCGTGTCGGACGCGGTTCCGCTGGAAGGCGCGCGTGGCGTTGCTCGGATCGTCGAGAAACGGGACCTGATGGGATACGGCGTATGCGGCGACGGCAGCCCGAGGCGCGGTGAGGAGGGGGCGGAGGGGACCGCCGGCGAGCATCCCCGCGAGGCCGCGAGGGCCAGACCCGCGCAGGAGTCGGAGGACCACGGTCTCGATCTGATCATCCCGGGTGTGGGCGGTCACCACCTGAGCCCCGAGGGAGGCGGCCGCCTCAGATAGGAACGACCAACGGGCACCCCGCCACGCCGCCTCGGTGCGAGCCAGCCCCCGGGGAGCCCGGCCACGGACTAGTGTCAGCCCTCGGGCCGACGCCTCCTGGGCGACCAGGTCGCAGGCGGCGGTCGCCTGAGCGCCCGTCCCATGGTCGAAGGTGGCGACCCCGGCGATCTGCTCCCGGCACCGCGCCGCCATGGCATCGAGCAGCACCATGGAGTCCCGCCCCCCGGAGACCGCGAGGAGCCACCGCCCCGCCGGGAGAGCGTCCACGGCCCGCTCGACCGCGGACCCCGATTCCATTTTCGGGAACACCTATCTAAGATATGCGTTGAATCAGGCAGACCATCGACCTTTGGACGCGGAGCATCCACGTGGAGCAGAACTTCGGCGGCCCCCTCGGCACCCTCATCGCAGGGCTCGGTATGGGCGCCTATTACCTCGGCCTCACCTGGATCAACATCCTCCTCGGCCTCTTCCTGACCCCCTTCTTCATCATCCCGGTGACCTGGGTGATGGATGCGCGGAAGAAGAAGGCTGAGTCTTGAGCTGAAGGCTGGAAGCTCTAGGCTGAAAGCTGAAAGACACGTTCCCCCCGGTAGGACCCGACGGCGCCCGCGAGGCGCCGTTTTTCTTGCCCGGTTGCCATGTGCCGGAGTGGCAGATTAGGTTCAGGGGTCAGGTGGGAGGGGTCAGGGACCAGGTAACGGCGGGTGCTGGTTCTGACGGGAGTGCCCTGGCTGAATTGCTACCGTAGCGTGGGAGATCCAGTCTGATTTTTCCACATTGCGAGGCAGGGCGTGACGGCCGGGATATCGGGTCAAGCGATGGTGTTGAAAAGCAGGAAAGTGACTAATCAGCTGAACGGCGCCTATCCACATCGCGTATGCAGGACAAAATGATTCCGTATGCAATTATTTGCATACGGAATTTGCTTTAGTGCATATCTGTAAACTCCCACAAAATATGGTTTTACAATGAAATATATCGAGTGATTTACGAAGAAAGGCGCGAAGATCGCCTTCTTGTCAACAAAACGGCGCCGAGATCCAGCCGAACGTATGATCCGGACGGCAGATGGTCATCGCGAAGGGAAAGTTATCAACAATTTGGCGCCTGACTGCGCCCTCCCTTCCCCCCTGCCCCAGTGTGCCCCAACACGGACCAAAGGCCTTTGATCAGCCGGCCTGAATCAGCTCCAGGGGAACCGCCGATCAACCGCCCACCATCGATTCGAGCCAAAATGGCTGGCTTGGAACGAATCGTCGAGCTCCACTATTGTAGGAGCTTCTGGCGGTCGGCCAATCCGTCCCCACCTTCTCCTATCATCAGATGAAAATCGGCGTCCCCACGGAACGCACCCCCGGCGAGTCCCGGGTGGCCCTCATCCCTGAGAGTGTCAGCCGGCTGACCAAGGCCGGCGTGACCGTGCTGATCGAACGCGGCGCTGGGCTCCGCGCCGGCTTCCCTGACGCGGCCTATGAGAAGGCCGGTGGCACCCTCGCCACCCAGCCGGAGGCCTTCAGCGCCGATCTGGTGGCCAAGGTCCAGAAGCCCACAGCGGCCGAAGTGGCTCAGATGGCCGCCGGGAGCCACCTGATCTCACTCCTGCAGCCCTCCAGCAGCGCCGAGGCGATCCAGGCCCTCGACGCCCGTGGGGTCACGGCCTTCGCCCTCGAGCTGGTCCCCCGGATCACCCGGGCCCAGTCGATGGACGTCCTCTCCTCCCAGGCCACCGTGGCGGGCTACAAGGCGGTCCTGATCGGCTCCGCGGAGCTCGTGAAGTTCCTCCCGATGCTCACCACCGCCGCCGGGACCATCGCCCCCTCCAAGGTCTGCGTCCTGGGCGCCGGCGTCGCCGGTCTCATGGCGATCGCGACCGCCCGCCGCCTCGGCGCCGTCGTGAGCGGGTTCGACATCCGCGCCGCGGCCGCCGAGCAGATCAAGTCGCTCGGCGCCTCGGTGGTGGCGGAGAACCTCATCTCGGCTGATTCCCAGACCACGGGTGGCTACGCCAAGGAACAGAGCGCCGAGCAGCAGGCGGCGATCCAGGACGCCCTCAAGGCCCACCTCGCCGGGATGGACCTCGTGATCACCACCGCCCAGGTCCCGGGGCGCACCGCCCCACGCCTCATCAGCACGGCGACCATCCAGACGATGGCCCCGGGCTCGGTGATCGTCGACCTCGCCGCCGAGACCGGCGGCAACTGCGAGCCGACGAAGGCAGGCGAGACGGTGGAGGTGAACGGGGTGAAGGTGATCGGGCCGGTGAACCTGGCCGCGACGATGCCCAACCACGCCTCCGCGATGCTCAGCCGCAACATCCTCACCTTCGTGCAGCACCTGCTCACCAAGGAAGGCACCCTCAACGTCGACCGCGCCGACGAGATCACCGACGCGATGATCGTCACCGGGAGAACCGCCGCATGACCGGCATCGACCTGATCGGCTTCATCGTCGTCTTCATCTTGGCGACCTATCTGGGCGCCTCCCTCATCGGCCGCGTCCCGCCGACCCTCCACACCCCGCTGATGTCGGGGGCCAACGCGGTCTCCGGGATCACGGTGGTGGGGGCGATGGCCGTCGCCGGTCACACCGACTACGGCTGGCTCGGCTCGGTCCTCGGCTTCATCGCGATCGTCTTCGCGATGATGAACGTCGTCGGCGGCTATGCCGTGACCGACCGGATGCTCGAGATGTTCAAGAAGGGCCCGCAGGGGGGTGCCAAGTGATCGGCATCGGCCTCGAACGGCTCCTCTACCTCGTCGCTGCCGTCCTCTTCATCACCGGGCTCAAGCAGCTCCAGAGCCCTGAGACCGCGCGCAAGGGGAATCAGATCTCGGCGCTTGGCATGTTGCTGGCGATCGTGATCACCCTGCTCAGCGCCAAGACGATGACGTATGGCACGATCATGGCCGGCCTCCTGGTCGGCGGCGGGATCGGGCTCTATCTCGCCCGCTCGGTGGCGATGACCTCGATGCCGCAGATGGTCGCGCTCCTCAACGGCGTGGGCGGTGGCTCCTCGCTCCTCGTGGCGACGGCGGAGTTCCTGCACATGTACGAGAAGGGGGAGGCCGCGACGGTCGATGTCGCGCTCTCCACGCACCTCGGCGTACTGATCGGCGCGGTGACGCTGACCGGCTCGGCGATCGCCTGGGCGAAGCTCCAGGAGGTCATGACGGGGAAGGCGATCACCTTCGGCGGCCAGATGACGGTCAACGGCCTGCTCTTCGCGGTGATCGCGGGGCTCGCGGCCTGGCTGATCATGGTCCCCACCGCCCCGCTCTGGGCCTTCTACGCCCTCATCGGGCTCTCCCTGCTCCTCGGTGTGCTCCTCGTGATCCCGATCGGCGGCGCCGACATGCCGGTCGTGATCTCGCTGCTCAACTCCTACTCGGGCATCGCCGCGGCGATGACCGGGTTCGTGATCAAGAGCGAGGTGCTCGTCATCTCAGGGGCCCTCGTCGGCTCCTCGGGAATCATCCTCTCGCAGATCATGTGCAAGGCGATGAACCGCTCGCTCGGCAACGTCCTCTTCGGCGCCTCCGGGGCCACCGCCGGGAAGAGCACCAAGAGCTCGGAGGGGCTCACCGTCGCCTCCACCAACGTGGAGGAGGCGGCGCTCCAGCTCGCCTACGCGCAGCAGGTGATCATCGTCCCGGGCTACGGCCTCGCCGTGGCGCAGGCGCAGCACCAGGTGCGCGAGCTCATGGACCTCATCGAGAAGCGTGGCGGGACGGTGAAGTTCGCCATCCATCCGGTGGCGGGCCGCATGCCGGGCCATATGAACGTGCTCCTCGCCGAGGCGAACATCCCGTACGACAAGCTGATCGACATGGACGATATCAATCCGGAGTTCGAGCGGACCGATGTCTGCCTCGTGATCGGCGCGAACGACGTCGTGAATCCGGCGGCGCGCACCGATGCGTCGAGCCCGATCTTCGGGATGCCGATCCTCAACGCCGACCAGGCCAAGCGCTGCATCGTGATGAAGCGCGGGATGAGTGCGGGGTTTGCGGGGATCGAGAACGAGCTCTTCTATAACCCCAAGACACAGATGCTCTTCGGCGATGCCAAGGGGACGCTCTCGAAGCTCGTCGCCGAGGTGAAGCAGGTCTAAGTGGCGTCGTAGGTGCGCGTCCGCCAGCGCCGGGGACGCCGCACCGACGAGAGAACCATCCGCACCGCCGCGAGCGGATCGGCGAGAGGGCTCAGCCACCAGCTGAGCCCTTTTCGCTGGTAGCTCCCACGCAACGCGACCTGCAGCAAGACGCGGATCCCGAGGATCGCGGCGGTGAAGCCAGTGAGGAGATCACGCACCGGCGAGGCGGGTAGCACGGGCCAGCACGCCCAGAGGGTGATCGCCAGCGGCAGGGCGAGTCCCTGTGCGCACACCACGACCAGCACGTCCCGCCACTGCTGCGCGCGGCTCGCCGCGTCCTTGAGATCGATCGAGCGTCCCCACTCGCGCCACATCTGCCCCACGTTCGCATAGCTCCGCACGCGGTAGAGCCGCGAGCCATCGAGGAAGCCGACCGCCACCCCGCGCGTCGCGAGATGCCGGACGAGCGAGACATCCTCGGCGAACGACTCGCGCACCGGCTCGTAGCCGCCATGGTGCAGGAGCACCTCGCGCCGCGCGAGGAAGCACTGTCCATTGGCGAGGATCCGATCGGGGCGCACGCGCGGATCTCCTGCCGCGCCGGTGCGATAGAGCAGCGAGATCAACAGGGCGGGCTGCACGAATCGCTCGGCCGCCCCCTGCCCATCGAATCGCGGGGAGAAGGAGACCACATCGAAGCGCTCGCGCTGCGCCGCGTGCAGGATCGCGGCGGCCGCGCCGGGCTCGACCTCCGTATCGGCGTCGAGCCCGAGCACCCAGGGGTGACTCGCCTGCGTGAGCCCGTACTGAAGCGCCCACGCCTTCCCAATCCATCCCGACGGCAGCGGAGGATCGGTGAGGAGGCGGATGCGCGGGTCCTGTCGTACAGCGGCCTCCACGAGTTCTCGCGTGCCGTCGGTGGAGCCTGAGTCGATCACGAGGATCTCGCGCACCGGCGCGCCCTGCGCCTGCACCCCACGGAGGCAGGGGCCGATCCGCTGCGCCTCGTTCAGGCAGGCGATCACGATCGTGAGCCTCGGCTCGGCGAGCCCCTCGAGGCGCGGCATCTCAGGCGGACGCCGCGTGCGCCCCCCCGCGAGCCGCGCGGTCAGCACCGCGAGCGTCCCCCCCTGCACGAGGGCGAGCCCGCCGAGGACGGCGTCGATCATGGCCGGCGCCCGCGCATCACCTGCACGCTACTGGATCGGACCCGCGTTGATCTGATCGACGATGAAGGCGAAGCGGAAGGCCTGCTCCTTGAGCCGCTCGTACCGCCCCGAGGAACCGCCGTGCCCCGCCCCCATGTGCATCTTGAGCAGGAGCGGATTCCCATCGGTCTTCGTCGCGCGGAGCTTGGCCACCCACTTGGTCGGCTCGAAGTAGCCGACGCGCGAATCGTTGAGTCCGCTCGTCACGAGCATCCGCGGATAGGCCTTGGCCTCCACGTTGTCGTACGGCGAGTAGCTCTTGAGGTAGCGGTACTCCTCTACCTTCTGCGGATTCCCCCACTGTTCCCACTCCTGCGCGGTGAGGGGGATGCTGGCATCGAGCATCGTGTTGATCACATCGACGAAGGGGACATCGGCGACGATCACCTTGAAGAGCTCGGGCCGCAGATTCGCGATGACCCCCATGAGGAGACCGCCCGCGCTCCCGCCATTCGCGGCGAGCCGCTCGGGCGTGGTATACCGCTCGCGCACCAGATGATCGGCGACGTCGATGAAGTCGGTGAAGGTGTTCATCTTCCTGAGCATCTTCCCGTCGTCGTACCAGGGGCGCCCCATCTCCTGCCCGCCGCGGACATGGGCGATGGCGTAGGTGAAGCCGCGATCCACGAGCGCGAAGCGCTGCGAGCTGAAGGTCGGCTCGGTGGTCGAGCCATACGACCCGTACGCGTAGAGCAGGAGCGGCGCCTTGCCGTCGCGCACGAACCCCTTGCGATGTACGAGGGAGATCGGGATCCGCGTGCCATCACGGGCGGTGGCGTAGAGGCGCTCCACCTCGTACCGCGACGGATCGTATCCAGGGACCTCGGTGCGCTTCTTCTCCACCCGCGTGCGCGCGGCCATGTCGTAGTCAAACACCGTGCTCGGCGTCACCAGCGAGCTATAGGAGAATCGCAGCTCGCGGGCATCGTACTGCGGATTCTCTCCAGGGAAGACGCCGTACGCCGCCTCGGGGAAGGTCACCTCATGCGTGTCACGCTTCCCGTCGAGCGCGGTGATGCGGAGTCGGCGCAGTCCCTCGCGACGCTCGACCACCACCACATGGTGTTTGAAGGGCATGATCCCTTCCACGAAGACATCGGCGCGCGGGGCGAGCCAGTCCTTCCACTGGGCGCGATCGGTGTTGGCGATCGGGGCGGTCATCACGCGAAAGTTCTGCGCTCCCTCGTTCGTCACGATGTAGAGCGCCCCCTCCCCCGGCTCCACCTCGTACTCGATCCCCGGCCGGCGCGCCGCGATCATGCGCGGCCGCTCCGTGGGACGGGCGGTCGAGATCAGGTGCCACTCGCTCGAGGTGAACGACCCGCTCGAGAGGAGGATCCACTCCCCGTTCCGCGAGCGCCGCACGTTCACATTGAAGAGCACGTCGTCATCCTGATAGACCTTCACGTCGGCACTGCGCGGCGTCCCGAGCAGATGCCGCCAGACGGCATCCCCGCGCTTCGCCGAGTCGGGGGTCATGTAGAAGAGCGTCCGGTTATCGTTCGCCCAGGCGAGCCCCCAGCTGAGCTTTTCGATCTCATCGGGAAGCCACTTCCCCGTGCGCAAATCGCGGACGCGAAGGATGAAGTCCTCGTACCCGGTGGTATCGACGAGCACCGCGAGCAGGTTGTGGTCGGGGCTCACCTCCATCCCGCCTAGCGAGTAGAAGGCATGCCCCTCCGCCTCGGCGTTCTGGTCGAAGTAGACCTCTTCGCGTGCCTCGAGGGATCCGCGCTTACGCACGTAGATCGGGTAGGGCTTCCCCTTCTCCGTCCGCGCGTAGTAGTACCACCCATCGCGCCGCTCGGGGACCTGGCTGTCGTCCTCCTTGATCTTGGCGAGCATCTCGTCGTAGAGCTGCTGCTGGAGCCCCGCCGTGTGCGCCATCATGGCGTCGGTGTAGCGGTTCTCGGCCTCGAGATACGGGATCGTCTCGGGGTGGTTCCGATCCTTGAAGTAGGCGTACTCGTCGACCCGGCGATCCCCGTGAAGGACCGACTCGACGGGGAGACGCTTGGCGATCGGCGGGAGGGGGCGCTGGGCGGACATGATGGACGGGAGAGCGATCAGGGAGAGGAGCGGGGCGACGAACGCGATCGGACGCATCGGAGGGTTCCTGAGAGAGGGATGAGGAAAACTACCGAGCACCCCGAGCGGGTGTGAGGCGCTAGCTTACGGGGCGCGTCCTGCCCCCCTTCCCTCTCTCGATCCCACCGTCCACCATGGCCGCCACCGGCCGCCGCCTCCTGCGCCTCTGGCGCCTCTGCGCCCCGATGCCCGGGGGCTGGTGGGTCTTCCAGCGCCTCTTCGCCTGGAGCGTCCCCTACTCCGCCTCGACCAAGCCCCGCGTGCGGGTCCTCGAGCCGGGCCACGCCGAGGTCGAGATTCCCGACCGGCGCGCCAATCGCCAGCACCTCGGCTCCGTCCATGCCATCGCCCTGATGAACGTGGCGGAGATGGCGAGCGGACTCGCGATGGTGAGCGGTCTCCCTGAGGGGGTGCGGAGCATCGTGCGCGAGATCCGGATGGAGTACCTCAAGAAGGCGCGCGGGACGATCCGCGCGGTGAGCCATGTCGCGATCCCCACCGTCACGGGGGACTGTGACGTGGAGGTCACCGCCGACTGTCTCGATCGATCGGGCGCGGTGGTCGCACGCGCCACCGTGTCATGGCGGCTCGGCCTCATGCCGACCCAGCCCTCCTCCTCACGCTGAGCGCTCCGATGGAGACCGTGTTCACCAGGCAGGTCGGGATCGAGGTCCCCCTCATCTGCGGCCCGATGTATCCCTGCTCCAACCCCGAGCTCGTTGCCGCCGTGAGCGAGGCGGGGGGCCTTGGCATCGTCCAGCCGATCTCGCTCACCTACGTGCATGGGTACGACTTCCGCGAGGGGCTGCGCTTCATCAAGCAGCGGACGTCCAAACCGATCGGCTTCAACGCGCTGATCGAGGGAAACAACAAGATCTACCGCAAGCGGATGGAGGAGTGGATCGACATCGCCCTCGAGGAAGGCGTGCGCTTCTTCCTCACCTCGCTCGGGAACCCGCGTTGGGTCTGCGAGAAGGTCCATGCGGTCGGTGGCGTGGTCTATCACGATGTGACCGAGCGAAAGTGGGCGCAGAAGGGGGTCGATGGTGGGATCGACGGCCTCGTCGCGGTGAATGACCGCGCCGGTGGGCATGCGGGGAGTAAGACCGCGGAGGCCTTGCTCGAGGAGCTCGGTCCCTTCGGCCTCCCGATCGTCGCCGCGGGCGGCGTGGGCGATGCCACGGAGTTCGCGCGCATGATCCGCGTGGGCTACGCCGCCGTCCAGCTTGGGACCCGCTTCATCGCGACCACCGAATGCGAGAGCAGTCAGGCGTACAAGGACGCGATCGTCCACGCGCGCGAGGAGGACATCGTGCGCACCGTGCGCCTCACGGGCGTCCCCGTCGCCGTGATCAACAACCCCTACATCCAACGCCTCGGCACCGACGCGAGCCCCTTCGCCCGCTGGATGCTGCGTGGGCGCCGCACCAAGCACTGGATGCGCACCTGGTACGCCCTCAACTCCGTGCGCCGCCTCAAGCGCTCCCTCTGGAGCGACGATACCGCGCAGGACTATTGGCAGGCGGGGCGGTCCGTGGCGACCATTCATGACATCAAACCCGCCGGCGAGATCGTACGGGAATTCGCCGCCGCCCTCTGATCCCTGTTCCCTGACACCTGGAGTTGATATGGCTGCTGATGTGATCGACTACCGCCTGATCGGCGACGACATGCAGGGCGTGATCATCACCCTCGACCCGGGCGAGGCGGTGCTCGCCGAGGCGGGGGCGATGATGTACATGGAGGATGGGATCCAGATGGCGACCACACTGGATCCGAACAACCAGGGCGGCGGCCTCTTCGGTAAGCTCGTCGGCGCCGGGAAGCGGATGCTCACCGGGGAGTCGTTCTTCATCACCCTCTTCGGGAACACCGTCAATCAGCGGCGCGATGTCGCCTTCGCCGCCCCCACGCCGGGGAAGATCCTCATCGCCGATCTCAAGAGCTGGGGCGGTGAGCTCATAGCGCAGAAGGACGCCTTCCTCTGCGCCGCGCGCGGGATCGACATGGACATCGCCTTCACCCGCCGCATCGGTGCGGGCTTCTTCGGCGGCGAAGGGTTCATCCTCCAGCGCCTGCGCGGCGATGGCCTCGCCTTCCTCTCCGCCTCCGGCACCCTCGTGGAGCGTGAGCTCGCGGCGGGCGAGGTCCTCCGCGTCGACACCGGATGTCTCGTCGCGATGCAGCCCTCGGTCGACTACGACATCGAGATGGTCCGCGGCGTGAAGACGATGCTCTTCGGTGGCGAGGGACTTTTCTACGTGAAGCTCACCGGCCCCGGGAAGATCGTGTTGCAGACGATGCCCTTCTCGCGCCTCGCCGAACAGGTGATCGCGCATGCGCCCGCGCTCCAGCGTCAGGGCACCTCCCGCGGATTGATCGGCGGGATCCTTGGCGATCAGGGGTGAGCGCGTGACACTGCCGCGGTGGCTGACGACAGGGATCGCTGGGGCCGCGCTTGCGGCGGGACTCGTCCACGGGTTCTTCCCGATCCGGAATCTCCCGGCCCTCGGTCCCCTGCTCGACCCCGCGCATGGGGTCTGGGCGGCGGCACGCACCGCCGAGCTCTCGGCGGAGGAATCGCGAGCGCTCGCCGGCCTCGGTGAGGCGGTGACCGTCGAGTACGACGATCGCGGCGTGCCCCACATCTTCGCCGCCACCGAACTCGACGCCTTCCGCGCGCTCGGCTGGGTGCATGCGCGCGATCGGCTCTTTCAGATGGAGATGACGCAGCGCGCGGCCTCAGGGACCCTCACCGAGGTCGCCGGGGCGCGCACGCTCGAGCTCGATCGTGCGGCACGGGCGCGTGGACTCCCCGCGGCGGCCGCCGCCAAGTGGGCCTCGCTCGCCGCGGACGATCCCACGCGCGCCGCGATCGTCGCCTACATGGACGGCGTGAACGCCTGGATCGCGCAGGCCTCCCCCGCCGAGCTGCCCATCGAGTACAAACTCCTCGGCGTCGCCCCGCGCCGCTTCGAGCCGGTCGATTGCTTCCTCCTGTTGATGCAGATGTCGCAGTCGCTCTCGTTTCGCGATGACGAACTGCGACGCGAGGCGGTCGAGGCGCTGATCGGAGCGGCGGCTACGGATGCGCTCTTCCCGGTGGATGCGCCGATTCAGGAGCCGATCGAACCGGTGCCGGGGCGTACGGCACCCACGTATCTCACCGCGCGCTTCCCCGCCCCGACGAGCCCGACGCCGGCGAAGGTCGCCACCGCGCGCGCGCGCCTCGAGGATGGTCGTCGCCTGATCGCTGGGGTCGAGAGCGAGACCAAGGGTGAGGCGGTGGTGGGAAGCAACAATTGGGCGATCGCGCCCGCGCGATCCGCCTCCGGCCACGCGCTCCTCTCCGGCGACCCGCACCTCCAGCTCACCCTGCCGAGCATCTGGTACGAGGTGCATCTCGTCGCGGGGGAGCTCGATCTGTACGGCGTCTCGCTTCCGCTCTCGCCGGTGATCCCGATCGGGTTCAACCGCGACGTCGCCTGGACGGCGACGAACACCGGCGCCGACGTCGTCGACTTCTATCGGGAGACGGTCGACGATTCGATCGCCCCCACGCGGTACCAGCTCGACGGCGAGTGGATGCCGATCACCTCGCGCCTCGAGACCTTCCGTGGGAAGCGTGGTGAGGTGCTCGCCACCGACACGCTCCACACCACGCATCGCGGTCCCTTGCGCCGCACCTCCGCCGGGTGGACCTCACAGCGGTGGACCGCGCTCGAGCCCTCGGGGGAAGCTGGCGCCTACCTCAAGGCGATCCGCGTGCGCTCCGTCGACGCCTGGTACGAGGCGATGAGCGGCTACCGCGCGCCGGCACAGAACTTCCTCGTCGCCGACCGCAGCGGGCGCATCGCGATCCGCAGCACCGGGCGTTTCCCCATCCGGCCCGGCGATGGCCGCGGGGACCGCCTCCAGGACGGCTCCACCCGCGCCAGCGATTGGACCGGGGACTGGCCCGCCGAGCGATTCCCGCAGTCGATGGCACCGGCGCAGGGCTATCTCGCGAGTGCCAATCAACAGCCGCTCGATCCCACCAAGCGTCCAGGGTATCTGGGCTGGGACTGGCCCACGCCCTGGCGTGCGATGCGGATCAATCAGATCCTGCGCGCCGATGCCGCGATGACGCCGGAGAAGATGCGGCTCGCGCACACCGATCCGCAGAGCGCGCTGACCGCCCCGGTCCTGAGCGCGCTCCGTGAGGCGATGCGCGCGCGGCCGATGGCGTCGGAGGAGGCACGCGCCGCGCTCGCCTTCCTCGATGGCTGGGATCAGCACTTCGATCCCGAGAGTCAGGGCGCGGTGCTCTTCGACGCCGTACTCCGCACCATCACGAATCGCACCTGGGACGAACTCATCCCCGAGGGCGACAGCAGCCGTGTGGCGACCCCGAATTCGATGCTGCTGGTCCGACTCTTCGAGGATCGCACCTCGATCTGGTGGGATGATCGACGCACCCCTGAAGCGCGCGAGGACCGCGACCAGATCCTCGTCGAGAGCTTGGAGAAGGCGTGGCGGGACACGCGCGCGCAGCTCGGCAACGATCCCACCACCTGGCGCTGGCGGATGCGTCGCCTCACCAACGTACGTCACCTCCTCCAGCTCCCTGGGTTCGATCGCGAGTCGCTCGCCGTGCAGGCGGGCCCAGGCACGCTGAGTCCGAGTGAGGGGCGTGGGACCGCCGGGGCGAGCTGGCGCTTCGTCGTCGAGCTGGGGGACACCGTGCAGGCGTGGGGGATCTATCCCGGTGGGCAGTCGGGGAACCCCGTCTCCTCCCGCTACGCCGATCGCCTCGAAGGGTGGCGCTTGGGACAGCTCAACCCCCTGCACCTCCCACGGAAGGCCGGCGAGCTCCCCGGCATGGTGCGTCAGAGCGTCCTCACCCTCACCCCGGCGGCGCGATGACCCGGCCGATCTGGTTCCTCCTCACGAGCGTGGCGATGGCGACCCTCACCTGGGTCGTCGGGTGGTGGATGGTCCCGGTGGTCGCGGCGATCCTCACCATCGCCCGCCGCGATGATGCGGCCGCCCCGTTGCTCGCCGCGGCGGCCGGCGTGCTCGCCTGGGGGATCGTCCTTGCCCTCGTGGCGCGCGGCGCCCCCGCAGGATCCGTGGCGCAGACCGTCGGGCGGGCGCTGCGCCTAGGCCCCAACGCCCTCGTCGCCGTGACGCTCGCCTACGGCGGGCTGCTGGCCGGCTCCGCCGCGGAACTCGCCCGTGCCCTCGCCACCCCCCGCCAGCGGCCTACGCCCACGCTCTGAGTCACCGCCGGTCCTGAGTACCTTTCGGCACCGATCCATCGTTCTGGAGACTCCGTGGCCACGATCCTGCAATCCCTCCCCGTCGGCGAGCGTGTCGGCATCGCCTTCTCGGGTGGACTCGATACCAGCGCCGCGCTGCATTGGATGCGCGCCAAGGGCGCCATCCCGTACGCCTACACCGCCAACCTCGGGCAGCCCGACGAGTCGGATTACGACGCGATCCCGCGCAAGGCGATGGAGTACGGCGCCGAGCAGGCGCGCCTGATCGATTGCCGCGCGCAGCTCGTGGCCGAGGGGCTCGCCGCGATCCAATCGGGGGCGTTCCATGTCTCCACCGGCGGGCAGACCTACTTCAACACCACCCCGCTCGGCCGCGCCGTCACCGGGACGATGCTCGTCGCCGCGATGCGCGAGGACGGCGTCAACATCTGGGGCGACGGGAGCACCTTCAAGGGAAACGACATCGAGCGGTTCTACCGCTACGGGCTCCTCACAAACCCCGCGCTCAAGGTCTATAAGCCCTGGCTCGACCAGGCCTTCATCGACGAGCTCGGCGGGCGCACCGAGATGGCAGAGTACCTGATCGCCAACGGCTTCGCCTACAAGATGAGCACGGAGAAGGCGTACTCCACCGACTCCAACCTCCTCGGCGCGACGCACGAGGCGAAGCACCTCGAATTCCTCGACCAGAGCATGCACATCGTCGAGCCGATCATGGGGGTCGCCTTCTGGAAGGACGAGGTCGCCGTGAGGCGCGAGACGGTGCGGATCCGCTTCGAGGAGGGCGTGCCCGTCGCGATCAACAGTCAGAGCTTCGACTCCGCGCTCGCCCTCTTCCTCGAGGCGAATGTGATCGGTGGGCGACACGGGCTCGGGATGACCGATCAGATCGAGAACCGGATCATCGAGGCCAAGAGCCGAGGGATCTACGAGGCGCCGGGGATGGCGCTCCTCTTCCTCGCGTACGAGCGTCTCGTGACGGGGATCCACAACGAGGACACGATCGAGCAGTACCGCATCAATGGGCGTAAGCTCGGGCGGCTCCTCTACCAGGGGCGCTGGCTCGACCCGCAGGCCCTCATGCTGCGCGAGTCGGCGCAGCGCTGGGTCGCGCGTGCGGTGTCGGGGGAGGTGACGGTGGAGCTCCGTCGCGGGAACGACTATTCGATCCTCGATACCACGAGCCCCAACCTCACCTACAAGCCCGAGCGGCTCACGATGGAGAAGGGCGAGGCGTTCTTCACCCCGCTCGATCGGATCGGGCAGCTCACGATGCGGAACCTCGACATCCTCGACACGCGCGGGAAGCTCGAGGTCTACACCAAGAGCGGGCTCCTGCGCGCGTCGAGCGAGACCGCGGTCCCGCAGATCCCCTCGGGCGACGCGAACTGACCGAGCAAGAGAAACGCCGGGAGCGCCTGATGGCGCCCCCGGCGGTCGCGCCCCGAGCCACTCGCTCGGGGCGTTCTCTTGTCCCGCTTACTGCGCGGCGAGTGCCTCCACCGCGTCCGCGAGCTTGGTGACGCGACCGGCATCCTTTCCGCCGACGCTCTTCCGCACCGTGCTCCCGAGCGCCTTAAGGGCCGCCTGCCGCTCCGCCCCACGCTTGGCCTCGGCCTCGGCCAGCGCCGCGCGGTACGCCTTCACCTTGCCGCCCGAGACGCCACCCGAGCGCTCGAGCTGATCGACATAGGCCCGCGCGAGCGCGAAGCTCGCCGGCCAGACGATCTTCGGCTGGCCCTGCGGATTGAGGTAGTCGTAGCGCACCGTGTTGGCGGCGTCGATCTCGTTCTGCGTGAGCACCGCCGAGGGCTTGAGCGCGAAGACGTCGAGCCCGCGTCCGATCTCCGAGCTCACGATCAGGCCGTTGTACCAGTAGACCGACCACGAACCGGCGTTCCCCATGCGGGTCGCGTCGATGGGGCCACGGTCATGGAACGCGATCTCCACCGGGCGCTTGGCATCGGTCCAGTCGAAGACCGAGATGCCGCCCTGATACCACGACTGCACCATGAGGTCGCGGCCAGGGATCGGGATCAGCTTCCCGTTGTGGGCCACGCAGTTCTCGAGATTGGTCTGCGGTGCCGGCATCTTGTAGTAGCTCTGGAAGACCATCGTGCCATTCTCGATCGAGAAGATCGCATTGGCGCCCCACTCCATCGGATCGGACGCGCGGCACTTCGGACCACCGCCGCCGCCCCATTCGTCGGTGAAGAGGACCTTGGACCCATCATTGCTGAAGGTGGCCGAGTGCCAGTAGGCGAAGTTCGAATCGGCGACCGCAGCGATCCGCTTCGGGTTCACCGGGTCACGGATGTCGAGGAGGAGGCCGTAGCCTTCGCAGGCGCCGCCCGCGAGGCCGATCGCCGGATAGACGGTGATGTCATGGCACTGCGTCGGGCCGGGGCGCGGACCTCGGCTCTGACCCGCCGGCGCGAGCCCCACCATCGTGGCGACGATCCCGTCGATCGAGCCACGGAGCGCGGCGCTATCGGCGGCCGTGGGGGCCCCGCTGCCACCGCGCGACTTCACGATGCTGTCTAGCATCGGGCGGGTGAACTGCGGCGGGAGCATCATCGTCTGCCCCTCGATCGAGACCACGAAGGCCCCGCTCCGCTTGGCCTGCTCAAGCATCTGCTCGCGGTTCTTCTTGTCCTCCGGCGCATCACCATGACGCGGCGGGGCCGTGAGGTCGTTGAAGATGCGCGGCGAGCTCACGATCGCGGCACGTGCCGGATCCTTGAGCGGGACCTTGATCACCTCGATGCGGAAGAGCGCCGAGTTGGGATCCTGGTCCGGCGTCGCGCGGCTGCACCCCGGAAGCTCGTTCGGCGAGCGCACCGGCGCCGAGCCCGAGATGTAGACGTAGACGTTCTCGTCGTCCTTCGGGTCCTTGAGGACGGTGTGTGTGTGCGAGCCGCGGCAGGTCTGCACGTTGCCGACGTTGCGTGGGTTCTTGATATCGGTGATGTCGAAGATGCGGAGGCCGCGGAGGCGGATCGCGCTCACCGTGTCACGGACACCACCGGGGGCGCAGTCGAGCCGCCCCTCGAGCCCTTCGCCGGAGACGAAGAGGAGGTTGCCGTAGACCGAGACATCGCTCTGCGACGCCGGGCAGACGAGCTGCGCCGCGAGGACGGGCTTCCGCGGATCGGAGAGATCCCAAACCTGATAGCCGCTGTAATTCCCCTGGATCGCATACTTCCCGGAGAAGGCGAGGTCGGAGTTCGTCGACCCGCTGAAGGGCTCCGGCGACGGGGTCGCGGAGAGGAGATCGAGATTCCAGATCGCCTCACCGGCGTCGCGCACACCGGCCTTCAGGCCGACGCGAGGATCGGGGCTCGGCGCCATTCCGAGATTGGGCGTCGCCGAGGGGGCGCACGCCGCGATCGCGAACGACGCGAGCAGCGTGATGAGGGGACGGACGCGACTGCGAGTGGAGTGTGCCATGCAAGTGCCTCAGGTGAGGGTCAGGGGTGACACAGGTCGAGCGGGTCGGACAACAACACTACGACATCAGGGCGTGCTCGCACGGTTCACGACGAGCTGGACCAACATGAGCTCCATCCGGGCGATCTCCGTGGTCTGATCGACGTTCACATCGGCGGCGAACTTGAAGACGGTGAGCTCCTCCCCACCACCCGGGGTGGCAAAGAGCGTGGCCACCATCGCGGTCGCCCCGCGATGATGCTGGATCATCTTGCGCAGGAAGAGCTCGTCGAACGCGGCGTCGCGTGCGCGGCCGAGCGCGAGGACTTCCTCCTCGGCGAGCATCCCGGGCATGAGCATGTCGTGGGTCATCCCCTCCATCTCATGCCGCATCCCCATCGGACGCGCCTCCTGCACCGGCTGCTGCCGGTCGGCGAGCCAGGTCTGCATCGTCCGGATCTCATCCTGCTGCGCATTGATGATGCGCGAGGCGAGGGTGAGGATCGCCCGATTCTTCGTGCGCGTGGGAGCAAGCCGCGACATCGCGACCGCCTGCGCATGATGGCTGATCATCCCTTGCATGAACTCGACGTCAGCGGACGTGTAGGGGAGCTTCGCACTGTCGGCACGCGCCTTGGCGATCGCGGCCGGAGTCGACGGCCCCACAGTCGGGACGACTGGGGCGTCGGGGAAGCCGGTGAAGGCCTCCGCGGGGGCGCCGACCGAAGCGGCCACAGGCACCGGACCGGTCGCGATCGTGGCACCGGGGGCGCACGCGGCCAGCATGCAGAGCATGAGGACGGCGGCCTCGAGGCGCGCCTCACGAATCTTCCCAACCGCACGCGTCCCGACGAACGCGACCTTCCGTGATGCCGTCATATCCAGAGGAAGTTAGCGCCCGCCGGAGGGGGGCGGAACGCGCGGTGGCCCCGCCGAGGGTGGACGGCGCGCCCCGCGGGGCCGATGTTCTGCATATGCCCCTTTTACGTCGCCGTCCCCGCCTAGGTTTCGCCCCCCTCCCCGCCCTCCTCGGCCTCTGCTGGCTCGCCGCCCCAGCTGGCGCCCAGCGGATCCCCCTCGTCGACCTCGACCGCGACGCCGGCCGCCACACCGTCGTCGACCGCGAGGCGGGCCAATACCTCGGCCACGTCTCCACCACCCTGTTGGGCGATGGCCGCACGATCCTCGCCGTCTATCCCAAGGGGCATGGCAAGGGCGCCACCCTCATGAAGAAGAGCGCGGATGGAGGGCGCAGCTGGAGCGAGCGCCTCCCCACCCCGGAGAACTGGGCGACCTCCCTGGAGACCCCGACGATCCACCGCGTCCCCGATCCGGTGAAGGGGGGGCATCGCCTGATCCTCTTCTCCGGGCTCTATCCCGCGCGCATCGCCTCGAGCGAGGACGAGGGGCGCACCTGGACCCCGCTCGCCCCCATCGGTGATTGGGGTGGGATCGTCGTGATGGGCTCCGTGGTCCCGATGGCCGATGGCTCCCTCCTCGCCTTCTTCCACGACGACGGGCGCTTCTTCAGGGCGAATGGCCGCGCCGCAGGGACCTTCCGACTCTTCCAGGTCCGCTCCACCGATGGCGGCCGCACCTGGGGGGAACCCGCCGAGATCTGGAGTGGGAGCGATCTGCACCTCTGCGAGCCGAGAGCGGTCCGTTCCCCCGATGGCCGCACTCTGGCGCTCTTGTTGCGTGAGAACCGTCGCAAGGCGCCGTCGCAAATCATCACCACCACCGATGAGGGCCGCTCCTGGAGCACCCCGCGCGATCTCGCGTGGGAACTCACCGGCGATCGCCACACCGCGCAGTACGCCGGCGATGGGCGCCTCCTCATCACCTTCCGCGATATGGCGGAGGGGAGTGCGACCAAGGGGGATTGGGTCGCCTGGGTCGGACGCTGGGAGGATCTCCTGCGCGGGACCCCCGGCCAGTACCGCATCCGCATCAAGGACAACACCAACCAGTGGGATAGCACCTACCCCGGGCTCGAGCGGATGCCCGATGGGAGCTTCGTCACCACCACCTACGGCCATTGGGACACCGGGCAGCCGCCCTACATCCTGAGTGCGCGGCTGCGGCTCGAGGAGCTCGATGCGCGCGCCGCCTTCGATGGCTCGCGGCTCGATCGGCTCTCGCGCTATCTGCAGCAGCAGGTCGACTCGGCAAAGATCGGCGGGGCGGTCGCGGTCGTGCTCCGCGATGGCGAGGTGGTCTATGAGCAGGCCGTCGGATGGGCCGATCGCGAGGCCAACCGCGCGATGACCCCCGACGCGATCTTCCGCATCGCCTCGCAGACCAAGGCGCTCGTGAGCGCTGGAATCATGATGCTCGTCGAGGAAGGCCGGATCGCGCTCAGCGATCCGGCCTCGAAATGGATCCCCACCTTCGCGCGCACCACCGTCGCCACCCGCAGTGACACCGGGACGGTGATCACCCCGGCCAAGCGACAGATCACCATCTTCGATCTCCTCACGCACACCGCCGGGATCTCCTACGGCACCGATGCCGTCGTCGCCGAGCGCTATCGCGCCGCTGGGCTCGGCCCTGCTGCTGGCTTCGGGTGGTACACCGCCGACAAGCGCGAGCCGATCTGCACCACGATGGAGCGACTCGGCACCCTCCCCTTCGTCGCGCAGCCCGGGGAGCGATGGGTCTACGGCTACAACACCGATGTGCTCGGATGCATCGTCGAGCGCGCGAGTGGGGTGCCGCTCGATCGTTTCGTGCGTGAGCGTCTCACCGATCCGCTCGGGATGCGCGACACGCGCTTCTTCGTCCCAGCGACCGAGCGTCAGCGGTTGGTCGCGGTGTATCGCAACGACAACGAGGGGCGACTCGTCCGCGCCGACACCGGGGCGCGCGGGCAGGGACACTATGTGGATGGCCCACGGATGAGCTTCGCCGGTGGCGCCGGTCTCACCTCGACCGCGCGCGACTACGCGCGCTTCCTCGAGATGCTCCGGCGCGGTGGGGCGATCGATGGGCAGCGCTATCTCTCGCCGCGCAGCGTCGAGCTCCTCTCCACCGATCAGGTCGGCACGCGCTACAGCGCCGACGGCGGGACCGGCTGGGGGCTCGGCTTCGCCACGGTGCAGCGGACCGGGGCGAACGGGTTCGCCTCAGGGGGGAGCTTCAACTGGGGTGGGGCGTATGCGTCGATCTACGCGGTCGATCCGGCAGAGCGATTGGTGATGGTGCTGATGTTGCAGCATCTGCCGGGGACGCCGGAGGCGCGGGCGCGGTTCCAGACGTTGGTGTATCAGGCGTTGGTGGGGGGGGCACCGCGCTGAGCGGACGCTACCCCCGCACCACCGCCTCCGCCTCGATCTCCACCAGATACTCCGCCCCGATCAACTCCGCGCGCACGAGGGTGTTGGCGGGGCGGATGCTCCCGAACCGCTCCCCATGCGCGCGCGCGACCGCTTCCCAGTCCTCGATCCGGCTCACGAAGACCCGCGTGCGCACCACATCGGCGAGCGCGCCACCGAGCGACTGCACCGCCCCTTCGATCTTATCGAACACGTGATGCGCCTGCGCGTAGGCGTCGGTGCCCCCCATCGCGCGATCGCCATGCGTGGCGGTGGTGCCCGAGACCACGATGCGATCGCCGATGCGCACCGCGCGTGCATACCCCGCTGACGTCTCCCACGGCGTCCCGCTGAAAGCACGCCGTGCGCCATCGGGCGCGGTATCTACCCTGAAGGGCGCTGGGAACGACGCGACATGATGCGAGAGGTCCCCGCTCGCCGTCAGGAACGGTGGTTTCCGATACTCGTCCCCACAGTCCCCGGGCACCGACTCGAGCGTCGCCAACGCCTCGGCGATCGTCGCGCGGTCGTCCGCGGTGAGCTGCAAGGCATCGGTGCGCGCATTGTCTTCGAGATGCGCGCGCTCGCCAAGCCGGGCGCCGATGATCACTCCGCCGATCGCTGGGGCATCGAGGATGTACCGCGTGGCGATGTTGGCGATCGAGACCCCGTGCCGATCCGCCACGGTGCGCGCGGCACGCAGGACCCGTTGCAGTGCCGCCCATCCGCCGACCACGCGGATGAAGCGGCCGTATTTCATCTGTGACCAGGTGCTGAGTGCATCCCAATCGGGCTCCGGCGCGCCGAGCCACTTGTCCGTGAGGAAGCCACCAGCGAGCGTGCCGAAGGCGAGGATCGCGACCCCCTTCCGCGCGCAGTACTCAGCCATCGCTCCCGCCGCCCGCTGATCGAGCAACGAATAGCAGATCTGGTTCGTCGCGATCGGGATCCCGCTCTCCACGACGAGTCGCAGATGGGCGGTGTCAGTGTTGGTGAGCCCGAGATGCGCGATCCGTCCCTCGCGTCGCAGCTCATCCAGATAGCACATGGCATCGAGCCAAGCGGGATCCGCATAGCTCCATGCATGGAATTGCAGGAGATCGATCCGCTCGACACGCATCCGCGCGCAGGCGCGGTCGACGGCGGCACGCACCATCTCCCGCGTGATCGGCCCCGGCTCGGGGACCCACTTGGTAAGGAGCTGAGTGGCCGGCGAGCCCGGCCGCGTGCGGAAGCGCCCGACGATCTCCTCCGCCGACCCGTAGTGGTCGGCCATGTCGAAGGTGGTGAACCCCGCGGCCACATACGGCCCCATCGCATCGGCGGCGCGGTCGAGATCGAAGGCGCGGCCATCGCGCTCCTGATCCGCCACCTGCCAGAGCCCGGTGAGGATCCGCGCGATCGACAGATTGGGACCGATCGCGTACCGACTGATAGAGGTCATCGGTGATTCATTCCTCTGGGAGGGTCGCGAAGCGCGCGGTGAGATCCCCCTCACGCGCACGGAGTTTCCAAAGTTCGACGAGATGCACGAGGGTGCCGATCGCCATCACCGCGCCCCACACGGCAAGCGGACGCTCGTACCAGACGGTGACCTCGGCGCTGAGCTCACGTCGCACATGCACGGCAAGGAAGAGCGAGAGCACGCTCACCCCAGCGATCCCGACGATCTGCCGCGCACGCGGCTCGGCGAGGAAGGTCATCCGCGCCGCGAGCGCGGGGTGCCGCGTAGGGAGCTTCACCAACGCCAGGCAGATCAACAGGAAGTTCACCAGCATCGCGACGACCATGATATCGACACCCTTGGAGAAGCTCCCCGCACTATGACTGAGCACCACGCCGACAGTCGCCATCGCCCCGCTGGCGAGCAACGCCATCCGCGGGGTCCGCCGCTCGGGATGCACATCGGCAGCCCAGGCGGGGAAGACCCCATCGCGCGCCCAGGCGAACATCAGACGCGAGACGCTGAGGAGCATCCCCGGGAGATCGTTGATCAGCGCGACGGCAGCACCAGCGGTGATCGCCGCGCGCCCGAGCGGGGAGAGGAAGGGCGCCAAGAGCGCCGAGGCGGTCGGGGTCTCGTTCGCGGGTGTGGCCGCGACGACCTCCCACGGGACGGCGTGATAGACCGCCGCCGCGAAGCTCAGATAGAACCCCGACACCACCGCGAAGGTGAGGAGGATCGCGCGCGGCAACGCACGCGCCGGATCACGCGCCTCGCCCCCCGCCTGCGCGATCGCATCGAAGCCGATGAAGCTCGAGAAGAGGACCGCGGCGGCCGCGATGAAGGTGTCCTTGTCGAAGGGGGCCACACGCGAAGCGGAAAGCCCCGCCCCACTCGGCGCCATCGCCGCAGCGAAGTCGGCGTGGTCATGCCCTGCCCCGACGACGATCACGATCGCCCCGAGCGCGAACATCACGAGCATGAGGGGGATCAACGTGCGCTCGTACGCCGCGAGCCCGCGCAGGTTGAGCGCCACGAACCCCCAGACGAGTGCGAGGGCGATCAGGGGGCGCACCGGGCCGTCGAGCATCATCCCTGCCAGGCCGGTGCTCCCAAGCCCCTCCGCCACACCTGAGAGGAACACGGGGATCACGTACGCCACCGCCCCGATCACGATCGAGAGGCCGACCCACTGCGAGAAGGAGGCGACGAAACCGAGCGAGGGATGGAGTCCGCGGCTCGCGAAGAGGTAGCTCCCGCCGGCGCGCGGCATCGCCGAGGCGAGCGCGGCGTAGGCGAGGGCGGCGAGGAAGGCGGGGAGGGCGGCGAAGGCGAAGGCCGGGAGGACCCAGGGGCCGATCCCCGGGACGGTCACCTGCACCAGAAAGGGTATGATATGGATCGACGCCCCGACCATGGAGCAGACGCCGGTGGCGGTGAGGCCGAGGAAGCCGAGGTCGCGGCGGAGGGAGGTCGAAGAGGACACGAGGGGGGCGTGGAGGATTCGCAGCGGGCGTCCCGGGCGGAGGGAAAGCAATCCCCCGCCCCCATAGGAGGGCAAGCACTTGACCCTGCGGCCCCCCGACCCCCTAATTTAGGACGTACGAAGTTTTCGCCCCACCGATGACCGATCCCCGCCTCGCCCTCGCCTGGTTCGCCGTGGGCGCTGCCGCCACCCTCGCCGTGGTCTGGCCGCGCACCGGCCTCGCCGCGCGACTCCGCCGACGCCTCCGCCTCTCCGAACGCGCCCGCACCGAGGACGCCCTCAAATACCTCGTGCACCGCTCGAGCGAGGAACGCCCCGTGCACCTCGACGCCGTCGCGGGCGCCCTCGCCATCCCCCGCCCCGTCGCCCTCCGACTCCTCGATCGACTCGTCGCGACCGGTCTCGCCCATCCGAGCGATCACGGCTACCGGCTCACCGACAATGGGCGCACCGCCGCGCTCCAGCTCGTCCGCTCGCATCGCCTCCTCGAGCGCTTCCTCGCCGATCGCACCGGGCTCGCCCCCGATGAATGGCACGAGGTCGCCGAGGAAGAGGAACACCGCCTCTCCGCCGCGGAGATCGATGCCCTCGCCGCGCGACTCGGCCAGCCGCGCTTCGATCCACATGGCGAGCCGATCCCCACCGCGCAGGGCGAGCTCCCTGCACCCCTCGAGGCGCTCCCCGAGCCGGTCTCCCTCTCGCTCCCCGGCACGCGCCCATCCACCGCAGCGGCGGCGACCATCGCCGCGCCGGCACGCACCCTCGCCGACCTCCCCGTCGGTGCCACCGCCCGCGTCACGCATCTCACCGCCGACTGCCGCGGCCCGCAGCGTCGTCGCCTCCTCGACCTCGGCGTCGTTCCCGGCACCGCGATCACCGCCGAGATGCGGAGCGCGTCCGGTGATCCGATCGCCTATCGCATTCGTGGGGCACTGATCGCGCTGCGTCGTCAACAGGCGCAGTGGATCGCGATCGAGCCGTTCGACGCCGCCGAGAGGGTGTGATGGCGACGACCACGATGCGCACCCGGCTCCCGCGCCTAGACGACTCGCTGGTGCAGCTCGGCGTCCGCTCCGGCGGCTTCGATCATCTCGTGGCGCTCGCAGGGAATCCGAACGTCGGGAAGAGCACGGTGTTCAACGCGCTCACCGGGCTCCGGCAGCACACGGGGAATTGGCCTGGCAAGACGGTCACGCGCGCCGAGGGGCGGTTCAATGTGGGGGCCACGCGGTATCGCCTGATCGATCTCCCGGGGACCTACTCGCTGCAGGCGGCGAGCACCGACGAGGAGGTCGCGCGCGACACGCTGCTCTTCGGCGCGCCGGAGGTCACGGTGCTCATGCTCGATGCCACGCGCCTCGAGCGGAACCTCAACCTCGCGCTCCAGGTGCTCGAGATCACCCCGCACGTGGTGGTCTGCCTGAATCTCATGGACGAGGCGAAGCGACTCGGCGTCGCCGTCGATCCGGCGAAGCTCGCGACGGAGCTCGGGGTGCCGGTGATCGCGGCGGCGGCGCGGCGTGGCGAAGGGATCGATGCGCTGCGCCAGGCGATTCACGAGGTGGCGACCGGAGTGATCGCCCCCGCCCCGACACGGGTGCGCACCTTCGCGCCGGAGGTCGAGGCGTCAATCGGCGAGGTGGAGGTTGCGGTGCGCGCGGTGATGCCCGATCGCCCGAACAGCCGGTGGGTCGCGCTACGCTTGCTGAACGCGGATGAACGCGTGGAGGCGACGATGCCGCCGGAGGTGCTCCGGGTGGCGAGCGCGGTCCGGTGGCGACTCCCGGCGGACTTCCATGATCGGATCGCCGAGGGATTGTACTTCGCGGCGGCTTCGATCGCGGCGCGCGCTCAGAGGACGGGGCTCTCGAAGATCGGATTCGACTTCGATCGTACCTTGGACCGCTGGCTCACGAGCCCTCTGACGGGTTTCCCGCTGATGATCGCGATGCTCGGCGTCGTCTTCTGGGTGACGATCGCTGGGGCGAACGTCCCCTCGGGGATGCTCGCCGACCTGTTGATCGATCAGGGGCATCCCTGGCTGCAGGGGCTCGCGGCGTCGATCGGGCTCCCGCTCTGGATACGCGGACTCCTCCTCGATGGGGTGTATCTGGCGACGGCGTGGGTGATCTCGGTGATGTTGCCGCCGATGGCGATCTTCTTCCCGCTCTTCACGCTGCTGGAGGATCTCGGATATCTCCCGCGCGTCGCCTTCAATCTCGACGGGCTCTTCCGGACGGTGGGGGCGCATGGGAAGCAGGCGCTCACGATGTGCATGGGGTTCGGGTGCAACGCCGCGGGTGTGGTGGCCACCCGGGTGATCGACAGCCCGCGCGAACGCTTGATCGCGATCATCACGAACAACTTCTCGCTCTGCAATGGGCGCTGGCCGACGCAGATCCTGATGGCCTCGCTCTTCATCGGAGTGCTCGCGCCGCCAGCACTCGCCGGCCTCGTCTCCGCGGGTGCAGTGGTCGGGGTGACGCTCCTCGGGATCGTGATCATGTTCGGGAGTTCGTGGGTCCTGACGCACACCGTGCTGCGTGGCGAGGCGACGAGCTTCAGTCTGGAGCTCCCGCCCTATCGTCCGCCGCGACTGCTGCAGACGCTCTATACCTCGATCATCGACCGCACGTTGATCGTGCTCTGGCGCGCGATCGTCTTCGCCGCGCCAGCGGGGGCGGTGATCTGGTTGATCGGGAATGTGGGGTGGGGGGGCGAGAGTACGGCGGCCCATCTGGTGCGCGCCTTCGATCCCCTCGGGGTGCTCATCGGGCTCAACGGGGTGATCCTCCTCGCCTATCTCGTCGCGATCCCGGCGAACGAGATCATCATCCCGACCGTGCTGATGCTCACGGCGCTCACGACCGGGGGCCCCGAGGCGGGTGCGGGGGCGGGCGTCCTCTTCGAGCTCGATGCCTCGCAGATCGGGACGATGCTCCGCGCGAATGGGTGGACGACGCTGACGGGGCTCTGCCTGATGCTCTTCAGTCTCCTGCATAATCCGTGCTCGACCACGATCTATACGATCTGGCAGGAGACGCGGAGCGCGAAGTGGACGACCGTGGCCACACTACTCCCCGTCGGACTGGGATTCGTGACCTGCTTCCTCGTGGCGCAGCTCTGGCGGATCGCCGCCGGGGGCTGAGTCCGCCACCGTGCGCCTCGCCTGCCGTGGCGGAACGGCGGCTGGAGCGCCACGTTTTCGTCTTCCCCAAACGGACTCGGACCTGATTCGCACGCACCGCTCGCCCCGCATCGCTCGCTCGGCACTCCTGCTCACCCTCCCCATCGCCCTCGCCGCCTGCGGGCGTGTCGCGGGTGACCACGCCGCACTGACCCCCGCGAGCGGGAAGCGCGCGGATGGATCGCGCGGGATGGTCGTCGCCTCGCAGGTCGATGCGGCGGCCGCGGGGGCGGAGCTCCTCCGCGCCGGCGGCAATGCGGCTGATGCGGCGGTGGCCGTCGCCTTCGCCCTCTCCGTGACCGACATCTCGCAGACGGGGATCGGGGGTGGCGGGGCGATGCTCCACTACGACGCCACCGCGCGACGCGCCTCGCATCTCTCGTTCTATCCGCGCACCGGGGAGGATCCCGCATGGGGGGAGGCGGAGGCCGCTGGGTCACGCCGCCCCGGTCGCATCGCGGCGACCCCTGGGATGGTGGCGGGACTCCTCGAGACCCATCGGCGATTCGGGCGCCTCCCGCTCGCGCAGGTGATGGCGCCGGCGATCCGGCTCGCGCGCGAGGGATTCATCGTCGGCCCGCTGCTCTCGCGCACGATCGCCTCGTCGCGCGAGAAGCTGCTCACTGACAGCGCGGCCACGCGACTCCTCCTGCCGAATGGTGAGGCGCTGCGGCCGGGGGATCGTCTCGTGCAGCCGGGGCTGGCGGCGACGCTCGAGGCGATCGCCCAGGGGGGGCGCGAGGCCTTCCATACGGGGCCGATCGCCGCGCGACTCGCCGCGACGGTGCAGGCGCAGGGCGGGCTGATCACCGAGCGTGACCTCCGCACCTATCCGGTGGCCGATGGTCCCCCGCTCTGCACGGCGTGGCGCGGGCACACCGTGCTTGGCGCCCCCGCCCCGGTGGGGGGCGCGCCGGTGCTCGCGATGCTGCATCTCGCCGAGGCCTCGGGGCTCACGCGTGGCGCGGGACTCACGATGTCCCCCGAGGCGGTGGTGACGATGACGGGAGTGATCCGCACCGCGACCGCCGATGGCGGGACCTGGCGTGGGGATCCGGCGGTGATGGCGGTGCCGATGCGCGGCGTGGTCAACGCCGGCTATGCGCGGACGCGTGCGGCGCTGGTGCAGGCAGCGGCGATCGACACGGTGCGCGCGGGAGATCCCTGGCCGTTCGAGGCAGCGCCGATGCCGGCTGCCTGCGCGGCGTATGCGATGCCCGTGGCGACGCGCCCGCAGACGGGGAGCGCGGCTCGACCCGACGCATCGGCGACGACGTCCGATGCGGACGCCCCGGCGAGCTTCACCTCACATCTCTCCGTGATTGACGCCGACGGGAACGCGGTCTCGATGACGACGACGGTCGGCCTGCTCTTCGGCTCGGGCGTCTACACCGATGGGTTCTTCCTCAACTCGTCTGGCGCGAATCTCGACGCACGGACGCGCGGCCCGAATCGCTACACCAACTCGACGATCGCCCCGACGATCATCCTCGATCGCGATCGGGTCCGGCTCGTGATCGGCGCGGGGGGCTCGCAGTACATCCAGCCCTCGGTCACGCAGGTCGCCCTGCGCCTCCTCGCCTTCGGTGAGGACCCGACCCTCGCGATGGCGGCCCCGCGCATCCTCTCGTCCCCCTCGCGGACCGAGGTGGAGGTCGAGCCGGGATTCAGTAGCGCCGTCTATGCGGCGCTCGTCGCGAAGGGATACCGCCCGCTGAGTCGCGTGGCGGATATCACCTTTGGGGGGCTCCACGCGATCGTCGTGGAGAGGAACGACCGCCGCATCGGCGTCGCCGACCCGCGGCGCGACGGCGTGGCGATCGCGCAGTAGCGCTCAGCGCGGGGCCTTGGTCCCCGGCCGCAACGGCATCGTCAGGAGCGCACCGACCGTCGCATGCTCCGCCGGCGCCATGTGCGTATCCACGCCGTAGACGATGGCGTGGCGGTCCATGGTCTGGAAGGTCCCGAAGAGGCGATCCCAGATCGAGAAGACGTTACCGTAGTTGGTGTCGGTGTGGGGCATCACGTAGTGATGATGCACCTTGTGCATGTCCGGAGAGACGAGTACCCAGCTGATCGCGCGGTCGAGCGCCGGAGGGAGCGCGATGTTCGCGTGGTTGAACTGGCTCAGCACCACGCTCAGTGACTGATAGAGAAAGACGAGCCACATCGGCGCGCCGGTGACGAGCACGGCGAGCGTGGTGAAGGCGAAGCGGACGACACTCTCCCCCGGATGATGCCGGTTCGCCGTGGTCGTATCGACCTCGGTGTCGGAGTGATGCACGAGATGCACCCGCCAGAGGAGCGGCGTCTTGTGCTGCACCCAGTGCGCGAGCCAGGCGGCGACGAGATCAAGCACAAGGAGCCCCACCACCATCTGCGCCCAGAGGGGCCAGTTCGGCACCAGCGCGAGCAACCCGACGCCGTTCGCCACCGACCACTCCGACGCGAGGAGCAGCAGGAAGGCGAGGGCGAAGTTGACGACGATCGTCGTGCCGGTGAAGAAGAAGTTCACCAGCGCATGCGACCACTTGTTGGAACGGAAGCGGATCAGCGGCCCCGCCGACTCCCAGAGCCAGAAGCAGGCGATCCCTCCCGCGAGGATCAGCGCCCGGTGGGAGGAGGGGATGCTCGCGAAGTACTGGACGAGGAATTCCATGAGATGGGCGGCGGTCAGGGCACGAAGGACTTCGGCATCAATTTGGCGGCCCAAAGCCCCGAGTTGAAGTCGGTGAAGAGGACCCGCCCCTTCCACGGCATCGCGTTCATGACGAAGGGCGCGTTGGGGGTGTACGCATCGGGATCATACGGCTTGAAGACCGCGATCTCCCGATTCTGATCGTAGAGATTCCCCAACAGCTCCCCCGAGACATCGACGACGCGGACGCCGCCATCGTAGTACGCCTGGTAGAGCACATCGTCCTCGACGATGATGTCGTGGGCGCCGTAGTCCTCGAGATGATACCGGCCCACCGGGAGCGGCTTCATCGGATCGGTGAAGTCGACGATATGCGTGTACCCACCGGAGGTCTGCGCGACCCCATTGCGCGGCGGCTTCCCATCGGGACCCGAGAGGGCATAGTTGGTCCCCTCCCAGGTCCGGCCACGACGGCTCATCTCCTCGTCGCCGATGAAGAGATAGGTCCGCCCCGTCTTCTGCTGCACATAGGGATAGATCTCGTGCCCTGAGTTCACCGGATAGGTGGTGATCAGCTTCGGCTGTTGGATCGTCCCGCCGTACTTCCCGTTGCCGACATCGACCACGACCACGCCGACGCCCCCCTGCGCCGAGTAGGCGATCCCATCACGGACCCAGAGGTCGTGGAGTCGCGCATTGGGATGCCGATATTCACTGACGTACTTTGGCTTGTAGATGTCGCGCACGTCGACGATCACGTACTTCGCGCCGCCGGAGACGGCGAAGAGGTAATCGTTGGTCGCGAACATGTTGTGCACCCCACCCGTCAGCTCCTGGGTGAAGGTGCTCGCGATCTTGGGGTGGGCCGGATTAGCGAGATCAAGGATGACGACGCCGTTCTGACGATTCGACGCTCCCTCGCGCGAGAGGACGCCGTACCGACCATCGGGCGAGACGGTCACATCGTTGATGGTGCGGGCATCGACCTTCACCGAATCGGTCTTCACGATGTTGTCCATATCGGTGATGTCGAACACCAACGCATATCCATCCCCGCCCCAGGTGCCGACGAGCACGTAGTCCCGACCATCCCGTCCGGTCCACGGCCAGAGGTCGGAGGTGTGGGAGGTGTTGATGTTCCCACGGCTCGTGACCTGGATCCGCTGCCGGACCTCACGCGGCACCACCTGAAGTGATGTCTGCGCCGTCACCCCGGCGCTCTGCGCGAGGAGGGTATAGCGCCCCGGATAGTTCCCCGTGAAGCGGTCGAACTGCACGATCCCCGCCCCACCAGGGAGCCCCGCCGGGAGGATCGAATCGTCTGGCACGTAGGTGTAGCTCCAGGTGATCGGGGCGTCGGCGACGGCGCTCCCATTCGCCCGCTTCGCCACCGCGGTCAGGCGCACCACATCGCCCTGCCGCACCTGCGACTGGGCGACGGTGATCTCGACCTTCGCGATGGGGTTCTGCACCACCGTGAGGGTGAGCCGAGCCGTGGCTCCCTCCGACTCGGCCGTCACCGTCGTCGTCCCCGGCGACACCGCGGTGACGTCGCCGAATCGATTCACCGTCGCGACCTTGGGATTCGCGCTCTGCCAGGTGGCGGTCAGCCCCGGACGCTCCGACCCGTCGGCATGGGTCCCCGTCACCTTCAGCGGCACGGTGAGTCCGGTATAGAGCGTGCCGGCCGGTCCCGAGACCGTCAGCGTCATCACGCGCGGCCAACTCACCGCGACGGGGATCGCGAGGGTCACATTGCGCCCCTCTGCCCCCTGCGCCATCGCGGTGGCCTCGAATCGCCCCGCCGCCGTCGCGGTCACCGTGGAGTCGGTGAAGCGGACGGCGCGGGTCCCGGCCATCACCCGAACGAAGGCATCGGGGATCTCACGCCCGTCGGCGGCGAAGGCGCGGACCCGGAACGCGACCGTCTCCCCTGCCCGGAGCTGGAGGGACGCCGGTTCGGCGACGAGACGCGCGACCGTGGTCGCGACCGGGGTCGCCGCCCCGCCCTGCTGCGCAGAGAGCACGAGCGGGAGGCACGACACCGTGCACGCGACCGTGACGAGGAGACGGCGGAGCGTTAGCATTGGCATGGTCGGGAGGGAGGGAAAAGGTCCGGACATCATCAGACGTCAGGAGAGAGGATGCAGATTCCGAGCAGACCCCGCAATGGCGCGCCCATCTGGCGCCTCGCCCTTCTCCTCCCCGTGGTCGCCGCGCCGGTGCTCGCGCAGCCCCGGGGACCGGTGACGCCCGCGACGGCCCCGGTGACCTCGAGCGGCCCACTCTACTACGCCTATGCGGGCGCCGAGAGCGCCGACAAGATCTACCGCATCCGCTTCGACGGTCGCACCGCGACGGTGGAGCGGGAGATCCCGATCGGGGAGTTCGCCGCGGAGATGGAGGGGCCCCACGGCCTCGCGATCTCCACTGACGGCCGCTTCCTCCACATGACGACGGGTCACGGCTTCCCCGACGGCAAGTACTGGCAGTACGTGCTTGGCCCCGACACCCTCGCCGGCCCCGGCGTCCTCCTCGGTACCTTCCCCGCCTCGATCGATGCGACGCCGGATGGACGCTACACCTATTCTGTGAACTTCAATCTCCACGGGGACATGGTGCCGTCGTCCGTCTCCGTCGTGCACGTGCCGAACCTCGTCGAGGTGGCGCGCATCGTGACCTGTACGATGCCCCACGGCAGCCGCCTCTCCCCCGATGGTCGCTACCATTACAGCGCCTGCATGATGGATGACGAGCTCGTCGAGATCGACACGCGCACGCAACAGGTCTCGCGCCGCTTCCACCTCGCGAAGGGGAAGGAGGGCCCCCTGCCCGCCGATGGCGGCGAGATGCTACAGATGTGGATCGAGGGGGCGCGCCGCGTCTCGAAGGGACAGACCGGCGATCCTGCAGAGGTCGGCTATCCCGCGATGGAGGGGCACCAGCACATGATGGCGCCTGCCACCTGTTCGCCGACGTGGGCACAACCCTCGGCGGATGGCGCGCGAATCTTCGTGGCGTGCAACAAGGGGGATGAGATCCTCGAAGTGGATCACGCCACCTGGACGATCACTCGGCGCTTCGCGACGGGACGTGGCCCCTACAATCTCGGCGTCACCCCCGATGGCACGCTGATGATCGCCTCGATCAAACAGGGCTCGCAAATCGAGCTCTTCGACCTCGCGACCGGTCGTTCCGTCGCGCGGATCCCGGCGAGCACCACGCTGAGTCATGGGGTCGCGGTCTCGAGCGACTCGCGCTACGCCTTCGTCACGAGTGAAGGGGTGGGGGCCGCTCCGGGAAAGGTCGATGTCATCGATCTCCGCGCGCGCGTCAAGGTCGCGTCGGTCGATATCGGTCCGCAGGCGAGCGGGATCGCGTTCTGGAAGGTCGTCCCGCGGTGACGCGGCCTCGGCACTTCCTGCATCCTTTCACGCTCCTGCTCGTCGCCTCGCTGCCCGGCGTGACGACCATAGGGGCACAGCAGCTCACCCGCGCGGATTCCACCCTCGTCACGCGGATCCTGATGGCCGAGGACCGCCGCGACACCACCGATGCGGCGCTCGCTGAGGGGCGCGCCCACGCCGACTCCCGCCTCCGCACGCTCGCCGAGCGGGCCGTCGCTCGCACGCGGGATGCGCGCTTCGTGGATCGCACGTCCTTCCCGGTACTCGCGCAGGCACCGGTCTGGGTGGAGCCCGCCTGGCGCGTGCGGTTCCGTCAGCTCCCCGCCCTGCGGGACGACTGCCCAGCGCTTCGGCTCGCCGCCGCCGACAGCGCGTGGCCGGTCCGCCTCCGCGCCGCCGATCTCGCGCGCGCCTCCTGCGCATCCGATACCGCGCTCGTCGCGACCTTCCTGCGGTGGATCGACCGTCGGCCCTCGAAGCTCGACCGTCGGCGTCGTGGCGAGGTGAGCTGGCAGGGCGCGGCGCATGCGATCGTCGCCGTCGTACGTCTCGCCCCCGATGAGGCGCGGCCCCGGCTCGAGGTGCTCGCCACGGATCGCTCCTGGCCGCTGCGTCGCGCCGCGGCCCGTGCCGCCGGCGTGCTCAACGACACCATCCTCCTCCGTCGCCTCGCCACCGACGGTGACGACAATGTGGCCGAGACGGCGATCGAGCTCCTGCGCGAGCGCACCGCGCATGCGGATGATGCGATCTATCTCAGCGCGCTCTCGCGGAAGGGCGCGCCGGTGGTGCGCGCGGCCGCCATCGCACTCAAGGGGTCGTCAGCACCTGCGCTCGCCGACGCCGCGATACGCGCCTATCACCGCTTCGCGGCACGGAACAACGCCTCGGAGCGTGACGTGCGCGTCGCACTCTTGGAGGCCGCCGGACGGCCGGCCGCGGAGGATCGGATCCAAGAGCCGCCTCGCCCGCTCCCGCGCGATGCCATCCGCCTCGCCCTCGGCGACACGATCACGCTCCGCGTGACGATGGCGAAGCGGAGTGGCGGGGGCACCTTCGACGTGCGCCTCCGTGGCGATGTGGCCCCGATCATGGCCGCGCGCCTCGCCGCCTTCGCCGAGCGTGGCTACTACGATGGGCTCAGCTGGCATCGCGTCGAGCACGACTTCGTGATCCAGGGCGGGAGTCCCGGCGCGAACGAATACGTAGGGCACCCGCTCGCCCTCCGCGACGAGCTCGGCACCGTCTCGCATCGGCGCGGCACCCTCGGGATGAGCACACGCGGGCATGACACCGGCGATGCGCAGTGGTTCGTCAATCTGCGTGACAACGCGCGGCTCGACCGCGACTACACCGTCTGGGGCGAGGTGATCGCCGGGATCGACGTCATCGATGCGATCCTCGAGGGCGATGTCATCCGCTCGATTCGACCGCTCCCCGCCCCGCGTCGCGATTAGAAGGTCAGCTGCACCGTCGCGAGCCAGGTGCGCGCCGCCACGGGGAAGAGATAGCGGGTGGTCCCATCCGTGTAGCCGGCGGCGTAGGCCGTGGTGTCCAGGAGGTTCAGCCCCTGCACGCGCAGCCGTTGCCGTCCGATCGGCACGCTGAGATCGCCATCGACCATCGTGAAGGCCGGGGTCACGAGGGCCGCGTTCCCATCATTGGCGAGTGGGGCATCCCCGACATGCCGCACGCTGAGGATCGTCTCCCAGCCGGTGCGCGGTTGCCAGATCGCCTGTACGTTGGCAAGGACCGCCGGGGTGAGCACGGGACGCACATCGCGATAGGTGATCCCCGACCCCTCATCCTGGTATTCGGCGATCCGCGCGCGCATCGCCATCGCGTTCGCGCGGATCACGAGCGACGGTGAGAGCGCCATCGTCCCTTCCACCTCGACGCCCACGCGCGAGGAGCGATCGACGTTACGACGGAGCGGGCTCCCGGTGATCGCGATCGCGCCGATGGGGGCGATCTCATCGCGGAAGGCCATCGCGAAGGCGTTCACCTGGAGCGTGGTGGTGCCGCGGGTGAGGCGCGCGCCGAGTTCGAGATCGGTGAGTCGCTCGGGTCGCACGCGCGTGAACGGCAACAGCTCGGCCGCCGCGGTGGCATCGATATCATCGGCCCCGGCGAGGAGATCGGTGCGGGTCGGTTCCCGACTCGCCTGACCTACGGAGGCGAAGAGGGCGAGATCGCGGCGCGCCTGCCAGGTGACCCCGAGCTTCGGATTGACGAAGCGCCAGTCGACCGAGAGATCACGCATCGCATCTTCCGTCGGCCCGGGGATCGGGGTCCCCGGGGAGGGCTGGTAGCGGAAGGCGGCGCGCCGGAGCTGGAGGTCGCCGTTCAGCTCGAGCGCGCCGAACTGCCGACTCGCCTTCACGAAGCCGCTCTGCTCCTGCTTGAACCCGGTGTTGTCGTAGAGGCGCGTCTCGAGGTCAGGGCGGACCTTGAGATGGTGATCGCGCGCGTAGTCGCTCAAGTGGATCCCGGCGGCGAAGTCGGTGGATCGCGCGCGCCAAGTGAGGGTCGAGAGGAGACCGACCCACCCATGATCGAGATTGAAGTTGAGGAGGTCCCCGGCCGCCACATCGAAGGCACCTCCGGCGGCGTTACGATAGACCGTCGTGGTGAGCGCTGCGGAGGCACCGAAGGTCCGCGTGTGCTGCACGCTCGCCATCGCCTGCCAGAAGTCATCGCGCTCATCTGGGGACATCGGGTTGAAGCGCCGATTCACTCGGAGCTCGTCCTCGCTCGCGGCATAGTAGGCGAGCTGCATCTTGGACTGGCCGGCGAAGCCGGTGAACTTCACCGCATCGCGCGCCCCGAACCACCCCGCGCTCACGAACGCCGACCGCGCCTGGTTCCCCGAGCGCTCGCGGTAGCCATCAGTCCTCTGGCCCGAGAGGCGCGCATAGGCCGCGAACCCACGCTGCAGGCCAGTGGCGGCCTCGACACTCGCGCGATTGGTCCCCCATGAGCCGGAGGTGAGCTGGAGCTCGCGAAAGGCCGGTGTGGTCGCGAGGGAGAGCGACTCGAAGCTGAGCGACCCCGCGAATCCGGCGGGCCCGAAGGCGCTCGCCCCCACCCCGCGCTGCACCCGCACCGACTGCATCGAGTTCATGAAGTCGGGGACGTTCGAGAAGTAGAGGACCTGGTCCTCGGGATCGTTGAGCGGGACGCCGTCGACGGAGATCGCGAGGCGGGTCTGGTCAATCCCGCGGAGGCGGAGCGAGGAGTACCCGCTGAAGGTTCCCGCATCCGAGGCCGCGGTGACTCCCGTGAGCCCCTGCAGGGCGAGCGGGGCATCCTGACCCGCGTACGTGCGCTCGATCGTCGCCCGGTCCAACGTCGACTGCGAGGTGGGCGCGGTCCCGCCGCAGCGAGTGGCGCGGATCACGACCGCCTCTAGCGTATCGCGCGCCCGCGTGGTATCGAGAGGCGGGGATGGCCGCTTGCCCTGCGCGCCCACGGGGAGCGCGATGGCAAGAAGGATGAGTGTGAAGACGAGCGAGCGGGGCGACGAAAGGGACATTGAAGATCCTCGAACGGAGAGGCGTCGGGATCGTCGTGCTCGCGCCGCCCACGCGGACGGTCATCGAGTCACGCCGCGCTCCCTACGCCGGTCTGAACCGGGTCAGGTTCCAAGGGACTGTCTCAACCCCGCTGACGCGGGATACCCCTGGCGGCTTACAGGGGAAGTAGTAGACCACGGACCGGGCAAGAGCAAGTGGGGCGCGACGCCATCGACCGGCCTCGCCGCCTTGCCCCGCCTGCGGACGAGTTGCAACGTTGCGCAAACCCTCTCAGATCGGAGCCGGGATGACCCTGACCCGTCGCACCCTCTTGCAGATGGCGGGCCTCGCCGCCCTCCCCGCCCTCGTCCACGCCGACGAGACCACGATCACCCGGTGGACCGATGCGCTCCTCCAGCGCGCCCTCCAGGATCCCCCACGCTTCTTCACGCCCGACGAGCGCGCCCTTGTGCGCACCATCGCCGACGGGATCCTCCCTCGCACCGATACCCCAGGCGCGCTCGATGTGGGCGTCCCCGCCTTCGTCGAGATCATCGCCGGCGAGTGGATGGAGGCGAAGGATCGTGACGAGTTCCGCGCGGGGCTCGCCGCGCTAAACCAACGGGCGCTCGCGATGTACGGCGCCCGGTGGCCCGCGCTTGATCCCGTGCAACGCGACGGTGAGCTCCAGTGGGGGGAGAACGCCGTCGATGGGACGACCTCGGCCAAGCGCGCCTACCGCCGCCTCAAGGGACTCATCCTCCACGGCTATCTCACGAGCGAGACGGTGCGGCGCGATGTTCTCAAGGTGAATTACATCCACGAGACCTTCCGCGGCGCTGTCCCGGTAAAGGCCTCGCCAACCCCCGCCCGACCGATGGGAGGGATGTCCCATGCCTGATCGTCGCCACCTCCTCTTCGGCACGCCGCAGCCCGGTCGCCAGTACGACGCGATCGTCGTCGGCTCGGGGATCAGCGGGGGCTGGGCCGCCAAGGAGCTGACCGAGCGCGGGCTCCGCACCCTCGTCCTCGAGGCCGGGGGCCCGATCAACCCCGCACGCGACTACGTGGAGCATGTACAGCCCTACGAGAAGCGCTACCGCGGCTACGGGGAGCGCGAACGGATGGCGCGCGAGCAGGCGGTACAGCGCGAGTGCTACGCCTGTGACGAGTGGGGCTCGAAGTTCTTCGTCAACGATGTCGAAAATCCCTATACCACCCCGAACGACGCCCCCTTCCGGTGGATCCGCGGTCGGCAGGTGGGCGGCCGCTCGATCATGTGGGGGCGACAGGTCTATCGCTGGAGCGATCTCGACTTCGAGGCCAATGCAACGGACGGCCACGGCACCGATTGGCCGATCCGCTACGCCGACCTCGCCCCTTGGTACTCGCACGTCGAGCGCTTCATCGGCGTCTCCGGTGCCAAGGAAGGGCTTGAGCAGCTCCCCGACGGCGAGTTCCTCCCCCCGATGGAGATGACCTGCGTCGAACAGCATGTCCGCGAGAAGGTGATGCAGGCCTTCGGGGGCCAGCGCGTCTGGACGATCGGGCGCGCCGCGATCCTCACCCGCCCGCACAATGGCCGCGCCGCCTGTCACTACTGCGGCCCCTGCGAGCGGGGATGCATCACACACTCCTATTTTTCGAGCAACGGTTCCACCCTCCCCGCCGCGGAGAAGACCGGCCGCCTCACCCTCCGCCCCTGGAGCGTGGTGAGCGAGGTGGTGCTCGATCCCAAGACCGGCCGCGCGAAAGGCGTCCGCGTCATCGATGCGCGCACGTTGGGGGAGATGGTCTACGAGGCGCGCGTCATCTTCCTCTGCGCCTCCGCCTTCGAATCGGTGCGCATCCTCATGAACTCCACGAGCGGCGCGCACCCACAGGGGATGGGGAACGCGAGCGGGACACTCGGCAAGTACATCATGGATCACCACATGCTCCATGGCGCCGGCGGGACGATGCCGGGGTTCGATGACTACACGACCACGGGGAGCCGCCCGAACGGGATGTACGTCGCCCGCTTCCGCAATACGAAGCGATCGAAGACGAGCGCGGACTTCCTCCGCGGCTATGGGATGCAGGGGGGTGCGGGTGGGCGCGGGCGTTGGTCGGGGCCCGGGTACGGCGCCGACTTCAAGCAGAAGCTCCTGACCGAGCTAAGTCCCTGGGGGATCGGGATAAACGGATGGGGGGAGATGCTCCCGCACGAATCGAACCATCTCGCCCTCGACGGCTCGGTGAAGGACAGGTGGGGAATCCCCACGCTCAGAATCACCTGCAAGTGGGGCGACAATGAGCGCGCGATGATGCGCGATATGGTGACCTCGGCCACCGAGATGCTCGAGGCCGCCGGCGCGACCAACATCTACCAGAATCGTCCCGACGTCCCGCCCGGGCTCTGCATCCACGAGATGGGCGGTGCGCGCATGGGGCGCTCCACTGACGTCAGCGTCTGCGATGCGAACAACGCCCTCTGGGAGGTTCCGAACGTGCTGGTCACCGATGGCGCCTGCATGGCGAGCTCCGCCTGCCAGAACCCGAGCATCACCTACATGGCGCTCACGGCCCGCGCCGCAGCGCTCGCGGTGGAGCGGATGAATCGAGGTGAGCTATGACAGTCTCCCGACGTGACGCGATCACGCGTGGGGCGGCGGCCCTCGCCGCGGCAGGGCTCCCCGCGACGCTGCACGCCACCAGCGCGACCATGCCCGAGCGCGCCCCAGACGCGACGGACCCCCTCCCTCCCTTCGCCCCCACCTACCGACAGAGCGTCGCGCGCTGGTGCTTCTCGAATCTCCCGCTCGACCAGCTCTGCCTCGATGCAAGGCGCGTCGGGGTGCAAGGGATCGATCTGCTCAGTGAGAACGAATGGGACGTCCCCGCGCGCCACGGGCTCCGCTGCGCGATTGCCAACGGCCCGGGGCCGATCCCCGACGGCTGGAACGACCCCAAGCGGCACGACACTCTCGTGGCGGAGAGCGAGCGCCTCCTCCCGTTGATCGCGAAGGCGGGGATCCCACAGATGATTGTCTTCTCCGGGAACCGGCGCGGCCAGAGCGACGGCGAAGGGATCCGAAACTGCGTCCGCGGCCTCCGGCGCATCCTCACCACGGCGGAGCACCTCGGCGTCACCATCGTGATGGAGCTCCTCAACAGCAAGGTCGACCACGCCGACTATCAGGCCGACCGCACGACCTTCGGCGTTGCGCTCGCCGAGGCGTTAGGGTCGGAGCGCTTCAGGCTCCTCTACGACATCTACCACATGCAGATCATGGAGGGGGATGTCGTGCGCACGATCGAGCGCTACGCCCCCTACATCGGGCACTACCACACCGCGGGGGTGCCGGGGCGGCACGAGCTCGATGAGACCCAGGAGCTGAATTACGGTCGGATCGCGCGGGCGATCGCCGGGACGGGGTTCCAGGGGTATGTGGCTCATGAGTTCATCCCCACCGGGATCCCGATGCGCCATCTGGCGGAGGCGGTGCGGCTCTTCGCCGGGTGAGGCCCACCAGACCCTATCAGCTCTGCTAGTGACGGGGCGTAGTTCTCACCTGTTTGATTTCGCTCTCCCGATGAGCGCCCGGACCCTCCCCGCCTAGCAGCCGACCACGGACCTCCCGAACGTCCTGGTCGCTGACGAGCACCAGCTCCTCCTCGACGTCTTCGCCTATCACGCCGGGACCTGAACCACGGTCCTCGGCATGGCGACGAGTGCGAGGAGCTCCTCGCACTCGTCGCCAATGGAATGACCGCGCGCGAGATCGGCCAGTGCCTCGGGATCACCGAGCGCACCGTGGCCCTCCACAAGGATCGAATGAAGGGGCGCCTCGCCGTCGGCTCGATCGTGGCGCTCGTGAACCTAATGGCGCGGAGCGGGTTTCGAGGCGCCTGAGTCAGCCCCGCGCGCGTTAGAAGAAGGGCTGGTAGCGCGGCTTCCAGATCCGGTCGTAGGTCAGCCCCACGCGGAGCTGAGAGTTGGTCCCGATCCCCCGCGTCGCCTTCACCTTCCCCTGGAAGACGAAGAGGTCCGCGGTCACCGAGAGGGAGAGCTCGCTCGCGAGCGGGATCACCAGATCATGGATCTGGTTATATCGGAGGGCGAGCTGCGTGGCGTTGTCGCGGCGCGCCGGGAGGAGATAGGTGAGGTCGTTACGCAGGCGATAGGTCATCGGCGCCGTCCCCGGCAGCGGCGCCTTCCCCACCGGCCGCAGATACTCGACACGCGACTGCACACCCACCTGCACATTCGGCTGACCGAAGTCGTTCTCGACCGCGAGGGAGGCCTCCCGGCGAGGCCAGCGCCCGTTCGCGGGCATCAGCACGCCCCCGAGGGCACGCACCACCTGCTGACGCGGATTCCTCTGCTGGGTGACGCGGTTCTCCGTCGGTGAGAATTCGGTATCGAGCTCGCCGCGCGCGAAGGGAAAGAGGCGTCCCAGCCACCCCTCGCCCGAGAGCGTCGGGCGATAAGTGGCATCGAGCCGGATGTCGTCGGCAGTCTCCGAGGCATCAGAGGAACCGTCAGCGGTCACCGTCTGTCGCCCATAGGCCACGGTGAGGCCATAGTCGGTCACCGCGGTCGGCATCGCCCGCGACAGGACGAGCCGTCCCCCCAAGGCGATCACCCAAGCATCCTGCGAGCGGATGCGGCTCTCGGGGACGGTGCCATACCCCTCGTTCCCCGCGACGTCGTTGACGAGCAGCGAGAGCGTCGGACGCTCGAAGGCGAGGGTGGTGAGGGGGACGAAGGCGGGGTCGGGACGCATCCACGCCGCCACCGAGTCGATCTGCGAGTCCCCCTTGGAGACGCGACGGATGCGCCGGAGCTCGGCGAGGAGGAGGTCCCGCATCGTGACGTCGGCCCCTACTACTGCGGGGTGATAGGTCCCGGTGGAGTCGGTGGTGAAGCGCCGACGTGCCCGCAGGGCCCGGGTGAAGAATCCGGCCCGGGCCCCATCGACCAGGACGTCAGTCGTCGCCACGCGATAGAGCACGTTGTCGCGGATGGGATGCCCCAAGACGGTATTCGTCGCCAAGTCGATCCCGTTGCTCACCAACTCCCCGCGCGCATCGGAGCGCAAAAGCGCCTTAAGGTCACCCCCAGAGAGGTCGAGAATCACAAGGCGGTCCTCGCTGAAAATCCACTCCTGGATCTCCTCCTCGTACAGCTTGCCGATCAGCGGCGGGAACTGGTCGAGTCGGGGGAGGACGGCGACCTCGGCCTCGCCGCGGACCCGCAGCACGCGCGCCATGAACTCCTCCCAGAGCGGCTTGGTAATCCGCCCGCGCGCCTCCTCCCGTTCCCCCCCGATGTCCTGATGCCGATCGAGGAGATCGGTGAAGGAGGGCACGAGCAGCTCGCCTCGGGGGAGACGCTGGACCGCCGCCATCGTGAAGAGCCGAGCCATCAGCGCGGTGTCGGCCGGGGTCCGGTCGTTCACCCGCTCATGGCGATGCTCCACCGCCGCGAGGGCGACGCGCCCCTCAACGGTCCGTTGGAACTCGAGATCGAGCTTCCCGACCGCCAGCCCGTTCGCCACGCCGCGCGCGACGAAGGCGGGGGTCCCGGGGCGCACATTCGGGCGCTCCGGGAGCTCAACCCGCGTCCGCATCACCTCGGGGGCCCACCGCACCGGCATATCAGCGAGGATCGCGTCCACGCCACGGATCTCACTCGCGATCTGCGCGTTGAGGGCGGGATCGAGATTCGACAGGACGACGATCGCCTCGACCCCGCGCTCGCGGAGCGCCGCGACCTCGCGCTGCACCGCGGGAACGGGGGCGTCGATGATGAAGTCGCCGAGTCGCGCGCGCGGCAACCGCTCGCGGACCGCGGGATTGGTCACCCCAATCAGCCCCACGCGCACCCCGTCGCGCGTGACGATGCGGTGCGGGACCACGAGGCCCGGCTTGGACGGGCGGAGGTTAACGGAGACCAAGGCGACCTCCGGAAAGGAGTCTCGCAAGGTGGCGAGCCCCTCCACACCGAGCGAGAGCTCGAACTCGTACGGTACGACCGCCGTCACCTCCATCGCCTGCAGCGCGGTAAAGTCGAGCATCGCCCGCCGCGCCGGGGCCACGTTCAGCTCGCCGCGCTGGTGCCCGAGGTCGATGCGCACTACCGCCCCCCCCTGTCGCATCGTCTCCTCAGCGAAACGGCGCATCAGCGTCGCACGAGGCCCTACCCCGCCGATGTTCATCGGGAGTTCGAAGACGCGGGACTCGAGCAAATCGATCCGGTTCATCACCCCGAGCTGCCAAGCGCGCGCATCAGTGGGCCAGATCGCGCCGGCCTCCTCGACGATGATGATTCGGTTCCCGCCCGGTTGCCGCAGCCGCGAGACCGTGAGTGTCGCCGGAACAATATCGGCGAAATCGAGTCGCTGCCGCGGATTCCGCAGCAACATCCCGAGGAGATCGGGGCCGGGTTGCCAGGGGTCCTGGAGCAGCACCCCGTTCTCGGATCGCAGGGCGCGCACCCGGTCGACACGCTCCGCAGAGGCACGATTTGCGAGCGCCCACTTGAGCTCCTCGCCCTCCGGCTCCGCCCCGGGGAGGAAGATGACTATCCCTGGCACGCGCCACGCCAAATGGCTCACCAGCGAGAAGGTGATCCCCTCAGCGTGCGCCTGCTCGGTGAGGAGCTCGTGCTCGTCCTGTTGACGCCTCGCCCCAAGGGCGCCAAGGCTCCGTCCGGTGTAGAGCACCGAGACGCGTGGGGCGGTGGGCGGCTGGGTCTGGGCCCCGCCCGCGGGCGGCAGGCCGACGATGCAGGCGAGGAGAAGACCGAGGCGAATGAGGGGGACGCGCATCACATCAAAGGTCGCCGCCTGCGGCCCGCCATGCCAGTTAGTCCGCTCAGGGGCCGTAGAGATCGCTGGGATCGAGCTGCGCAAGCTCCACCAGGAACCCCGCGATCGTCTCACAGACGGCATCGCGGAAGGCCACGCCCCTCTCTGGAGTCGCCGCGCGCGGGTCCCCGATCCCCGTGTCGCGCGTCACCTGCGTCCACCGGCGCGGCGCCCAGGCCCACCCTTCTCGAAAGGCGGCGACGCGCCAGGGGCGTGCCCGCCCATCCCCTGCCTCGGTGAGGGGCCGCACGAGCGCCGGCGCGATCCCCTGCATCACACTCGTCTCCAACTCCCCCGCGTGGTCGCCGAGGTCGGTGAAGAAGGGGCGCGCATCGACTACCTGCCACCAGTTGAGCGTGCAGAGGAAGACCGCGGTGGTCGGCTGCAATTCCCGGATCATCCACTTGAAGTCGTTCCCGCCATGGCCATTGAAAATCAGTAGCCGCCGGATCCCCTGCTCCTCGAGCGCCTGCACGAGATCGCGCAGCAGCGCGAGCTGCGTCGTGGGATTCATGTTGAGCGTGAGCGGGAGGTCGAGCTGGGTGGTGTTCACGCCGAAGGGGACAGTTGGGAGCACCGCGACGCGCGCGCCGCGTGCCCAGGCGAGGCGCGCCGATTCTGCCGCCAGCACATCACATTCGATTGTGTCGGTGCCATACGGCAGATGATGGTTGTGAGGTTCGGTTGCGCCCCAGGGGAGGACGGCGACCTGGTAGCCCGCGGCACGGACCGAGGGGAGGGCTTGTTCGGCGAGGATCCAGGGACGGTCGTTCATCGGGGTCACTCCGACGTGGCGGATGCTCGCTCAACGGCAGGAAGATGGGGAGGAATGGGGACGACCAAATATGGACCATCGACCCGCCCGACGCTCCACTCACGCTCCCGGCGACCCCCTCGTTCGCGCCCGTCATGCGATATTTTAGAGACAGACGACCATCTTGACGTCGCGGGCATTGGTGTCCACGCGTCGCGAGGGATCGTGCCCTCGCTGTTGCCGCTCCCCTCCCCTCCTCGACCGGGCTCTACCATGCTCCGACCCCTGCGCCTCCTCTCCGTCCTCGCTGCCCTCGCCCCCGCGCTCGCCCCTCACGCGCTCACCGCCCAGCGCGGGATCGCGCCGGTCGCGTCGGCCCGCCCGATGGTCGACACCACCGCCCTCACCCGCCTCAGCCTCCGAAACGTCGGGCCGGCAAACATGATGGGCCGTTCGACCGACATCGAGGGGGTCCCGGGGAACCCGAACCTCGTCTACGTCGGCACGGCCGCCGGCGGCGCCTGGAAGACCACGAACGCGGGGACCACCTGGAGCCCGCTCTTCGACCGGCAGTCGACCCTCGCCATCGGCGACCTCGCGCTCGAGCCCGGTAATCCACAGGTGATCTATGTCGGGACCGGCGAAGGAAATGTCCGCAACTCGGTCTCCTTTGGGCGCGGCGTCTTCAAGTCGACCGACGGCGGGACCTCCTGGACGAACATTGGGCTCACCGACACTCGGCACATCGCGCGCGTGATGGTCCACCCCACCGAGCGGCAGACGGTCTTTGTCTGCGCGGTCGGCCATATGGCAGGGCCGAATGCGGAGCGTGGTGTCTTCGTCTCGCGCGACGGTGGCACCTCCTGGACCAAGACCCTCTACACCGACGACCGCCACGGGTGCGCCGATCTCGACATCGACCCGGTGAACCCGAACATCGTCTATGCGGCGATGTGGCAGTTCGATCGCAAACAGTGGACCTTCCGCTCAGGCTCCGAGCAGGGCGGCATCCACAAGTCGATCGACGGGGGCCGTACCTGGAAGAAGCTCGGCGGCGGGCTCCCGGCGCTCATCGGCCGCATCGGAGTGAAGGTCGCTCCGTCGAGCCCGAACACGGTCTACGCGATCCTCGAGTCCCGCAAGGAGGGCTACGTCTGGCGGAGCGATGACCACGGCGAGACCTGGCGCCGCGTCTCCGACGATGCCAAGACGATCTGCCGCGGCTATTACTACTCCGATCTCCGCGTCGATCCGGTAGACGCGGACCGTGTCTACGCGATCGCCTGCAACCTCTCCGTCTCGATCGATGGTGGCCGGACCTTCCGCACCATCTCGCAGCGCATCCACGGCGACCATCATGGCCTGTGGATCGACCCGACCGATCCCGCGCGCGTCTGGCAGGTGAACGACGGCGGCATCGCGGTCTCGCACGACCGCGCCGAGACGTGGCGCTTCCCGAACCAGTTCGTGCTCGCGCAGTTCTACCAACTGCACGCCGACAACCGGGAGCCCTTCTACTTCCTCGGCGGTGGCCTGCAGGACAACGGCAACTGGGTGGGCCCGAGCCGCACGCGCGACCCGCTCGGTATCCTCGTCGACGACTGGAACCTCATCTCGTACGGGGATGGCTACTACCAGGTGACGCACCCCGATGACCCCGATTACTACGTTACCGACGCGCAGGGCGGGATGGTCTTCCGCACGCGGATGCAGACCCGGGAGCAGGAGGACATCTCGCCGCAGCCGCGGCGCAACGACGGCGGTCCGGTGAATCAGCTGCAGTACCGCTTCAACTGGAATGCGCCGGTCGTCGCCTCACCTCACGATGGCAAGACGCTCTACTTCGGCGCGCAGGTGCTCTTCAAGTCGACTGACTTCGGTGGGACCTGGACCGCGATCTCGGGCGATCTCACCAAGAACGATACCACCCGGCACGGGTGGGCGGGCGGTCCCGCGATGCTCGAGGCGACGACCGCCGAGTTCTACAACACCATCTACAGCGTGGCAGAATCGCCGGCGCAGGCGGGCCTCCTCTGGGTCGGCACCGACGATGGCCTCGTGCAGCTCACGCGAGACGGCGGGCGCACCTGGGCCCGCGTCGATGCGCGGATCCCCGGCGTCGGACCGGAAGCCGTGGTCAGCCATATCGAGGCGAGCCGCCGGGCCCCATGCACGGCGTACGTGACCTTCGAACGGAAGTTCATGGACGACCTCAAGCCATACGCCTTCCGCACCACCGACTGCGGCGCTACCTGGACGAGCCTAGCCGGGAACCTCCCCGAGGGAGCGTATCTCCAGGTGCTACGCGAGGATCCCAAGAATCCCAATGTGCTCTACGCGGGGACGGAGATCGGGCTCTACGTGAGCGTCACCGGCGGCGGTGACTGGTTCCGCCTCGGCGGCAACCTGCCCGCCGTCCCTGTGCACGAGGTGCTCGTGCACGGGCGCGAGAACGACCTCATCGTCGCGACGCATGGCCGCGGGGCGTGGATCCTCGACGACGCCTCGGTGATCCAGGAGCTCGCCGCAGCGGCCGCGAAGCCGGCCTATCTCTTCGGGATGCGCACGGCGACGCGGTTCGCCACCAAGATGAACAAGGGCTCCCTCGGCGACGACCTCTTCCGCGGACCGAACCCGGCGTATGGCGCCATCATACGCTACTATTTGAAAGCGGCGCCAGCGGCGGGGACCCCGTCGAAGTTGGAGATCGTCGACGAGACCGGGCGGGTGATCCGTACGTACGCGAAGATCCCGACCGCAGCGGGGATCAACACCACCGCATGGGACCTCGCGCACGAGGCGTCACGCCCGCGGCGTGCCCCCGCGGCGGACGTCGCCCTAGGGGATGATGGCGAGGGCAGCTTTGGCGGCGGGGGGGGGCCACGCGCCCTCCCCGGCCGCTACACCGTACGTCTCACCATCGGAACGCAGGTGCTCGAGCAGCCGGTGACGGTGCGCGTCGATCCCACCGCCCGTACCACACCTGAGGGGCTGAGCGCGCAGTTCGACCTCGCGATGCAGTTGCGGGACCTCGTCTCGCAGGCGAATGACACCCTCCGCGCACTCGACGCGCGGAAGGGGGAGCTCGAAGCGCGTCGCCGCGCGGCCGAGGCGCTCCCGAACCAAGAGGGGGCCGCGGTGGTGAAGTCACTGACGATGGAGCTGGCCGAGGTCGACACGCTGATCACAACCCTCACGAAGCCGGCGAACTACCCCTACTGGAGCGAGGGGCCGCGCGTGACCGAGCGGCTCGGCGGCCTCCAGCGCAACGTCGATGCGGGGCACTTCCCGCCGACGGCGCCGCAGCAGGCGCTCTCGCGCGAACTCGCGACCGAGCTCAAGCAGGCGCTCGACCGCGTGCAAAAGTTCCTGGGGCGCTACCTGACGATGTGAGGGGGGGGTCGATGAGCTGCTTGAGTGAGGTGGCGTCCTACGGGCTGGCGGCGCCGACTATTCCTCGGTTCGTGAGGGAGGTATCCCCACCGTAATGCGCTAGCAGACGCGGATCCATCACACGGTGCCAAAGCGGCGGGACGAAGGCCAGCAGGACCATCGCCGCATAGCCCTGCGGGAGGCGTGGCGCCTCCGTCACATGCCGCAGTGCCTGGTACCGACGCGCGGGATGCATGTGATGGTCGCTGTGGCGCTGCAGATGGAAGAGGAAAATGTTCGATGCAAGATGATCGCTGTCCCAGCTGTGCACGTGCCCGCAGCGTTCGTAGCGCCCATCCGGGCGTCGCTCGCGGAGGAGTCCGTAATGCTCGAGGTAGTTGATCGCCTCGAGCAAGGTAAACCCGACCACCGCCTGCAGCGCCAGCCAGGGCGCGATCATCGGCCCGAAGGTGAGCAGGAGTCCGCCCGCGAGGATGGCCGTCAACGCCCAGCCCTGCACCACCTCGTTCGCGACCGTCCATTGACTACGCCCGAGCTTCGCGAGGCGCGCGCGCTCGATTGCAAGCGCGGAGCGCAACGACCCGATCACCGTGCGCGGCCAGAAGGCGTAGAAACTTTCGCCGTACCGCGCGCTCGCCGGGTCAACAGGGGTCGCCACGTGCACATGATGCCCGCGGTTGTGCTCGATGTAGAAGTGCCCATAGGCGCTCTGCGCGAGGGCGAGACGGCTGCACCAGCGCTCGACGGTATCATGTTTGTGCCCTAGTTCGTGCGCCGCGTTGATCGCGAACCCCGCGACGACACCGACCGTCAGCGCGAGCCCGAGCGCGTCGGCCACGGAGAGGCTCCCGGAGGCCCAGAGCATACAGGCGACGACCACGCCGGCGTACTGCAGCGGGAGAAACGCCATCGTGCACCAGCGGTAGTAGCGGTCATCCTCGAGTTGCGCGAGAACGCGTTCCGAGGAATTCGTCGCATCGGTGCCGACCCACAGGTCGAGCAGGGGGAGCACGAGGAAGCTGACGATCGGCCCGAGGTACCACGCGACCGTCGATCCCGTCACATGGGCGAGCAACGCCGCCACGAACGGGGAGAGCGGGATCGCTAGGGCGAGAAGCCAGGCGTAACGCTTAGGGTCGGGATAACGGCGGCCATCGGATGGCATGCTGCAACATATCCCGTGGAACGCGGGCCCGCCCGCCGGAGTAGACGCCGAACGGGACGGCCGGCAACACGGCGACGCGTACCCCCTGCTACTCCGCGCGCCGCGCCGCCTCCCCATCAACCGGTTCCGCGGGGATAGTGTCGGTGCCGTACGGGAGATGGCGATTGTGCGCCTTCGTCGCTCTCCACGGGAGGACAGCCACTGCATAAGACGTCGCACAGACGGCGGAGAGCGGGAGATTGGCGAGGGAAATAGCCCTCGAGACGCGCCCTCGCCGCCCCACCCCGTCAACCGACCTAGCCGCTCAACCCGGTCCGCTATACGTTTTTAACCGGCCCCTCTCACCGTCCCGTGAGCCCCCGCCGCCTCCTCCCCCGCTGCCTCGCTCTCGTCTTCGCCGCCGCCGGTTGCGCAGGTGACGGGTCCACGGGGCTCATCGCATCGAACGGTCCCGGTGCCCTCGGCGGCGAACTCCGGGTCCGTCGCTGGTCGGATGCCCGCGCCTGGCCTTTAGGGCGCATCCCCGCCGCGGGTGACACGGTCGTCGTCCCCGCCGGCACCCTGATGCGGCTCGATGTCTCGCCGCCCGCGCTGGCGGGCCTCGACATCCAGGGCGTCGTCGAGTTCGAGCGCGACATGGACCTCTCGCTCAGCACCGGCTTCATCCGCATCGAGGGCGCCCTACGCATCGGCACCCTACAGGCCCCATACACCAAGCGCGCCACCATCACCCTCACCGGCCCGACCGCCGGCGATGCCATCCCGGGGATGGGCACCCGCGTGATCGGTGTCTTCCCCGGCGGCGAGCTCACCCTCATCGGTGAGACGCGCACCGCCTGGACTCGGCTCAATGCGTCCGCCCCTTCCGGGGCGCGCACCCTCACGATGCGCGACGACATCGACTGGCGCGCCGGGGACCGCATCGTCATCGCCCCGTCGGGCTTTGAACCGACGCAAGCTGAGCAGCGGCGTATCAGTGCCGTGAGCGGCCGCACCGTCACGCTCGAAACCGGCCTGCAGCATCCGCACTACGGCGACCTGCAACTGATTGCGGGACGCACGGTCGACGAGCGGGCCGAGGTCGGACTCCTGACGCGGAACATCCGCATCCAGGGCGCCGGCACCGGAATCATCGATGGCGTTCCTCAGTCGGCGGATGGGATCGGCGGACATATCATGATCCTCGCTGGCGCCACGGCCTCCGTGCTGGGCGTCGAGCTCGCGAACATGGGGCAGCGCGGTAAGCTCGGGCATTACCCCATCCATTGGCATCTCGCCGGCGCCGTCCCGCAACAGTTCATCCGGAACAGCGCCATCTGGCGCAGCAACAACCGCTGCGTCACCGTGCATGGGACGCGGCAGCTCGAGGTGCGTGACAACGTCTGCTATGACCACCTCGGCCACGGCTACTTCCTCGAGGATGGCGGCGAGACGCAGAACGCGCTCCACCACAACCTCGGTGTCCTCTCGCGGCGTCCTGCCGTCGCCGATCGGCTCCTCCCGAGCGATGATCGCCCCGCCACCTTCTGGGTGACCAACCCCGACAACAGCCTCATCGGGAACGTCGCCGCTGGCTCCGACGCCTTCGGCTTCTGGTACGCGCTCCCCGACAATCCGCGCGGCTTCTCCGCCGGGCAACCCGACCGCCCGAACCGTACGCCACTCCTCGCCTTCACGAACAACGTCGCACACTCCAATCGGCAGACTGGGCTCCACGTCGACGACGGCCCACTCGCCGACGGCACCACCGTTGGGACATCATACCAACCGCGCGCCGTCCCCTCGCAGGTCGGCTCCGCCACCGTCCCCGCGTACTTCATGGGGTTCACCGCGTACAAGAACAGCGGGCGCGGCGTCTGGCTCCGGGGCCGCGATCACTTCCTGAGCGGGGCCGTACTCGCCGACAACGGCATCGGCGCCACCTTCGCGAGCGCGATGAGCTACCTCACGAGCTCCCTCGTCGTCGGGCGCACCGCGAACCTCGTCACCTCGCGCGACCTCTACCGCGGCTTCGAGTTCTACGACGGCCCAGTCGGCGCACGCGATGTCACCTTCGCCGGCTTCAGCGGAAACGGGCTCATACCGTGGAGCGCGCTCGGCTTCAACCGGAACGGCGGGGGCGGCAACGCCTTCGCGCTGAGTACCCTCAACAGCGCGCACAACCTCACCTTCGTCGAGTCGAACGCCCTTTACATCGACACCCCGGTCCCCACAAAGGACGGCGACAAGACGGCGGTCTTCGAAGACCTCACCGGCTCCCTCACCGGAACTGCCGGCCGATGGGTCACCGCCAACACCCCCTTCCTGACGACCGCTGATTGCATGCTGCGCGGCGCCTGGAATGCACAGATCTGCCCCGGGCCTTACCTACGCGCCATCGTCGAGGGGAGCGGTACCGCTGCGCCGATCGCCCCCGTTGACATCGTGCGTGACGGGACCGCGTCGGAACGATTCGTCGGGTCGGGCACCTCGACTAGCCGCGTCATCTTCGCGGCGATGCCGAGCCGGCGCTATGACCTAACGCTCAGACAGTTCCCGACGACGCTCACCCTCCGGCTGCAGGAGGCACGTGCGGGCGAGTGGCTCCTCTTCTCGGTTGGGCTACCCGGGCGGCCTGTCTCGGTGCTGAGCGGGAGCACCGCCGTCCCCGAGGTCGCGACCCCCGCACTTGTCGGGGCGGGGAGCACGATGGCGCTCGCGTGGGACGCCAGTCAGCAGCGGCTGCACGTTAAGGTGCTCGTACCGACGTCATCCACGCAGGGATTGGTCACGATTCGCGTGCGGCCCTAACCTGACGGCGCCGTTCGATCATTAGCCTTGAGCGCCTAGGTCCGCCTCACACTCGCGGATCTCCGGGCGGAGCCCAGCGTCTCGCGGTATCGCCAGCGCGGTACGGTTGGGGCGATGCCCTCCATCTCGTCCCGCCGCGGCATCCCGATGGTGACCGTACGCACCATCCGGGGGGGTATGTCCGTCCAACTGGCGGCGCCTACTCGGAGGTACTCCGCCTAATGCATGATCCTTCGGTGCAAGTCAAAGAGGAGGGATGCGGGAAGGTGACTTTGGCCGCCGCAGCATGACATCTCTCATCGGCCCGCGAGGGCGCCGGGCTCCTCGTCCGCTAAACAGCCCGCGAAGCGCACCGGCGCGGAGGCGGTAGCGCCGAAGCCCGCTTCCCGCTACTTGCGAGGCAGCGGTCCCGAACCTATGCTCTCAAAAACCGACCGAGTTTCCTTTCGAGGCCGCCGGTCACAGCGGCGCGTTCCCGTTCTCCACGCAGAGGTCTGCCACTATGCCACGAAAGGCCCAACGCCGCCGAGCGGCTACAGTCATTCTGCTCTCGGCCTTCGCCTCGTTCCTGCTTTCAGTCGCACTTTGGTTCACGGGGAACCGAGATCAAGGACTCTACGTGGGACTCTGGGTCCCATCTATTCTCTCCTTCGGGAGCGTTGCACTCCTAATCCACGGGGATACCGATGTCTGACCTGACGCTTTTCGCAATGGGACTGGTCATCGCCCTGCCGGCAGGAATCGTCGTGGTGGCACTGCTACGCGCCGCCGTCGCTGACGGGAAAGCAGGCAACGTCTCCTAGGGCTGACGCCCACCACCGAGAGGTCGGTTATGTCGCGTCGCATCCGTGTGCGCTGGCCAGTGTTGTTGGGCCTGCCGGTACTCCTTGCGTGTGCCGCCGAGCGGCAGCCGGTGGAGCCTCCCTTTGTTGACCTCGTGCAGGACGGCTCAGTTGCCGTGGCCGTGCTGGTAGACACCGTCTCGGCGGGCGGGGTGGCGTCGGTACGGTTCGGGAATCGCTCGGACCAGATTTATGGCTTCAATCCCTGTGAGCGCGTGGTGCAGCGCCGGGTGAGCAGCGAATGGAACACGCATCGCGAACCCCTGCGGGCGTGCAACAAGATGCTCTACCTGCTGGACGCTGGGCAGGAACGTATCGAGCGGGTGGATTTGCCGCGGGACATCGCGCCCGGCGAGTATCGCCTCGTGTTCGCGTTCAGCGCGTTGTCGGGCTCGCAGGGGGCCGTGCGGGCAGCGAGCGGGGCTTTCCGGGTGCGCTGAGGGGGGCCGCGCCATCACCGGGAGCCCGGCCCGCGAGGGCGCCATCAATGAGCGTCTTCCAGGGTCCTGCCGGGGTCCACATGGCCTGCAGGTCGCGCAGCGCTTGCGTCGGATCAGCTTTGTCATCAAGCACGCGCCAGACGTAGGTCATCGCCGAGGCGCGGTAGTTAGCTTGGCAATGCACCAGAATCCGGCGGCCCTTCAGGCGGTCCATCGCTGCGCGGAACGCCTGCAGGTGCTGAGCCTCAGGTTTGTCCCATGGCACCGGGATATGCACGAACTCGATGCCCTGACGTGCCAGCAGGGCCGGCTCCTCGGCGATAGCACCGCGCGACGACGACGGCGCCAGGTAGATCACGGCCTCGATACTCTCCTTCTCGCGTAGCGAGGCAAGGCTGGCCGCATCGGGCTGGCCGGAAAGAACCAGGCGAGGACCAAGCCGCTGGACATTTATGGCTTTCAGGGTGGGGTCCGGCGGCAGCACGGCCTCCTGGGCGCACAGCGGGGCGCCGGCGAGGTAGCAGAAGCCCGCGACCAGCCCGGCGGCCTGCAGGGACAGGGCTTTGTTCACAGAGTGACGCTCTCCAAGGCGGTGGAGCTCGGAATTAGGGTCGCACGAGCGAGTGGAATTCGCTGATTATACCGCTCGATAGCCAGCCGCACTAGCGCGGACACCCACTCCTCTCGGGAACGATTTTCCACGGGACCTCAGTGCGATGGGTGGTGCCAGATGAATCAGATGCACCCAACGCCAACCCGATTGAAATTCCTATCCCGATAGTCTATCTACGGGGATGGGTCCCGGAAGTGGCTGCCCACAAGGCTCGCCGTTCACCGAGCCGTTTGACCGTTCACCAGATGGGCCGACACCTTCGATGCGGGGCGACGTTCCAATGCGAATGCGACGGCTCATTCTCTTCCTTGCCCTCCTGGCCTTCATCCCCCCGCTCCAGCTGGCCGGGCAGAGCGCCCCTAGGCTCCGCGGGGTGGTGCTCACCCCCGAGAAGTCACCTGTCCCGGGGGTCAACGTCTTCATCGTCGAGACGCTCGAGGGTGCCCTCACCGACTCGGTGGGGCGCTTCAGCATCGCGCTCTCCGGGGGAGGCCTCCCCGCCACCCTCCTTGCCCGCCGAGTGGGGTTCCGGCAGTTCCAGCGGGTGGTCACCGCCACTGATACCACGGGCGGAGTTGCGATCACCCTGACCCGCGGCGCGACCTCGCTCGCCCCCATCACGGTGCAGGCCGGCGCCATCACCGCCGGCAACGAGCGGGGCGCCACCCTCACCTCGCTCGAGGTGGTCACGACCCCGGGGACCGCTGCTGACATCAATCGTGCCATCCAGCTGCTCCCCGGCGTGCAGCCGGTGGATGACGGCACTGCGTTGTTTGTGCGGGGCGGCGACTACACGGAGACCAAAGTCTTCATCAACGAGGCCGTGCTCCTCAACCCGGCGCAGCTCCTCACCCCCAGCGGGACCTTCGTCGGGACCGTGGACCCCTTCCAGCTCGATGGGATCTTCTTTTCCTCCGGCGGCTTTGGTGCCCGCTACGGCAACGCACTCTCCGGTGTCGTCGGACTCCGCACGCGGGGGGCCGCCACCCGCCACGCCGCCACGTTAGGCGGCGGGCTGGCGGCCTGGTCAGCCGATGGTGCCCTGCGCGCCAGCGAACACCTCACGCTGCGCGTGGCAGGCAACCGCAATGACCTGTCCCCCTTCCTCCGCCTCAATTCCAACCCACGAGGCTTCGCGCCGCCGCCACGCGGTCGTGACCTCAGCGCCAGCGCCACCTACACGTACGGGCTCGCCGGCGAGGTGAAGGTGTACACGGTGGACCAGACCAACGTGATCGGCATCCCCATCGACGACCCTGGCTTTCGTGCCACCTTCGACTCTGATGTCGCTTCCAACCTGCTCGTTGCCACGTGGAAGGATGTTCGCGGCGCCTTCGCGCCCCTCGTGAGCGTCAGCCGCAGCCGCCTCGATCGTCGCGAGGGCTTTGGCGCCTTCAACCTGAACGCGGGCCAGGACCTGCGCACGCTCTTCGGCCAGCTGAGCTGGGAGCGCTCGCCCGGTACCACGCTTCGCCTCGGCGCCGAGGTGGAACACCTGGTCTCGGACATGCGGGGATCGGTGCCGGTCGGTGACGACCGCCGACCCGGGGCGCGCACGGCCGTATGGCGGATTGACCGGCCCGGCACACGCACCGGCGCGTTTGTCGAGGGCGACCTGCAGCCCCTCCCCACATTGCGCATCGTCCCCGGCCTTCGCGCCGATCGTTCCACGCTCACCGGTCGCACCACCCTTGACCCCAGGGTGAACGCGGCCTGGCAGCCGGGGGGCGCCCTCAGCCTCACCGCCGCCTGGGGCATCTACCACCAGGTCCCCGACCCGTTGTTCTACAGCGACTCCCTGGGGCGCTCGGGCCTGCCCAGCATGCGCGCCGAACAACGCGTGCTGGGTGTGCAGTGGGGTGAGCCCAGCACGACCCTCATCCGCGTCGAGGCTTACGAGAAGCACTACCGCGACCTCTCGCTCCTCAGTCGCGACAACCTCGTGGCAACCGACGGCGTGGGACGGTCGCGTGGGATGGACCTCTTCTTCAAGGGTCGCATCCCGGGGCTGGACATCGAGACCCGCACCACGCTCAACCTCCTCCAGGCCCGCCGCACCGCACCGGAAACCGGCACCACCACACGGGCGGCCTTCGACGTCCCTCGGTCCTATTCCTTCATCGCCGAGAAGCTCCTGCCACGCGGCTGGCGCTCCGCGCTCACCTGGCGCACCTCCAGTGGCCGGCCGTACACCCCGGTCGCATCCGCCGCCTTCGACACCACCAGTGACATCTGGGTGCCGCGCTTCGGCGTACCCAACTCGGGACGCTTCCCCGACCTGAAGCGCCTGGACCTCTCAGCCTCGTGGTATCGCCCCCTGCGCCCTGGCGTCCAGAGCGTGCTGTACCTGTCGCTCTCCAACGTGTTCGACCGCGACAACACCCAGGGATGGAAGTACTCCGACGACTACCGCACCCGCACCCCCGTTCGTTCCATCTTCAACCGCTCCGTATACTTCGGGGCCTCACTGATCTGGCAGTAGGAATCCTCCTCATGCGACTCATTCCTTCCCTCGCCCTCGTGGCCGTTGCGGCCACTTCCCTCCGCGCGCAGGCGCCCGCCGGCACGGCGCGCTGGGCCGACTCCATCCACGTGCTCCTGTCGATGGACCAGGTGCGCCTTGGCACCGATGTCGACCAGGCCATTGCCCTCGCCGAGCGGGTGTTGAGTGTCACGCCCAACGACGGCGTCATGATGCACTACAAGGGCTATGCGCTCTACACCAAGGCCGGACGCATGATCGGCAGCGGGGCCAAGGAGGAGGAGATCAAGGCCTTGCTCGAGGAAGCCGATGACATCCTCGAGCGCTCGGCGTCGCTTGTGAAGTGGCCCGAGACGCCCGCGCTGCGGTCGGCGGTGATCAACCAGATCATCGGCGTGAGCGGGATGATGGCAGGGATGCGCCTGGGTTCCACGGCCGACGGGCTGATGGACGATGCGGTGGCGATCGGCCCCGACAACCCGCGGGTCTTCATGCTTCGCGGCGTCTCGGCGATGTACAAGCCCAAGATGTTCGGCGGCGGGATGGACAAGGCTGAGCGTGACCTCAAGCGTGCGGTGGAGCTCTTTGCCAACGACATGCCGGCGTCGCCGAAGCCGCGCTGGGGCCATGCCGAAGCGTGGGCCTGGCTTGGCCAGGTGTACGCCGCCGAGAAGCGGGTGCCGGAGGCACGCGAGGCGTATGCGCGTGCGCTGGCCCTGGTGCCCGAGTACGGCTGGGTGAAGTTCCGGCTGCTGCCTGCCCTCGACAAGGGCAAGTCCTAACATGCAGCTTCGCGGTCGCACGCTCGGGTGGTACCTGGTGGCGTGGGTGCCGTTTGCGGTGCTCTATTCAGTCCCCGCTGAATGCGCCACCCCACCTGGACGCAGCGCGGACGCCGCCAGCGCGAGAATGGATTTGACGCCAAAGAGAAAAGTCCCCGCAACCCATTGGGCTACGGGGACTTACCACGATAGCTGGGGCGGGACTCGAACCCGCGACCCCGGCATTATGAGTGCCGTGCTCTAACCGGCTGAGCTACCCAGCCACACCTTCCAGAAACCACGAGGCGGCCGGTTCGGATGAACCGACCGCCTCGCACATAGCGGGGGCGGGATTTGAACCCGCGACCTTCGGGTTATGAGCCCGACGAGCTACCAGGCTGCTCCACCCCGCGGTAGTAGGGGAAAAGTAGACCGGCGCCCCCGCGGATTCAAGGTGCTGATCGCGCTCGGCCGCTCGCCCTCAGGGATCCACGAACCGATAGAGGAGCTCCCCTTCCCGAACCATCCCGAACTCCTCTCGGGCGATCCGCTCCTGGGTCACGGGGTCCGACTCCACCAACCGCTTCTGCTCCCGTAGCTCCCGTACCACCCGCTCGAGGGAGTCGACCCGCGCCCGGGCCTCTCGGACCCGTCCACGCTGCCGCAGGAGATCGGTGGTCCCGTACTCCCCCCCCTGCACCGCCCAGAAGGCGACGAAGAGCCAGAACCCCCACAGCGCGAGTCGACGCGCGATCGCCTTGGGGTCCCGCTCCGCCGGCCGCCCCTTCGCCATCACCCCTCGATCCCATAGAGCGCGCCACCCGGGAACTCGGCGTGCCCCCCCAACTCCGCCTCGATCCGCAGGAGCTGATTGTACTTGGCCACGCGATCGGTCCGGCTCGCCGACCCGGTCTTGATCTGACCCGCGTTGGTCGCGACGGCGAGGTCGGCGATGAAGGTGTCCTCGGTCTCGCCGGACCGATGCGAGATGATCGAGGCATACCCGTTCCGCCCCGCCATCTCGATCGTCTCGAGCGTCTCGGTGAGCGTCCCGATCTGGTTCACCTTCACGAGGATCGCATTCGCGACATCCTCCTCGATCCCGCGCGCGAGGAACTCGACATTCGTCACGAAGAGGTCGTCGCCGACGAGCTGCACCCGATCCCCGATCGCCTCGGTCATCTGGCTCCACCCCGCCCAATCCCCCTCGGCCAATCCGTCCTCGATCGAGACGATGGGATACTTATTCAGCCACTTGGCATACATCTCGATCATCTGCTCGGCGGACTTGGTCCCCGCTCCGCTCTTCTTGAAGGTGTACTTCCCCTTGCTGAAGAGCTCGCTCGCCGCACAGTCGAGCGCGAGCGCGATCTCGATGCCCGGCGCGTAGCCCGCGGCCTCGATCGCCTCGATCACCACGTCGAGCGCGGCCTGATCGCTCGCGAGGTCGGGCGCGAAGCCCCCTTCGTCACCGACGCCGGTCGAGAGCTTTCGCTTCACGAGGACCTTCTTGAGCGCGTGGAAGACCTCGGTCCCCATCCGAAGCGCCTCGCTGAAGCTCGTCGCCCCCACAGGGACGATCATGTATTCCTGGAAGTCGACGGTGTTGGTCGCATGCGCGCCGCCGTTCAGGATGTTCATCAGCGGCACCGGCAGCGTGCGCGCCATCGGGCCGCCGAGGTACTTGTGCAACGGGAGGTCGACACTGGCCGCCGCCGCGCGCGCCGACGCCATGGAGACGGCGAGCATCGCGTTGGCCCCGAGCTTCGCCTTGGTCTTGGTGCCGTCGAGGGCGAGGAGGGTGCGGTCGATGGTAAGCTGCTCGGTGACGTCGAGCCCGAGGAGCGCGGGCTCTATCAGGCGGGTGACATTCGCGACCGCCTTCTGGACCCCCTTCCCGAGGTAGCGCCTGGCGTCGCCATCGCGCAGCTCGTTCGCCTCGTGCTCACCGGTGGAGGCGCCACTGGGGACGGCGGCGCGGCCATAGGTGCCATCCTCGAGGATGACGTCGGCTTCGACGGTGGGGTTGCCGCGGGAGTCGAGGATTTCACGGGCCTGGACGGCGAGGATGGTGGACATCAGGGGTCAGGTGACAGGGGTCAAGTGACAGGTCGGACGCCTGAAAGATATCGGGTCAGGAGGCGCCGTACGGTGGGGAGACGATGCCGTACCGCTCGCGGGCACAGGCGGCCATCGCCTCGTAGGTCCGCCGAGCGAGGCCCTCGCGATCGTCGTAGGTGAGACCGGCGGTCGGGATCGGGGGGAGGTAGTGCAGATGGATCGTCCCGGGGTACACCCGGAAGCGTCCGCGCGGGGCGCGCTCGAGTACGCCGTACACGAACATGGGGACCACGGGGACCTGCGCCTGTATGGCGAGGACGAAGGGGCCCTTCTTGAACGGGCGCAGCGGGTAGGCGCGCCCCCGGGTCCCCTCGGGATAGACGCCGACCGAGGCGCCGGCGCGGATGCGCTCGGTCGCGGTGGTGTAGGCCCCGAAGGCCGCCTTCCGATTCGCCCGCTGGATCGGGATCATCCCCGCGCGACGCATCGCGGGTCCGAGGATCGGCACACGAAAGAGCTCCGCCTTCGCGACGAACTTGATCCAGGGAAGATGCCCGGCGAGCGCCAACACATCGAGGATGCTCAGGTGGTTCGCGACGAAGATGTGCCCCGCCCCCTGCTTCTGCTCCACGCCATGCTCCTCGACGCGGATGCCGACCATCCCGAGGGCGAAGCGCCCCCAGCGACGCGGCGCGAGATCGTAGGTCGACCCCGGACGATCCCGCACGCCGAAGAGCGCCGCCACGATGCAGCTCCCGCCGAAGAGGATCGTCCCGACGGCGATGCTCACTTGGAGCAGGAGGAAGCGCACGAAGGGCATCATCCGACGAAGTGATCGTGTGTCGATGGGAGTTCCACGGCGCGTCCGTGCTCGCGGAGGCGCACCGATCCCGCGGGACCGGTGACGATCTGGCCGATCGCGGTGAGTGCGAGCCCGGCATGCGCCACGGCGAATGCCGTGGAATCGAATGCCGGTGCGGTGACGAGGAGCTCGTACTCCTCGCCGCTCGCGAGCGCCTCGCGCGACGGCACGCCATCGAGCACCGGGAGGCGCTCGAGATCGAGCTCGGCACAGATGCCACTCGCCGCCGCGATATGTGCGAGGTCACCCGCGAGCCCATCGGAGAGATCGATCGCCGCGGTCGCACCATGCCGCACACACCAGCGCGAGGCGTTGAGCCGCGCCTCGGGGTGCGCGAAGCGCGCGCGATGGGCCGGCGTCGGCGCACGACCGGCGAGCCACGCCGCGAGCGCGGCGCCGGGGCCGCCGAGTCGCCCGGTCACGTAGATCGTGTCGCCTACTCTCGCTCCACTGCGTGCGAGTGGATGCGTCGCATGCCCGAGCACGGTGATCGCGAGGGCGAGCCGGTCGCCGTCGGTCACATCGCCCCCGACGATCGGGATATCACCCTGCGCCGCCGCCTCCCCGATCCCATGCGCGATCGGTGCGAGCGCGTCACGCCACGCCGCAGGGACGGTGAGGGCGAGGAGCACACCGAGCGGGGCGGCCGCCATCGCGGCGAGATCGGAGAGCGCCGCCATCGTCGCGCGCCACCCGATCTCCTCGGGCGTGAGCCACTCCCGACGGAAGTGCACATGCTCGACGGTGGTGTCGGTGCTCACCACCAGCTTGGAGCCCGCGGGCACATCGAGCACCGCGCCATCGTCACCGATGCCGCGCGCCCGAGGCCCCCACTGCGTGAGGAGCGTCCGGATGGAGTCGAACTCCGCGCCGGGTCCGAGGGGGAGGTGCGTGGTCATCGCTCCCCTCCGACCTTCGGCAGCTGCGCCAGGATCGGTGCGAGCGGCGCGGCGTCATCGAGTCGCCACACCTTTGGGAGCGCGTCGATGACATCCGTGAGATTCGTCCCGCGCACCGAGCGCATCGCACGCCGATCGCGTCCGGGGACGTCGATCCCCGCCGCGAGCTCCCCCGCACGCCCATGCACCCAGGCGCCGGCGGCGGCCGCCACGAAGGGATCCCCGAGCTGTGCGAGCAAGGTGGCGACGATCCCGCTCAACACATCCCCGCTCCCGCCGGTGCCGAGCGCCGGACCCCCCGCGGCCACGACCGCCACGCGGCCATCCGGGGCGGAGATCACCGTCGGCGGCCCCTTGAGGAGCACCACGGCACCCAACGTCCTCGCCAACTCCGCCCCGACGATGAATCGATTCGCGAGGATCGCCGCGGGATCGAGCCGCATCAACCGCGCCGCTTCCACCGGATGCGGGGTCACGATCGCGGGGCGCGCGCCGAGGAGGGAGCCCAGCGTGCGCGGCTCCCCCTCGAAGACGTTGAGCGCATCCGCGTCGAGCACGACCGGTCCACGCCAGGTCACGAGCAGGCGCTCGATGAGCGCGCGCGACTTGGTCCCACGTCCGAGCCCGGGGCCCAGCAGCAGCGCATGCGACCACTCGAGCACCGGGACCTGCTCCTCCTCGGTCATCGGCCAACGCGCCGCCATCGCCTCCGGCAACGCCCCCTGCACCACCGGGACGTTCGTGGGCGCGACCAGCAGCCGCACCATCCCGATCCCGCTGCGCAGCGCGCCGCGCGCGGCGAGCATCGGGGCGCCGGCCATCCCTTCCCCGCCCCCGACGATCGTGATCCGCCGGCGGACTCCCTTGTGGGCCGCTGCCGGGATCGGCGGTACCGCCGCCCGCACCCACGCGGCATCGATCAACTCGGGGCCCAAGGTGCGTGCCGCGTTTTCATCGGCGAGTGGAGGGAGCCCGATATCGAGCACGACCAGCGCTCCGGTCTCATCGCGGCGCAGTAGGAGCCCCTGCTTCATGGCGTCGAAGGTCACGGTGCAGTCGGCGTGGACCACGCGACCGCCGGCCCCCGTCGTGGCATCGAGCCCGCTCGGCATATCGACCGCGACGATGCGCGCGCCCTTCGCGCGCAGGGCATCGATCCGCGTGATGGCATCGGCGACCGCGCCGCGCGGTTCGCCCTTCGCCCCGATGCCGAGCAGCGCATCGACAACGACGGCGGGCGCCGTGACCGCCCCGCGCTCCGCCGCCCGCTCGAGTGCCACCGAGGCCGCTCCCTTCGCCCGCTGCGCATCGGCAGAGGTCGGCTCGCCGAGGGACTCGACCTGCACCGGGCATCCCTCGTGCGCGAGCACGCCGGCGATCACCCAGCCGTCGCCCCCATTGTTCCCGGTGCCCACGAAGACGATCGCGCCCTGCGTGCGCACGTCAGGGTAGCGCGCGAGGATGACCGCCGCCGTGCCTTCACCGGCGGCTCGCATCACCTCGTACAACGAGGCGCCAGCCGCGAAGGCCTGGTCCTCGCGCGCACGCATCCCCGTCGCGGTGCAGACCCGGACCGTCATCGCTGAGGCCACCGCGAGGTCATGACGTGCCCTACGCGGTCGGGACCGCGTGCCAGGGATAGTTGCGGTCGAAGGCGTCGGTGAAGTCGAAGACGTCGACGAAGTCCGCTTTGTTGTCGTTCGGCTGCGCATGCAGCAACCCGACGTCGACGAGGGTGAAGACCACCTCGCCCAGGTCGGCGGAGGCACGGATCCCCCAATGGTCGAGCACACTGCGCGCGAGCACCCCGTAACGCTCGAGGGCGAGATCCCGGCACCCCAGCGCGAGCTCACGCCCCGTGAGATGCCGCCGCTCGATCAACCGCTGCTGACAGAACTCGAGCGCCGCGAGCACGAAGAGATAGGCCCGCTCATCGTACCGCGACTCCTTGAGTCGGATGCGATCCATCACCCCATCGCGGAAGGCGAGTTCAGCCATCGGATGGGGGCATGGAGGTGGACATGGACCGACGCCTCAGAGATAGAGCGGGAAGGCGGCGGTCAGCGCGTGCACGTCGGCCTTCACCGCCGCGAGCACCGCCGCATCGGTCGGCGCGGCGAGCACCCGATCGATCAACGCCGCGATCTTGACCATCTCAGGCTCGCGCATCCCACGCGTCGTCACCGCCGGCGTCCCGATGCGGATCCCACTCGTCACGAAGGGGGACTGCGTCTCCTTCGGTACGGTGTTCTTGTTCACCGTGATCCCCGCCGCGTCGAGCGCCTGCTCCGCCACCTTCCCCGTGAGCGCCGCGCTCTTGGGACGCAGATCGCAGAGCATCAGGTGATTGTCCGTCCCGCCGGAGACGATGTGCACGCCATGCGACTGCAACGCCGTCGCCATCGCCTTGGCGTTCCGTACCACCTGTTCACAATAGCGCTTGAACGCCGGATCGAGCGCCTCCTTGAACGCCACCGCCTTGGCGGCGATCACATGCTCGAGCGGCCCGCCCTGCGTCCCCGGGAACATCGCCTTGTCGACCGCCTTGGCATGCGCGGCCTTACAGAGGATGAGCCCACCACGTGGCCCACGCAGCGTCTTGTGCGTGGTGGTGGTAACCACGTCGGCATACGGCACCGGATTCGGATAGACGCCGGTCGCCGCGAGCCCCGCGAAGTGCGCCATATCCACAATGAAGATCGCGCCGACCTCACGCGCCGCCTCGACGAACTGCGCGTAGTCGAGCACGCGCGAGTAGGCGCTGTACCCCGCGATGATGAGCTTCGGGCGCTCCCTCCGCGCGAGTTCACGCATCTGCGCGTAGTCAATCAGCCCTTCGTCGGTGACCCCATAGTGCACCGCCCGATAGTTGAGCCCGGAAAAGTTGACCGGCGAACCATGCGTGAGGTGCCCCCCCTGCGAGAGATCGAGCCCGAGGACGGTGTCCCCCGGCTTGAGGAAGGCGAGATAGACGGCGGCGTTCGCCGTCGCCCCCGAATGCGGCTGCACATTCGCATGCTCGGCCCCGAAGAGCTGCTTGGCCCGATCGATCGCGAGTTGCTCGATCTGGTCGACCACCTCGCAGCCGCCATAGTAGCGCTTTCCGGGGAGCCCCTCGGCGTACTTGTTCGTCAGGATCGACCCCGCTGCCTCGAGCACGGCCGGCGAGACGAAGTTCTCGCTCGCTATGAGCTCGATCCCCTCGCTCTGACGCCTGGTCTCCTCACCGATCAGCGCCGCCACCTCGGGGTCGCTCCCCGTGAGCGCCGCGCTCGGCAGCCGTCGATCCCACTGGTTCCAGGTGAGGGCGTGCTTCCCGTCCGCCGTCCCGCTCATGGTGCCTCCGGTTCGATCTTCTTCACCCGCGTCTCATGCCGGCCCCCCTCGAACGGGGTCGCCAGCCAGGTCGTCAGGATCTTCGTGGCCTCGGTCTCGCTCAGGAACCGCGCCGGGAGGACGAGGACGTTGGAATCGTTGTGCTGCCGTGAGAGCGCCGCGACCTCCGGCGACCAGGCAACCGCGGCGCGAACCCCGTGATGCCGATTCGCCGCATAGGACATCCCGAGCCCGGTGCCGCACAGGAGGATCCCGCGCTTGGCGCGCCCCTGCTCGACCTGCGCGGCCACCGGATGCGCGTAGTCGGGATAGTCGGTCGACGAAGTCGAGTGCGTCCCGACGTCATCGACCGCGTAGCCCAAGCCCGTGAGCACCGCCTCGAGCTTCTCCTTCAACTCGAAGCCGGCGTGATCCGAGCCGATCGGGATGCGCTCGGGCTGGCTCATGCCTCCTTCCGCGGCCACTGCGGCCAGGTGCGGACCATCCCCGCCACCGCCGCGATCCGCTGCTCGGCGAGCTTGTCGGCCGCCACATAGGTGTAGACCTGCTGCTCCTTGGCGATGCGATAGACCCCGAGGACCGTGTCGTAGATCTCATCGGCCTTGCGGAGCGCACGCTCGCGCGTCCAGCCAGCGAGCTCGCCGTAGACATTGATCACGCCGCCGGCGTTCGCGACGAAATCAGGCGCGTAGTCGATCCCGGCCTTGGCGAGCATCTCGCCATGCTTCTCCGGCTCGAGGAGCTGGTTGTTCGCGCCGCCGCAGACGATCTCCACCTTCAGCTTGTGGATCGTCTGGTCGTTGAGGATCGCGCCGAGCGCGCAGGGGGCGAAGATATCGGCCTTGGCGGAATAGATCTTATCGCCCTCGACCGCCTGCGCGCCGAACTCCTTGACCGCATGCGCGACCTTCTCCGCGCGGATATCGCTCACGATAAGCTTCGCCCCTGCCGCATGGAGCTCCTTGCAGAGATAGGTGCCCACGTTCCCCATCCCCTGCACGCTGATCGTCTTGCCGCCGAGGTCCGACGAGCCCCACCGATGCATCGCCGAGGCCTGGATGGCGCGGAAGACCCCGTGCGCGGTGACCGGCGAGGGATCGCCCGACTTATTCGCGAGCCCCGCGACGTAGTCGGTCTCCATATGGACGAAGTCCATGTCGGCGGTGCTGGTGCCGACATCCTCCGCCGTCACGTAGCGCCCGCCGAGCGACTCGACGAAGCGGCCGTGCGCACGGAAGATCATCTCCCGATTGGTGGTACGATTATCCCCGATGATGACCGCCTTCCCGCCCCCGAGGTTGAGGCCGGCGACGGCATTCTTGTAGGTCATCCCACGCGCGAGACGGAGTGCATCGACGATCGCCTCCTCATCGGAGGCGTAGGCCCAGAAGCGAGTGCCACCGAGGGCGGGGCCGAGTGTCGTGTCGTGGATCGCGATGATGCCGCGATAGCCGGCGGTCTCGTCGGCGCAGACGACCAGCTGTTCGTGGCCGAGCTTGGCTATTGAATCGAAAAGCTGCATGAGTCGGGGGTCAGGTTGCAGGTGTCAGGGAACAGAACGGCCACTACGTACTGCTGACGGCGGCGCGTCCGATGACGACGCGCTGCACTTCCGACGTACCCTCGTAGATCTCGGTGACCTTGGCGTCGCGGAAGTAGCGCTCCACGGGGTACTCCTTCACATAGCCATAGCCGCCGAAGAGCTGCACGGCATTGGTGGTGACCCACATCGCGGTCTCGCTGGCGAAGAGCTTCGCCATGGAGGCCTGCGTGCCGATGTCGACGCCGCGATCCTTCGCGGCGGCGGCCATGTGGAGCAGGCTCCGCGCTGCGGTGATGCGGGTCGCCATGTCGGCGAGCTTGACCTGCACCGCCTGGAACTCGGCGATCGGCTTCCCGAACTGCTTGCGCTCGACCACGTAGGCGCAGGCCGCCTCGTACGCGGCGCGCGCGATCCCGATGGCCTGCGCGGCGATCCCGAGGCGCCCATGCTCGAGTGACTGCATGGCGTAGATGAACCCCATCCCTTCTTCGCCGAGCAACCGGTCAGCCGGGACGCGCATCCCATCGAAGACGAGTTGGACCGTCGGGGAGGCGCGCATCCCCATCTTGTCCTCCTTCTTGCCGACGGAGAACCCGGGGAGATCGGGGGTGATGATGAAGGCGGAGATCCCCTTCGCCCCCTTCCGCGCATCGGGCGTATCGGTGCGCGCCATCGCGAGGATCACGCCCGCATGCGTCCCGCTCGTCACCCACGACTTGGCACCGTCGAGGATCCAGTGGTCCCCGTCGCGGCGCGCCTGACAGCGGAGCGAGGCGGCGTCGGACCCTGAGTCAGGCTCGGAGAGAGCGAAGCCCCCCAACAGCTCCCCACGCGCCATCGGCGCGAGGAACCGCGCCTGCTGCGCCGACGACCCGAAGTTGAGGAGCATCTGCGTCGGGAGCGAGTTGTGCACCGACATCATGACGGCGGTGCTCGCATCGGCGACGGCGATCTCCTCGAGCGCCAAGAGATAGCTCCGTGCGTCGAGCCCCAATCCATCGTGCTCGGGCGGGAGGAGCATCCCGAGGAAGCCGAGCTCCCCGAGCTGCGGGATCAGCGACGGCTCGAAGTGCGCGTCGCGATCCCACGCCGCGGCGTTGGGCCGCAGATGCTCGTCCGCGAAGGCGCGCGCCGTCTCGACGATCGCGCGCTGCTCCTCGGTAAGCTCGAGCAACGGGTCGGTCATGCGTGGTGCGCTGGGGGGAGAATGTGACGCATCGACTCAGGCCTTCCGGTAATCGTAGAACCCGCGCCCCGACTTGCGGCCATACCACCCGGCGGCCACATAGCGCTTCAGCAACGGGCAGGGCCGATACTTGGGATCGCCGAGCCCCTCGTGGAGCACCTCGAGGATCGCGACGCAGGTATCGAGCCCGATGAAGTCGGCGAGCGTAAGCGGCCCCATCGGATGGGACATCCCGAGCATCATCACCTGATCGACCGCCTCGGGGGTGCCGACCCCCTCCATCACGGCGTAGCACGCCTCGTTGATCATCGGCATCAGGATCCGGTTCGCGAGGAAGCCAGGATAATCGTTGGCCTCGACGGGGATCTTCCCGAGCGCCTTGGAGAGCTCCACGGTGCGGGTGTTCACCGCATCGGTGGTCGCCTGCCCGCGGATCACCTCGACGAGCTTCATCACCGGGACGGGATTCATGAAGTGCATCCCGATCACCTGCTCCGGGCGCTGCGTCACCGCCGCGATCTCGGTGATCGAGATCGAGCTCGTGTTCGTCGCAAGGATCGCCCCCGCATCGGCGAGGCGGTCGAGCTCGCGGAAGATCTGGCACTTGAGCTCCTTCCGCTCGGTCGCGGCCTCGACGATCACCGTCGCGCCCTTCACGGCCTCGAGCGAGGTCGCGGTGGCGATGCGCGCCAAGGTCGCCGCCTTCGCCGCCTCGTCGATCGTCCCCTTCTTCACCTGCCGATCGAGATTCCCCCCGATCATCGCGAGCGCCTTGGTGAGTGCGTCGGCCGAGACGTCGATCAACGTGACCGGGAACCCCTGCATCGCGCAGACATGCGCGATCCCATTCCCCATCTGGCCGGCGCCGACCACGGCGAACCGATCCGTACCGGTCGTCATCAGACCATCTCCACGCTGAGGGCCACCGCGTTCCCGCCACCGAGGCAGAGCGTCGCGAGGCCGGTCGACTTCCCACGCGCCCAGAGCGCGTGCACGAGGGTCACGAGGATCCGCGCCCCGCTCGCACCGATCGGATGGCCGAGCGCGATCGCGCCGCCATTCGGATTGACGCGCGCCTCGTCCCACCCGAGTGCATCGCCATCAGCGAGCGCCTGCGAGGCAAAGGCCTCGTTGGCCTCGATCAGATCGTAGTCCCCGATCGACGCCCCGGTCTTCGCCATGAGATTCCGCACGGCGACGATCGGCGCGAAGAAGAGATCCTGCGGATCCCCGCCACCGGAGGCGTAGCCGGTGATCCGCGCGAGGATCGGGAGCCCATGCGCCTTCGCATAGGCCTCAGAGGCTACGACGACTGCGGCGCCCCCATCATTCAGCCCGGGTGCGTTCCCCGCGGTCACAGTGAGCTCACTCGGGCTCATCTCCTTGGGCGCGTCCTTCGCGAACGCCGGCTTCAATGCCCCGAGCGCCTCGATCGACGTATCGGCGCGCGGCGACTCATCGGTGTTCACCACAGTCGGCCCCTTCTTCCCGGGGATCTCCACCGGGACGATCTCCGCCTCGAACCGCCCCGCCCTCATCGCCTCGATCGCCAACTGATGCGAGCGATACGCGAAGGCATCCTGCCGCGCGCGCGTGATCCCGGCCTTCTTTGCGGTGTACTCGGCGTGGCCGCCCATGTGGCGATCGTAGAAGGCGCACCAGAGCCCATCGGAGATGAGCCCATCGGCCATCGCCTGCGCGCCGAACTTCACCCCGGTGCGCATCCCGCGTACGTAGTGCGGCGCGTTCGACATCGACTCCTGCCCCCCCGCAACCAGCAGCTGTTCGTCACCGGCGCGGATCGCCTGCGCCGCCATCATCACCGCCTGCAGCCCGGAGCCGCAGACCTTGTTGATGGTGACTGCCGGGACGGTGCCCGGGATCCCGGCCTTGATCATCGCCTGGCGCGCCGGGGCCTGTCCGGCGCCGCCCTGGAGCACGTGGCCCATCAGCACCTCGCCGATCGCGCTCCCATCGACACCGGCACGCTCGACGGCGGCCCGGATCGCGATCGCACCGAGGTCGGAGGCCTGCAACGAGCTCAACCCGCCGAGGAATCGGCCGATCGGGGTGCGAGCCGCGCTCACGATGACTGGGGTACGCTCACTCGACATCAGAGGATCACCGACGGTTAGAGAGGATGAAGGAATTCAGGGGGAGCGACGCGTCGAGTTGAATCCGATCGACGCACCAACGGCAGGAAGCAGCGCGATGAGGTTCGCGGTCGCCCAGCGCGCGGTGGTGCGCATCCCCGAGGGAGGATTGAGTTCGGGGCCGAGCAGGAGGCGCGCGAGTGCCATCGAGGCGGCGAACCCGACGCCGGCGCCGAGCGCCGTCGCATCGAAGTCGCCGGATTGGTCACCGAGACTGCCGATGCCGTACACGACACCAGCGGTCGCGAGCCCACCACCGATCGTGCCGGTCGCGAACCCCACGCGACGGATCGTCGGCTCATGATCGCTCCCGAGGCGCTGCACGAGCTCCTCGCCCACATAGCGCCCGACGATGAAGCCACCGATCCCGGCATAGGCGCCGAGGACCACCTGCCCCGCGACACGCGCTGGCTCGAGCCGCGGCGTGGGTTGCTGCTGCGCCTCAGCTGCCCTCGCTGTCGCGACGAGCGCGACCATCACCATCGCGAGGCGCGCGCCGCGCATCACTCGGCTCCGGCGGACGAGGGGGTGAGCGCGCGGGAGCGGATCTCCTCCGTCACCCGGGCGATGAAGGCGTCGAGCGCGACGACCTCCTGCTTCTTCCCGGCGCCACGCACACGGACCGCGACCTGCCCCGCCTCCGCCTCCCGCTTGCCGAGCACGAGCATGTACGGGGTCTTCTGGAGTTCGCCGTCGCGGATGCGATAGTTGAGCGTATCGCTGCGCGCATCGAGGTGCGCGCGTACCCCCGCGGCCCTGAGCGCCGCCGTCACCTGCTCGGCGTACGGGAGCAACTCGTCGGAGATCGGGAGGACGCGGACCTGCTCCGGCGCGAGCCAGACCGGGAAGGCGCCGGCGAAGTGCTCGATGAGGATCGCGAGGAAGCGCTCGAACGACCCACTCACGGCGCGGTGGATCACCACCGGGCGATGGGCAGCGTTGTCCTCACCGGTGTAGGAGAGGTCGAAGCGCTCCGGTGCGTTGTAGTCGAGCTGGATCGTCCCGAGCTGCCAGGCACGGCCGATCGAATCGAGCACGTCGAAGTCGATCTTCGGCCCGTAGAAGGCGCCGTCGCCCGGCTTCATCTCGTAGGACCGCCCGGTGGCGTCGAGCGCCGCACGCAGCGCCCCCTCGGCACGATCCCAGAGCTCATCAGAGCCGATCCGCTGCTCCGGACGCGTTGCGAACTTGAGCCGCGCCTCGAGCCCGAAGGTGTCGTAATACGCGAGGATGAACCGCATGAGGAACGCGACCTCATCCGCGATCTGGTCCTCGCGCAGATACACATGGCAATCGTCCTGCGAGAACTGCCGCACGCGGGTCAGCCCCGAGAGTGCGCCGGAGATCTCGTTCCGGTGCAGCGCATCGAAGGTGACGTAGCGCTTGGGGAGCTCCCGATACGAATGCTTGTCCGACCCGAAGTAGAGATGGTGGGACGGGCAGTTCATCGGCTTGAGCGAGAAGTCGTGCTCCCCCGTCTCATTGTCGAGGACGAGGAACATGTTCTCCTGGTACTTGCCCCAGTGCCCCGACTGCTCCCAGAGCCGCTTGTGATAGAGGAGCGGGGTCTTGATCTCGAGGAAGGCGTCCTGCTGCCGCTCGCGGATGAAGCCCTCGAGCGTGTTCCAGAGCTGCGTCCCCTTCGGCGTCCAAAAAGCGGCGCCGGGCGCGTGCGGGAAGAACTGGAAAAGATCGAGCTGCTTCCCCAGCACGCGGTGGTCGCGCTTCCGCGCCTCCTCGATCCGATGGAGATGCCCCTCGAGCTCGTCCTTCTTGAAGAAGGCGGTCGCGTAGATGCGCTGCAGCATCTGCCGCTTCTCGTCCCCGCGCCAATAGGCGCCAGCGGCGGAGAGGAGCTTGAAGTGCTTCAGGTACGACGTGTCGGGGACGTGCGGCCCACGGCAGAGATCGGTGAACGGCCCGTCGGTGTAGGTCGAGATGATCTCGTCCGACCCCTCGAAGTCCTCGAGGCGCTCCAACTTGAGCGGATCGTCGGCGAAGACGCGCTTCGCCTCCGCCTGCGAGACCTCGGCGCGCACGAAGGGGAAGGCCTCGGCGACCACCTTCCGCATCTCCGCCTCGAAGGCCTCGAGATCCTCTGGCGTGAAGGGCTTCGCGACCTCGAAGTCGTAGTAGAAGCCGTCGTCGATCGCGGGACCGAAGCCGATGTGCGCGTCGGGACGGAGGCGACGCACCGCGGTCGCGAGGATGTGGGCCCCCGAGTGCCGCAGGACGGAGAGGGCGCGCGGGTCCTTCTCCGTGATTACCTGGAAGCTCCCGCTCTGCCGGATCGGGGTCATCAGGTCCTGCACCTCCCCCTCCACCGCGACGGCGATCGCCGCCTGCAGGAGCCGGGGCCCGATCGTCGCGACGACGTCGCGGGCCAGGGTGCCTGGGGCGACCTCGCGGGTCGCCCCATCGGGGAGGGTCAGGGTGAAGGGCGCGGCGTCGACCATATCGGGGGAAAGCTAGCCGCCCGCCGAGTGGGGGCCAACCACGCCAACCCCAAGCGCGGCGCGTGGATGCGCCCCCTCCGAGCGGCTAGCTTTCACGGATGTCCGAGACCCCGTCCGCCGCCCCCGATTTCCCCACCCATTTCGACTTCTCGACCGCCGAACGCGAGCTGAGCGCCGCGTGGGAGGGGGCTGGACTCTTCCGGGCCGACGCCGACCGGACGACCCGCTGCGGCGGGGAGCGGGACCCCTTCACCGTCCTGATCCCCCCGCCGAACGTGACGGCGGTGCTCCACGTGGGGCACGGGCTCAACAACACGGTGCAGGATGTGATCGTCCGGTGGCGCCGGATGTCGGGGGACGAGGCGCTCTGGCTCCCAGGGACCGACCACGCCGGGATCGCTACCCAGAACGTCGTCGAGAAGCAGCTCGCCAAGGAAGGAAAGACCCGCTTCGACCTCGGCCGCGAAGCCTTCGTGAAGCGGACTGAGGCCTTCGTCGAGGAGACCGGGGGGACGATCCTCCGGCAGCTCCGCGCGATCGGCGCCTCCGCCGACTGGTCCCGCACCGCCTACACCTTCTCCCCCGCCCTGTCCAAGGCGGTCCGCGAGGCCTTTGTCCGCCTTTATGAGAGGGGGTTGGTCTGCCGTGGCCATCGTGTGATCCACTGGTGCCCGCGTTGCCTCACCTCCCTTTCGGACGAGGAGGCGGAGTTCCACGACAGCCAGGGGAAGCTCTACCACATCGCTTACCCGCTGGCCGATGACCCCTCGCGCAGCATCACGATCGCGACCACGCGCCCCGAGACGCTGCTCGCCGACGTCGCCGTCGCGGTGCACCCGGAGGACGAGCGCTACGCCGACCTCGTCGGGAAGGAGCTGACCCTCCCCCTTGTCGGGATCCGCATCCCGGTGATCGCGGACGCCTTTGTGGAGAAGGACTTCGGCACCGGCGCGCTCAAGATCACCCCCGCGCACGATGCCAACGACTTCGAGGTCGGCGCGCGCCATCAGCTCGGCCGACCGGTCGTGATCGACGCCGAGGGCCGGATCCGCGCCGTCGCCGATGCCGCCGGTCGCATCCCGGCCGCACTCGACGGGCTTGATCGCTTCGAGGCGCGGAAGAAGGTCGCCGAGCTCCTCGAGGCAGCGGGCGCGCTCGCAAAGGTCGCCGAGCATCCGAACAGCATCCGGCGCTGCTATCGCTGCGACACCGTGGTGGAGCCGCGCCTTTCGCAGCAGTGGTTCGTGAAGATGGCGCCGCTCGCCGAGCCCGCCCTCGCCGCGGTGCGCGACGGCACCATCCGTCTCCTCCCCGAGAAGTGGGAGAAGGTCTACATTAATTGGCTCGAGGGGATCCGCGACTGGAACATCTCGCGTCAGCTCTGGTGGGGACATCGCATCCCCGTCTGGACCTGCGGCGATTGCGGCGCGGTCTCGGCGCTCCGTGAGGATCCGAGCGCCTGTCCGTCGTGCGGCTCCGCGAAGCTCGAGCAAGACCCCGACGTCTTCGATACCTGGTTCTCCTCTGGGCTCTGGCCGATCTCCACCCTCGGCTGGCCCGATGAGACGGCCAAGGACCTCAAGGCCTTCTTCCCGAGCGATGTGCTCGTCACCGCGCCTGAGATCCTCTTCTTCTGGGTCGCGCGGATGATCATGACGGGGTACGCCTTCCAGGGGCGTCCTCCCTTCCACACGGTCTATCTCCACGGAACCGTGCGCGACATGCAGCATCGCAAGATGTCCAAGTCGCTTGGCAACGGGATCGATCCGCTCGATGTGGTCGAAAAGTTCGGCGCCGACGCGCTGCGCTGGACCCTGATCCAAGGGATGGGGCTCGGCGTCGACGTGATGCTCGATCCGAACGATCTCGAGAAGTCGTTCGCGCCGGGGCGCAACTTCGCGACGAAGCTCTGGAACATCGGCCGCTTCATCCTCCTGCAGGTCGGAGAACAGCGGGTGCAACCGCTCGCACAGATCGATGCGGCACAACTGGCGCTCGCAGATCGGTGGATCCTCGGGCGACTGCGTGAGACGATCGCCGAGTGCGATGCCGCACTGGGTCCAGCGCGTCCCACGAATGCGAGCGCGACGACCGATGGCCACTGGCCCCAGGAGGCGCGGCAGGTCGGGCTCCGACTCGATGCCTACGCCGAGGCGGCGCGACGCTTCCTCTGGAATGAGCTCGCCGACTGGTATGTGGAGGCGGTGAAGGGACGGCTCGCGCAATCTGGTGCCGACCGCGAGGTCGCGCGCGCGGTGCTGGTGCATGTGATGGATCAGGGGCTTCGCCTGCTCCACCCGATCATGCCCTTCGTGACCGAGTCGCTCTGGCAGCGACTCCCCGGGACGCAACCCGGGGCCTTCCTCGCCGTCGCGCCGTGGCCGACGGCGCAGGCCGCCGCCGCGCCGGAGGGGGGCGAGTTCGAGGTGATCCGTGAGGCGATCGATGCAATCCGCGCGCTGCGCGCCGAGTATGGCGTGCAGCCGGGCGCGGGGATCCGCGCGCATCTGAGCGTGCACGGGGCGCGCGAGTCCCTCCTGCGCGATGCGGCGTTGGTGCAGCGCATGGCGCGCTGTGAGCTCGATGGCGCAGCGGCGCCGAGTGGGGCGGCGGCGCATGCCGTGCTTCCGTCGGGGCTCGAACTCTCGCTCCCACTCGCGGGGATGGTCGACGTCGCCAAGGAGCGCGCGCGACTCACCGGCGAGATCGAGGGGCTCAGCAAGCAGCTCACCGGCTTGCGCAGTCGGCTCGCGAACGAATCGTTCACCGCGAAGGCACCGGCGGCGGTGGTGGAGGCGGAGCGCGCCAAGGAGCGGGAGTGGACGGCGCGCGTGGACCAGTTGCAGGCGAAGCTCGCCGAGCTCGGCGCGTGAGACGACTCGTCCCCGCGCTCGCGCTCCTCGTGGGATGCGCCTCACCCGGTCAGCCGCCGGGTGGGCCGCCCGATACGGAGCCGCCCCAGTTGGTGCGCGTCACCCCGGACACCGGGAGCCGCAACGTGCGCGCGGACCGCATCACCCTCCGCTTTGATGAGGTCGTGAACGAGCGGTCGACCCCGCGGGCGGCGACACCAGCGTCGAGCGGCCGGGGCACGAGTGCCGGTGGTCGTGGTGGTCGCGGTGGGACGAGCGGGATGGTGGGCGGTGGGATGACCGGTGGCTTCGGTGGTGGCGGATTTGGGGGCGGCAGCGCGAGTGGGAATTCGAGTCTCGCGAGCATGTTCGTGATCTCCCCCAGCGATGGGCGCGACCGCATCAATTGGAAGCGCGAGGCGATCGAGGTCGTCCCGCGCGGCGGGTTCCGCGCGCAGACCACCTATCGCGTGCTCCTACTCCCGGGGATGGGAGACCTGCGGGGGAACTACGCGCCGGAGGGACTCGATCTCGTCTTCTCCACCGGCCCGGTGATCGCGAGTGGGTCGATCACCGGCGCGCTCTTCGATTGGCCCGCTGGCAAGGTGGCGGCCAACGCCCCGCTCGAGGCCTATCTCCCGAGTGACACGTTGTTCCGTTGGCGCACCCGATCCGATTCGACGGGCCGCTTCTCCCTCTCCTACCTGACCCCTGGCACCTACTACCTGCGTGGCTGGGTCGATCAGAACACGAATGGGATGATCGATGCGCGCGAGGCGGTCGATACCGCCACCGTGCGTGTCGACTCGTCGGCGACGATCGATCTTTATGCCTTCGTACGCGACACGATCGGCCCGCGCATCGAGCAGGTGGAGATCGTCGATTCGGTCGCGCTGCGAATCAGGTTCGATCGTCCGACCGCGGTCGATTGGGTGCCAACGGCGGAGACACTCCGCCTCCTGCGCACCGATAGCTCCGAGGTCCCGCTCGGGCTGCTCCTCGCCGGCGAACCGCTCGATACGGCGATCGCGCAGGCACGGGCCGCGCGTGCGGCCTTCCGAGACTCCATCAGCAAGGACGCCTTGGCACGGGATTCTACGGCACGCGATACTGCGGCCGTGGAACCGGCCCCCACAGACTCCGTGTCGCGCGATACTCTCGCGCGTCCGGCGGATCGTGGCGCTGAGCCAGCGCCGGGCGATCGCCTCGCCCGGGAGCAGCTGGTGCCGGCCCTCGCCGATTCGCTCCAGATCGACACGGTCCCGTCCCTCCCCCGCCCGGTGCTGCAGCGGCCGATTCCCGCACAGACCTGGGGCGCGGTGTTGACCGAGCCGCTCCCTCCCGGGCTCTATCGCGTGAAGCTCACGAAGGTGCGAGGGATGAGTGGGGCGGTGCGCGATTCGGAGCGCGAGATCCGTCTGCGCCCACCGCCACCACCCAAGCGCGACTCCACCGCCGCGCCTCGCTCGTCGAACGCACCTCCGGGACGCGTGCCGTGACCTCTGCGCCGCGCGCCCTCCCCGCCGTCGGGTCGGTGATCGAGCGTGCGGCGATCCGAGCGCTCGCCGAGCGATGGACCACGCCGATGGTGACCGATGCGGTGCGTGCGATCATCGCCGCCGCGCGCACAGGGAGCGCACTCCCCTCGGACGACCCAGCCTGGGTCGCTGCGATCGACGCGCGACTCACCGAGCAGACGCGCCCATCGCTCCGTGCTGCGATCAACACGACGGGGGTCGTCCTTCATACGAACCTCGGGCGCGCCCCCCTCGCACGTGCTGCGCTCGCCGCGATCGGCGAGATCGCGCATGGGGCGAGCACCCTTGAGTACGACGCCGAGCGCGGAGTGCGCGGGTCGCGCCACACCCACTGCGCACGACTCCTCTGCGAGCTCACCGGAGCCGAGGACGCGATCGTGGTGAACAACTGCGCCGCGGGACTCGTCCTCGCGCTCCAGGCGCTCGCCGCCGGACGTGAGACGATCGTGAGCCGCGGAGAACTCGTGGAGATCGGTGGGAGCTTCCGCGTCCCCGAGATCATGACCGCGAGCGGGACCACCCTCGTGGAGGTCGGCACCACGAATCGCACCCATGCCGACGATTACCGCCGCGCCCTCTCGCCGCGCACCGCCGCGATCGTGAAGGTGCATCGCAGCAACTTCGTGATCGAGGGCTTCACCGCCGAAGCCACGGTGCGCGATCTGCGCCCGATCGCGAGCGAGGCGGGGATCCCGCTGATCCATGACTTCGGGAGCGGGCTGATGCTCGACCTCTCCGCATGGGGCCTCACCGGGGAGCTGACCGTCCCCGAGACCGTCCGCGATGGCGCGACCTGCATCATCATGAGCGGGGACAAGCTCTTGGGCGGGCCGCAGGCGGGGATCGTCCTCGGCACACGCGAGGCGATCGGGAGGCTGCGGCGTCATCCGCTCGCACGCGCACTGCGTGTGGACAAGCTCACCCTCGCCGCCCTCGAGGCGACGCTCGCACTCTATCGCGATCCCGTGCGCGCGCGCCGCGAGATCCCGGCACTGGCGATGCTGACGGAGAGGCCCGAGGTGATCCGCGCGCGCGCGGTCGCCGTAGCAGACGCGATCACTTCGGCAACGCGCGTCGCCGTCGCCATCGAGGCGTGCGAGGCGACGGTCGGCGGGGGCGCCTTCCCCACCGCACGGATCCCATCGTTCGCCGCCACGATCGCGAACGACGCACCGTCGCTCGAGGCGCGTCTCCGCCATGGTGCGATCCCCGTCGTCGGCCGCATCGCCGAGGGACGGCTCTGGCTCGATCTGCGGAGCGTCCCCCCCGAGGACGACGCGGTGCTCGTACAGATGCTCCTCGGTGCGCTGCAGCAGGGAGCGCGCTGACCGCATGCCACGCCCCGCCCTCCTCTGCGATCGCGACGGCACGCTGATCCATGACGCGCACTATCTGCGCGACCCCGCGCAGGTGCGTCTTCTGCCCGGCGCCGTCGAGATGCTGCGCGCCTTTCAAGAGGCGGGATGGGCGCTGGTCGTCGTCACCAATCAGGCGGGGATCGCTCGCGGGTTGATCACTGAGGCGCAGTACGACGCCGTGCGCGCGCGCCTCGACGCCCTGCTGGCGGCCGAGGGGATCACCCTCGACCTCACCCTGCACTGCCCCCATCACCCCGACTTCACCGGCCCCTGTGCCTGTCGCAAGCCCGGGACGGCGCTGCTCGAGGCCGCCCGCGATCGGCTCGACCTCGATCTCGCGCGCAGCGTCTGGATCGGGGATCGCTGGCACGACATCGCCCCCGCGCAGCGTTTCGGTGGACGCGGGATCCTCATCCCGAGCGAGGATTCCCCCACGGACGAGGTGGCCCGCGCCGAACGCGAGGCCGAGGTGGCGCAGTCGCGTGACGAGATCGCGACGCGGGTCCTCGCCGAATGAGCACCCCCCGCGCGCGCCTCGCGATCCTGGCCTCAGGGGGGGGATCCAACCTGCAGGCGATCCTCGATCATCTCCGGAGCCTTGGAAACGCCGCCCCGGCTGAGGTCGCCGTGGTGATCAGCGATCGCGCCGCCGCTGGGGCCCTGGATCGCGCCCGCGCCGCCGGGATCCTCGCGGTGCATCTCCCCGCGAGCGAATCGCACACCCTGGCGGCTCTGCTCGAGGCACAGGACATCACGCATATCGCCCTCGCCGGCTATCTGCGCCTCATCCCCGCCGAGGTGATCGCCGCCTTCGCGGGCCGGATCGTGAACGTCCACCCTGCCCTCCTCCCCGCCTTCGGGGGCCCCGGGATGTATGGACGGCATGTGCATGAAGCGGTGCTCCGCGCCGGCGTGCGTGTCAGTGGCCCCGCGGTGCACTTCGTGGACACCCGCTACGACGAAGGGGCGATCATCGCGCAGTGGCCGGTCCCCGTCCACGCGGAGGACAACCCGGAGACCCTCGCCGCCCGCGTCCTCGCCGCCGAGCACCACCTGTACCCGCGCATCGTCGCCGCCCTCTGTGCCGGGACGATCACCCTCGACGCCGATGGCACCGTCCGCGGCGCCGAGGAGTTGACCTCCGGGCGGGCCATTCCCGGCGCGCCCCCTGTCACCTGATCCCTGTTTCCTGATCCCTGACACCTGATCCCTGACTTCTGATGTCCCTCGCCCTTATCTCGGTCTCCGATAAATCCGGCCTCATCCCCTTCGCTCAGGGGCTCCGCGACCTCGGCTTCACCCTCCTCTCCACCGGCGGCACGGCGAAGGCGCTCCGTGACGCAGGACTCGAGGTGACCGATGTCAGCGAGGCCACGCAGTTCCCCGAGATGCTCGATGGGCGGGTGAAGACCCTGCACCCCGTGGTGCATGGTGGCCTCCTCGCGCGCCGCGACCTCCCCACGCACATGGCGGCGATCGCCGCCCATGGGATCGACCCGATCGATCTCGTCTGCGTGAACCTCTACCCCTTCCGCGAGACCGCGGCGAAGCCGGGGATCCACGCCGATGAGGTGATCGAGCAGATCGACATCGGCGGCCCGTCGATGCTCCGCAGCGCGGCGAAGAACTTCGACAGCGTCACCGTCGTCGTCGATCCGACGGATTACGATCGGGTGCTCGAGACGCTCCACGGCCTCGCCGCGCGCGCCGCCGATGCCGCGACCACCGAGGCGGTCACGCAGGGGGAGCGCACGCTGCGCCGCGATCTCGCCGAGAAGGTCTACGCACACACCGCCGCCTACGACGCGGCGATCGCCGCCTGGTTCGCCGCGCAGCGGGGCGAGCGCTTCCCCGAGCGTCTCTCCCTGAGCTACGAGCGCGCACAATCCCTCCGCTATGGCGAGAACCCTGATCAGGCCGCCGCCTTCTATGTGGAACGGCGCGGCATCGGGCTCGGCGCCCTCACGCAGCTCGGCGGAAAGGAGCTCTCCTTCAATAACCTGCTCGACCTCGAAGGGGCGATGCTCGCGATCGACCCCTTCGGTACCGAGATCGCCTGCGCGATCGTGAAGCACACGACCCCGTGTGGGCTCGCGACCGGGCGCACCTCCCTCGAGGCCTATCAGAAGGCGCTCGCGTGTGACCCCGTCTCCGCCTTCGGTGGGATCATCGCCTTCTCCGTCCCCGTCGATGAACCGTGCGCGCAGGCCATCGCCTCCCTCTTCGTCGAGTGCGTGGTCGCCCCCGCCTTCACCCCCGAGGCGATCGCCGTCCTCTCGGCCAAGAAGAATGTCCGCCTCCTCCAAGGGAGCGCGCGCGAGATCGCCCCGACCCTCGACGTGAAGGGCGTGCGCGGCGGCGTCCTCGTGCAGGAGCGGAGCCGCCCCGTGATCGACGCCACCGACTGGACCGTGGTGAGCACCCGCCGCCCGACAGACGCCGAGTCGCGTGACCTCCTCTTCGCCTGGCGCGCGGTGGCGAGCGTGAAGTCCAACGCCATCGTGCTCGCTCGTGACGGGGCGACGATCGGGATCGGCGCCGGCCAGATGTCACGGGTCGACGCCTCCTTCCTCGCCGTGCACAAGGCGCAGGGTGCGGGGCATGCCACCGCTGGGGCCTCGCTCGGCTCCGATGCGTTCTTCCCCTTTCGTGACGGGATCGACCAAGCCGCCACCGCTGGGGTCACCGCGATCGTGCAGCCCGGTGGGTCGGTCCGGGACGCTGAGGTGATCGCGGCCGCGAACGAACATGGCATGGCGATGGTATTCACTGGTCGGCGCACCTTCCGTCACTAGGTTTCACGAGCCCTTCGAGATCCCCCGAGCCGCCCCCGTCATGACGTCACTCGACACCCGCCCGTCCTACCTTGCCGCCACCATCGCGGCGTTGATGACCTTCGTCCTCTACATCGTCACGCTGTCGCCGGATTCGGCGATGTGGGACACGAGCGAGTACATCGCGGCGGCGTACACCATGGGGCTCCCCCATCCGCCGGGGAATCCCTTCTTCGTCCTGATCGGCCGGGTCTTCACGATCCTCCCCATCGCGCCGAACATCGCGATGCGGGTCAATCTTCTCGCGGCACTCTCGAGCGCGGTGAGTGCCGGGATGTGGTTCCTCATCACGGAGCGCGTCCTCGTCGGATGGTTCGCCGAGCGGTGGCAGCGCATCGTCGGCGGTGCGCTCTCCGTCGTGATCGGCGCCACCACCTTCACCGTCTGGAGCAACTCCGTCGTCAACGAGAAGGTCTACACTGTCTCCCTCGTCGGGATGGCGATCTGTGCGTGGCTGATCGTCCGCTGGTGCGATGAGCCCGATGGCCTGAAGGCCGATCGGCTGCTCGTCCTCGTCGCCTATCTCTGCGGCCTCGGCTATGCGAACCACATGGCGGGGATGCTCGTCCTCCCCGCGGCTGGCATCGCGGTCCTGATCCGCAAGCCCTCGACCCTTGGACGTCCGTTGCTGATGCTTGCCGCGGTCGGTGCCCTGGTCCTCGGCGCCACGCCGTTCGCCACGCAGCCGATCCGCGCCGCGCACTTCCCCGCCATCAATGAGGGGGAGCCGACTGCCTGTCGTGAAAAGCTCGAGGTCGCCTGTACCTTCTCCGAAGGGACCTGGAAGGCGTTCAAGTACAACTTCGATCGTGGCCAGTATCAGAAGCCCCCAGTCACCGAGCGCATGGCCCCCTTCTCGGCGCAGATCGGGATGTGGTGGCTCTACTTCAAGTGGCAGTGGCTGCGTGATGCGCACGCCGAGCGCCCTGCGCTGCAGGGCGCGCTCGCGAGCCTCTTCTTCCTGCTGGGGCTCCTCGGCGGCTGGGTGCATTGGCGACGCGACCCGCGCAGCTTCGCCTTCTTCGGGCCGCTCATGGTGACCCTGACGCTCGTGCTCATCTATTACCTGAACTTCAAGTACGGAGCCTCGCAGGCGCCGGAGTTGGGCGGGACGGTGGATCGCGAGGTACGTGACCGCGACTACTTCTTCCTCTGGAGCTTCTCCGCGTGGAGCGTCTGGGCCGCGCTGGGGCTCGTCTATGTGTGGGAGACGATCGCCGCCGCCTTCGGCCATCAGCGGGTGACCGTCGGGACGCAGACGTTCGAACTCCCGACCAAGCGGGGATGGTGGCTCGCCTCCCCGGTGCTCGCCCTCGCCTTCATCCCGATGTGGGGGAACTGGCAGGCCGCCTCGCGCGCGGGGCAGACCGATACCGCCGACTTCGCGATCGACATGCTGAATTCGGTGGAGCCGTACGGGATCCTCGTGACCGTCGGCGACAACGACACCTTCCCCCTCTGGTATGCGCAGGAGGTGCTCGGGGTGCGGCAGGATGTGGTGATCGCGAACACCTCGTTGCTCAACACCGAGTGGTACACGCGCCAGCTGATCCGTCGCCCCGTCTTCGCGTACGACGAGGCGAAGGGCCCCGCCGCCTACCGCGGGCAGACCTGGGTCAAGCCGACCGGCCCCGTGCTCAGGATGTCGTTCGCCGAGGCGGACGCTGTCCCGCTCGGTCAGGAGATCACGCGCCCGGTGGTCTTCCAGAAGGGGAACATCCGCGCGACGATCCAGCCACGCTTCCTGCAGCGTGCGGAGGCCCTCGTGCTCCGCATGCTCAACGACAACGATCAGCGGGCGATCCACTTCAGTCGGACCTCGGCGACGCTCGCGGAGGAGCTCGGACTCGGCGCCTACGTCGCGATGCAGGGGCATACACGGAAGGTCTATCCCGATTCACTCGTCGACTCGGAGAATCTCATCCCGATGCCGGGCGAGGGGTTCGTCGACCTCGCCCGCAGCACCGCGCTCTGGAAGGAGTTCCGTGCCCCCGCGTCCCTCAGCCGTCGTGGTGATTGGGTCGATGCGCCCTCGCGCGGGATCCCGTTCCTCATGATCAACACGGGGATCCTCACCGCTGAGGCGCTCAACCGCGCCGGTCAGCGCACGGCGGCGGATTCGTTGATCGCCGAGACGCGGAAGATCGCGCTCGGCGTGCGCTTCGACGACGTGGCGGAGAGCCTCAAGCCGGAGTGATCAGAACCGCAGGGTGAGACTGGTGCGCAGGAGCGTTGGGGCGCCCGGCGAGAGGTTGTTGTCGTTGTGGGCGGTGAACCAGTAGCGCGTCCCGGTCAGGTTCTCCGCATTGAGTTGCACGCGTAGCGACTCGGTGAGGGTGAGGAAGAGTCCCCCATCGAGTCGCGCGTAGGCCGGGAGCGTGACGGCATTCGTGATGGAGGCGTACTGCTCGCCCTGATGGACGATGCCGAGCGCGGCGCTCACCCGTGGCGAGAGCAGCACGCGGTTCCAAAGGGACATACTGGTACGGGGCACGAGCGACGCGCGACGCCCTGCGGGCGCGGCGCTCGTCGTCGCGGTGATACGGGCATCCTGTAGCGCGAGCGCGCCGATCATCCGCCAGCGCGCGGTGACCTCCCCCTGCGCCGAGAGCTCGAGCCCTTCGGCGCGCTGCGCGCCGGTGAGCACCACCGTCCCTGGGACGGCACCCGGTGCGGAAGTGTTGGTGCGATCAAGTCGGTAGAGCGCCCCACTGACCAACAGGCCTCGGGTCGCCTGCCAGCGGGCCCCCACCTCGAGGTTCTCGAAGCGCTCGGGTTCGAGTCCCGCACGGGTGAGGTCGAGGGTGTTGAACTGCTCCCCCGATTGCGGGAGGGCGGAGGTGGTCCAGCCACCATAAAGGGAGAGCGTCGGCCGCGGCGCCCACACAAGCCCGATGCGCGGCGAGAGCATGGCATCGGTGCGACCGAAATCCTGTACGTCCGCACGACGATCATCGAAGGCCAGGGCATAGCGCAGCCACCGGAGGCCCGCGAGCGCGGTGAGCCGCTCAGTCAGTTGGACCTGATCCTGCGCCACGAAGGCGAGGAGATCGAGATCGTTGGCGTTGTCGATGGCCGGGGCGCGAGTGAAGTCAGGGACGAAGCTCCGTCCACGATCCTCGAGGGAGAAGGTGCCGCCGGAGGTGTTGATGCGGCGATTCTCACTCTGCTGACGTCCTCCCTCGATCCCAAAGAGGATGGTATGACGCTGACCAGCGATCGTGGGCTCCCAGACGAGATCGGCCTGGGCGAGGAGGTTGGTGCGATCGGTCGCACTGTTGTAGGCGGCGATCGCCACGGTGCCCTGCGACGAGACCGCGCCGCCAGCGAAGACATTGTCGTAGACCTTCCCGTAGTGCCCATACGAAAGGACGGAGCGGAGCGCGACGCCCGCTCGGATCTGGTGGGTCAGCTCGGCGCGGCCCGTGGCGACATCGATCGCACTGCGAGACCAGTCGGGGTTCCCGAAGTAAGTGGTCGCGCTCCCTCGCCACGGGCGACCGTCGAGTGAGGGCACCCCACGATCCACGACGCGGTCGTCTCGGAACAGCTCTCCGCTGAACTCGAATCGCGTCGTGGCGCCGAGCGTGATGCCGATCGCCGGCGCGAAACCGCGCCGCGAGATCGTCATCCCGTCGCGGAAGGTGCCACTCTCCTCGCTGACGGCATTCACCCGCACGGACACGCGCTCGTCGATGGCGTAGCCGAGATCCCCGGCGATCCGGCCCTGTCCATAGGAATCGCGCACGAGATCCAGCGACCGCACACGCTGGCCATCGGCGGTTTTCATCACGCGATTGAAGGCACCGCCGCCGGTCCCCCGTCCGAGCGTGAGCGCCGCGGGCCCCTGGATGACATCGACGCGTTCCACATTGTAGAGGTCGCGCAAATACTGGAGGTCATCGCGAATGCCGTCGACGAAGAAATCGGCGGTGGTGAGATTGCCACGCAGCACGGGCGCATCGCGATGCCCCTCCCCCTGCGCCATGGTGACGCCAGGGACGTAGCGCACGAGGTCCCCGAGCCCCGTCATCGCCTGATCCTCGATGAGCGCGCGCGGGATCAGCGTGACCGCCTGCGGGATCTGCTCGATGCGCGTCGACGTGCGGGTGAAGGACCGGAGCGATCGAGGGCGGTAGGAGCGCGGGACCCCGATCACCTGAACCCCAGCCAGCCGCTGGACGACGGAGTCGGACCGGAGGGAGTCGGGCAGGTGCGCTGGATGCTGCGCGCCAGCGGAAGAGAGCGCGAGGACCAGAGGCGCCCCCGCTCGCAGAACGACGCGATGAACCGCGCGACCACTATCCCAGACTGGAAAACCCAGCAAAACTATCCCCTTTTACCCGATGAGAACGGCTCTCAACTACCTCGAACGGAGTCTATTGAATCCCGAACGAAATAGTCAAGTTCACCTTTTCCCCCGCCTGACTATCTTCCCGGCGCGGGCAGAGCCCCGAGCTCCCGCCCCCCCGGAGGGTTGGCAGAATGGCTATTGCAGCGGTCTTGAAAACCGCCGTCCGAAAGGACTTCTGGGTTCGAGTCCCAGGCCCTCCGCTCCACATCAGTCGCATGATCGCACGGCGCACATCCATCGTGAAGCCGGCGCACGACACGCACCAATCGCCTTGCCCCGCCCTTTCACTCGCGTGATATTGCGAGTCTGTGGCGCGCAGAACTCCGACGCCAGAGAGGAGACGTGGCCGAGAGGCTGAAGGCGACGGTTTGCTAAACCGTTATACGGGCTTAAACCTGTATCGAGGGTTCGAATCCCTCCGTCTCCGTGACACGGGCTCGTCGGTGTTCCTCACCGGCGGGCCCGTTCTCTTGACCCGACCCCGATGACCGACGCTCGTCCCCTGCGCCTTCGCTTCGCCCCCTCCCCCACCGGCTACCTCCACGTGGGCGGGGCACGGACCGCGCTCTTCAACTGGCTCCTCGCCCGGCGTACCGGCGGCCAGTTCCTCCTCCGCATCGAGGACACCGACAAGGCGCGCTCAACCGACGACTCCACCCGCGCGATCTTCGAGGGGCTCACCTGGCTGGGACTCGACTGGGACGAGGAGGTCGTCTTCCAGGGGGCGAACCTCGAGCGCCACCGCGCCGATGCCGCCAAGATGCTCGCCGCTGGCGCCGTCTACCGCTGCTTCTGCACCACCGATGAGCTCGCCGCGCGCCGCGCCGAGGCGGAGCTCCGCAAGGAAGCCTTCAAGTACGATCGCCGCTGCGATCGCCTCCCCCCCGCTGAGGTGGAGCGCCGCGTCGCCGCTGGCGAGCCCTTCGTCCTCCGCTTCCGCGTCCCCGCCGGCGAGACCACCTGGCACGATCTCGTCCACGGGCAGATCAGCTTCCCGAACAAAGACATCGAGGACTTCGTCATCCTCCGCTCCGACGCGACGCCGATCTACAATCACGCCGTCGTCTCCGATGACATCGCCATGGCCGTCACCCTCGTGATGCGCGGCGATGACCACATCTCGAACACGCCGAAGCAGATCCTCCTTTACGAGGCCTTGGGCGCACCGCTCCCGCAGTTCGCGCATCTCCCGATGATCCACGGGACCGATGGCAAGAAACTCTCCAAGCGTCATGGCGCGACCGCCGTCGGTGACTATCAGCACCTCGGGATCCTCCCGCAGGCGATGGTGAACTTCCTCGCCCTCCTCGGGTGGTCGCCGGGTGGGGAGTTCGAGGAGGTGATGACCCTCGATCAACTCATCCACGCCTTCTCGGAGGACGGGCTCCTCCGCAAGGCGAGCGTCTTCGACCCCAAGAAGCTCGAATGGATGAATGGACAGCATCTCTCGCAGCTCCCGATCGCCGAGCTCGAGCCGCGCGTGACGCCAGCCCTCGTCGCGGCGGGGTATACGACCGCCGAACATCTCGCGACGCATCACGATTGGTATCGCACCCTGCTCGATCTGCTGCGCGTCCGCTCACGCCTGATCGACGACATCGTGCGGCAGGCGGGGCCCTACTTCGTCGACGCAATCACCTACGATCCCGAGGCGGTGGCGAAGCAGTGGAAGGAGCCGGCGGTCGTCCTCCCGCTCCTGACGGCGACGCGCGAGACCCTGGCCGCGCTCCCCGAGTGGACCCCGCCCGTGATGGAGGAGGCGCTGCGCCACCTCGCCGAGGCGAAGGGGGTCGGTGGCGGGAAGATCTTCCAGCCGCTGCGCGTCGCGCTCACCGGTCTCACCGTCTCGCCGGGGATCTTCGATGTGATGGTGCTGTTGGGCCGCGAGCGGACCCTCGCGCGCATCGCCTCCGCCGAGGACCATCTGGAGACGCTGGCCTCGGCGTGACCACCCGCGCGCCGCTCACCCCCGCCGAGCGCGCGGTCTATCACCTGCTGATCGACCACCTGGCGGAGCATACGTTCCAGCCGAGCGTGCGCGAGATCGGGCGGCAGCTCAGGATCCCCTCCACGAAGACGGTCACCGATCTCCTCGCGAGTCTCGAGGCGAAGGGGTATGTCCGGCGCGGCGGCGGACGCTCCCGCGGAGTGGTGTTGCTCGGGTTCGCTGGGGGGGTGGGGACGATCCCTGTTCCGGTGATGCGGATCTCGACCGAGGCCGTGACTGAGGCCGCGAGCGCTGCGGATCGACCAGTGAGTGATACGCTCGTGCTCTCGCATCACCTCACGATGGATCGCTCCCTGGTCCCAAGTGAGGAGTCGTTCCTCCTCGTGCACGGCGGCGCGGCGATCCCCTCACATGCGGTGCGCCCCGATGATCTCCTACTCGTCGATCCGAGCGGGCGCGCGACCGATTCGGCGCTCCTCGTGGTGCGCGTGGCGGGACGGACGGAGGTGCGACCCTTGCTCGAGCGCGGGGTGATCCTGCGACTCGGCGGCGCGACCGAGCGAGATGAGCTGCGCCTTGGTGTGCGCGATGATTACGCCGTACTCGGGGTGGTGGCGGGTGTGATCCGTCCACCGCGCGCGACAGGCCCCTGAGCCCGGGCGCCCCCGCGCGATCCTACGGCGGCGTGGTCCCCGCGCGCCGAGCCTCCTCCGCCTCCTTCCGCTCCCGCTCCTTTCGTTCGCGTAGCGCCTTCACCGCGCGATAGAAATCATCGTCGCGCTGCCGCCGCTCGGCCTGCTCGATGATCTCGGAGCGCATCGCCGTCAGCCGACGCGCACGCTCCGTATCCATGTTCCCGGGCGGGATGTTGAGCGGGAGCAACGCCAGCAGCGCCGTGGGGATCGAGAAATCCCCAAGACGGATCATCCCGCCGTCGAGCCCGTACTTCTTCCCATCCCGTTCGAAGACCCAACTCGGCACGGTCGAGCCTGGGGGCAGACGACGGAGCGAATCCACATAGGCCGCACCGAAGGCATCGACGATCGCCTTGAGTGAGTCGGCGCGCGTCATCGGGCGATAGGGTCCCTCGATGTAATCACCGGGACGCGCCGGGGCGAGCCAGAGACGCGGGTCGTTGAAGGAAGGACGGATCCCCTGCGTGGGCCCGCCCCCGCCGACGAGCGGCCCGGTCCCGCCGGACGGCACACGTGCGGGGCCCGATGGTTTGGCGATCCCCACCGGCACATCACCCGGCGCGACGATCAGCGCGGATGGCTCGGTCGGTGCGATCGGTGCGAGGGGGCGGTCATCGCCCCCATCGCGCTGCTCGACACGGCCACGCGCCACACGCGGCGCCGGCGCCATGTCGACCGCGATGAAGCGAAGACGCTCCTCGCGCACATCGCTCGGGAGGAAGACATCGTAGGCGATCGGCACGGCGATCGCCGACCCGAGGATCACGATGAAGAGGAGCTGCAGGACGACCGCGATGAGCGACGCGCGCGGATCGTGCCGGCGCGTCGGGATCAGCGTGATGCGTCCGCGTGGCGTCACCCCGCAGCCACGACCGGGTTGCGCACGAGGCTCCACCCGGGGATCTCGACCTCGACGATGTCACCCGGCGCGAGCGGAGCGACCCCCGCCGGCGTGCCGGTGATCACGAGGTCCCCCGGCTCGAGCGTCACCGCCTGGGAGATGAAGCTGATCACCTCAGGGATCGGGAAGATCATCTCGGCGCTGCTCCCCCGCTGCCGCTCCTCCCCGTTCACGCGGGTGATCACCTCGAGTGCGCCGAAGTCGGGCGTGCCCTGCGTCTCCTCACCGATCGGACAGAAGGTGTCGTACCCCTTGGCGCGCCACCACTGGGGATCGCTCTTCTGGAGATCGCGCGCACTCACATCGTTCACCGCGACGACGCCACGGACGGCTTCGGCGCAGGCGGTGGGCGTGGCCTTCGTCAGCCGCCGGCCGATCACGAGGCCGATCTCCCCCTCGTAATCGATGCGTCCGATGCCAGCAGGGAGCACGATCGCCTCCCCCGATGCGATCACCGAGGAGGGGGGCTTGAGGAAGATGACGGGCGTGGTGGGGACCTCATTGCCGAGTTCCTTGGCATGCTCGCGATAGTTCCGACCGACGCAGAGGATCTTTCCGGGAGTGGGCATCTGCGCAATCTACCCCTTGGAGCTGGTGTGGTTCGAGGCATCGACGGGGCTCGGACTCCCCTGGTAGAACGCCTCCAGCTCGGGACGGATCAAGGCCCATGGGCCCTGGAGCCGCCGTGCGGGAGGGAGCCCCTCGAGCAGGCGTCGACCGTATCCCTTGGTGACCACGCGCGGATCGCAGATCACCACCACGCCATGGTCGGTGGCGGTGCGGATCAACCGCCCGAACCCCTGCTTGAGGCGCAACGCCGCATGCGGGATCATGTATTCCGCGAACGAGTCGCCCCCCTCCGCTTCGATCGCCTCGCACTGGGCGGCGGTCATCGGTTCGGTCGGGACGCGGAAGGGGATCTTGGCGAGGACGAGACCGCGGAGCGCGCGCCCGGGCACATCGACCCCCTCCCAGAAGCTCGCTGTTCCGACGAGCACCGCATCACCATGCTCTCGGAAGCGACGGAGGAGATCGTCGCGCGGGGATTCCCCGTGCACGAGGAGGGGATGCGCAGCCGCGACCCCACGCTCGCGCAGCAATCGGGCCCCCTCCTTCACATCGCGATGACTCGTGAAGAGGACGAAGACCCCGCCCTCCGTCAGCGCGATGAGCTCCGCCGCGGCCTCCACGGTGCGCTGGAGATGCGCGCCACCCTCGGCGTTCGGCAACGGGAAGTCGCTCGGGATCGCGAGGATCGCCTGCGAGGGATAATCGAAGGGTGAGGGGAGCGAGGCGGTCACCGGGGTCAGGGCATCGTCATCGGCGAGGCCGAGCCGTGTCGCCATGAAGTCGAAGCCATCCTCCCCGACGGTGAGGGTCGCGCTGGTCACGACCGCGGTCTCCACCCGTCGGAAGAGATCCTCGCGAAGGACCGGGGCGAGATCGAGCGGGACCGCCGTCGCGCCGATGTTGCCATCCCCCCCACGTCGTTCGAGCCATCGCACGCGCGGCGCCCCCGCCACATCGGAGCGGAGCGCCACGCGGAGCGCATCACCGGAGGACTGGAGGCGTCTCGTCACCCCGCGCACCTCGTTCAGCAGTGGCGCCAACTCCTCCGCTCGCTTCTCGTCGCTCTCGAGGCGATCCCGCACCAAACGCAGCCCATCACCCAAAAGATCGATGTCGGCGAGCAGGTCATCGAGCGCCGCGCCGAGGCCGGCGGTCCAGATGGGATCCTCATCGAAGCGATCGGTGAGCCGGATCTGCGGTTCCCGCTGTTCCTCCACCCACCGCGCGAGCAGATCGTAGAGCACCGCGGTCCGCATCCGCGCCGCTCCGAGCGACGGAAAGAGGCGTGCGCGCACCAAGTCGAGACTCGCGACGCTCAACGCGTCGATCCCCACCGCGAGTGCCTTCTCAAGCGCCGGGAGCAACCCCTTCCCCCGCCGCTCGAGGCGCGCGAAGAGCCGCTCCAACCCGCGTCGCGAGACCGACTGCCCGAGATGCTCGGCGGCCGCATCCTCGAGGTGATGCCCCTCATCGATGATCAGCCGCTTGTACGCCGGGAGGACCGCCGCGTCGTCCCACCGCTGTGAGGCGCGCCGCACCGCCAGGTCGGCCATCAGCAGATGATGATTCACGACGATCACATCGGCGGTCGCCGCCGCACGGCGCGCCTTGAAGACGAAGCACTGATCGAAGTGCGGACAGCGGAGCCGCGTGCAGAGATCGCTCTCGGCCGCGACCTCGTCCCACACCTCCGCCCGGGGTGGCACCGCGAGATCCGCGAGCGACCCATCGGTCGTCTGCTCCGCCCAGGCCTCCAGCAAGCCGAGGTCGCTGGCGACGTCATCCTCGAAGAGCGCCGGCCCCTGCGCCCGCGCCTGCTCCAGTCGCTGCAGGCAGAGGTAGTTCCGCCATCCCTTCAGGAGCGCGAACGAGACGCGCTGATCCTTGAGCGTCTTCGCGAGGAAGGGGAGGTCCTTCCCGACGAGCTGCTCCTGTAGGGTGATGGTGTTGGTGCTCACCACCGTACGCTCCCCGCTCGCCGCCGCCCATCGGAGCGCCGGCACCAGGTAGCCGAGCGACTTCCCGACCCCAGTCCCCGCCTCGAGCAATCCGATCCCGCCCATGGAGAAGAGATCGGCGATGCGCGCCGCCATCTCCCGCTGACTCGGTCGGTCCTCGTAGCGCCCCAATCCCTGCGCGATCGGTCCGTCAGGGCCCAGGAGCGCAGCGACCGCCATCGGCTCGAGGCTCGCGGGCACGGGCGGACGCGGGATCTCGACCACCACGTAGAGCCGCGAAGCCATGTTGTCGATGATCGCGAAGCCGATCCCATCGTCGTGCAACCGCGCCGCGACCTCGAGGTCCGCCGACGAGGGCTCCAACCACCCACTTGGGTGATTGTGCAGCAACAGCTCACCACGGTTCGCGAACCCCGGGAGGGCGAGCACGCTTCGCACATCGCCGCGCGCCACCACGCGCGCCGACTGCACGATTCCCTCGGCGTCCACGGTGCAGACGAAGCAGACCTCACGTCCCCCCGCGAGTTGGATGGCGAGCCGGATCGCCGTCGCGGCGCTCGGGGTGACGCGTCCCGGGTCCCCGTGCGGCGCGCGCTCGGCGTCGGACACGCTCACGTCTTCAACGGCTTCTGCTTCGCCGCGGGGAAGAGCACGTTGTTGAGGATCAGGCGATAACCCGGCGAGTTGGGATGCAACGCGAGATCGGTCGGCGGGGCGCCGACGGCATGCTGCGGGTCCTCGGGGTCGTGCCCGCCGAGGTAGGTCCACGAGCCTCGCCCGAAGCTCCCATGCACATACTTCACCCAGGGGGCCCCCGCCTCCTCCGCGAGGATCGTGACCCCCGGCTTGAGCCGGTTCCGTGTGAATGAGGTGGTCACCCCGAAGTAGTCGCGGAGCACCGTGCGGTGGTTCTGCACGAGCATCGACGCCACGGGATCGAACTTCGCTGAGAAGCCGAAGAGGGCGAAGGTCCCGAGGGGCTGACGACGGAGGGGGACATTCACCTGATGGCCATCGATGTCGCTCATCGCGTTGACCCCGGGTGCCATTTCGAGCGTCGCCCCAGCGAAGGCCATCGCGCGCGTCCAATCCATCTTGCCGTCCGCGGCGGGGTCGACCGGCGATCCATCGGCGGCGACACCGGCGATATCGACATCACGCCCCGCGAGCGCGAGCTCCAACGTCTCGGTCGATCCGCACATCGCGAAGAGGAATCCCCCTCGCGAGACGAAGGCGGCGAGCCGATCCGCGACCGCCTTCTTGAGCGCGGGGATATCGGCGTGGCCGAACCGCCGCGCCATCGCGAGGTCGCGCTCACGGCTCCGCACGAACCAGGGCGCATCACGATAGACCGCGGCCAACTTGTGCTGCTGCCCTGTGAAATCCTCGTGATGGAGATGGATCCAGTCGTACTTCGATAGGTCCGTGTCGAGCACCGCATCGTCCCAGATCGCGTCGTACGGGATCCCGGCGTAGGTGAGCGCCAAGGTGACCGCATCGTCCCAGGGCGGCGCATCGGGAGGCGTATAGACCGCGATGCGAGGCGCCTTCTCCAGCGGCACCGCATCCATGTTCCCTTCTGTCATCTCGCCCCGGAGCGCTCGCACGGCGGCCGCATCCATCGGCTCGACGGTCACGCCCGCAAGGAGCGCCGCCCGCCGGAGACTCGGCACGTCGGGCAGGAGGAACGCCCCGCCCCGATAGTTGAGCAACCACTCACTGCGCACCCCCTCGCGGAGCGCGCTGAAGGTCACGCCATAGGCCTTGAGATGATTGGCCTGCACCGCATCCATCGGGAGGAGGAGGTGCTGAGCGGCGAGCGGGGTCACCACGCCACCGAGCGCTGCGACGCTAGACACCACGGCGAGGGCGAGACGCACCGCGCGCAGCGACTGACGCATCACCGTCATCGCCGCTCCTCCATGGCCAGGCCATCGAGCTCCCGCCGCGCCTGCGGCACGAGCGCACTGGTGGGATGCGTGAGGATCAGTTGCTCGAACCGCGCGCGAGCGGCGGCGCGGTCTCCCGTTCGCCGAGCGAGGCGCCCCCATTCGAGCAGCGCCTCCGCCGCCTCGGGTGTGCTCCCATACTGCGCGACGATCAGCGCCCAGCGCTCGGCCGCCCCTGCGCTCTCCCCACGCGCCGCCTGCAGCCGCGCCGCGGAGAGGAGCGCGAGCGACGCGACCTCAGGCAACTCGGTCGCCACCTGCTCGAAGGCACGCTCCGCGCGCGTGGAGTCCCCGCGCGCGAGCGCGAGATACGCCGCACCGATCGTGCGCGACTGCGTCGCCGTCGTCCGGGTGAGCAGCGCGAGGACCTCGATGCGCGGCGGATCGGGGGCATCCGCCTGGCGCAACGCCGTCCGCGCGGTGCCGATCTCCCCATCGTAGAGGGCGAGCCATCCACGGACGGCATCGGCATCCTCGAGCGGCGCCTCGCGCACCGCGCGTCGTGCGCGGTCCACGTCGCCCGCGCGGATCCACGCCATCGCGATCGTGCGGGCCTGCCGCCGCGTACCCTCGGGCCCGAGGGACTTCGACGCCGCCGCGAGGACGCGCTCCGCCTCCGCCGCACGTCCGAGCCGCGCGAGCGTCTCGAGCTCGACCGGGACCGCCTCCGCCACTCGGCGCTCATCGACGGGCCCCTGCTGTGCCTCGCGCGCCAAGCGCAGCGCGAGGGTATCCGCCCCAGCCCGCGTGGCGATCCGCGCCGCGCGCAGCGCCTGCGCGCTCGACGGCCGCGCCCGTTGGATCGCCACCACCACCTCGGTCAGCACCCCCCACGCCTCCACGCGCTCCACCTCCTGCGCGAACTGCTCCCAGATGGCGACGGTGGTATCGCGCACCGGCAGTGCGGCGAGGAGCTCCCATCCGCGACGCGGGGCGCCCCAGGCGACTTCGAGTTGGGCCAGCGCCTGCCGCGCACCGAGTGGGGCG